>Ga0209992_10001503_pt1 | contig 24302 bp, 30 predicted proteins | sample 2SBtaG_2_FD_182564 | JGI IMG/M metagenome (GOLD analysis project Ga0209992, IMG submission 182564) | Deep subsurface microbial communities from Kolumbo volcano to uncover new lineages of life (NeLLi) - 2SBTROV12_ACTIVE470 metaG (SPAdes)... | ecosystem: Environmental > Aquatic > Marine >... | reverse complement strand
TTTTTACAGGGGAGAGCAGAACTCAAACATCACCATGTTTAATTTTTATGAAAAAAGATCTCATTCTAACAATACATGATGACTATGGCGGAAAGATAACAAAACTTTACAATTATACTGATACATTGATGCGAAAACTCCCTCAAGCACCTGAAAGTTGGGCAGAAAGACAGACAATGTTACTTTTTAGATTATTAGATGAAGTAAGCGAAACTAATTTTTCTGTTCTTCGTTCTATAGTAGAGCGAGCAGAGCAAGTTGAGATTGATCTTGCAGGCGCACGTCAGATAAGTCGTGATTTGTCACTTGAACTTTCAAACATGAAACGATCAGTGCTGTCTTTTCTTAACGCAGTATGGGCAACACATGATATAGTTAGAAATCTAAAGTATGGTGATCCTGATATGATATCAGACGATGATGACATACTAGAAAAATTCGAAGTCGTACTAGCAACTCTTGACAGACAGATTCAGATGGCAGAAAATGTTTTGGAAGTAATTTCAACTGGAATTACAGCAATAAACACAGAATCATCAAACCAATTAACTAAACTAATTGTTTGGTTAACGGTAGCAGCTACTGCAGTGCTTGTTCCAAACACACTTGCAACAGTTTTTGGTATACCGGATCTACACATATCATACACATGGGTTATTCCGATACTCGTTATTGCGACAGGTATTTCAGTTGTTGTAACATACAGATGGACAAAGCAGTATCGTGTATTGCCATTTGGGCGTCAAAAACTATCAAGCATACGAAACAAATTCCGTAAATAGTTACACGCTAAGATTAATACGGTAAAAAAAAATAGTTTCTTCGTGGCCTTCGTCGTCCAATGGTTAGGATAGGGGATTGTGGATCCCCGGATGGGTGTTCGATTCCCCCCGGAGGCCTCTTTTTAATTAAAAAATTCCAAACTTACTGGATTCCATCTCTTCTTTAATTGCAAATTTGACTTTAATCCCCTTTTGAGAAATTTGGTTTGTTAACCAAGTAAGGAATTTTTTATCTAGTCCTTTTCCCTTTAATTTTTCAAATTCAGAACCCATTTGTTCTGCAAGTTTCACAGCAAGTTCTCTATTCACTGATACAACATAAAAGTGCCAACCAAATGCAAATTCAGAATCAGTTATAATAAAATCATCTTGACCGTGTACCATTTCTTCAACTAAGGCAAGTGTATTTTTTATCTCCTTACTTGTATTATCATATTCGGTTGATGAGACATTGATATTGATTCTTTCTTCCATATTCTTGTTTGTGTTTCGAAAATAAAAGGTTGACTAGATTATTTTAACAAGTGTTCAACTTCTATATTGAAAAATTTTTTCAAAATTGAGATATAATTCTGAATCGGTTCTGGAATATCATCTCCACATGCAACACCAAGATTTTTTGCATTAATCCAAATTACTAACGATTGTATTATTGTTAGAAATCTATCATTTTCTGGATTTTCACTTCCAATAGTTTTTGTGTACCTTTCAGCAAATTCCCATGCTGTAACAAAGTCTACACATTTTACATCAAAAATTGCTAAGAGTTGTTCTTGAAGATCTTTTGTCTTATTGAATGGAACTTGATTCATTATGTAGGGAAATTCAACTTTTTGAGGAAGACATTCTGGAAGAGGTCCCCATATAGTAATAATTCTTGTTCCCTGTTTTAATTTAGAAAATTTTGGCATCATTTTTTCTAAAATATTATCATCAACAAACCAAAAAAGAATTACATCAGCATCATCAAAATTTGAATCTTCTATATTCTCACAAAAAATTCTTATGCCAGAATAATTTTTTTCTTTTAGAATTTTCAAAGCAGTATTAATTTTTTGTTTTGAATTATCAATTCCTATGATTTTTTTAGAATTGAATTCTTCTTTTGCAACTACAAGCCCGGTACCATCCCCACAGCCCAAATGGTAAAAAATATCATCTTTACTTAGATTTGCAAATTTGAGGATTTCTCTAAATGCCTCTTTAGGTAATTGTACATCTTCACCTGATAATATTGAATCCGGTAATGTTGTTAGATATTCTTCAATTTTCAATGATACTAAAGCAACTAAAGATAATTTATTCTCTTATACTCTCAAGTACAGATACGGCTTGCCACAGTGCTGTACGAACAAAGGAAGGTACATTTGGATCCTGTGTGATGTCATCAAGGGAGCTTATTGCGTTGGCTGCTCTAACTGAGATTGAATATTCATCTGATTTTAGTTCAGTCATAAGATCAGTAATTGTTTTTTTAAAATTTTTTGGAGTTGAGTGGCTTGTAGCAAGTTGATTGAGTGTTTGTATGGCACTTTCAAGTGATTCTTTATTGTTATTACTCATTTTCTTAATTCCTATGTTTAAACCTCGATAAATACATCTTCAGATTCTATACTTACATTATATGATTTTAAGTCATTGATTTTTGCTGGAAATTGTGAAAGTTTACCATTAGTACAATCAAACTGAGCACCATGCCATCCACAAGTAATTGTTTGACCATCAATTGTTCCTTCTGACAAACTGGCACCGGAATGTGTACATGTATCATCACATGCAAAATAATTTCCTCCTACATTTACGACTACAATTTCTTTCCCATCAACTGAAATTTTTTTCATACTTCCAGGTTCAAGTTCACTTGCTTTACACGCAATAATTTTACTCATTAACAGATCTCCTTTAATTATTCTTATAATTTTTTCTTATTATACTTGACACAAATTCGTAAACCAGTCGCGTCTGATAAACAACCAATTTTGGATTTTTGTACTAATACTTTCTCATGGGGTGATTATATTCACGAAGTTTACGATTCATGGATAAATGAGGGTGATCTTGTATTACTAGAAAAGAATAATGAACCAGTTGCAATGTGCCATGGTGTAATATATCCGGAAGAAAAAATGTTATGGATAGAAGGTATTCGAGTTAGGCAGGATTTTAGAAGAAATGGGTTCGCTGAGTTGCTAGTATCACATCTTGAAAAGAATGCGTATGATCTTGGTATAAGCCAGGCAAATATGCTAATTGAATCAGAAAATATCCCTTCACTTAATCTTGCAGCAAAGATTGGATATCAAACAAAATCACAATGGAATTACTTTGCAGTTGAATCAAAAAAAAATTCTTCTGCCACAATTTTTGACTCTTTAGTTTATGATGAACTTAATCAAGTGAAATTACAATTTGTTGAATCATGGAGATGGATTCCTTTAACTAAATCAAACTTTGAAAGATTAAATTCGGAAGAAAAAATTTTATGCATTAAAAATAATGAGAAAGTGCAAAGTTTGGGAATTATAACAGAATCAAAATCTTTTGAAAATACAATAATACTGACTGTTTTATTTGGCATATCTGATGATGTAAAAAAATTTATTCAGTATGCTCAAAATCTGTCAGTAGGAAAAGATTATTCAAAGGTAAGAATTCTTACACAACAAGATAATATTCCGATTGTGAGCTTGCAAAAGAAATTTCCATTTTATCTTGTAGAGAAAATACTCTAGGCAACAAATCTTACAGTATTTTGTATTGTACCAAGTTTCTCTATTTCCATGTGAATCTTGTCACCATCTTTTAGAAATGGTGTATCAGGATTTTTTAATGCCACTCCTTCTGGTGTACCAGTAGAAATTATATCACCAGGTTCTAATGTCATCACCTTACTAAGCTTTGAAATAATTTGTGGAATAGTTAGGTGCATATTTTTTGTATTTGAATTCTGTCTTTCCTCACCATTGATATTTGTCAAAAGATGAAGATCTTGTGGATTATTAATTTCATCATTTGTTGTAATCCACGGACCACATGGTGCAAAAGTATCAAAGGACTTGCCTCTTGTAAACTGTTTATCCTGAAATTGTATATCTCTTGCAGAAACATCATTGAGAACCATGTAACCAAAAATCTGATTCATCGCTTGTTCTTCAGATATATTTTTACATTCTTTACCTATGACTACTGCAAGTTCTACTTCATAATCCAATTCTTTGACAAATTTTGGGCATATGATATTACTATTTGTGCCACATAGCGTTGTCCGGGGCTTTATGAAGATAGCAGGCTCACTTGGTGGTGTTATTTCTTGCTCTTTTGCATGATCAATGTAATTGAAAGCAAGGCAGACAATTTTTTGTGGGTTTGGAATTGGTGCTAAGATTTCAAATTCAGATAAATCATGATTAAATGATATTTCTGAAGATTTTGATTTTATTTCTTCTAGCCAACCATCAAACAAAAAGTCTCTTACATTAATTGGAATTGGTATTCCAGTAGAATACGTAATATCATCTTTTGTAGAAATTTTTTCATCCTGGACTAGACCATATGTTTCCTTTTCTCCTTTTCGTATCCTTGCAATTTTCATCATTAATCACTTGTGGCTAAATATTGCTTGATGAGATGATTCTTTCCTATAATATCCAAGTCTAACAAATTGGATCTCTGCATCATCCTTTAAATTTGAATATGCAGATTCTGTAATTACTTCTTGTGTCAGTAAACTATCTTTGTTAAATTTCTCATCAATGAAGAGTAAATCTGGAATAATTGCCTTAATTTGTAGCGCATCATTACCTGCAACCCATTGAATCTTTTTTTCAGCATTTTCTGAATCATCGATTAATTCAGCATTAATCTCATTTGCAAGATCATTTATTTTTACAACGCCCAGACCAAGCAATCGTATATTTTCTCCTACTTTCATCTCTGCAACATCAGAACCTGAAATTAATAAAATACCATCAACCATTACCGTTCTTTTACCAAGATCCTTTGTAGGATGGTTTGAAAGTGTTATTTCTTTAGGTTCAAAGTTTGATATCTTCATTTTCTTTGGATTACTTACCATGTGTAATCGAATACTTTCTGAATCAACAATTTTTTTGTTAAATGCTTCAAGTGTTGCAAATGGTGAATTTGTATCATTTTTTGTCAAACCAAGTGAAATGATAAATTTTCTTACTGCTTCTGGTCTTATTCCTCTGCGCCTTAAACCCTCTAATGTAGGAAGTCGTGGATCGTCATACCAGGGAATTTTTCCATTCTCGATTAGTGGTTTTAGTTCACTTTTTGATACAGGCATTCCTTCAAGATCAAGTCTTCCAAAAAAGATGAATTCTGCTTTTTCCATACCAAGTTTATCGAGTATGTTATAGTGTAGCTCTTTTCGCAGTTCAAACTCCTTTGAGCGCATGGCATGTGTTACGCCTGAATTACTATCGAAAATTATGCCTGCAAAGTCATATGTTGGCCACACACGATATTTTTGGTCTGCCCGTGCGTGTTTTTTGGTATTTATCCTGAATAATGTAGGATCACGCATTGTTGTGTTTCCAGACTTCATGTCTCCTCTAAATCGTAATAATGCTTGACCTTCCTTGAATTTTTTCTCTCCAAACATTTCATGCCACATTTGTTCATTTTCTTGAATGCTTCGTCTTGTACATTCACATTCTGTCATCTCTCTACGGTTTTTACTTATTGTATCTTGTTTGCAAGTGCAAACATAGGCATCATTAGATTTAATTAATTTCTCGGCATTCTCATATAGATTTTCTAAGTTATCAGAAACATGTTCTATCTTGTCAAATTGTATTCCAAGCCAATCCATTCCAACTTTGATTGCAGCATAATATTCTAATCGTTCAGTTCCAGGATTTGTATCCTCATATCTGAGAATAATTTTTCCTCCATACATTTTTGCATATTCTTCACTTATGATTGCAGCCTTTGCATGACCTATGTGAGGGTATCCATTTGGTGCAGGTGGAAATCTTGTAATTATTGTCTTTCCTTCAGTATTTCTCAGGGCAGGTAGAACATTTTGTTCAGGTTTTTTTTCTTTAACTTGTAAAAGTTCTGGATATTTTTCAGCGATTTCCTTTTGTTGTTGCTCTAATGGAATTTGATTAATCTCAGAAACTATTTCTGTTATGACTGGTGATATCTCTTGTACCTTCTGCCTCAGTTCTGGGATAGATCCTAAAATTTTTGCAAGAATTGTTTTATCTCTTGTTTGACCTTCATGTTCTGCAGCATTTTGTAAAGCAAATTTTCTAATCTCACTTTTTATCTCTTCGTCGTTCATCTATAGCGTCACTAACTTTACAGTATCCATTCTTTTGTTAATCTGAAAATCCTTAGTAATAGAGCTAACAGAACCTGCCTCTCCTTTTAACATGAAAAGTTCCATGCACTTGTCTCCCTCTATCTTGCTGTGAAGATGGGTTGTAATGAGGTCCTCGTATGAGTGCTTGATTCCGTTTACTTGATTATCATACTCGTCATTATGCACTACTAGCAAGATGGCATTTACATTTCCAGAAAGATCCTCTTTTTGCTTTTCTTCTGCAACAAAACTTCGTATTCCCGCCCTAATTGCATCTGACCTTCCTGAGAATCCTAGATTCTTTTGCAATGAATCAATTTCCTTGAGAATTTCCTCAGTTAGTGATATTGAGACTATTGGCATATGTCATATGTTATTAAGAAACATAAAAATTTTAACTAAATGTTATTAACTTTTTACACATTTATTAATAACATTTTTTGATGATTCCTATGGCAAGAACGGCAGGTCTGCACTTTACATCCACATGCTTTGTTCATACCCTTCCACTTGCCATCTTTTCGCTTGGAGTGATTATCTATGAGTAAGAATTCATCAATTGCTATCGTAGCTGGCGTTGCTATTGCAGTAGCAATAATTGCATCTGTTATGGCATTCAGTGGTGTTTCGGACAACTCCATGCCTATGGATACACCTGAAGTGGACCAAACTAACCTTGTTTCACAAGAAGAAAAATTGACTGTTTTAACATCGTTTTATCCATACCATGAGTTTACAAAAAATGTGGCTGGTGATTTTGCTGAAGTTAAACAGTTTATGCCATCTGGAGTAGAGGCTCATGATTGGGAACCACGAGCCCAAGAGATTCAGTCTTTGAACGATGCAGACGTTTTTGTATACAATGGATTAGGAATGGAGCCTTATGTTGAAAATATAATTGATTCTGGAGAATTTGATAATGTTTTATTTGTTAAAGCATCTGAAGGCATTGAACTGTTAAAATTTGAAGATGATCACGATGAACATGCAAAAGAAGATGATCATGATGATCACGATGAACATGCAAAAGAAGATGATCATGATGATCACGATGAACATGCAAAAGAAGATGATCATGATGATCACGATGACTCTCACGCCGAAGAATTTTACGAAGAAATTGCAATGGTAATTGAAGAATTTGAAGAGGGACATATGACTGAATCACAATCTATTGAAGCTATAGAAGAAATACTTCATGAACATGAGGGTGATGGACATGATCATGGAGCTAGTGCAATTGAAGACATTGAGCATGTGTTACATGAAATTGAGGACGGTCACATTGAAGGTTCAGTTGGCCTAGAAGAAATTCACCACATAGTTTCTGGTGAAGATGTACACGATGAACATGCAAAAGAAGATGATCATGATGATCACGATGAGCATGCAAAAGAAGATGGACATGATGGACATGATCATGATTATGAATTCGATCCTCATATTTGGTTAGATCCACTTTTAGTAAAACAACAAGTTAACGTCATACGAGATGGATTGATTCAAGCAGATCCTCAAAACGAAGAGCACTATAAAGAGAATGCTCGCATTTACAATAACAAAATGGATGCATTAGATATGAAAATAGAGTCATCCTTATCCTCATGTCAGAAAGATACAATTGTTCCATTTCATAATGCGTTTACATATCTGGGAGAAAGATATGACATACATGTAATGGCACTTAGTGGCATGGCGCCTGATTCAGAGGCTTCTGCTGCAGAAATTGCTGAATTTGTGGATTTTGTTAAGGATAATGACATCAAGGTAATCTTTTCAGAAGAATTAGTTGATCCAAGGCTTGCAGAGGTAATTGCAGATGAAGCCAATGCACAAGTCATGTTATTTAGTCCACTTGAAGCATTGACTCCAGACGAGGTAGGGACAAACATATCATACATCGACAAGATGGAGCAAAATCTAGATTCCCTCGTGGTGGCTCTTGAATGCCAATGAAAGAATGTAAGAATACCCCTACAAGTGCTAAAGAAAGTAATGTTCCAAATGTAAATGAGATTGTAATTGAAGTAAATGATTCATCTTCAAGTCATAACAATAATTTTGCAATAACACTCAAGTCAAAAAATGTCGATGTTGACAGATTACTTCCTATGGCAAAAGAGTGGATAACGGAACATAAACAAAAGACATGGCAAGGTGTGTGACTATGATAGTAATGTGTGGTACTATAATGGTGGCTTTTGAATGTCAGTAACTAATGTGCTTGATGTAAAAGATCTTACCATAAATTACGATAACCAACCTGCGGTAGATAACATCAGTTTTGATGTACAACAAGGCGATTGTTTAGGAATTGTTGGACCAAATGGTGCTGGCAAGACTACGTTATTCAGAGCAATTCTGGGATTACAGGCATTTTCTGGAAAAATCAAATTATTTGGATTTGAAGATTCAAAGTATAAATCAATTATTCCACTAATTGGTTATGTACCACAAAAAGTAACATTTGAACCAAATTTTCCTGCAACTGTATATGATGTTGTCTCAATGGGGTTGATTTCTGACAAACGTATAGTGCAGGGCGCGAAATTAATTCAAGAATGTGGTTGTTGCTGGAACAGAATTTACCAAACAATAAAAAAGAAAGATGATAAAATAACTCAAGCTCTACATACTGTAGGCTTAGAATTTCTTAGGAATAGAAGAATTGGTGAACTTTCAGGGGGAGAATTACAACGTGTTTTCATTGCAAAGGCCTTGGTTAAGGATCCTTTGTTGCTGATTCTAGACGAACCTGTTGCTAGTGTTGATGTTGAATCACAAACAAAATTCTATAATGTAATTAAAACGATCAATAAAGAAAATAACATCACAATACTCTGGTCTTCACATGACCTTGATGCAATATCAAAATACGCAAACAGAGTTGCATGTATGAACAAGAAACTCTTTTTCCATGGAGAAAAAGAAAAATTCTTTTCAGATAAAGAACTTCTTAAAATGTATACTGAATCATCAATGCAAATGCATATGCATAATCATGATATGCATTAATGATGAGAGAACAAAATGATCCTTGAAGCTCTCTCTTATGGATTTATGCAAAAAGCACTGATTGCAGGAATTGCAGTTGGTCTGATTTGTTCATTCATGGGGACATTTCTAGTACTGCGACGTTATTCCTTATTTGGTGATGGAATTGCACATGTTGCATTTGGCGGTATATCAGTTGGTTTATTTTTAGGAGTCTTTCCATTATGGACCGCATTTATTGTATCTATATTTGGTGGAATAGGACTCCAAAAATTAAGACAAAGCACCAAGATATCTGGTGATGCGGCAGTTGCCGTAGTATTGGTCTCTGGATTGGCTGTAGGCGTCATTCTGGTAAGTTCATCCGGTGGATTTTCAGTAGATCTCTTTAGCTTTTTGTTCGGAAGTATTCTCTTGATAAGTAATGAAGATACTATAATGATTCTTGCCATTAGTGCAGGTATAATTGCTACATTAGTTGTCCTGCAAAAACAATTTCTTCATCTAACATTCAACGAAGAACAAGCTAAACTTGTAGGACTAAGAACAACTTTGTTAAATTACGCTTTTGTTATTCTTGCATCTATTACGGTCGTAACTTCAATGCGACTAGTTGGAATACTGTTAATATCCGCACTTATTGTGATTCCCAATATCACTGCAATGATGTTTGGAAAGGGATTTAAAAAAACAGTTTGCATATCAATGGGGATTTCAGTTATTTCAGTAATTGGTGGTATACTTTTGTCTTATTTCCTCAACCTTGCACCATCGGGAACTATAGTCGTGATAGCAGTTGGAATCCTAGTAGGTACTCTTGTTTTAAAATCTACAGGTCTATTACAAAAAGTTGACATTAAGAACCCATCAGAAATAACTCATAACAGCTAACTGAAATTGTTAAAACAGCTAATATCCCACCTAAGGTAGCATGATAACTACTGCATGTCCAATTTGCAATGAGGATCTAAGAAATCATCACAAAGAAAAGAGAGAGAAATGCTTATGGCGTTTTACAAGAGAAGCAAGAAACCCAGTTGTATATGCATCTAGAAGCAAGTTAATCTGCCCTACATGTGGAGAGGAAATGCTTGATCATAATTCTAATCAAACACAGGAATGTGTAAACCAATACATTCTTGATGTTGAGGATTTAGAATCTTAAGAAATTCTGCTAAAGACTTCGTTTTACAACAAAGTCTAATAGACTGATCATTTCTTTTGCATTACTTCCGGAATAGGAATCAAGTGATTTTGTTGCTTTGTTTGCATAACCAAGTGCTTTTTTCCTAACTACTTCTTCAATTCCCAATGAGCGGATTGTGTTTACTGCAGTTTGGACATCTTTCTTTGAAGCATTAGCTTTTCCAAAAACTTTGATTATCTTTTGTTTGTCTTTTCCTTTTGCCTTTCGAATTGCTAGAAGTATCGGTAGTGACTTTTTCCCTTCTCGAATATCATTTCCTACAGGCTTTTTAGTAATTTTACTATCACCCATTATTCCAATCAAGTCATCTGTTATCTGAAATGCAATTCCAAGATTACGTCCAAACGATGAAAGGTTTTTCACGTCTTTTGGCTTCTTTTTGGCACATATTGCACCCATTGCACATGATACCTCAAAAAGAACCGCGGTTTTTTTCTCTATCATTTTGATGTATTCTTGTTCAGTTGGAATTCGCTTGTTTTCAGCAAGTTTGATATCATCTACCTGACCCTCGCAAATTTCTACACATGCTTTTGATAGTTTTTTCACAAGTTGTGAAGTATAGTTTGTTGATAGATTTGACTTTGCAGATATTGTATGATATGCTTTTGAATACAAAACATCGCCTGCCAAAATTGCTAATGGCATATCAAATTTCTTATGAGTAGTTGGTACTCCGTGCCGCATTTCATCATTATCCATAATATCGTCATGAACCAGTGTAAAATTGTGAATCATTTCAACTGAGCTTGCTGCCGCCATAGCATCAGATTGTTTTCCACCTAAAACCTTACAACTCTTCAATACCAGATATGGTCTAAGGCGTTTTCCTCCGTGTATAATCAAGTGTGCTGCAGCATCATACAGTTGCTTTGGTTCACCTTTGAGCTCTTTTCTCAAAAATTTGTTTACCAAAACCGCATTTTTTTTAATTGAATCAGATCCCTTCATTTTACTAATCTCCAATTGTCTCGAGGAATGTAATGCTTAATTGCGTTTTCATATGTAGTCTTCAATTCATCTGTAGTCCAGTCTGAGATTAACGAATTGAATTTTTCTTTTGTATCAGATTTGCACTCATCAAGAAAGTATAATGCGATGACCATCCATGGACAGTAAACATCTCTATTATTTTCTAATTCTGTCTTTAATTCATTAGGTGTAATCCATCTAATTTCAGAAATTTCATCTTTTATCAAACATGACTCATCAAAATCATCTAGAACTCCCATCAATGTTCCGCAAACCTCATTTTCTGAACCAATGTCTTTGTAGGGAACATGATACTCGAATTTATTCACATAACTCATTTCACATGTTATGCCAATCTCTTCAGGCATTCTACGCTCAGCTGATGATACATAACTCTCAGATTCTCTAGGATGACTTGCAACAGTTCCATCCCAATCACCTGGCCATAGCATCTTTGAATCACTTCTTCGTGTTAGAAGTAATTTTCCATCTTTGTTGTAGATTAACGCAGTAAATGCTCTATGAAGTTTGCCATCTGGTAAATGGCATTTTACTTTTTCTTCTTTTCCAATTGGATTATCGTTCCCATCAACTAGGATTACATATTCGTCCATTCTAACTCCTAAACATAGTTCCCTCAAATTTTTTTCCTGTTACAGCATCGGAAATTCTTTTGGGTTTGTTGCCATTTACAAAAAATACTTTCATACCAGCCTTGGAGATTTTGGCTGCCTCTGTAATTTTCCTTGTCATTCCTCCAGTTACATCCATGGAATTTGTTGCAATTTTTGGTCTATCTTTTTTGAAATCATAGATTAGTTTTTTGGATTTAATGTTAGAATATACTCCATCAACATTTAGAACGAATATTGATAGTCGTGGTTTTAGTATTTTAGCAATTGTAGTCATTATCACATCTCCTGACAAAATGTAGGATTTTTTTTGCCCAAACCATAATGCATCTCCAAATGTAACTGGTGTTAGTTCAGATTTTGAAATGTCATTTATAGTCAAAATTTTATTTTTAATTGGTTTATTTCCATTCATAAAATCAGTGGGTGGTAAGCAATATGCATTAATTCTATTTTTTACTGCAATATCTAGAATTATCTTGTTTAGTTCAACCATAGAATTCTTTACAATGGCTACGCCACGCATATCGTTCTTTGCAGGTTTTGTGTGCATGTCATACTTGACAGACCAATAATGGCCATAAGATCCTCCACCATGAACTATAATTTTTGGTTCTTTGATTTTCTTAATTTGCTTCATAATGTTGTTTATTGTCTTTCTTCTAGATGAGAGTGGCTTTTCTTTGTTAGTAATAATGGAGCCACCAAGTTTGATTAGAATCATATTATTTCTTTCCTAATTGGTGTTAAAAACTTGCATACCTACCTTGTCTATAGTTACTGGGTATGATTCGTATTCAACTTTAATGTGTTCAAGTACGGAATCTTTTTTATTTTTTTCAGTTAGTGCTATAACACATCCGCCATCCCCTGCACCCGTAATTTTTGCTCCAAATGTCTCCTTTTCCACCAATTTTACAATTGATAATAGTAGATCATTTGATACACCTAGTTGTTCTAGAAAAATTTGATTCTGTGCCATGCATTTTCCTAGTGTCTCCAGATCAAATTTTTGAAGTGAATCAATTGCTTTTTCGATTAATTTACTTTCTTCACCACACAAGTCATCAAAGATTTTTTTATTTTCATTTTTGAATTCATTCACACGATTTACTACGATGTTAGTTGAATGTGATTTTTTTGAATTAACAACAATAAAATCAAATTCATGATTGGTTTCTATAATTTCATAGCCATTATCTTTTTGATAATCAATTATTCCACCAAATACTGATACTGTACAATCTGCACCTGATGTGTTTGGAAATATAGTTTTTTCTGCTTCTATCGCTAACTCTAAAATTTGGTTTTTGTCAAGTTTTGAAAATAAATTGGATATTGATAATACTGCTGCAACACAACATGCTGATGATGAACCCAGGCCAGCCCCTATTGGAATTTCAGATTGTATCTCTATATCTATTCCATTACTAAAATTATTTTCATTAATTATTTTCTTTGCAATGAAGAAAAATGGTTTAAACATACTTTCTATGTTGTCTAATGATTCAGAAATTGCAATTGTGTTTTCACCTAAGGATGATTTAATAAAAATATTTTGAGTTTCATTTTTTTTCGAGATGACTATTGCTCTTTTGTTTATAGCACATAATATTGCTCTTACACCATGTACTACAAAATGCTCTCCAAATAGAATTATTTTACCTGGGGCTGATGCTTTTGAAGTCAAATAATTATTTTAAAATGTACTTGTATAATTCTGCTTCTGAAACTAATACGATTCGTCTTCTTCCATGTCTTTAATTTTAGTCTCAAAATCATCAATTTCATATTTCATGTCTTGATCTTCTGTTAGTTCACCTTTTTGAATTAGAATTTCCCGTGCAAGAAGCCAATATACTGTTGCAAGAGCCTTTCTACCTCTATTATTTGCAGGAATTACTAAATCCAATTTTGAAGTTAGATTATCAGTATTAGAAACTCCAATAACTGGAACTCCTGCGTTTGTAGCTTCAATTACTGCTTGTGAATCTACTTGAGGATCAGAAATAAGCATTATTTGAGGTTCTGTATAAAATGGCAATGAGGGATTTGTTAAAGTACCTGGCATGAATCTTCCTAGCATCATAGTTGCTCCTGTCATTTCACAAAATTTTTCAATAGGTGTATTTGCATATTCTCTTCCAGAACAAACAATCACACGTTTTATGTCCATACGATTGATAAATTTTGCAGCTGTCTTAATTCTCTCTAGTGTCATATCTATATTCAACATGTAAAGTCCCTCTGGACTTGACTCGGTGATATATTGACGCATGAATTTAGTTTTTACAGATGTTCCGACTCTAATTCCAGTAGATAATACTTTCTTCTTTATACCTGAAATTTCTGTCTGTTCGCTCATCGTGATTTTTAAAAGTTTGTCATGCCATGTATTAAATCATGCTCTGAAAGTCTGATTAATTCATTTAATTTAGCAACTCTTTCCCCTCCAACAATACCAACTTTGAGTAGTTTTGAATTTGTTCCCACTCCAATATGTGAAATTTGCGAGTCTGTCGATTCACCTGAGCGATGTGATGTAATTAATTTTATATTATTTTCATTAGCCATTTTTGCAAATTCAAGTGCATCAAAAAGGCTTCCGGCTTGATTAACCTTTAGTATTGCTGCATTACATGCACCATGTTCAATAGCTTTCTTCAAAATTTTTGTATTAGTTACTGTAAGATCGTCACCTGTTATCATTCTATCAGGGAATTTCTTTGTTAATTCTGCCATATCATCAAATGCTTCTTCATGAACTGCATCTTCTGCATAGATTAGTTTGTATTTTTCTATAATCCCTGCTGCAAAATCTATCTGTTGGCCAGAATCATTTTCAAATCCCGCTCTGTCATAAATGTATTTTTGACTTTTATCGTTCCACTGTGTGGATGATGCAAAATCAACTCCTAGTGAAACTTCTTTTCCAAGAGTAAAACCAAGGCTTTCAATTGCCTTTGCAGATATTTCTAAGGCTTTTTCATTATCATATTTTGGTGCCCAACCTCCTTCATCACCTCTACCATTGGTAAATGATGAATCATTTTTTTGAATCAAGTTTCTTAATTCCTTATGAACTTGCAAGTTCATGTCTATCGCTTCTCGTAAATTTTTTGCGCCAATTGATGCAACCAGAATTTCTTGAATGTCTGGTGTTCCAGGACCTGCATGTGCTCCCCCACCAAGTATGTTTCCTAACGGAAAGGGAAATTTCAGTTCATTATTTTTGTTTATTATTTTGCATAGTGGCATTTCTAATGCCTTTGCAGCAGATTCTGCTGCTGCAATAGTTATAGCAAATGCGCATGCACCACCAATTCCTGAATAGTTATCTGAGTTATCAATAGATTTTACAGTATCATGAATTAATTTCAGATTTGATGCATCACACCCAAGAAATTTTTCAGAATTCTCATTTAGAATTGATAAGCTTTGTTCAGGTTTATCATTAGGAAAACTTACCGCCTCATATTTTCCAACACTTGCACCTGATGGTGCACAAACTCTTCCTAGAAATTTATTATCAGTTATTATATCAACTTCGATAGTTTTACTACCGCGACTATTGTAAAGAATTCTTCCTGTTAGTGATGTAATTTCTGGCAACCTATTCTAACTCGCTTTGCACTTCTTGGTTTCTTTTGTGCATTGCTTCATAAAATGGGATTATTTGTTGAATGGTTTGTACTGAGGTTAACAGCATTCTTCTGCAACAATATCTCTCAATTTTGAGTTCATCAAGAACTTTTTGTGGCTCTTCGCCTGTTTTAATTTTATTTTGATAATCTTCATACTTGTCAGCAATTAATTTTCCACAGGTAAAACATCTAACAGGTACTAACACATTTTCAAAGTCAATCAAGGATTATAAAAACCCTGCATGAAATTGTTTGTGCGGGTGTCGCCCAGCCTGGTCAAAGGCGCTAGGTTGAGGGCCTAGTCTCTTAGGAGTTCGTGGGTTCAAATCCCATCGCCCGCATTATTTTCTTAAAATTATTTTTTGGTTTTATTGATAGTCTCAATTAATTCCTGTCTTCTAATTTCTTCAGTAAGTATAGTTCTTGTATCTTCCACCAAACTCCTATTAACATCCAACTTTCTTCTTGTTTCTTTGACAATCTTGTCATAGGTTGCAAATGGATATAGCATCAAATACAAATTTTCCATCATGTCAAACAAACTTTCTGCTTTTTTTAAATTTCCAACCCGAATTGTATCTATAACTTGTCTTTTTAGTTCTCCTATGCAGTCTAGCAAACCAAGAATATATGATTCGCCGGAAACTTTGAGTGACTTGTAAGATGGAATATCTTTTCCTTCTATAATTGATAAAAGCGATACTGCTTCAACTAGTTCTTGTTCAGGAGTTAGAACATATCTATCAAGATCACCAGTTGCTTTTTGTTTTAATTTTAATAGTTGCTCTTTTGCCTTTTTTATTTTGTTTTTAGCTGTAACTAGATCTTTTTTATGAATAGAAATTATTGCCTGACTACAATTGATTACCACAGCACGATTATTTTTAATTAAAAACTCCCGTGAAGAGTTTGTTTTTTCTAACTCTTTAGAAATTATTGGTAATGACGTTCTAACATTTTTTAATCCCATTGACTATTTTTCTACTAATCTTAGTTAAAGGCGTTTGCAAAAGCTCTTATTTGAATTTGAATTTTTCTAACAATATGGAAATCTCTGTAGAACAGATGTATCAAATTGAAAATAAAGGTCATGACATGGGTTTCTTGAAAAAATTTATGATGGAAAATGCTGGCGCTGCAGCAGTAAGACGTTTGATAGAAAAATTTGGAGATGTTGAGGGAAAAAGAATTCTAGTTTTCGCTGGATTAGGAAATAATGGTGGTGATGGTTTAGTTATGGCTAGGCATCTAGTTGGTCATGGTGCAAATGTCACTGTAATTATTCTTGGCACACAAGAAAAGATCAAAACTGAAGAGAGTAAATGGAATTTTTCAATTTTACAAAAAATGCAATCTGTGGAATTATTGACAGGAGATTCTTTTACTATTGATTTTAGACCAGATCTTATAATTGATGGAATTTTAGGTACTGGGATTACAGGAGATATAAGAGAACCATATGCATCAGCGATAAATTACATTAATGAATCTAATTGCTTCAAGTTTGCAGTTGATGTACCATCCGGATTGGATCCTCAAACAGGTGAAACTGCAAATATCTGTACCAAATGTGATATGACAGTAACATTTCATAAAATGAAAAAAGGAATTCCTAAGAGAAAAGATCTTACAGGTGAAATATTTGTTGAAAAAATTGGAATACCTCCAGAGGCAGAAGATGGTATTCTATGAAAGTTTATCAGATTTCAGTAGGTCCAATGCAGAATTTTTCGTATATTGTTGAGGATGAATCGACCCAAGAATGTATAGTAATTGATCCATCTTGGGAACTGGATAAAATAATTCAGATAATTGAAGAACAAAATCTTAACCCAAAGTATATTGTCAACACACATTGGCATGATGATCATACAAGGGGTAATGAGGAACTAGCAGCAGAAATTAGTGTTAAGATTGTACAACATGAGGCATCAACTTTACAAAATGATATGACCGTCAAAGATGGAGACTCGATCAAGTTTGGTTGTTCAGAACTTTTGGTATATCATACACCTGGTCATTCAAAAGACAGTATTTGTCTAGTTGGTGATGGTAAAATTTTCTCTGGTGACACACTTTTTGTGGGAAACTGTGGAAGAGTTGATCTTCCCGGTGGAAGTCCAAAGGAACTTTACCATAGTCTATTTGATGTAATTGCAAAATTAGATGAAAAACTAGTAATGTATCCAGGTCATGATTATGGTTCAAACCCAACTTCTACTATTTCTAACGAAAAAAATACAAATCCAGTAATACAGCCAATTTCTGAAGAAGAATTTGTTATGAGAATGGGTGGATAAATTGGTAATATCCAATCATGGAAATATTGAAAGTGCCAAGGAATTTACCAATTCATTAGAAAAAAGTCAATTTACTTTCTGCCTTGTAATTTCTTATACTGAAACGTCTGAAATCCCTGGAATTACTATTGCTGGAGCAGATAAAGAATTCTTAAAATTTACATCACCTGCAGATGCTGAATTTCTTAGACATGGACACTGCAAGTGTATAGATACTATTCCAATGTCACCTGATGGAAAACCAACTCCTGCATTATTAACTAAAGTAGCACTTGATTCAGCAAAAATACCTCATTTTATTATCAATGCAGGAAGCAAAATTCATCCTGACATACCTCATTTTGATTCACAATTAGAATTTGGTAAAAATATTTCGGAATCTAAAGCATTATCTCCTGAAAAAGTATCTGAAGCGGTAGAATTTGGAAAAATTATTGGGCGATCAATTTCACAACCAAATCAATGTCTTATTATCGGTGAAAGTATACCAGGTGGTACAACTACAGCATTAGCGGTTCTCAAAGGTTTTGGTATTAACACAAGTGTCAGCTCAAGCATGCCAAAAAATCCAATTGAAATTAAAAACCAAACAGTCTCTAACGCTCTAAAACGCCTAAAATCAGATGATCCAATTAATGTAATTTCTGAATTGGGCGATCCAATGATTCCAGTTGTTGCTGGAATACTATCTGAATCATCAAAAACTACACGTGTAATTTTGGCTGGTGGGACACAGATGACGGCAGTACTTGCATTTGCAAAAAGAATTGGATATAATAAACAAAATACAGCAATAGGATGTACTTCATACATTCTTGATGATGATGATGCCAAGTTTTTAGAAACAGTCAAACAAATAGACGACATACCTGTGATATCAGTAAATCCTCTCTTAAGTGAATCAAAGTTTGCTGGATTAAGATCATATTCTGAAGGGTTTGTCAAGGAAGGTGCTGGAGCTGGAGGATGTATGATTGCATCTTTGTTAAAAAGTAGAATGACTTCAGAAAAACTATTAGAATTAATTGAAAAAGAATATCAAAGAATTTCTGCTTTAAAATCTAATTAGATGGTTGTTCAGGAGTAACTTTTTCTTCAGCAGGTACTTCAGTTTTTACTTCTTCAGCAGGTACTTCAGTTTTTACTTCTTCAGCAGGTACTTCAGTTTTTACTTCTTCAGCAGGTACTTCCGTAGAAATTTCTATATTTTCAGTTTCAGGACTACCCAAGTCAGATTCTGGTTTTGATAAAATTTCATTAAAAACTGATTCTGAAGTAAGTTTTACTTTATCTTCTTCATCAACATTAACAAGATATGATGGAATGTTTACAATTTGGTCTCCAATTAACACATGACCATGAGAAACTGCTTGTCTTGCTTGGTATGGAGTCTTAAAGTAAAACTTTTTCTGAACTATTGTTTGTAATCTACGAGCAAGCAAATCATTTATTTCAAGATTTAAGACATCATCTAATGTTGCATCAGATTGCACGTATCCTACTTTAGATAATGAATTCATCAAAATTGGTTCTTTTTGTTCTCTTACATCTTGTCTTAAAGCCAAAAGAGTTCTAGCTTGATTTCTAACACGTGATAATTCGGTTCTCGCTTTCCATAATTCTCGCTTGGTTTTTAATCCAAATGTTCCTAAAATTTTCAATTCATCCATCTTCAAATCAAAATTAAGTGGACGTTTTGGTTTTTTCCAGACTCTTCTAAAATTTTTAATATCTCCCATTGTTTACACCTATTCTTTCTTTTCTGCTGGAGGTGCTTCTTTCTTTTCTGCAGCTGGTGCAGCAGCTCCTTCTGCAGCTGGTGCAGCAGCTCCTTCTGCAGCTGGTGCAGCATCTCCTTCTGCAGCTGGTGGGGCTCCTGCTCCACCTCTTGCTGGCATAACTCTTCCACCTTTTGCAACTCCTACTGCACCGCCTTTACGTCCAGTACATCTTGTTCGTTGACCACGAACTTTTAATCCAAACATATGTCGGTAACCTCTCCAACTGAATACACTTTTTTCCCGTTCAATATCGTTTCTAACATTAAATGCTATATCTGAAGTAACTAAATGCAAGTCTTTTCCCGTTTCAGCATCCTTTCTACGATTTAAAAACCAGACAGGAAAATTAGCTGATTCTGGGTTCTCAATTATTTTTTCAATAGATGTAACTTGTTCAACATTAAGATTACCAATTTTTGAATTAGGATCAATTTTTAGATGAGTAACAATTGAATTTGCAAACATTATCCCAACACCACGAATTTGTGTAAGTCCAACCAGAATCTTTCTTTCACCAGGAATATCGTTTCCTAGAATTCTGATAAGATTTTCGTATTGTGTACTCAAGTAAGCAAGATTCTTTGTTACCCCATTAAAAACCATGCTGAAATTGTGCGTAATCTCAAGAATAATTTTCGAATAGTATTATAAATCAAAAATTTGACATTATCTCATGGAGAAATCAGACTTGGAAGCAAAAAAAATCATTGATAATTTATTTGATCCAGAAATATCAGAAATCTTAGCTGAGATGGAAAATGGACCAAAACATTGTACATTCCTATCTGAAAAATTTGGTATTATGCCAGAAGATCTACAGGATAAACTATCATATCTAATACAGCATAAATTTGTCAGTCAAGATGGAAGTTTAGATAATGTTCAATATTCTGTTGATTCTGAAAAACTATCTGAGATAATGGAATCTGGTCATAATTACAAAAATGTTGAAGATGGTCTTGCCAAAATGGACAGTTTTCTCAATTAAGTTTCTTTTTTCGTTCTTTTACTAAAATTACTCCCAAAACTAATACACTTATCATACCTGCTAGTAACATGAAAAATCCTGCCATTGATATAGAATATGATGAACTATCAGGAACATGTCCAATTCCACCTACAACATTAATTACATAATCACTTTGTGCTTCAATTACTAGTGTATATGTCCCAATTGAAGATATCTCAAAAATTTCTTCAAATGAATTTTGGTTAATTGAAGTTTCGGTTATTTTTACTCCATTTGGGTCAAAAACTGTAGCTAAAATTAGTTCCTTAGTTTCCTCTAATGTTTGTACTGCAAATACTCCTTCAGTGTTTATTTCTGGATCTAACATTGCCTCAATTCTTATTGAATTTGTTTCATCTATCTGTCCTTCTTGAATAATTATGTCTGCAGTTATTGATTGAGAACCAACAAATAACAATGCTGCTCCAATTCCAATTAATACTCCAATAACTACCAAAAACTTTGTTTTATTTGCCATAAATTATTCCCCAAATCCAGAGTTAAATTTGTTTAAGAATTACAATTATTTCTTCTTCTACCTAATTTGTAAAGTTAGTTGAGGCTAAAAAACTTAGCCAAGGCTAAATTTTTAAATATTGAAGAATTAACCGAATTTTATTGCAACAAAATACTCGATCAAAAAAAATGTTTATGATATTAACATCTGTTGCAGTAATCTCAGCATTATATTTTGTCATTCCTGCAGTTACTGATGCTGCAGTAGAGCCAAAAACATTTTTGACACATACTGGACTTGCAATTCAAACTACGGGTGATGTAATTGATCCAATTGGTTATACTGGGGAGACATTGGAATTTGATCCAGAGTCTTATTTACGGGAATTTGATTATGGAACTGTTTCCGAATTAGAAGATGGTACTATACTGCGAGAATTCACTATTACTGCACGGGATGATCAGGTCATGGAAGTTTCGCCTGGAGTATTTTATAATGTCTGGACTTTTAATGGAAGTGTTCCAGGTCCAACAATTCGTGCTACAGAAGGTGATCTTGTTAGAGTACATTTCTCAAATGAAGGTTCAAAATCCCATACTATGCATTTTCATGGAATTCATAAAGCAGAAATGGATGGTGTTTTTGAAAATGTTGGCCCTGGTGGAAAGTTCATTTATGAATTTCTTGCTGAACCTGTAGGCTTACATCTGTATCATTGTCATGTTCATCCTGTTGAAGAGCATATTGCTCATGGACTTTATGGTGCATACATAGTAGATCCAAAAGAAGGAAGAGTATCTGCTGATGAATTAGTATTCATTCTAAATGGACTAGATACAGACTTTGATGGAGAAAACAATTTTTATGGTGCAAATACAGTTCCATTCTATTATCAACATCATCCAGTAGAAATTTCAACAAATGAATTAATTCGTGCATATGTAGTAAATATTTTAGAATTTGATCCAGTAAATAATTTTCATCTACATGGAACACTTTTTCATCACTATCCTGCAGGAACTGATACAGTTCCATCTGGTTTCAATGATATGCTAACAATGTCACAGGGTGAAAGAGAAATTATTGAATTTGAATACAAGTATCCTGGACTATACATGTTTCATGCACACAACACAGAATTTTCTGAAAAAGGCTGGGTTGGTTCTTTCTTAGTTAAAGATTCTGAAAAAAATTATAGTGATGAAAATTAATTATGTCAAAAGTTTCTAATTATAAAATTGCATTAAGTGCTATTGTACCGTTAATACTTTTAGCAATTGTAATTGCTTTCTTGATGGGTCCGGGTACCAATTTTCTTGAATTTGGTATAGTCTTACCTGAGATTCATTTAGAACAAATTGATTTTGTTGATGGCGAGATACAAGTAATAGTTAGAAACACTGGTCCTATTGATGTTAACATCGCAGTAGCTGATGTTAATGATAGAATACAACCTGCAGCAATAGAACCTGATAATCATCTAAGTAAATTTGAAACAGCATTGGTTAGAATTCCTTATGATTGGAATGAAGGTCAGCCATATAGTATTGGTCTTACAACTGATGATGGAACACGGTTTGAAAAATCTGTAGATGCAGCATCACTTAGACTTGAAGTAAATACAGAACTTATTGGTTATCTAGGATTAATTGGATTTCTAATTGGCATAGTACCGATAATGATTGGACTCTTATGGTTTTCATTTATTCAAAAACTCGGAAGTTCAAAATACAGATTTTTCCTTGCTTTTACAGTAGGATTACTTCTCTTTTTAGCCTTTGACGCAATTGAAGAGGCATCAGAGATTTCTCAGAGTCATCTGTCAGACATTTTTAATGGTCAATTACTAATTGCAACAGTAGTCATATTATCATTTTTAATTCTATTTTCTATAGGAAACAGTTTAGTCAAAAAATCACAATTTTCCAAAATATCAAAGCCACTAGCAATTTCTTTGATGATTGCTGTAGGAATAGGATTTCATAATTTTGGTGAAGGTTTGGCTGTAGGTGCTGCTATAGCACTTGGGCAAGTTGCATTGAGTACTTTTCTAATTGTGGGTTTTGCTATTCATAATACAACTGAAGGATTTGCAATTGCTGCTCCCATGGCAAGAACAAAAGCCATGATTTTGAGATTAGTTGGTCTTGGACTTGTTGCAGGAACTCCAGCAATTTTTGGTACATGGATAGGAGGATTTTCTTATTCGCCGTTTTCAACCGTAGTATTTTTGTCAATAGGAGCGGGTGCAATTTTTCAAGTAGTTGTATCCATTATTCAGTATATTCGAGAAGAGAATGAAAATACTCTATCTAACACATCAATCATCCTTGGTATTGGATTAGGATTAGTTGTAATGTATTTGACTAGTATTTTTATTTAAGAATACAAAAAATAATAAAATTTGTCTTATTTTTGTCAATTTTTTCATCCTTCAATAATAAATAGGTCCAATATTGCATTATCATAAATGCAATTAACTGGAACATTTGCAATTTTATTACTTGCTATATCAATTGTCTCATATGGGCTAACTGGAGTTGCTAGTGCTCAGAGTAATGTACCACCAGTTTCAATTGAAACAGATTTTCCTGCATATGGTGAAACTGGAGTTATAACAGTTTCAGGTCATATTAAAGATTCAATAGTTTCAGAATTCAAAATGCCTGTAACTATTAAAGTACAAAAACAAGATGGTTCTCTAGTTGGACTTGATCAAGTAATGATTGATAGAGACGGAGATTTTTCAACTACTATTATTCCTGGTGGTGCAATGACATCATCTGGAGATTATACAATCACGGCAACATACAATAACAATGAAGGTAAAACTACGTTTACTTATACTGGAGGAAGTGGTGGTGCTTCAGTTGTTCAAGTACCAGAACCAGTACCAGAACCAGTACCAGAACCAGTACCAGAACCAGTACCAGAACCAGTACCAGAACCAGTAGCAATAGTAGAACCAGAACCAGAACCAGAACCAGAACCAGAACCTCAACCAATGTGTGGTGAAGGAACAGTTCTTGAAGATGGTAAGTGTGTTGTTGCACAAGAAGAAAAAGGTGGTGGCTGCCTAATTGCAACTGCAGCATATGGCTCTGAGATGGCTCCACAAGTACAGTTCTTGAGAGAAATTCGTGATAACACAGTACTACAAACACAATCTGGAACATCATTCATGACAGC
>Ga0209992_10001502_pt1 | contig 24313 bp, 34 predicted proteins | sample 2SBtaG_2_FD_182564 | JGI IMG/M metagenome (GOLD analysis project Ga0209992, IMG submission 182564) | Deep subsurface microbial communities from Kolumbo volcano to uncover new lineages of life (NeLLi) - 2SBTROV12_ACTIVE470 metaG (SPAdes)... | ecosystem: Environmental > Aquatic > Marine >... | reverse complement strand
CTCACTGGATAAGGTTGATTTGGTGCTGACTGATCCACCGTATAACCTAGGTCTCTTCATGCAAAAAAGAGATACAAACCTCGGCGCTATGAGAGATAACCACTTTGCTGTAAGTGGCTGGGACCACGTCGAGCAGGATGAATGGGAGAAGAATATGCATGAACTGTTTGAAGAGTCGGCCCGTGTGATAAAAAAAGGCGGCTCAATGGTTGTCTGCATGTCAATTATACGTGTAGAAACCCTGATACGACTGGCCCAAGCACATGGATTCTACTATAAAACAACCGGTATTTGGCATAAGACAAATCCTATGCCAAGAAATATGAATCTCCACTTCATAAATTCGACAGAGGCTTGGGTCTATTTTGTTCACGGATCTAAAACTGGAAAATACAATAACAAGGGCAAGGCAATTCACGACTACATCCAAACTTCTACTATTGGGGCAAAAGAAAAAAAGCACGGCAAGCATCCAACTCAAAAGCCAGTTGCCTTAATGGAGTTTTTTATTGACATTCTATCTGATAAAGATGACCTTATTCTCGACCCATTCATGGGCAGCGGAACCACGCTACGAGCGGCGAAGGACTTGGGGCGCAGGGTCATCGGCATTGAGATTGAAGAACGATACTGCGAAATTGCCGTCAAGCGATTAGCGCAGGAAGTTTTATTTTAGGAACGAAGCGGAATAATGACGCACTTCTGGACTAATAACATCAGCACGTTATACCAGGCAGACGCCCGCCATTTGCCGCTGGCTGATGCTTCGGTTCATTGTGTAGTTACCAGCCCGCCGTATTATGCGCTTCGGTCCTATGGGGACAACGCGGCGATTATAGGAAATGAGCAAAGCCCCGAGGATTATGTCAATCAGCTGGTCATGGTGTTTGCTGAGATCTACCGAGTGCTTAGACCGGACGGGATAGCGTGGCTTAATTTAGGTGATAGTTACGGCGGCACCGGCCAGCAACTTGGGATCCCCTGGCGTGTAGCTTTTGCCCTACAGGACAACGGCTGGACACTCAGGTCGGATGTCATATGGGCAAAGAAATCCTGCATGCCAGAATCAATGGCTGGCACTAGGTATCAAGACGGTGTATTACGACAAGGGTCGTGGCGTTCCACCAGTAGCCATGAACACATATTCCAGTTAACCAAAGGCATGAACTATTACAGTGATGGAGAAGCGGTCAAGACGGCCTTTGCCGACGCGCGACATGGGGCGTCCGGCGTAAAAAACCTTGCATACTCAGATGGAAGTGGTCGCAATGGCGATAGTGGGCTGACAGAGTTTAGAGGCGATACCGGAGCCAACCGCCGTGACGTATGGCGTGACATATCACCGGAACCCTACGCTGGCGAACATTTTGCCACGTTCCCACCAGACCTTCCACGTTTATGCATACAAGCTTCCACCAGTGAAGCTGGCGTCTGCGGTTCATGTGGCAACCAGTGGGCTAGGGTAGTGGAACATACCAACGCAACGGCAACGAGTCAGATTTCAGGATATATGGACAAGTCTGGACGCTTTGACAGTAACGGCAACAGCGGTTTTCTAGGCTCAAGTAACCTCACGCTGGCATGGAAGTCAACTTGCGACTGCAATGCTGACAAGATACCAGCGACAGTATTAGACCCATTCGCTGGCACTGGCACGACATTACTGGCGGCCCAACGGCTGGGCCGTTCTGGTGTCGGGGTGGATTTGAGTGAGGATTATCTGAACCAGGCAGTCAAGCGACTGAGCAAGGAAACGCTGCCGATGATGTTGGTGTAATGAATAACACGGCACGACAACGCGCCCGATATTGGGCCATCAAGTCGGCGATGGCCATGCCTGGGGTAATGTTTGAGATCCGCTCGGGCGATAGCTGGTGCCGGTACACCTTCATTGATGGGCTGATGCATACCAGCAGCCAATGGCGGGGAAAGCTGGAGCCATATAAACCGTGGAATATTGACAATTAAAATCCCCCATGCTTTAATCCGGGGAAGTGACCTTTGCGGAATGTGTCCAGGGCAACCGCCCGAATCCGTGGAGGTCTTTTATTTTGGGTTTATTGGATCGGTTCAGAACCAAGCAACCGGCGAATACCGAAGTAGCTGCCACGGTTCCCATGCACATGGGGGCGGGTCAAGCTGCATATCCCAATACTTCCTATTTAAACCTTGCATCCGAAGGCTACGCCAAGAATCCCATTGTCCACGCTTGTATCCGCGAACTGGCCAATGGTGCAGCTGCGGCAACTTACTATGTACAAGCCCCGTCCAGCGATGGGGGAACCGTACGGGTTGACCGTGGGGATTTATACAACCTGATAACCAGGCCCAACCGCCGCCAGGATTGGAACGCTTTTATCAAGCTATTGGTGACTTATTTGCAAGTTGCGGGTAATGCCTACGTGCTGAAAGAACGCAGCCGAGGCAACCAGGTCATGGCCATGTATCTGCTGCGCCCGGATCGAATCCGGATTATTGCAGGGGATTACGGCGCCGATGGTTTCGTTTATACCGTGGACGGTAAAGACCACTATATCGACCCAGCTGATATGTGCCATATGGCGCTGCCAAACCCATCGGGTGACGTGTATGGTTTATCACCCTTGCAGGTATTGGCGCGGATTGTAAACCTTGATTTATCCCTGACCGATTTTGCCAAGAACTTTTTCCAGAACGCGGGGGTTCCTTCTGGTTTATTGAAACTTAAAAGACGCATCACCAGCAGCGAGGAAGCTGCCGCCGTTCGGAATTCGTGGCGCAGTAAGTTCGGGGGGCCAAACAACCAGCACAACGTGGCCATCCTGGACGATGACGCCGAATACCAGACATTATCGTCAGCGCCCAAAGACATGGATATGACGGGAATTCACAACGACACCGAGTCGAAGATCTGCGCCGTGTTCAATGTGCCAGCCATTATCGCTGGGGCAAATGTAGGACTTCAGCGCGCCACGTATAGCAACTACAAGGAAGCCAAACTATCCTTCCATACTGACACCCTTGAACCGCTGGTGGATGATATCCTGCGCTTCCTCAACTATAACCTGGCCAGTGAATACCGCAACAACGAAACCATAACGGTCGATTGGGCTGCAATGCGCTCGGGCCTTGATGACAAGATGGGGGAAACCCAGCAGGTCACGGCCCAATACCAGGCGGGGATTATCTCACTGAACGAAGCGCGGACCGCCCTGGGGATTGATAGCATTGCGGGCGGTGACGTCAGGCTGGTGGGAACTGCCACTTTTGAATTGCCTGTGGGTGAATCTGCACCGGTGGCCGTTGGTGCGCCAGCTGTAGAAGAAGCGCTGGCCATTGGGACATACAAGACCCCGACGGTAGTACTGGAGCCATTATCAAAAGCGCCACGGGTAGCGAACCGGGCGCGTTCTTTAAGCCGTGACTTGATACAGGACCGAGAAGAAGAAACCGACCGGATGACCCCGCAGATACAGAAACACTTTCGGGGAATACGCAACCGGATCGATGGGATCCTCGGCCGTTCAATGGAACGGGGTGTCAGTAATGAAAAGGATTATCCATTTGAAACTGATGACCTGGTGCCTACCACTGAGATCAACATATTAGCCGAAATTGTACGGGGCGCCCTGGTCAGGGTAAGCCAGAAAACATTCGACCGGATGAACGCAAGCGGTGTCGCTGGAACCCTGGACTGGTCGGAGAAGCTGCCACTGGTTAGGCGGGTAATAGACCGGGCGCAGCAGCAAGCCACGTATATCCACTTCACAACGAACAAGAACGTCAAGCAAGCGGTACAGACTGCCCTTGAGCGGGGTTACTCAATCGAACAATTAGCCCGTGGGGTTCTTGATGACGATTTCAAAGGGCTGCGTTCACTGTTAACCGAAACCGAAGCCCGTTCCCGCATGATAGCGCGGACCGAGGTGATGCAGGCGCAGAACATGACCAGCGTGGGGTTCTATAAGGAGCAAGGGTTTGAATTTGTGATGGCTGATGACGGTGGGGACGATGACGATAATTACATCCCGCCCGGGGATCCCTACGGGTACACCTGCAGCCAGCGGAACGGCCAGGTCTACACGGTCAATTCTGCCATGAATATCGACGATCACCCCAATGGGACATTGAACTGGATACCGATGCCCAGGGATTACCAACCGCCAACCGGGACACTTTAACGGGGGGAACTATGGATAAGAAATTTATTATATCGGACGCGAAAGTCCTGGATGAAAGACTCGGAATAGTAGAAGCATACGTCAACACTATGGGCGTAGTGGACCATGACGGGGATGTCATAGATCCCAACGCCTTCAATAGCTCACTGGTGGAACCGATACACGTTCCGGTATTGGCTGGGCATGACCACGGTTCAATTATTGGCAAGGTGCTTGAAGCCCATCCCCACCATATAGCAGGGGATGAATACAAGCTATTTGCCAGGATGCAACTAAACCTGGAAACCCAGGCTGGGCGGGAAGCCTTCAGCAATATCGCAAATAACTTTATCCGTGAATGGTCGGTGGGTTTCAACATACCGAGCGCTGATGCCGTGGTATATGACCGGGGCGGTCAGAAGGCCGTACGGCGCATTAACGCCCTTGATTGGGTGGAAGTATCCAGCGTTATCCGGGGCGCGTCACCGGCAACGGGAACCATTGCAGCAAAGTCAGCGGACATGGACACCGAGGAAAAGCCATATCCCAACGAACACGCCTGCCGCATGCGGGAACCTGGTGATTTTGAAATCTTCAGGAATAGAGAAGAAGTCGCCGCCGGCAAAACTATCCGCGTGATTTACGGGCAGGAAAAAGGAACCGATGAATGGGACATCCAAAGCTACCGGATGCCCACGTCCGAATGGTCGGAAGCGGAAGCCCGTGGGTATTGCTCCGATCACGACGGGATTAAATTCGAGCCAGCAACCGGCGAGGATTCAGAATACGAAGCCGCTGCCGCCTCCAGCACGTCAGACAATGATGCCCTGGACACGGTAAAGGCCAAGCTTCGCCTTCTTAATCTACGCATTGAACTAGAAAAAATAAAAAAGTAGGAAGGTACGTTTTGAGTAGTAAAGAATTACGGGAAGAAGCTGTCAATTTGGCAGCCCAGGCAGCAGTTGCCGTGGAAGCAGAGGACGTCGAAGCCGCCACCAGAATGGTTGAAGATTCCAAGGCGTTAATGATAAGGGCCGAACAGCTGGACGCAGCCGCGTCCCAGGTCCGGAAGCTACAGGGTGAATATAGCCAACCGGTCAACACCATTCCGGTCACATCGAAAGACGTGGCAATCTATGACCAGCAAGACACGACTGCCCGGATCAAGAGCGATTATAAACCGGCGTCCTTTATCAAAGGACTTCCAGGAATGGCGCAGCCGTTGTGGGTCCAGGAGCAAATGGGAAGCAACCTTAAGGACGAAGCCCGGTTCATGACCGACACATTTCTTAAATGGATGGCGGCACCAACTGAAAACCAATTCTGGAAAATGGCAACGCCAGACGAAGCAAAAGCAATGCAAGAAGCTACTGACGCCGAAGGCGGGTTTTTCGTCCCGGAACAATTCATTAATCAGGTAGTCCATGACCCAGGAGTTCCGGGATCCCAGCTGCGGCCACTCTGCAACGTAATCAGGGTAGCATCCAAGGATGGATATATACCCACGATGGGCAGCGCGACCTGGGCAGCAATAGCGGAAGAAGCAGCACCAAGCGAGTCCACGCCAACCGTGGGCCAGGTGACTTTTTCCATCGAGAAATCCGGCGGGCTTGTCAAGGTCAGCCGGGAATTATTGGACGACTCGGCCATCAACCTTCCGGCACTGCTTTCGCAGATATTCCAGGAAGCCGCCGGGCAGTTTGAGGACACCGGAATTATCTCGGGGAATGATACGACCCAATACGCCGGTATCATGTCCAACGCGTCGGTGGCTTTCTACACGATGGCCAACGCGACTTCGGTTGTGGGCGCTGACCTGATTGGGACCTACTACGCCCTAAATGCCCAGCACCGGGCCAATGCTTCGTGGGTGATGAAATCTTCCATAGCAGCACTGGTCAATTCAATCGCTATAACCGCCGCTGGCGTTCATAGCATCCCAAGTCTAACCGCTGCACCGGCCGACTTCATACTCGGCAAGCCGAACGTCCTAACCGATGTAACGAGTGGCTTGGGTGGCAATATCACGTCCACCGAAAAGATTGCCATTTTCGGCGATTTTAAACAGTATTACATCTTTGACCGTGTAGGGTTCACGATCCGCAGAAATGACGACCTCTACATGGGCAATGACCAGGTCGGGTTCTTCGCAACCCGCCGGGGTGATGGACAAGTCGGCCTGGCCGAGGCGTTCAAGATCCCACGAGCCGCTTAATAATATGATGGGGCGAGGGGTTTAATTGGTATCAATAGCCGAACAATTAAGTGATGAACGCTTTGAAGGGATCGTTCTTTTGGATGGCCTGGATGCCGCTTGTGTAGGCGTTACAGACAGTCGGAACGGGGACGTGCTTTCGGCGGTTTACGATATCGACAAAATCATCGCACTGTTAAGCCGTGATATGGGTTTTGATGATGCGTGGGAATGGTTCAATTACAATATAGCGGGGCTATATACAGGGGATCAATCGCCCATATTTATCAGGACCCTGGACGAAATAACACTATAAGGGGGCGGGGCTACGGTCCCGCGCCCAACTTTGGAGGAAATTATGGCAAAGAAACTTTGCATCCAGAACTTTACCAATGGAGCGACCGGGTTGGCCTATGAAGCCGGCGTTGAGTACGACGTCCCGGCGGCAACCCTTAAAGCTAATCCCAATTACTTCCAGGAAGTCGAGGGCGGGGAAGCCCCGGCAGAGGAAGCCACCGAAGAAAAGGCCGAGGAAACCGAAGAAAACAAAGAAGCAGAAACGGCCGAGGATAAATAGTAGATGGTAACGCGCCACACATACGCGACAGCCGACGACCTGCGGGATTACCTGGCAGGGACAACGTATTCCAGCGGATGGACTGCCGACGCTGCCACGCTTCGGCGTGTGCTTGAGGGCGCCAGTGACCGCATTGATTTATATTGCGGGGGTGGAACCTTCGGCCCCGTGACGGCAACCTTTGCATTCGACATAGGTTCCGGTAATCTGCGGGACTCGGTGCAGCCGTTCATGGTGGGTGGGCGCAATGCTATTCGAACCACTTCGGAAATGGTCCCCATTATCAGGCTGACCGATTGGCTAATATCTGCCACCACGGTGACTGCCTACGATGGAACCGCCAGGGATAACAACACGGTTTTGACGGCAGGATATAACGCCGATTATTTCCTGATGCCCTATAACAGTTCACCGAAAACAATTCTAAAACTGAACGAAGATACCGCCGACACCCTGGACGCTGGCCAGCAAACGTTGACCATCCTGGGGGAGTGGGGATATACGAACGACACCATCCTGGTGACTACTGCGGACGCGGTAGCGAGTACCACGGCCACGTCGGTCAGTGTAACCGCAGCGGCCAACTTCGGACCGGCCCAGACGGTGCTTATAGATAGTGAACAAATGTATATAACCAGTATCAGCGGAAACACTTTGACCGTTGAACGTGGAGTCAATGGGACCACGGCGGCAACCCATTCGGGCGGGGCAAATGCTTCCCGCTACGATTACCCGCCGCTGATCGTCCAGGCGTGTCTTGATATTGGAAAGATTATGTTTCGGAACCGGGACATGGGTTCAGCTGGAACCATTGGGGGTGGTGCCGAGTCAATGACCACCAGCGAATCAGAAATCCGGTCGGTGTTGATGACCATTGCCGATTACCGCGCCACTGGCACGTCTAGGGGGGTGATCTTTTAATGGCTGAAGCCTTCCAGGTAAAGATAACAACAACCGGGCCATTGTTTGACCAGGCCACAATTGCCAAATTCCAGCCCATCATCAACCGTGGGCTTTTAGATTTGGCGATATTTGAAGGGGCAAATAAGGTCAAGGAACAACTATGGGGTCCGAGGACGAAGGAAGCATACCTGGCATCGACCCCAGCCCAACGCCACGGCGCATATACCCGCAACCTGCGGAACCATATATGGGCCAGTTTGCGTGGCAATAATGAAGCGCGTGTTGATGCTGGTTCCAGTATGAAGGGCAAAAATATTGTTTATGCCGACAAAATTGAAGAAATGTATGGCATGTTTGAGAACACCAAAAAGGATTTGAACCGAAACGCCACCAGGTTGGGGGACAAATATATAGGGGATCCCATCATTGAATTACTAGGCGGCCAACCGTGAGCAGAAGTGGGGCATTGGATCGAATAGACGCGCTATTGTCCGAGATTACCGACCCGCCATTTGTGGGGGTAATCAGGGCTGAACCATTAGCCCTGGCAGGGACCCCGGTGGTTTGTTTTTGGGTCAATGGTCGGGTAGATAACCACCAGACCCTGGGGGACATAGGCAGCACAACGACCATCATGGTCCGGGCCTATTGGCGGCTGCAGTCGTCGCGGGTAGTACAGGAAGCGATTGAACTGGATATATGGGACGCAATGGTAAACATAGATTCCAAGCTGAGAAGCGACGCCAACCTGGACGGCAACTGCACCGATTCCAGGGTGGGCGCAGCCACGGTGGTCAATATGCAAATCGGGGACGCTATCTGCAGGACGGTAAGCATCCCATTCGAGATTGACATATACGGGGAAATAACAATTACACCATAGGGGTGAACGATGGCAAAAAGAAGCGGACTCGGGCAGGAATTTTATATATCAAGCTATGATCTATCGGGTGACGTGGCCAGCATTGGAACGATGGCAACACCACGGGAAGCCCTTGACGTGACGGCCATTAACGCTTCGGCCCATGAACGGGTGATGGGGCTGGCAGACGGCAACATATCCTTCACGTCTTATTTTAATGACGCCGCTGGCCAGGAACACGCCGCATTGTCGGGACTGCCGACCACTGACGTCCAGATATCGTGGCTGATTAGCGGAACCCGAGGGGATCCCGCCGTCAGTATGGTAGCTAAACAGATTGACTATAACGGGACACGTGGAACCGATGGAAGTTTGACCTTTGACGTTAACTGCAATTCAACGGGAACGGCCCCGGATTGGGGCGTTTTATTGACTGCCGGTTCTGATACCCATTCCAGCGCGGGGGCAACTGCCAGCGTAGACAACGGGGCAGCCACTTCCAACGGTTTGGTGGCTTATCTGCACCTTGTAAGTATTGCCAGCGGATCGGCAACGGTAGCGGTCCAGGGGTCATCCGATAACGGGTCCAGTGACGCCTTCGCAAACGTGGCAGCCTTTACCGCTGCCAGTGCAGGAGCAACCGAGAGGATAACGGCCAGCGGAGCCGTGGAACGGTACTTGAGAATCAACACCACGGGGACATTCAGCAACGCGGTTATTGTTGTGACAGTAAGGCGCGGCACTGCCCAGGATGACGTGAGCTTATGACCAGTAATTTCACCCATTGGAAAGTTGTTCGACCAATCGCGACGCATTTTCAGTTGGTGTCTTGTGTTGAATTTAATTGTTCAAAATATTGGAACGGCTGGAAAACAACGGTTCCGATTAATAGTGATGCCGCTGAATATATGCGGCGCCTGGGTAAAGAATACCGAGAAGAACGAAACAAACCGGGGTTTATAGATTTTATATTTGCACCTGGTCAAGAATGTTTTGACGGTATGACTGACAACCACCGGAACCCGGTGGAACGGGACCCGCTTTTTCTTTGCGATAGCCGGTCATTAAGCGGACCGGAATGGCTGGAAGGCATGAACGAAACACTATACAAAATCAGGAGGGTCAGAAATGGCTAAGGAATCAGGGTTAGGAATGACCGTCGCAGTTGACGATTCGGGTGGAAGCGCCAGGACTATATCAAACGATATTGTGTCTGCAGACATGGCAACACCCAGGGAAGAATCAGATATCACCGGATTGGACAAGTCAGCACGGGAACGGTTGCTTTTACTTGCTGATTTAAGTTTCACCTATAACGGGATATTTAACGATTCGAGCAATATGAGCCATGACGTATTTAAGACGGTTCCATCCACCAGCGTGGCCAGGACCGCAACGAATACGATATCAGGGCAAGTATTAGCGGCCGAAGTGTTTTTTAATGATTACCCGTTAAGCCGTGGGACTGATGGGTCATTGACCTGGACAGTAACGGGCCTTCTTGCTGGTGGCGCAGTTCCGACGTGGGCATAGTATGACCACCACCAACGGGAGTAAACCCGCTACAGGCAAAACCGGCGGCTTTCGTATACCCGAAGAACTTGTCAGGTTCAAGCTGACGGGTTCATATGAAGGCGCGTGGGTTGTTTGTCGGTTGAATGTTTCGATGAAGTATTACGCCCAGCTGAGGGCCGCCGCTGATGCAGAAGATCAGGCGGCAATGGCCACGTTATTCGGGGACCATGCCCTGGCTGAGTGGAACCTGGAAGATCCCACCGGCGAATCATTACCGGCCAACGGTGAAGGCATGATGGGAATACCACTTCAAATGGCCATGCAGATCGTGGCCGAGTGGGTGGAACAGGTGTCGGGGGTGTCAGACCCTTTAGGGCAGCCATCCGGCGATATAGAAGCGTTGGCGGCGCTATCGACCGAGATGGGCGAATAGTTAGGAAGCCCTGGGAACTGGAAGAAGCGGAACTGATTGACGGGATCTGCCAGCGATATGGTTGTTTACCGTCCCAGCTGATGGATGAATCGGTAACAATTCTCAGGATGTTGGCAATAATTAAAGAAGGAAACCCGGAAGAAAATAATGGCGAATGAAGTCGAAATTGGCATCGGTGCTGATAGTTCTGGAGCAGTAAAGGGAATCAAGGAAGTCCAGACTGGCTTCGGTAAAATGTCGGCCACTTTTGAAAAGCACCGAAAGAAAATCGGTGTCGGCCTGACCGCATTGGGCGGCGGGTTAACTGCGCTCGGTGGTTTATCTCTCAAATCAGCGCAGGACGAAGCCATCGGTATTGCCAAACTTGACCAGGCACTTAAGAACGTGGGGACATCCTACGATACAACCAGGGAAGCCATTGAAGCGTCAATCGCCGCAACCCAGGCCAAAACCAACTTTGGGGACGAAGAACAACGGGAAGTCTTGTCGAAATTGGTGACGGTGTTGGGTGATGAAGAAAAAGCCCTGGCCGCATTGCCCGCAGTCCTGGACGCTTCCGCAGCTTCCGGGAAAAGCGCGGGGTCAGTGGCCGAAACCATGTCAAAGTTCCTCGCAGGGTTGGCCAATAATTCGGACGCGGTCGGGATATCAGTTGATAAAACGGCCACATTCAGCGACAGATTAGGGGCCGTACTTGATAAAGTCGGCGGCCAAGCGGAAGCGACTGCGGACCCATTGGTCCAGCTGAAGAATAGTACGGGTGACTTGCAGCAGGAATTCGGGAAGGCGTTACTGCCAGCCCTGGAAGCAATTGTCCCGCCCATGACTGAGTTAATAACGAAGATAATTGCGTGGACGCAGGAAAATCCAAAATTAACCGCCGCAATTACAATCATTGCAGCGGGTATCGGTGGCCTTGCCTTGGTATTGGGGCCGATTCTTTTGATTCTGCCCGGCATTACCGCAGCGGTGGGATTGTTAACGGTGGCCTTTGGTTCCCTCAGTCTTTCCATGCTTCCCATTACGGCGGTCGTTGTGGGTATCGCGGCAGCCATAACCGCTGGGATTATCGTGTGGAAAAATTGGGACACTATCGTCAACGTGCTGCGTAAAACCTTTGAAAAAGTTATGACTTTTATTAAGAACATTGTCGAAAAGGTGTTCAATTTCATCACCGACCTTTACGAATCGAAGCTGGGCTGGCTGCTACCAGCTGGGCCATTGGTTAAAGGGATTTTGTTTTTAAGGGATAACTGGCGGGAAGTATTTGACGCCATTAAAACCATTACCAAAAACGTCACCGAGTCGGTATCTAATTTCTTTGGGGGAATGAAAACAAAAATATTAAGCGTGTGGGATGACATTGTTGGCGGTATACGTGACGCCATTAACTGGATTGTGGATAAGATCAATACATTCATTGGGTCATGGAACCGGATACAGTTGAGGGTTCCACGGGTTCGACTTCCTGAGATCCTCGGCGGTTATACCGTAGGGGGCCAGGTGTTTGGCGTGCCACAACTTGGCACAATCCCCAGGTTGGCAAATGGTGGCATTGTAAGAAGCCCAACCCTGGCAATGATCGGGGAACGTGGACCGGAAGCCGTGATTCCCTTGAACCGCTCCGGGGCTGGTGGAATTAACGTCAATATAACGGTCAACGGCGATATTGTAAGTGATGACTTTGAACAACGTGTGACCGCAGCGGTCAGGGACGCCGTGCTGGGCGGCGGCTTCCGGGGTATTTTGGCTAGAGCGTAATTATGGCAGTTGCAACGTATAAGCTCGAAATAGATTGGAATAATGACGGGGATTTCACTGATACCGGTGATTCCCTCGACATGGGGCGCGTGCGGACGGTGTCCTGCGACTTCGGACGTGATAGGGCTTCCCAGCTGACGGGCAATTCCAAGGCTGGAACGCTGAAGGCCGTGGTTGATAACCGTTCGGGTGACTACTCGTATTTTAATGCCAGTTCGCCGCTATATGGGAACCTGCTACCAGGGCGCCCGGTGCGCTTATTGGCCAGCAGCGACAGCCTGACAGACCAACCGGTCTGGCGGGGCTTTCTAACTAAAATTACGCCAATGGTCCGAGCGGGTGGGGATTCAACGGTCACACTGGAAGCCACGGGACCGCTGGGCCATGTGAACCTGGACCAGATTAACGTTCCAATGGTTACAAACCAACGAACCGACCAGGTAGTGGATGACATCCTGGACGCCGCTGGATGGCCAGCTGGAGCCGATTACCGGGCCTTATCCACGGGCAAGACTACCATTGGCAGGTATTGGAAGTCGGGGGCTTACACGGTCGCAGCATTGCAGGAAGTAGAGGAAACCGAAGCTGGTTTTATATACGAAACTAAAGACGGCAAAATCGGATTCGACGACCGCCATGCACGACTGAGCGGGGCCGCATTGACCAGCCAGGCCACGTATAGCGACGCGGCTGGGGCTGCTCGGGTCTATAACAAGATAGACCAGGACGACCCACTTCCCCATATATTCAATATTTTTGAAACCGAAATCATAACCTACACCACCGGCAGCGTTGCGGATCTATGGACCCTGAGCGAATCGGGGGCCAATTCCCCGAGCATTGAACCCGGATTAACTGCCACGTATATCGCCCGATATCCTACGCCTGGGGTAGCTGGAAACGCCGTAGGGGTGGGGACATGGACAACGGTGGCTGCTACTACTGACATGACGGCCAATACCGCCGCTGATGGATCAGGGACAAACATTACGTCAGATATCGGAATAGCGGTTTCCAAAAGCTCGGAAACAATGTCAATAACTTTGACCAATAACAACGCAGCGAAGGCATATATAACGTTATTAAAGGCACGGGGGACGCCCATTACATCCAACAACCCGGTAACAATCCAGGAAACCGACGCCACCAGCAAGACCGCCTTCGGGGAAAGAACCTGGCCAAGTAAAACGAAATTTATCCCGACCACGGCCGAGGCTGCGGAATGGGGCAAGTTCAACATCGCAATTTATAAGGATCCCACGCCAGTTCTGAAATTGTCATTCGTGGCCAACCGTGACCAGAATTCACTTAACGAAATGATCCAGCGGGACTTGTCCGACCGGGTGACGGTAGTGGCCCAAAACAACGCGAACCTGGCCATCAATGGGGACTTTTTCATTGAAGGAATATCCCACACTATCAGCAATAACCGGTTTCACATTGTGACGCTTTTATTAAGCTGGGCGGCACAATACAGCGATTGGTGGGTGTTAGGGACCAGCAAGTTAGGAACCAGCACACGGCTTTCGTATTAAAGGGGGGATTTATTTATGGCATGGACAACACCGGCAACGTGGTCAACGGGCCAAATAGTCGAAGCGAGTGACCTTAATGCCCAGATCAAGGGCAACATGGAATTGACCGCACCGGCGCTATTCAGCGCCCAGGGTGACATTCTATACGCTACGGGCGCCAACGCCCCGGCACGGCTGGCAAAGGACACCAACGCCACCAGGTCATTGACCAACACGGGGACAAACAATAATCCGGCATGGGCGCAGGTGGCCCTTGCAACGGGTGTTTCTGGAACGCTACCGGTAGCCAATGGCGGGACCGGTGCAACCAGTTTGAACGACCATTTTGTCCTGCTGGGTTCGGGAACTGGTGCGGTAACTCCGATTACACCAGGCAGTTCGGGGCTTGTATTGACCAGCAACGGGACGGGATCCGATCCCACGTTCCAGGCAGCGGGGGGAAGTTCTAACTCGGCCGACACGATGGTCGAAACAATGATGTATTCATAGGGGGAATTATGGCAAGAGGGGATGTAGTAGCGTATTGTGATCAATTGGCAGCTTCAAGCGCACAGGATATTAGGCCCGCATCGGGTGTTGAGTGGGTTATTAAAGCCTTTGGTGGTGATCTTAACGGCTGGGTATATTTATACGGCACGAATGGTAGTGATAATGCCATTTTTGTAGAAGGCGCACTGGCGAAGGTTTATGGGGGTACATGCACTATACCTATAAATAATACAAATTACGTTAAGATTAGCAATAATAATAGTGGTGGTATTGGTAACTATTTTGTATCAGGATACATTACTAAGGATTAAGGGGGATTGATGGCACGAAGTACGTCAGAAATTGACGCAATAATCGCAGGGTTGAAAACAAATAGGGACACACGTGATACATACCTGGAAGGCAAAGCGGCAGCTTTTGACGATTCCAATGCGGTGGAAGCCGAACGGATACGGAGCGTCAAGCACACAGAACAAGCTGCGAAGAATATAAACCTTTGCGTATCTTGCAAGGCTATTAAAAACTCCACTGGCGGCGTTGTCGGGCTACGATGTAACACGTATCTCATAGAGGATGTTACCGGGCCGACCCGATTAATTGACGGGAGTGAAGTTGCCGGCCTGGTGGAGAAGGGGCTTAAAACTTTGTTAGTCGATGAATCCTTCACGGTAACGGGCGCCACCACGGTCGAAAATCTTTAAGGAATAAAGATATGGGGAAACATCTGCAATTAATCGGAACCCTTGTACCGCTGGTCATTGTGGCCGTGGGTTTAATAGGCTTTGTTCTGACTTTGCGTTCGGATATAACGGCCGCCCAGGCCCAGATGGTGGAACTACGGCGAGAACTGCAATTAGTGAGCCAGTCCAGCAGACAGACCGAAATTGACATAAACAAACTCAATAAATTGATTGAAGATTTTGACGAGATCGAAGCGATAACCGAAGAAGTCGATGTCCTGATTTTCCGAATAGACGAATTAACCGAGGAAGTGGGGTCCAATTCCCCAGCCATTGAAAAACTCAAAACCGGCCTGGCCATAGCCAATGACCAGATGAACACTATCATGGCAGACCATGCATATATGGGCGATATGCTATCTGAATTAGGGAAGTCACAGCCGTCAGGGGAACGTCGTGATTATGGCGGCTACGCGGGGTATTGATGAAGTGGTTGAAGCGGATATTCAAACGCCCCAGCAAGAAGGTTGACCCGGCACCTGGTCGGATTATCTACCAGGAACCGGACGGGCTGGGCGGCATCTTAACTATACGGGTTTATTGATGAATGGCTGCGGACGATTTACAGGAACGACTATTAGAACAAGCCCGGGAGATCGAGCGGTTGAAGGGGAAAAGCTCGACAACCTTGAGCGGCACCGAGTTTTTGACGATCATATTTTTGTTCCCGCTGATAATGGCTTTTGTAGTGTTGGGAATTCTCATAGTCTACAAGACAACGACGAATCCTTCCGAAGTGGCGCCCCATCTCGACCTGGTGCTCGTGGCTTTTGCCACGTTCTCGGGTCCGGTCACGGCGTTTATATCCATATTGGGGCAACGACTCATGGCTGATGCGAAGGTTAAAAGCGAGGTGGAATAATGTTATCAATTGGAACCCTTATCAGTAACATAGCTGCCTGGATTACAACATCCACCGGAACCCATGAAGCGGTTGCGGTATGGTTGTCGATGCTTGTAATTGCGGCGTGTGCTGCGGTCATTACCGTGGGCGTGCTGGCCCTGGGATGGCGATATAAGGCGCTGATAGTCAGAAACAAGCAGGTACGCTTTGCCAAGATATTTATTCCATACGTTCCGCGCATTGGCTTTTTGTCAGCACTGCGGATACCCATGCCCCGGTTCCGGTTTAATCTCAGCGGATGGCGTGGGCTGGCCACAAGTGTGGGAATTGTAGCTGCTGGGTTTAGCCTGGCATTGACCACCGTCATAGCTACCACGAGCGAAAATCCCAAGATCTGGCCAGATAGTGGCGCTTCCTACCAGCTGCCGCTTATCTTCGGCGAGAAATTACCACCAGACCCCGAGTATCCATCCCAGCAAAGTCAGACCTTGCAGCTGAACCTCGGGGACAATTCCAGGCTGGATAAATTGGCATTTGAGAACATGAGCCTGGGCAAAGCCAACCTGGCCCGATGCGTTGATATCACATATGCCACGACCGGGGTGGCCACGACTGCCTTTTTACACACAGGGAAAATATCTTTATTGAATGTTAGTGCGCCCACATTTGTGACAACGGGCGCCGAGATATCCCAGCTGAACCTTGCGGGATCCATTGACGGTTCCAGCGTAACACCGACCCAGGATTCCACGGTTCCCGAACTGGTGGTCAATTCAGACCGGGGCGCAGGGACATTCGAGTCTAAGGACTCGACCGTTGACCGTATCGTTATCAAGGTTACGGGATCCCCGAAGGTGGGCGAGATCATTTTCAAAAACGTGAACTGCAGTGTCGGGGAATGGCACATCAGCAACGTCAAGGCGGGTTTGATGGAACAAGACGCGGACAGTAAATTCGGAAATGGGACGGGTATTGATGTACCCAGCTATACCGTATCCCCTGGGGTAAAGATACGCGGCGGCTCCACTTCCGGGCTAGTTGACCGACCGATAAATGTTAGGTGATGAAATGATAAAAGCGATCAGGTGCAAACTAGGGTTCCACAACTACAAGGAATACGGCTGGGGAAGGCGGCGATGCTGTTGTGGCATTGATGAAATCTGCCTATACGCCAACGGCCAGACCATGTGGGTCAGTGCGAAGGAATACGACGCATGAGGCCGGTGCAGCGTAATTCTGCCAGCCAGATGTTCGCGGATAATGTAATTGATAGGATGAATCATTTTATGAGTCCTCAAGGCCCGTGGGTGAAGCTGGAGCGGAAGGTGGCGGTACTACAGGCCCAGATGTGGCTTGTATTGGCGGGCATTGGGCTTCTCGTGGGTCTGATGGGATCATTATTAGTGGTGGTGATTAAATGATGGGGAAAATACGTCCACAAATTTTGACTGCTATTTTATGCGGTACAATATTCTCAATGTTTGCGGCATGGATAGGGATGCAAATGGGAGCCATTGAAGTTCTGACGGGCTTAATTGGCGCATTGTTTGGGTTCTTGGCTGGAACGGCTATGAAGATATTAGAAAATGAATAACTGAGAACCCGCAACGATTGGCTTTTTTGCCCCACAAAATAGCCATTCTGGGTTCGCTCCTTGAGTTGGGCGGGGTTGTGGTTTAGTTTCCCCTTTACCTAGCGCCGCCTGACTTTTGGCAAAAAGAAAGGCCACCGTATTGGTGGCCTTTTTCTGGTTATTGGTTAAGGTCTACAGCATCAAACATTTTAGATGCCCATTCTGAATTCATAGCAAATTCATTCAATAATCGCTTTGGAATTTTGAAGCCACTAGAATCTAATTCTCCATCCATAGTGACGTAAAAATAATCTCGGCCGATTTCGTTTCCGCAATAGTGGGAGCGGTGTTCTTCGTTTGAGGTTTCATGCCGGATCAAAGCTAAACGAGTCTGTCGCCCATCTTCTGTAAAATGTATGCTGGGATATTGCTGGATAATCGTGTGCAGTTCTCCGGCTGGAATCCAATCTTGCTGGATAATATCTCCCTCTGGGTCGGATGTGGAAAAAGTTTCCCAAGTCCATTCGTACCAAATCATAGCTGTCCCCTTCCTTTTATTGTCATATCTTCGTTAGTCATCTTGTTCACCTTCCTTCTTGGCTAGTTTATTGATATCGGCTAATGTGCAGTCATCCCTTTCAAGTGTGATTAACAACAACTCGTAAACTTGTTCCCTGCTCATGTTATTTTTAAGATAATTCAGCAAAAAGTTGTCTGTAATTCCTTGTTCTTCATCCTTCAATCTAAAATATTCCCACAGTCCAGCCCTGTAGATTCTTGATATTCCGTTGTCCTTGATTTGCTCCGGTGTTACTCGCATCTTGTTCACTTCCTTTTATTGTTTGGCTATCGCCGACTTTTTCAAGTTTCGGCTGGGAAGCCATCCCAGCCATCATCAGGGCGAAGGGTCGGGCCTACCGGCCCGGAAGTGGTCCCGCCGCCGCGTCGGTGGCCAAGGCCAGCGCGATCACCTGGTAGACCGATTGCTCGGCCATGGCTGGCGCCAAGACCTTGGCATGGCGCAGGATCTTGTCCATGTCCAAGGTGGCCATGTATGCCGCAGGTCCTTCGATGGACCCATTTTCCCAGACCCGGAACCCGCCGCAGACCCCAGCGGGTTTGTTGTTGTTGATTGTTTCCATGTTGTTCACCTTCCTTCGTAATTTGTAGCGTTCCCATTTGCTACAATAGGAAGTATAAAGGATGGAAATACACTTGTCAACACTTTTGCGTATCAATTTGCGAAATTGATAATATTCGTTTATAATCCCCGACATGAAAGAATTAACACCTGGTCAGCTGCTGGCCAGTATGCGGAAAATAGTGAAGGGATCCTGCACCGTGTGCGGTTCCGAGTTTGAAGGAACCACCAGGCGCCAGTATTGCTCGGATAACTGCCGCAACCGATCGTCCTGGGATGCCAAGCGCGAGAAGTACAACGCCGACCGGCGGGAACGATACCGCCAGCGAAAATCCCAGCCAAAACCATCAGAACAAGCCCCGAATTAAGTGTCGGGGCTTTTCTTTTTTGAGCGTGGGAAAACATGAAAAAAAGTGTTTCGCTACAAATTCGCTACAAAACCATCGAAATTAGACATTAGAAAAGACAACAAAAAAGGGCCAAAAGGCCCAATTGCGTACTTAAAAGTGGCGGAGGGAGTGGGATTCGAACCCACGATACCCTTGCGGGTATACCGGTTTTCAAGAACTGCACATCAGGTTATTTAATCTGACATTATCTTCACTTTCTAAGGTAGATTGTAGACATTAAAGAGATTGCTAAGATTAAACAATCGTTTTTTTGCTACAAATTCCGCTACAAATTATTTAACGGGTCCAGCCGTTTAAGCCTTCCAGGATTTTGTCATTTTCGCCTAGTCTGAAATGCGTGTACGTTTCATAGGTTATTTTAGTGTTGGAATGACCCAGGCGATGGGACGCCCGTTCCAGCCCATAGCCTAGTTCGCCCAGCTTTGTGGCGTGAGTATGGCGCAATCCGTGGACGGTTATGTCAGGCAGCCCAACTATTTTGGAAACCTTTTTCAGCTGCTTCCTGATAGCGTCGGGTGTGGGCGGGATCCCGTCCATTTTAGATATGACAAACCGGTCTAATTCTTCGGGCCACGTTCCTGGTAAGCGTAGGTCAAATAATATTTGATCGCCCCGGATTCTGCGAAGTAAATTGACCAGGTCATCATGCATGGCAATAATCCGCTTGCTGGTACTTGATTTCAAGCTGCCAACCCGAAACCCGCCGCCTTCCCTGGAATGGCGGGATCTTTCAAGCTGTATATATGGCGGGTCATTATCAAAGTCTATATCGGCCCATTTAAGCCCGCAAAGTTCAGACCTGCGGAGTCCCGTGTGCAGTATCAGTTCAGTGGCATCATTTAGGTAATGGGGGTGTTCCTTTATATATTCCATATAACGGGCCACTTCCTGGTCGGTCCAGATAATAACGTCACGGCGTTTAATGCTGGGAATGTTGACCGTCTGTAGTAAGTTACGCCTGATATATTCCCGCTCTACTGCATAGCTAAAAGCGTTTCGCATAACGTCCCGAACAAGTTTAATCGACCCGGTGGATAGTGGCTTGGCACGGGTTTCAAGACGTTCAAAAAAGGCGTCCAGATGGGCCAGTGTTAGCTTTTGGATGGCTATTTTGGCCAGTGGATCTTCTGATGGGTATTTCAGCTTATCGCTATATCCTGCAAATGTGCTAGGAGTTATGGAACCCTTCCCTGGGGTGTCGTTAACGAATCGTTTTTTATATGCCAGCCATTCGTTGATGAAATCGCCCACGGTCATCTTGCTGGGATCGATATATGTGCCGTTGTCGAGACTCGATACTATTTCCCTTAATATCTTTTCCGCTTCTCGTTTGGTTCCCCTGTAGGTTTTGACGTTGACTTTTCTTTCACCGTCGAGGTATGTGTCCCATTGAATACGCCACGCGCCTTTATACCCAGAGTAAACGCCGCCCTTCATCTAAACACCATCCCCATCTTCGGCAACGGCTTCGGCGGTGTTTTTGGCCCCTTCTATAATGGTTTTACGGTAGCGTGGGGGCATTTTTCGAACGGCGTCGATCAGTTCCTTTTCGTCCGGTGTAAGGTCGTATTCAGAATGAACCCGACCCAATACGTCGGAATTCCCGTCAATTAAACCGGCCTTGATATATAGAATCTGGGGGTCAATGTCCATAGCGTCGGCCAACCGTTGCAGCGTTCTAATGCTCGGACTCACAAGATAATCAAGGTTTTTAATTGACATCATTGTCCCGCTTGATAGATTGGCAAGGGCAAATAATCGGTTCCAGTTGGTATTGTTGTGTTCAATCCAATCCTGGATATAATCGCGTAATTGTTGGAAGTTGGTGTTTGCTTCTGGCGGCATACTTTCCCCTTTTTTCACACATTCCGACCTGGTGGCCGGTCCCACAAGTGCTGCTATACCATGATAATGATTATTCGATTTGGGAAAGAGTATACCAAGCTCCCGAGGTATTGACAATGTGCCGGGACCTTTTTAATATAAATAATCCTATAAAAAGGGGGGTGCGGTTTGTGAGTATGTGGGGCGAAAACACCGTCGAAAATGATTCAAATAATGAAAATCTCAAGCAAATATTAGTCAATTATTATCCGGGCAATGATAGCGATACGATACCGCCAGATTCCACCGTTTTACTGGATAAGGGTTTGTCGGGAATGTTTCGGACAATGGTGGGCGCTTCCCCGGTAATTAATCCCCGGTCTTTCTGGAATAAAGAAGATTATTCCATCGGTGACACGGAACTATTGGCGGGATCTGTCAACCTGATGGACATGGACAACGCCGAGACGTTAAAGACTTTTTTAACGGCCATCAGGCGCGAAGATTGGGTATTAACCGAAAGCGTCATTTGTGAAGATGTTACTTTTTATTCCAACAACTGGATGGGTTTAGTAGAACCGAAACTTTTACAGGGTAATAGCTCGGCTCAATTGATGAAGGCCATACGGCAATGGCGTGACGCCCAGGGTGACTATCAAATGAAAATCCACATGGCATTAACGGCCAGGACTATGGCGTTTGCAACGTATGAAGTGGTTAAAATGGAAAACCCGGAATGGACCTTGACCGATTTGCTGGCGGGAAAACTTCCAGAAATTCCCGAACAAAAGTCGGACCTGGATGACATCAGGGCAGAGTTCCGGAAACATGCCGACACCTGGCACAAGCCGCAAACGTACCGTTTCATTGACGGCCAGCAAGAAACGCCCTCGGCAATTCCACCGATCCATCTGGAAGACCGCAAGCTGCAGACGGTGTATTATACGTTTTCACCAGATCACAAGATTCAAAGCATCCAGCATATTTTAGCAATTGCAGGGCATCATCTGAACCCGACCTATTAGAGCAATAATAAACTTTTGATTACCAGGGCCACCAAATTGGTGGCCTTTTCTTTTGTTTATTTCCATTATTAACTTCCCGAAGATTATTGCACTTCGCCGAGTTTTATTGTATTCTATGGGTATAGAAACTCGGAAAGATAGTATACTTTTCGGAAAGGGGGGAACCAGGTGAGAACGACCGAGGCGGCCAAGTTGATGGACACCACGCCTTCGATAATCAAGAAATTGATTAAGAACGGCCAAATACCACCGGATTGTGCGAAGTATTTTGCACCGGCACAGGATGAAAAATACCCGTACTACCACATCAACGGCCCAAAGTTTAAGGAATGGCTTGAAGGAAACGCACATGTTACGAACGCCAATAGCTAGAACAAACGATCCATACACCAGCCACGAGGCTGCTGCCTATCAGAACACCAGCGGGAAGCGTCAAAGCGCGGCCGAACGGTGTTTATCGGTGGTAATAGACCGCCCAGGGCTGACAGCTGGGGAAATTGGGGATGTCACGCAGTTGGGCCATATACCAGCCCAGCGCCGGCTTTCTGATTTGAAGGCGGCGGGCAAGGTGGTCATGGGGGACCGCAAAGAATACAAGGGATCCAATCAATCCACATGGTGGCCAGTAGGCCAGCAGACGCTTTTATGACCGTTGTGGGGACGGGACGAACGTGGGGACAAGAAAAATTAAAGGAAAAGGGGGAAACATGATTGCAGAGCAGTCAGGAATTATCGAATTAGTCCGTTTATGGGCTGATGGTCAGAATTTGCCGGTAGATCGACCTGACGGGTTATTGATGAATGACCTGGAAGAGTTGCGGCTATATTCGTACGAGATGGAAAAGGCGAAGTTTCACATTGAACAGCGATTACTGGAATTGATGGACGAACGTGGGGCCACTTCGATTCCATCCAATATATTCCAGTGCGAATACGAACAAAAGACCATATATGACGGCGCAAAATTTGCACCGTTAAAAGAAATATTTGTCGAGACCGATTTATATGATGCATGGAAACCTGCCTACACAGAGCAAGTCGAAGTTGCTGAAAAATGGAACGCCACGCAGGTCAAGAAACACGCGAAGCGGTACGGATCCCAGGCATTGGCGATACTGGAAAGCGCGAGACGCCTAGGGCCTAAAAAGCTGGTATTCAACCGATGGGGGGATACCAATGGTCAAAAATAACGATGTAAAAACCGCAAATTTGACCGTTGTTAGAAAGAAACGGGAACCGATGAAAGGTCCAAGCGGCAATGGTTACGGGTTCCTTTTAAGTGGCAAAGATATACCACCGGATACGTGGTTTACATGGTGGAGCGAGGACGCCCTAAACCTGGAAATCGGGAAAACCTACGACATGTCATGGATAGTGCAGATTAACGGCCAATACACCAATTGGAACATCCAGTCGGTTCATTTTGAAGATGAACCCGACAAAAACAAACCCGACGAATCAAAGTTAGGCATAGACATCACGGCCGTGGTCGGGCAAGGCGAATCAGATGAGGGGGACGAATGGGACATTTCAAACCTTAAACCGTCGGGATCTGACGATTTATTTGACTTTGCAGCACCGGCGACCAATATGCGCCCCGATCCACGCGCCCTGGGCATGTGCCAGAACAACGTGGTGGAACTGGTAGCGGCGGGATTGATACCGCTGCCCGATGACGTAAAGGGTCAGAAAGACAAAATCTTCTGCTTTATCAAGAATCTGCGGGACGAAATGTACGAAGCCACGGCTGGGCAGATGTTCCGGTCCTCGCATTATTGCAAGGCACATAAGGCAACCCGGCAGATGGGAAAGAATGGCAAATGGTTCCATCAATTGATGGAAGAACACGACGAAACACCGGCCCCTGATACCGAAATAACGGTTGACGGGTCGCGGTATTGCGTACAGGGCCAGTAAAACATCCACCGGAGCCGTCACGGGGGTGGGGTGCTGAGAATATAGGCAACACCATTAAACATTCAAGAAGTGTGGAAGCGGGGGCCAGGCGGCGGCCCAATCCACAAAACAAAGGGGAAGGAAATGTTACAGATTACCGAAACAACCGATGGGGTCTGGTGTTTTCACGAACCAGACGTCGGGGTTGGTCAATCCAAGTATGTGGTCTACCGGTACAACAGCGGCAACTTCAAGTGTGACACATGCCTGGAACGAACCTGCCCACATATCCAGAAGATAAAAACCATGCTGATGGTTGGAGCGCTGAATGACTAAGAAAACCAAACAAATGTTGAAGGTTGAAGCCGAGCAGGGGCAAAAGCTGGAAGATCTACTGCCGGGCCTGATAAACGAACACGGACGCAGTGGGGCTGCTGAGTTCGTAGGGGTTC
>Ga0209992_10001501_pt1 | contig 24332 bp, 25 predicted proteins | sample 2SBtaG_2_FD_182564 | JGI IMG/M metagenome (GOLD analysis project Ga0209992, IMG submission 182564) | Deep subsurface microbial communities from Kolumbo volcano to uncover new lineages of life (NeLLi) - 2SBTROV12_ACTIVE470 metaG (SPAdes)... | ecosystem: Environmental > Aquatic > Marine >... | reverse complement strand
CCACTGCCACACATCGCACCTGTTCAAAACCGTCAACCGCAACCGCCACGGACCACCCAACACAACCGGGCCACCCGACCCGCCCACCTCACCAGACCCTCCAGACTCACCGGACCCGCCCCAGCGCGAATGAGCGGCCCGCCCACCGCAACGGGGGGCGAAAACGCGCCGGCGGCGGACCGACAACCTCGAAGAGCTCCGAGAATTGTCAGTCCGCCGCGGGCGGAAACACAGTGAGGTTGTGGGGACGAGCCCTACAGCCCGATTCGCTGAGCGAGGAGCTCGCGGTGGTAGGCGGGATCGCCGAACATCAGCTCGGAGCTCTTGGCCCTCTTGAAGTAGAGGTGGGCCGGGTGCTCCCAGGTGAAGCCGATGCCGCCGTGGATCTGGATGTTCTCAGCGGCGCAATGGAAGTAGGCCTCCGAGCAGTACGCCTTGGAGAGCGAGGCCACCGAGGGCAGCTCGTCGTTCATCTCCGAAGCGCACCATGCGGCGTAGTAGGCGGCCGACTTGGCCGACTCGACCTCGAGCAGCATGTCGGCGCACTTGTGCTTGATCGCCTGGAACGAACCGATCGGGCGACCGAACTGCACGCGATCCTTGGCGTACTGGACGGCCATCTCCATCACGAACTGCGCGCCGCCGACCTGCTCGTTGGCGAGGGCCACGGCAGCGAGGTCGAGGACCTGGCTGACATACTCGAAGTTGTTCGTGTCGCAGAGGTGCGTCGCCGGCGTGTTGTCGAAGGTGATGCGCGCCTGCTTGCGGGTCTGATCCATCGTCGAGAGGTTCTCGCGGGACAGGCCCGCGGCGTCACCGTCGACGGTGAAGAGGTGGATCCCGCCGTCGGCACGAGCTGCCACGACGAACAGGTTGGCGCTGCCGCCGTCGGTCACGAACATCTTCTCGCCCGAGATGGTCGCGCCGTCACCGGTGCCGCTCGCCTCGACCGCGATGCCCTCGGCATCCCAACGGCCGTTGGCCTCGGCGAGGGCCATTGTGGCGATGGTCTCGCCGCTGGCGATACCCGGAAGGAGGTTGCTCTTCGCATCCTCGTTGCCCGAGTGAATGATGGCGTTGCCGGCCAGCACCACCGTGCTGAAGAAGGGAGCGCAGATCAGGCCACGGCCCATCTCCTCGAGCACGATGCCCAACTCCACGTAGCCGAAGCCCTGGCCGCCGTACTCCTCGGGGATGATCAGGCTCTGCAGGCCGAGCTGCTCGGCCATCTGGCTCCACACCGCAGCGTCGTAGCCGTCGTCGGTCTCCATGAGATCGCGCACCGCGGTCTCCGGCGACTTGTCCTCCATGAAGGACCGGACGATGTTGCGGAGCTCTTCCTGCTCCTCGGTGAATGCGAAGTTCACACTCGCTCCCAAGACTCGTTGAACCGTGATGTTGTAGCACCCCAGCGCCTCTCCTGCGAACGAGAGTGTGTACCTTTGTGTACACATGTCAGCCCCCGGCGCTCAACCCTCCGACACGACGCCCCATGTGGGCGTGCGCGAACTTCGGGCCAACCTTGCCGCTCACCTGCGAGCAGCCGAATCCGGCCACCGGGTGATCGTGACCGTCGACGGCGTCCCAGCTGCCGAACTGGGTCCCGTGGGCGGCACCGGCGCACCCGATTCGTTGGAGGCCCTCGTCGCCACCGGGTTGCTGGAAGCGCCGGGCCGAACCGATCGCCCGAGCGCCGTCGAACCCACGCCACTGCCTGCCGGCATGACGTCGGAGCGTGCCCTGACGGAGCTGCGCGGAAGATGACCGTCGCGCTCGACACCTCCGCCCTCGTCAAGCGGTACCTGCTCGAGGCCGGGCACGAGCTCGTCAACTCGACGCTGGGCGCAGATCGCAGCTGGTGCGCCTCTGCGTTGTGCCGCACCGAGGTGCAGCTCGCCCTCCATCGGATCGCCGGAAGCCAGAGCGAGCAACGCTCCCTGTGGACCGCGTTCCAAGACGACTGGGAGGCAGTTGCCGTGGTCCCGCTCGACGATCGTTGCCTCGCTCGGGCCGTGGAGATCGGGGCGATGTTTCAACTGCGGACGACCGACGCCCTCCACCTGGCGGCCGCCGACCGGCTCCCCCGTCCGCTCACCTACCTCACCTTCGACAGCCACCAGATCCCGGCGGCCCTCAGCCTCGGATTCGACGTGGTGTCGAACATGGCCGACTGACCCACCTCGGTAGGCTCGTCCGATATGGAAGGCCATCACCCGGCGGTCGAGGAGTACACCGAAGCGATCTTCGAGCTCCGCGAGGACGAGGTCGACGTGATCCAGGCCCGCATTGCGGAGCGACTCGACGTCTCGCGGCCCGCAGTCTCGGAGATGATCCGCCGCCTCGAGAGCGACGGCATCGTCCAGAGCGACGACGGCCTCATCTCGCTCACCACAACCGGGGAAGACATCGCCCAGCGTACGGTCCGGCGCCACCGCCTGGCCGAGTGTTTCCTCACAGACATCTTGGGCTTGTCGTGGGCCGAGGCCCACCTCGAGGCCGGCAAGTGGGAACACGTCATCTCGTCCAACGTCGAGGCCGCCATGACCCGCGTTCTGGGGAATCCCACGACGTGTCCGCACGGCAACCCCATCCCCGGTTCGAGCTACGAGGCGCCCGAGACCACCGAGCTCTCCTCGGTCGCCGTCGGCGACGCATTCACCGTGTCGCGCATCCCCGAAGAGCTCGAGTTCACCGACGGCTTGCTCGATTTCCTCGAGGGTGCCGGCATCACCCCGGGCACCCGCGGGGTTGTCACCGCAGCCTCGCCAGACGGCACCACCACCGTGGAGGTCGAGGGCACGGCCGTCGGCATCGGGTCGTTCGCGTGCGACCGGATCCTGGTTCGCACCTGATCGTCAGGCCAGGTGAGCGGCCCGCCGGATCACCAGGTACCACGTCAGCACTGCGCTGACACCGAGCAGGATCAACGACGCGAGCGCGGCATCGGCGAGGAACCCGTCCTCGGTGGCATTCCAGACGCGGGTGGCCAGCGTGTCGAAGCCGATGGGAGCGGCCAGCAGCGTCGCAGGCAGCTCCTTCATGGTCGACAACATCACCAGCCCGCCGCCCGCGCTCAGCACAGGAGCCATGATCGGAAGATCGATCCGGAGGAACCTGCGGGGCGCGGAGGCACCGAGAGTGCGCGCAGCTTCGTCGAGCCGCCGATCTGCCGCCGAGACGGCGACCTCCGCAGTCCGCAGAGCCTGGGCCCCGAAATGGACCACGTAGGCAAAGATCAGGAGCGGCATCGTCTGGTACAGCCAGTTGAGAGCATCGACGCGCAGCGCCATGAACACGACGCTCAATGCGATCACCAGCCCCGGCAGTGCAAAGCCGGCACCGAGAAAGGTGAGGGCCGGAAGAGCGAGCGGGCTGCGATGCCGTGAGGTGAGAAGGGCGATCGGCAACACCACCACGACCGCAACGACTCCCGCCACCAACGCCACGCTGAGGGTGTGCCAGGTGGGATCCCAGTAGCCGCCGAGACCGTCGCCACCGGTGAACCCGGCCGACTCGTTGACCACGCCGCGCCAGACCCACCACAGCAGGACAGACACCGGACCCACGATCGACAGGAACAGCACTCCCCCGCAGAGTCCCGCCGTCGGCCACCGCCACCGACCGAGCTCGACCCGGAAGGGTCGCACCGTGGAGTCGCGATCGGCCACGCCCTGGGATGCCGTGGCTCGCTCCGCGATCACGAGCGCGATCGCCACCGTCGCCAACACGAGTCCGAGGGCAAACGCGAGCTCCGGATCACCGAGCCACGAGCTGAACATGCGGACGGTCACGGTCGGGTACCCCATAAGCGCGACGACGCCGAAGTCGCTCAACGTGTAGAGCGCCACCAGCAGAGCCCCTGCCCGAACAGAGCTCGACACCTGCGGCCACACGACCCGCCGGAACGTCTGTGCCGGAGGGGTTCCGAGGGTGCGCGCCGCTTCTTCGAGCGACGCCGGAAGCTGGTTGAGGCGCGCCGCGACCGGGAGATACACGTACGGGTACGAGATCACCGTCAGGGCGAGGACCGACCCCCAGAACCCGCGCACGGTCGGGATGCGCTCCACGCCCAGGGGGGCGAGCATCTCGTCGAGCAGTCCGCCGGGCGCGAATGCGGCGAGCAGCGCGGCGCCCGCAACGAAGGACGGCAGAACCAGAGGCAGCGGCGCGAGCACGCGCGTCGGCGCTGCGAACGGCATGTCGGTACGCATCGACGCCCAGGCAAGGCCGGTTCCGACGATCGAGCTGCATGTTGTGACCACTCCGGCGAGCAGCAGCGACCGCCCGATCGGCCTCCACGTCTCGAACGTGGAGATGACCTCGACGAATTCGCCTCCGGCGCGGACGTTGCGCCAGACGAGATAGACGAGCGGCGTGGCGAAGAGGACGCCGGCCACGAGCGAACACGCGACGAGGGAGCGAGGAGCCGACCCGCTCCTCGCTCCCCTGAGGGTCCGGTGAGTGTCAGACGTCGAAGCCGGCCTCACGGATCAGCTCGAGCGTGCGCTCGAGGCCGCCGCCGCTCGAATCGAAAGCGCCCGTGTCGATCGGGCCGGGCGGCTGCAGGGCGGGATCGTTCGAGACGCTGCTGGCCAGCGGATACTCCTGGGTCTCCTCGGCGTAGAACCGCTGCGCCGACTCGCTGAGCAGGAAGTCGATGAGGGCTTCGGCCGCGGCCAGGTCACCCGTCTTCAGCGCCGAGGCAGCCGTGACGATCGTGACCGCGCCCGGGTCGTCGGCGTCGAAGACGTGGTTGCGGCTGGGAGCCGACGGATCCTCTTCGAGAAGGCGAAGGTTGTAGTAGTGATTCACGAGGCCCATCTCGACCTCGCCGCGTGCGACGCTCTGCACGATCGCACTGTTCTTGGGGCGAGTCGGAGCGTCGGCGCTCGCCAACGCGGTCAGCCATTGGAGTGTTGCCTCGTCGCCGATCTCGTTGCGCATGAGTGTGACGAAATCCTGGAACGAGCCGTTGGTCGGCGCGACGGCCACCCGACCGAGCCACTCGGGCTGGGTGAGATCGAAGATCGACGACGGCAACTCCTCCGCTTTGAGCTGGTCCGAGTTGTACACGAGCACTCGCTGGCGCCCGGACACCGCGACCCACAGACCGCTGTCGGCCGAGGGCGCCAGGCCCAGGATGGATTCGGGGAGAGGTTGGAGCATGTCCCGCTCCGCGAGGAACCCAACGGCGCCAGGGCTGCTGGCCAGGAACACGTCGGCGGGCGACTGGTCCCCTTCGGTCTCGATGAGGAGGGCGAGCTCGGCGTTGCCGCCGTACCGGACCTCCACGTCGATCCCGGTGGCCGCTTCGAAATCGGCGATCAACGGGCCGATGAGATCCTCACTCCTGCCCGAGTAGAGGGTGACCGAGGTCGGCTCGTCGCTCGGATCTGCGCCGTCACTGTCGCCGCAGGCTGCGGCGAGCAGGGCTATTGCGAGCGCGAGGGCAGTGCACAAAATGTACGGACGGCGCCTCATGGGCGATGATTCTAGGAACCTGTCCGACTTTTGTAAAGGCGACCTAACATCACTCAGCAAGATCGCCTCGATCACCAGGTCGCTGCGACAGCGAACGCAGTGGTGGGCGGCCCGTTGTAGGTGACAGCCACCCGATCGCCCTCCCGATGGGCAGGTGCCGCTCCGACCCGCGCCTTCACGACGACTTCGGAGCGATCCAGCACGTACACGGTGTCGTGCCCGTAGAACTCGACGCCCGTGACGATCGCCTGGTCGCCCGTGGTGACGGACACGTGCTCGGGGCGCACGAGCACCATCATGTCGCCCGTCTCGCCCGCGGCGAGATCCGAATGGGCGAGCGGGATCTCACCCAGACCTGTGTGCGCCACGGACCCTTCGACCCGGCCGGCGATCAGGTTCGCCTCACCGACGAACCCGGCCACCCACGGGTCCACCGGATCTGCGTAGAGCTCGGCAGGGGACGTGCACTGCAGGATCCGGCCGCCTCTCATCACCGCAACCTGATCGCCGAGGACGAACGCCTCGTCCTGGTCGTGGGTGACGAAGACCGAGGTGATCCCGAGGCTGTGGAGGAGCGAGCGAATCTGGGCGCGCAGTTCGACCCTCAGGCCTGCGTCGAGGCTGGCGAACGGCTCGTCGAGGAGCAGCACGGTGGGCTCAGGAGCGAGGGCACGGGCGACCGCGACGCGTTGGCGCTGGCCACCCGACAGCTCGGCTGGCATGCGATGGGCGTAGTCGGCGAGCCCCACGAGCTCGAGGGCCTGCGCGACCCGGCGTGAAGAATCGTCCGAGCCCGTCAGTCCGAAGCCGACGTTGCGAGCGACGTCGAGGTGGGGGAACAACGCGCCGTCCTGAAACACCATCCCGACCCGGCGTCGCTCGGCGGGCACGAAGGTTCCCCGGGAGGCGACGAGGTGGTCCCCGAGCCGGACCGACCCCGCGTCGGGCCGCTCGAGACCGGCGATGACCCGCAGGAGCGTCGTCTTGCCGCACCCGCTGGGGCCCAGCAGAACGAGGGTGGAGCCGGCGGCAGCGTCGACATCGACCCCGCGCAGTACCGGCCCGTCGCCATAGGAATGCTCGATTCCGGTGACGGAGAGCTCCACGGGGCCGCGCACGGACAGTGCTGCCATCTGTCAAGCATGCCTGACACCCCACGTACAGCCAACTTCGAAGGTAGGTTGGCGCACATGACGCTGCATTGGTCCGCAACCGGCATCGAAGTCCACAAGGTGGTCGTTGGGCCCTACGAGAACAACGTGTTCACCATCCGTTGCACCGAGACGGGTGACGCGCTTCTCATCGATGCGGCCAACGAACACGAACAGCTGCTCGAGTTGTGCCAGACGCTCGGCGTACGGACCGTGGTCGAAACCCATGGGCACTGGGACCACATCCAGGCGATTCCGGCGATACGCGACGCCGGCTACGAGGTCGGTGTGACCGCGGAGGATTCGTCGATGCTTCCGAGCTACGACTACATCCTCGAGGACGAGTCGGTGATCGAGGTGGGTCGCCTGCGCATTCAGACGATCCACAACCCCGGCCACACACCCGGGTCGATGAGCTTTCACGTCGAGGGCACTCCCCTTCTGTTCACCGGCGACACGTTGTTCCCCGGCGGACCCGGCGCGACGGGTTTCGATGGCGGAGACTTCGCGACGATCATCCGCAGCATCGAGGATCGGATGTTCTCCAAGTTCGACGGCGACACCCTCGTGTTGCCCGGCCACGGCGACGACACGACGATCGGCAACGAGGTCCCCCACCTGCAGGAGTGGATCGACAGGGGCTGGTGACCGCCCATGACTGTGAGTTCTGACGAGCAGGGACCGCAGGCCCCCCAGGGCCGAGGACGCAGCGCAGTCAGCTACAAGTCAGACGACAGGCCTTTTGATTTCACCCCTGTGTCTCTGGATGAGCTCCCCGATACGCCAACCCGGGATCGCAATATCGCCGCGAGCGCGTGGGCTGAGGCCCCGGACTCACTGACCGAGCTCGGTGCCGACCTCGCCGGGCAACCCGAGGCGGCGTTCAAGCGGCGGATCTTCGGTTGGTTGTTGTGGCGGGCCGGCCCGACGCGGGGACCGTGTCGCTACCTGGCGATCGATCCGAATGATCTCGCACGATCGTTCACTTTCGAGCTCGACGGCGAAGGTGGTGCGTCGGGCGTGGGCCCCGACGGCGCCGCGCACGATCGGTTCCGGGCGTGGAAGGAAGCGCTCCGCGACCACCCGATCGGCTGACTCAGCCGATGGTCACCCGTCGCATGAGCGACCGGTAGACGAGGGTGAAGCTGACCAGACCCAGACCGACGATGGCCGCCGCTGCCTTGAGCAGCGCGCCCCCGTCCCACCCCTCTGACAGCAGCGAGCGCATCCCTTCGAGCAGGTACGTGACGGGATTCCATGCCGCCACCGTCTTCAACCAGCCCGTCATCGCATCGCGCGGCAGGTAGCTCGGCGTGAGGAACGCGAACGGGAAGAAGATGAGGAACGACGAGTTGACCGCGGCCGGGTTCCCGGTGCGCAGGGCGACGGTGTAGGGCACTCCCGTGTACGCCAGGCTCCAGGCCATCGAGAGGACCAGGAAGAGCAGTAGGCCGAGAATTCCGGTTCCGAAGCTGACCCCCACGGCGAACCCGAGGATGATCACCACGCTGGCCAGCGCGAGGGCGAGAACAACGTCGGCAACCATCAAACCCAGGAGCAACGTGACCCGGCGAACCGGTGTGATCAGCATCCGGTCGAGGTACCCCGACTGGATGTCGGTGACGAGCATGTTGGCCCGCGATACGCCCGTCACAGCGAACACGATCCCGACGGGAAGCTGGAACGCCTTGTAGTCGATCCCTGGAATCTGCTCGACGAAGGACTCGAGCGCCCCGGTGTTGACGATGAAGAAGAACAGCGGGATCGCCAACGCCGGGCCGATGAACTCGGGTTCGCGCAGGAGCGATCGCAGGGCGCGGCGGGCGATGGTGCCGATGTCGGTGAAGAACGACACGCGCGAGGCGAGCGGCTCGGATCGAACAGCGGTCACGTCGCCACCTCCCCTGTCTCGGCGACCGGTGGATCGCCGGCGTCCTCGGGTGCCGCGTCGGCCTCCGCGAACTCCATCCGGTACCCCGTGGCTTGCAGGAACACGTCGTCGAGCGACGGTGTCCGCACAGTGAGCGACGCGACCTGAATCCCCGCCTGACTCAGGGCGACGGCGACGTCGCCGACCAGCGCGGCTCCGTGCGATGCCGAGATCGTCACGCCGCGGCGACCCGGGGTGACGTCGGCCGCGCCCTCGAGGTCCCGCAGGACGGTGACGGCATCATCGATGCGCTCGGTCATCTCGCACACGATCACGTCGCTCCCCACGGCTCGCTTGAGATCGGCCGGCGTGCCTTCCTCGACGATCCGCCCGTCGGCGATGATGCCGACCCGATCGGCGAGCTCGTCGGCCTCCTCGAGGTACTGGGTGGTCAAGAACACCGTGACGCCCATCTCGTCGTTGAGTCGGCGCACTTCTTCCCACACTCGCGCCCGGCTCAGCGGATCGAGCCCCGTCGTGGGCTCGTCGAGAAAGACGATCTCCGGATCGTGGATCAGCGACGCGGCGAGGTCCAAGCGGCGTTTCATCCCGCCGCTGTATGTGCCGACCCAGTCGTCGATGGCATCGCCGATGTCGGCCAAGTCGATCGCCCGCTCGATGCGTTCGAGCCGGTCCGAACTCGACAACCCGTAGAGGCGAGCTTGGAGGTCGAGGATCTCGCGCCCGCTCTGTTTCTCATCGAGGGCCGCCTCTTGGAGCGCCACCCCGATGCGCAGACGGACCTCGCCCGGCGCGTCACGTACGTCGAACCCGGCCACAGCTGCCGTGCCGGCGGTCGGCAGAAGCAGTGTGCACAGCATCCGCACCGTCGTGCTCTTCCCCGCGCCGTTGGGGCCGAGGAACCCGTAGATCTCGCCACGGCGGACGGCCAGATCGACCCCGTCCACGGCTCTGTTGTCGTCGAAGTCGCGGACCAGGCCCCGCGCATCGATGGCCAGCTCACTCATCGGCGGCACGCTACCCGCGGGGTGGGACAGCTGGGTTCGTTAGCGTGCTGGAGATGAGTGACGACGCAGCGCTGAAGGACCTCGAGAGCTCCGTCGCGGACGGCACCGTCGACACCGTCATCCTCGCGTTCACCGATCACTACGCGCGCTTGATGGGGAAGCGACTCGACGCCCGATTCTTCGTCGAGGAGCCGCACGGAACCCACGCCTGCGACTACCTGCTCACCGTGGACATGGAGATGGAGCCGGTCGAGGGGTACGAGTTCGCCAATTGGTCCGGTGGCTACGGGGACGTGCATCTGGCGCCCGATCTGTCGACCCTTCGAGTGGTGCCATGGCTCGATCGCACCGCGCTGGTGCTGTGCGACGTCGAGGAGGAGACTTCCGACGGCGAACATCCGCTCGTCGAGGTCGCACCCCGAACGATTCTTCGAAGGCAGGTCGAGCGGCTCGCCGAACGGGGTCTCCACGCGCAGGCGGCATCGGAGCTGGAGTACTACCTCTTCCGGACGTCGTATCGAGACGCGGCGGCCGATGGCTACCGGTCGCTCGAGCCGGCGGGCTGGTACATCGAGGACTATCACCTCCTCCAGGGAGCCCGCACCGAGGATCTCAACGGAGCCTTCCGGCGGAACCTCTCGGCGTTCGGCATCCCGGTCGAGTCGACGAAGGGCGAGTTCGGCCACGGCCAACACGAGCTGAACATCCGCTACTGCGACGTGCTCGAGATGGCCGATCGGCACGTCTTGCTCAAGCAATGCGTCAAGGAGGTGAGCGATCAGTTGGGCGCGGCCGCGACCTTCATGGCCAAGCCCGATGAGGTGGAGGCCGGCAGCTCTTCGCACCTCCACCTGTCGGTGTGGGACGAACGCGGCAACGCATTCGCCGGTGACACCGATGTTGCAGGGCTCCGCGTCAGCCAGGCGTTCGGCGCATTCCTGGGCGGCTGGATGGAACACGCGGCCGAACTGATGCCCTGCGTCGCCCCCACCGTCAACTCCTACAAGCGCTACCAGGCCCAGAGCTGGGCACCAACGGGCTTGGCCTGGTCACCGGACAACCGCACCGCGGGCTTTCGTGTGGTGGGAAGCGGGGCCTCGTTGCGCATCGAGTGCCGGCTGCCCGGCGCCGACGTCAACCCCTACCTGGCGTACGCCGGGGCGATCGCTTCGGGCATCGACGGCATCGACCGCGGCCTCGTGGCTCCCCCGGCCTTCGACGGCGACGTGTACTCCGACAGCTCCCTTCCCACCGTGCCGACCAGCCTCGACGATGCAGTGCGCTCCTTCGAGGCAAGCTCGTTCGCCCGGTCGGCGTTCGGCGATGCCGTGGTCGACCACTACTCCCACCATTGGCGAACCGAAGCCGCTGCCTATCGCCGAGCCGTCACCGACTGGGAGCGACGCCGATACTTCGAGCGGATATAGCGGCCGGTACGGGGTCGCACCCGAGTTGAGCAACCCGGTGCCTGACACCACGTTGCTCAACTTTCCGGGCTACAGATCCGGCAGTCGGTCGACCACACGGGTTGCGGCCTCCCACGCGTGGGCGAACTCCAGCACCGAGCGGTCCGCCTGATGACGTCCGACGAACTGCACGCCGACCGGCAGGCCGTCGGGAGTGAAGGCGGCCGGCATGGAGATCGCGGGGTGGGTGGTGCAGGTGATGTCGGAGCACACGCGCATCCAGTCGATGTAGGTCTCGAGCTCCTCACCGTTGATCTCGGTGGGGTACTCCAACGCATGCGGGAACGGCGGCACTTGGGTCACCGGGCACGCGAGGAACTCGACGTCCTCGAAGAACTCACCGACCCGCCGAAAGAGCTTGGCCTGCTTGCGGGACGCATCCACGTGGCTGCGAATGGTGGCCTTGCGCCCCAGCTCGATGTTCCAGATCACGGTCTCCTTCAGCTTGTCGCGATGCTCGTCGAGAAGCGGTCCCGAGCTCATCTCGAAGATCCACGCCCGCTGACTCTGAAAGATCTCGCGCGCATCAGACAGATCTGGGCATGCATCGATCACGTCACAACCGAGGTCGCTGAGTTGGTCGGGGATCCCCGCCATGGCGGAGCGGATCGAATCGTCGATCGGGAGACCGCCGAGGTCGGGCGACCAGGCAACCCTCACACCGGTGAGATCGCGCTCGAGCGACCCGGCGAAGACCTCCGGCGACTCGGTGTTGGCGGCCGGCGCCCGGCGGTCGGGTCCGGCGAGTGCCTGAAGAAACAGCGCGATGTCGGCGACCGAGCGGGCTATCGGACCCTCGGTGGCCATCGGAGACCATGCCGCACCCGTCGTGCTCGACGGCACCCGACCCGCGGAGGGTCGGAAGCCGACGACGTTGCAGAAGGCGGCCGGGTTGCGAAGCGAACCCCCGAGGTCGGAGCCATCGCACAGAGGCAGCATCCGAGTCGCGAGAGCGACGGCGGCGCCACCGCTGCTGCCGCCGCACGTGCGCTCGAGGTCATAGGGGTTGGCCGTCACGCCGAACACCGGGTTGAACGTGTTGGACCCTGCCCCGAACTCGGGCGTGTTGGTCTTGCCGACGGTGACAGCCCCGGCTGCGATCTGACGTTCGACCACCAGCGCATCGCGTGCGGGCACCCAGTCGGCGAAGACCGGCGATCCCATCGTCGTGCGGATCCCCTCTGTCTCGGCGAGATCCTTGTGGGCGACAGGGAGCCCGTGCAGCACCCCCAGATCCTCGCCGCGGGCCGCTGCGTCGTCGGCGGCGGCGGCTCGCTCGCGAGCGAGCTCGGGCACCAACGTCACGATGGCGTTGACGGCTGGGTTGACCTCCTCGATCCGCGCGAGGTGCGCGTCGAGGAGCTCGCGGGCGCTGATCTCGCGGGCAGCCAGAAGTGAGCGCAGCTCGACAGCGGTGCGGTGCGTCAGAGGACTCTCAGCCATCGGCGCAGTTCAGCACCCGCGGGGCGGCCGAGCCAGCAGGACCGGCACGGCCGCAGCTCCCGCAGACGAGTCACCGACGAGCTGGCCAGGAGTTGAGCTCAGCCGAGCAGGTCGGCGGTCAGCTTCGATCCGTCGACGTTGTATCCGCCACAGAGGACCTCACGGTCATCGAGGCCATTCCAGCCGTCTTCGAGCGGGTACATCGGGAAGATGTCGATCGGGGATGTCTCGTACGGTTCACCGATCGCCGCCTCGAAGCGCTCGAGGCATCCGAGCGCGGCGTCCATCTCCACCGAGTCGAGTCCGGGCCAATCCCCATCTGCCAGGTCGAACGCGGCGTAGATCTGCACATCGTGGGGTTCGTCACACGGAACCCCCGGCACGTCGGAGATCGCGTCCGCCTCCGTCGACTGGTTGAAGCAGTCTCCAACCTTGAGAACGAAGACGCCGACGTCACCACCCTCGACGATCGTTCCGGAATCGTCGCGGGTCGAGTTGTCGGTCGTTGCGTCGTCGCTGCAGGCGGCGATCACGAGCGCGAAGGCGACAAGGGGCACAAGGAGGCGTTTGAAACTCATGCCCCGTTTTCGGTCAGCGAGGCGGACGCCTTGACCCCAGAACCGTACGATGCCCCCATGACCGGCGAACGCGACTCCCGTACGCAGCAGACCGTCGAGCTGCTCCAAGCCATGATTCGCAACGAGTGCGTCAACGACGGAACCGCCGAGTCCGGCTTCGAGACGCGCAACAGCGATCTCCTCCAGCAGGTCGTCGAGGGACCTGGGGTCGACATCGAGACCTTCCACCCCAGCCCCGAGAGGGCGTCGCTGGTCGCCCGCATCGAGGGAAGCGATCCCGACGCCCCATCGCTGTGCCTCATGGGACACACCGACGTCGTTCCGGTCAACCCCGACGGCTGGTCGCGGGATCCCTTCGGCGGCGAGCTGGTCGACGGAGAAGTGTGGGGGCGCGGCGCTGTCGACATGCTCAACCTGACGTCGTCGATGGCCATCGCGTTCCGGCACCTCGCGGACACGGGTTTTCGCCCCAAGGGCAATCTCATCTACTTCGGGGTGGCCGACGAGGAGTCCGGCTCCGCGTACGGGGCGCAGTGGATGGCCGACCACCACGCCGATGCGATTCGCGCCGACTACGTCCTCACCGAGAACGGTGGCTTGCACTCCGGGCCGGCGGAGTCGCCCGTGGTGGGTATGAACGTCGGCGAGAAGGGTGTCGCGTGGCGGCGCCTGCGTGTGAGGGGAACGCCAGGCCACGGCTCGCGTCCGTTCCGCTCGGACAATGCGCTCGTCCGGGCGGCGGCAGTCGTGCAGCGGATCCACGAGTACCGGCCCGAACCACAGTTTCACGAACTCTGGCGCCATCAGGTCGACAGCATGGACCTCGACTCCGAAACGCGGGCGATCATGCTCGACCCGGTCAAGATCGAGGACTACCTCGATGCGCACCCCTCCGTTGGGACCGCGGCGCACTTCTACAGCTGCACCCACACCACCTTCTCCCCCAACCTCGTCGAGGCCGAGCACGGGATGAAGACCAATGTGATCCCCGACCAGGTCGAGATCAACGTCGACATCAGGACGCTGCCGGGCGAAGGCGCCGACGAAGTACAGGCCCATCTCGACGCCGCACTCGGCGATCTGGCCGATCACGTCGAGGTCGAGATCATCATGAACGACCCCGCGTCGATCAGCCAGATCGACACCCCGCTGTGGGACACCCTGCAGAAGGCCGTCGGCCGGCCCTTCCCCTCCAGCCGCCTCGACCCGCAGCTCATCATCGGCTTCACCGATGCCCGGGTCTACCGAAACATGGGTGCGGTCGCGTACGGAGCTGGTCTGTTCTCGCCCGACCTCGCCGCCGCCGATTTCGGGAGCCGCTTCCACGGCAACGACGAGCGAATCGACATCGAATCGCTCGCTCTCACCACCCAGCTGTGGCTCGACGTCTGCAACGACTTCTGGCCCTGAGGCCGCCGCCTCAATGGTCGGGTCGACGCCCGGTGTAGTTGGCCCGCAGCCGCAGATCGGTGCGCTCGGCATACTCCTCGATCGCATGGGCGAGCCAGCCCGCCATGCGCGCGAACGCGAAGATCGACTCCCCTGCCCGCGTGCCGAGGTCGAGCGACAGAGCCAGCGCACCCAGCGCGAAATCGACGTTCGGCGCGGGAAAGCCCCTCTCGGCCGCGAGCTGTTCGATCTCCCGTGTCACCGAGACCACAGTGGAGTCCGGCAGCGCCTGCTCGATCCTTCCGATGAGCGCCGGGTATCGGGGATCGCCGTCGGGATAGAGCGTCTGGCCGAGTCCGGGTACCCGCCCGAACCGCTGAAGGGCCTCGGCCACGGCTGCGTTCGCCCCCGATTCGACGGCTTCCCGCAAGAGGCGGAACGTCTCGACGGACGCCGCTCCATGAAAGGCGCCGCTCAAGACCGCGAGCCCCGAACCGAGCGCTGCGTAGGGGTCGGCGTGAAAGGAAGCAGCGATGCGGACGGCCGCGGTCGAGGCGGCGACCTCGTGATCCGCGAGGAGGACGAGAGCCGCCTCGATCAACTCGCTGCCTGCAGCGCTGGGCGGCCCGTCGGCGATCGCGTGCCCGACGCGCGCGGCGTAGGACATTGTCCCGTCGACCTCGGCGACGCTCTCCACCAGGCCGGCGAGCCAGTCACCACACCGCGACGCAACGCCCTCGGGGCGAAGATCCACCCGCAACTCGTCGTGAGCGGCCAGCGCCGGCACGACCGCGCGCACCCGGTCGAGCAGTGACGCCCGCTCGGGGAGGACGTCGACCGCCCGTCGCCCAACGGCGACAGTCCTCTCGTCGGCCGTCCACGCCGCTGGGCCGAACTCGCCGGTCCACAGCAGGCACGCCACCTCTTCGAACGACCGCTGGCCGATGAGCTGCAGAGGATCCCAGCCCCGATAGAAGAACCGCCCACCTTCGACGAGCGTCACGGCCGACTGGAACTGGACGTCGGCGAGACGATCGCGCCCCGTCGATCGACCACGGCGTGCGACCTGATCGAGTTCGACGGGATCGAACCAGCTCACCCGGCTGCCCTGTCGCCGCAGCGACGTCACCACGCCCCGCGAGGCGTAGGCGTACAGCGTCTCGACCTTCACGCCCAACATCGCAGCGGCGTCTCGGGCGGAAAGAAGATGATCGTCCTCAGCCACGGGGTGATGGTACTTGATCATTGATCAATCTTGATCAATGTGTGCAGATCACCAACACTGACCCCATGACAGACGTCGCCCGTTCAGACAGGAGAGAGACAGGCACCACCGGCGCTTCGTCGGGCGTGAAGGTCGAGCCGCTCGTTGCTCCCCGCGGCCTCAAGGGAGTGGTCGTGACAGACACCGAGATCGGAGACGTCCGTGGCCTCGAGGGGTTCTTCCACTACCGGGAGTACCCGGCCCCGGAGCTCGCGAGGCACCAATCGCTCGAGGAGGTGTGGTTCCTCCTCGTGAACGGTCGGCTTCCGAACGCGACCGAGATTGACGGCTTCCGCGACTCCATCGCGCTCCATCGCCACGCGTCGCCCGAGACCGCTGCGGTCATCAGCTCAGCCGCAGTGGCATCGCCGAGGCCGATGGACCTCCTCAGGACAGCGCTCTCCTGCCAGGCGGGGGACGGTTCCTGGTTGGACACGACCCGCGACGAGAGGCTGCGAACCGCGAATGCGCTCGCGGCGGTGCTGCCCACGTTGGCTGCGACGGCATGGTGCGCGATCGATGGCCGGGATGCTCCGTCACCCGACAGCGGCCGCCCGATCGTGACGGACTACCTGCGGATGGTCACGGGACGCGAGCCGGCACAGCAACACGTGGCCGCCCTCGAGCGTTACATGCTGCTCACGATCGACCACGGGCTGAATGCCTCGACCTTCACCTGCCGCGGAGTGACCAGCACCGGCGCGTCGTTCGGTTCGGCAGCGGTCGCGGCGCTCGGGGCCCTGTCGGGTCCGCTTCACGGCGGAGCGCCCTCGTTGGTGCGCGACATGCTGCGCGAGATCGAGACGCCCGAACGTGCGAGAGCATGGATCCGCGACACGATCGGCCGCGGCGACAAGCTGATGGGGTTCGGCCACGCGGTGTATCGCACCGAGGATCCACGGTCCGCGTTGCTGAAGGAGACCGGTCTCGATCTCGGGGGTCCGCTCGCCGAACTCGCGGCGGCCGTCGAGCCGATCGCCCTCGAGGAGATGGAGCGCCATCGCCCCGGAGCGGACCTGCGCACGAACGTGGAGTTCTACGCTGCGGTCGTCCTCGACGCGGTCGGGCTGCCGCCGGAGATGTTCACGCCGACCTTCGCCGTCAGCCGAATGATCGGCTGGATGGCCCACGCGCTCGAACAGGCTGACGACAACAAGATCATCCGCCCGTCGAGCCGCTACGTGGGGCCCCCACCGCCCTCTGAATTTCCAGTATCCGCCCTCTGAATTTCCAGTATCCGCCCTCTGAATTTCCCCTATCGACGTAGTGCAAACCTTCTGAGAGCGCCAATACACTGGCCGTCATGGCCCCTCACTCGGACACCGCGGGCACCCCGCTCTTCGAGATCGCGGACCTCGAAGTCCGCGCCGCCGAAGGCCCCGCCATCCTCCATGGCGTCGACCTCACGATCCACCCCGGCGAAGTACACGCCATCATGGGTCCCAACGGCTCGGGCAAGTCGACGCTCGCGACCACCATCCTCGGCTCACCCGAGTACGAGGTGACATCGGGAAAGCTGCTCTTCGAGGGCGACGACATCACCGACTGGGACACCGACGTGCGGGCCAAGGCGGGGATCTTCCTCGCCTTCCAGTATCCGCAGGAGATCTCCGGCGTGTCGGTGCGCAACTTCTTGCGCCAAGCCGTGTCTGCCCGCAAGGGCGAAGAGGTGTCCACCATCGAGGTGTACATCGCGATGCAGAACTGGATGGAACGCCTCGAGATGGATCCGTCCTTCATGGACCGGTACCTCAACGAGGGCTTCAGCGGCGGTGAGAAGAAACGCAACGAGATCCTTCAGCTCGCGATGCTCCAGCCCGATCTCGCCGTCATGGACGAGACCGACTCGGGACTCGACATCGATGCCCTCAAGGTGGTCGCCCGTGGGGTTCGGGAGGTGCGGAGCGAACGCCCCGAGATGGGTGTGCTCCTCATCACGCACTACCAGCGATTGCTGACCGAACTCGAGCCCGACCACATCCACATCCTCGTCAACGGGCGGGTCGTCGCATCGGGCGGTGCCGAGCTGGCGGAGGAACTCGAACGCGACGGCTACGAGCGGTTCGAGCAATGACCCTTCCCGCCGACCTCAAGAGCCGCTTCCCGCTGCTTCAGCGCGAGGTCCACGGGTCGCCGATCGTCTACCTCGACAGTGCGTCGTCGTCGCAGAAACCGCAGTGCGTCCTCGATGCCATGGACACGTACTACCGCACGATCAACGCCAACGTTCATCGTGGCGCCTATGAGATCGCGGCTGCGGCAACAGATGCGATGGAGCGAGCCAGGAACCTGGTCGCCGAGTTCGTCAGCGCCCGGTCGGTGTCGGAGATCGTCTTCACCAAGAACGCGACAGAGGCGCTCAACCTCGTCGCCAGGTCGTGGGGCGGCGCCAACCTCGGGCCAGGCGACGCCGTCGTCGTCACCGAGATGGAGCACCACGCCAACATCGTTCCGTGGCAGATCCTGGCGGCCGAGAAGGGCTTCGAGATCCGCTGGATCTCCCTGACCGACGACGGTCAGCTCGACCTGAGCGACCTCGATCGGCTGCTCGATGGAGCCAAGCTCGTGGCCTTCACCGCGATGAGCAACGTGCTGGGCACCCTCAATCCCGTCCGACGTATCGCCGACGCCGCTCACGCAGCAGGGGCGCTCGTCGCGGTGGATGCCAGTCAGCACGTCCCCCATCTCCCGACCTCGGTGGTCGAGATGGGAGCCGACTTCGTCGCGTTCACGGGCCACAAGATGTGCGGTCCCACCGGGATCGGGGTGTTGTGGGCACGGGCAGAACTGCTCGACGCGATGCCTCCGTTCCTCGGCGGCGGCGAGATGATCCTCGACGTTCGCAAGGACGGCTTCACCGCCAATGAGATCCCGCACAAGTTCGAAGCGGGAACGCCGCCGATCGCGGAGATCGTCGGACTGGGCGCTGCTGTGGAGTTCCTGATGGACCTCGGGATGGACAACGTCCGCGAGCACGAGGTGGCCCTGACCGCCTATGCGCTTCGTACGCTGACCGACCGCTACGGCGACGACATCACGATCCACGGGCCCGCCGAACCGGCGAGTCGAGGGGGCGTGCTGTCGATCGCGTATCGCGACGTGCATCCCCACGACATCAGCCAAGTGCTCGACCAGCGCGGGGTGTGCGTGCGGGCCGGGCACCACTGCGCCAAACCCCTCATGCGCGAGCTCGGGGTGGGAGCGACCGCACGCGCCTCGCTGTACGTGTACAACGACGAATCCGACATCGACACCCTCGCCGACGCACTCGCCGAAGCCGGTGAGTTGTTCGGCTTCTGATCAACCAGGACCTGCCGGACCATGCCAGGACTCGAAGACCTCTATCGCGAGATCATCCTCGACCACTATCGCAACCCGCGGAACCGCGGCGAGCTCGAGTCGCCCCCCGCCCGGCGCACCGAGGGATTCAACCCGCTCTGCGGGGACGAGGTGGTGGTGACCCTCGACGTCGACGGCGACGTCGTGATCGACGTCAAGATCGGCGGCCAGGGGTGCAGCATCAGCCAGGCATCAGCGTCGATGATGACCGCCGCGGTCAAGGGAAAGACCTTCGAGGAGATCCGCGAGATCACCCGGGCCTTCAAGGCAATGATGTCGATCCACGAAGAGTCGATAGGCGGCGATGGGGCCGACGAACCCAAGGACGTCGGCGACCTTCAGCTGGGCGATCTCGAGGCGCTGCGCGGCGTCGTGAAGTTCCCGGTACGTATCAAGTGCGCGACCTTGTCGTGGAACACCCTGATCAGCGGCCTCGAGCAAGACGACGACGCCTGAGGGAGCTTCCTCACCAACGGTGACCAGGCGGGACGCCGGTCACATGCTCCTTGATCCGCCGGGTGGTCGCCGCCGATGTCCCCTGCGGCAGCTCGTCGGGTGCGAACCACCCCACTTCGGCGATCTCCGGCGACGTCGTCGGCCCGACCTCCCAGTCCTGCACCACGAAGACGACCACGTGATCGCTCTTGTGCTCGCTGAACGACGAGTACACGCCGTGGACTCGCTGGGGCGTCTCGGGCAGCTCGATGCCGGTCTCTTCGCGGAGCTCGCGACTCATCGCTTCGACGAGAGACTCACCCACCTTGACCCCACCGCCGGGGAGGAACCAGCCCTCCCGGTAGGTGTGGCGCACGAGGCAGATCCGACCCTCGCCATCGATCACCAGCCCGCGCACGCCCATCGTGAGCCGCGCCGGTCTGATCCGCCCCCACATCCGGTAGAGGCGGTACAGGGTTCGCCTCATGCGAGGGTCGCCACGCCGCCGAGAAGAGGTCTCGGTCTCACGCGAGGCAGCTTATGCCGCTCCTTAACCGTCCAGAAAAGCCGACGACCGGACCGGTAGACCGCCGTTCCAGTGAAGAGGCCACACCAATGATGCATGCAGATCCCCTCTCCGGCGTCCCCGTGTTTCCCGAGAAGCGCAAGGGGTACGACCAGGCCACCGTCGACCAGTACGTGCACGCCCTTCAGATCCAGCTCACCGACGCCCAGACCCGGCTCGTCGAGGCCGAGGACCAGATGCGTCGCGCCGCGCTCGATGTGCAGCCGTCCGACAGCGAGTCAGCGGCAACCCTCCAGGCGGCGAAGCAGATCGCGGACGAGACGATCACCGACGCCAAGACCCGCGCCCAGACCGCACTCGACGAGGCGCGCGACCGAGCAGCCCAGATCCTCGAAGACGCACAGGAGCGCATGGAGCATGCGCGCGGCGTCAACGAGAAGATCGAGCAGATGAAGAGCGAGACCACCGCCTACGTGGCGGACGCCGAGCGACACGTCCAGGCGATTCGGGCAGCTGCCTCAGAAGAAGCCATCGCCCTCAAGGAGGAAGCGATCGAAACCGCGCGTTCCACCCGGGAGGACGCCGAACTCCACGCCTCGGAGGTCCGTCGCAAGGCCGACGCCGACGCGGTTGCTCTGCGAAACGACGCTCGCGATCAGATCGCGCAGGCCAAGATCGCCATCCGCGAGGCCGAGGATCGAGTGATCGTCGCCGCCAAGGAACGAGCAGAGACCATCGAAGCCGACGCCGAGATGGCGGCGGGCAACACGATCACCGAGGCCCGTGAACAGGCATCGATGATGGTCGAGGACGCCGAGCAAGCAGCCGAACGCACCACGAACGATGCGATGGAAGCCGCGCACGAACGCCTGAGCGAGGCGGCCGCAGCCGGCCAGCAGATCGTCGCAGAGGCCCGCGAGCGCTCCGCCGCCGAAGCCCGCGAATCCAAGGCCGAGCTCGAGACCCAACTGCTCGCGCTCGCCGAGCAGCGAGAGACGCTGGGGCGGTCGATCGACGGCCAACGTTCGGTGATTCTCGGGCAACGCGAAGCGCTCACCTCGGCCATCGAGGAGATGCAGCACGTGCTCGAGGACACACTCAGCGACGCGGTGTTGATCGACCTGAGCTCCGACGATGGGTCCGGCGACCGTGACGAGCTGGTCGCGGAGATGCTCGACAATTCCCTCTGAGCTTCGCTTCCCTCTGAGCTTCGCTTCCCTCTGAGCTTCGCTTCTCTGTGAGGGGAGCTCAGGCGAGAGGGTCGGCGAACGGGTCGTCCTCTGGCGCGCCGCCCAGACCACTGGGCCCTCCCAGACCACTGGGCCCTCCAAGACCACTGGGCCCTCCAAGACCACTGGGCCCTCCAAGACCACCTAGACCCCCGATGGACACAGCGACACCGCCGTCGTCTTGGCCGGACTGGTACTCCCCGTAGCCGCCGTCTTCGAGCTGTTGGGCCAGCTCGGGACCGCCACTGTCGACGATCTGACCGTCCACCAGAACGTGCACCCGGTCGGGTGGCAGATGATCGAGTAGACGGTGATAGTGCGTGATCGCGAGGACCCCGAGGCCCTCCTCCGTCATCGCTTCGATACGAGCCGCGCATTCGCGCAGTGCGTCGATGTCGAGACCCGAATCGAGCTCGTCGAGGATGGCGATCTTGGGGCGCAGCACCGCGAGCTGTGCTGTCTCGTTGCGCTTCTTCTCACCGCCGCTGAGGTCGACGTTGAGCGGCCGATCCAGCAGATCCGCACGGAGTCCGATCGCGGCCGCCTCGTCGGCGAGCTGCTCCACGATCCCGTCAGCAGACCCGCCGCCCGACGTGACAGCGAGCGAGAGCGTCTCACGCAGCGACACCCCCGGAACCTCCGTGGGGTACTGCATGGCGAGAAAGAGACCAGCGTGGGCGCGTTCCCAGGGGGCGAGGGCGAGAAGATCGATGTCGCCGAGATGGACCGAGCCCGCGGTCACCTCATAGCCAGGCCGCCCCATCACGACATGGCTGAGGGTGCTCTTGCCCGAACCGTTGGGGCCCATCACCGCGTGGACCTCGCCGGGTCCGACGTCGATGTCGATGCCTTTGAGAATCTGCTGACCAGCGACAGACGCCTCGAGACCCGAGACGACCAGCCGGTGGGACGACGCATCGGTCATGGCAGCTCCACCTCCACGCCATCGCCCAGGTGGACGGTGTAGACCGGCACGGGTTGGGTCGCGGGAAACACGTCGGGCTCGCCGGTGGTGAGGCTGAACCTCGAGTAGTGCTTGGGGCACTCGATGCTGCAGTCGTCGGACCACACCTGGCCTTCGGACAGCGAATAGTTGGCGTGGCTGCAGCGATCGCCGACGGCGTGAAAGTCGTCTCCGATGCGCACCAGGGCGATGCGATGTCCTTCGACGTCGAACCGGCGGGCTTCACCGTCGCCGAGCTCGTCGATTCCGCAGAGATGCACCCGATTCATGCCACCGCCTCCTCGAGCTCCTGCAGCGACAGCATCTCGCCGATCCGTTGCCCGGTCGCGTCCCCCACCTCGTCGACGGGCAACTGCTCGAGCACCTCGGCGAAGAAGCCTCGGACGACCAGCGCCTCGGCGATCTCGGTCGGCACGCCGCGGCTCTCGAGGTAGAAGCGCTGTTCCTCGTCGACGGGGCCGACGGCCGACGCGTGGCTGCACTTCACGTCGTTGTTCTCGATCTCGAGGTTGGGCACCGACTCGGCCCAGGCGTCCTCGCTCAGCTTGAGGTTGCGGTTGGTCTGGTACGCGGCGACATCGAAGGCGTCGGGTTCGATGCGGATCATGCCGGTGTAGATCGCCCGGCTCGCATCGTCGACCGCGCCCTTGAAGAGCAGGTTGGAGTTGGTGTGCGCACCGACGTGCTGCTGGAAGGTCCGGAAGTCGAGTTGGGTGTCACCTCGACCGAAGTAGACCGCGCTGATGTCGCCCGTCGAGCCCGTGCCCACCATTCGAGTGTCGATACGAGCGCGTGCATAGCCGCCGCCGAGCGCCACGTGCGAAACCGCCAGATGTGCGTCGCGGCCGATGTCGGAGCGCTGCGAACCGATCTGCCAGACCTGCGGGCCGACCTCTTGAACGGTGAGGTGGCGCACCCGCGCCGCTTGCCCGACCTCGATTTCGCTGACGGGGCACAGCAGGGCACGCACATCGCTGCTCGCGTGATGTTCGACGATGGTGGCTTCGCTGTTCTCACCGGCGATCACGACCACCCGCGGAAACAACGCCAGCCCGTCCACGTCGACGTAGTGGCGGACGACCACAGGGCCCTCGACCACAGCGTTCGGGTCGATGACGATTGCGATCGGGGCCGAACCGAGGGCGACGTTGTAGTCGGAGAACACGTCGACGGCATCGACCATCACCGATCCGACCCGTTCGAGTCCGTCGTCGCCGGAGAGAACTTCGACGCCGGCAGCCGTGACCTCGGAACGGGTCACAACGCCGTTGGTCACCTGGACCACGGCGGCGGCGCCGGAGTCGAGGGCAGCGGTCAGCCCGGGGTCGGTGGACCCGCCACCGGGAGCCGCCGGTGTGTAGCTGGCGAGATCGAGGTCGTCGATGGGCGTGTAGCGCCACACCTCTTCCTCGAAGGACGGGAGGCCGCTCTCAACGGCCCGCTCGAACGCGGCCAGCCTGCGGCTCTGGATCTGGTCGGAGCCGCCGAGATCAGCGACCGCCTGAGGGGAGAACACGAGGGCGAATTCTACCTACGCGCGTAGGAGAAACCCCCTCTCAGCCGACGGCCGATCAGCGCTTTCGCTTCTTCTTGCGTTTGGCGGCGCGGGCTTTCTTGGTCAACCGCGGCAAACGACCGGTCTTGCGCTTCCGTTCGGCCGCGATCTCTTCGAGGATCTGTGGCCCTGCGGAGTTGACAATGTCCTCTGCTTCGTCGAGAAGAGCGGCGATCGAGTCGTCGTCGCCGAGGGAAGGCGGTTCGTCGGGAAACTCGTTGACCCCCAGCGTTCCGTGGTCCCAGCCGGCGTCAAGACGCCGCGGTGTGTAGGACGGGCAGTCCTCGGGGCATCTCCACGGCGCCTCGGGCGCGAGGTCGAGGTTGCACTTCCTCACCGTGTCCCCGTTGGGGTACGAACGGCTCTCGTAGTGGCGGCAGTTGGTCCGCATGGGCATGGGACCATTCTGCCAGGAGTGGGGCGGTACTCCCACGCAGTGGCAGAGCCGTGGCTAGGACATCCACGTGGGAGGAGCCCGAAGGGCGACGAGCCGTGGCTAGGACATCCACGTGGGAGGAGCCCGAAGGGCGACGAGCCGTGGCTAGGACATCCACGTGGGAGGAGCCCGAAGGGCGACGAGCCGTGGCTAGGACATCCACGTGGGAGGAGCCCGA
>Ga0209992_10001498_pt1 | contig 24361 bp, 27 predicted proteins | sample 2SBtaG_2_FD_182564 | JGI IMG/M metagenome (GOLD analysis project Ga0209992, IMG submission 182564) | Deep subsurface microbial communities from Kolumbo volcano to uncover new lineages of life (NeLLi) - 2SBTROV12_ACTIVE470 metaG (SPAdes)... | ecosystem: Environmental > Aquatic > Marine >... | reverse complement strand
GTGGAGAAGACAGCGGCAGCAGTGACAGCGGCAGTAGTGACAGCGGCAGCGGCGGCAGCGGTGGATCAGGTGGTGATGGTGGCGGCAGCGGCGACAGTGGTTCGAGTGGCGACAGTGGTTCCGGCGGAGGGTCTGGTGGCGGGTCCGGTGGCGGAGAGCAGGCAATGTTGCAAGATGGCGATTTCAATTATTTGACTGCGGACATTGGTGCTGACGTAAAATTTGGCTGACAAATGAGGCGTTGACGACTCGGGCGCGCACGCTTGAAAACCGCGTTAAATCACGGAAAGAGGGCTCCTATGCAATGTCTGGTTGCCGACAATATTAGGGTCGATCAACCGCCAAATTCAGCAAACCGCACCTTGGTCCGTTGGGCGCTACAGTTTTGGCACGACGAGGAAGGCTCTTCGACAGTTGAAATGGTTGTCATGATGTCAGCGAGCATCACACTTGGGATTGCGGTGATGGGCACGGTTTCGGACGGCGTGGAGAACCTAAGCAACGATATCGCCGCTTTTATTTCCGACTATGAAATTGTTACGTCCTTTGAGCCGGACAGTGAAGAGGAAGTTCACGCCAATTAGGCCGTCCCAAAGTGAATGTGTGGGGGGTTTGATCTGGACGAGTCTGCCCGGGGCGGCTACACCCGCCTGAAATTAATTGGGGGCGGTTTAAATGTCAGCAGCATTCGTTTTTCCGGGTCAGGGGGCCCAGGCCATTGGCATGGGCAAGGCATTGGCCGATGAAATTCCGGCGGCAAAAGCGGTTTTTGATGAGGTTGACGCGGCCTTGGGGCAAGATCTGTCCGGGATGATCTGGGGCGGGGATTTGGCCGAGCTGACGTTGACGGAAAATGCGCAACCGGCGCTGATGGCAACGTCAATTGCCGCGTTTCGGGCGTTGTTGGCGGCGGGGGTTCAAAACTCTGCAGTGAATTTCGTGGCCGGGCATTCGCTTGGCGAATACTCTGCCCTATGCGCCGGAGGTGCGATCAGCCTATCAGATACCGCCAGGTTGCTGAAAATTCGAGGCAAAGCCATGCAGGACGCTGTGCCGGTGGGCGTTGGCGCAATGGCGGCATTGATCGGGCTTGATTTTGCGGCGGCGGCTGAAGTTGCCACAGAGGCGGCGCAGGGCGAGGTTTGTCAGGCGGCCAATGACAATGATCCGGCGCAGGTGGTGGTTTCGGGGCACAAATCGGCTGTTGAACGGGCTTTGGAAATTGCAACAGCCAAAGGGGCCAAACGGGCAATATTGCTGCCGGTATCGGCACCGTTTCACTGTGCCTTGATGGAACCGGCGGCGAAACTAATGCAAGGGGCACTGGCCGATGTAGAGATTTCCGCACCAAGCATTCCGCTGGTGGCCAATGTAAGTGCGCAGGCGGTGACCAATCCTGACGAGATCAGGTCTTTACTGGTCAAACAGGTCACAGGCTCTGTGCGCTGGCGTGAAAGTGTGATGTGGATGGCGGCAAATGGGGTGAGCGAAATATTTGAGATCGGTGCCGGGCGGGCACTGACCGGTATGGTTCGGCGCATTGACCGGGCGATCACCTGCAAGGCTGTTGGTACCCCGGCAGATGTGACGGCTGCTGCTGAAGCTTTGAGCTAGCAAATGAAAAAATTCGCCATTTACAGCGCGGGGGTAGCTGCCCTGCTGATGCTGGTGATTGGCATCGTCGGAATTCAGAATACTTTAGAATTTGGACTGAACAATATCCGCACCATGCGGTTGGTTGTAAACGGCGACGTTGTGATGTTGGACGGGATTATAAATGCAAAGTCGTACCGGCAGTTTTCTGAGGTGATTGCTGAGAATCCCCAGATTACAACCTTGGTACAAGGCGAAGTTTTGGGGTCCATCGATGATGATGTGAACATAAAATTGGGCTATTATGTTCGCGAGCTGGGGCTGAATACGCATTTGACTGCTCAGAGCAATATTCAGTCAGGCGGCGTGGACTTATTTTTGGCCGGTGTCCGGCGGACAATAGAGGCCGGGGCGGTGCTTGGCGTACATTCATGGACGGACAATACCGTTGACGGCGCGGATTTGCCGCGCGACTCGGCAGAACATGACTTAACAAAAGACTATATAGCGGCAATGCTGGGCAGTACTGCATTTTACTGGTTCACATTGTCAGCGGCACCGTCAGACGGGATGTATTTCATGACGTCTGACGATGTGGAAAAATACGGGCTGGTGACAGAGTAAAGCTGGATTTTGCAGACAAAGAAGGAAAGCTGATGTTTGATTTAACGGGAAAAACGGCGCTGGTAACCGGCGCTTCGGGTGGAATTGGCGGGGCGATTGCCGCCGCTTTGCACAGCTCTGGCGCAAGTGTTGCCCTGTCCGGAACCCGCCTTGAGCCGCTTGAGGCACTGGCTGGGCAATTGGGAGAGCGGGCGTTTGTTTTGCCGTGCAATCTTGGCGACGCCGGGGCGGTTGCGGCATTACCGGCGCAGGCCACAGAGGCGATGGGCGGTTTGGACATTTTGGTGAACAACGCAGGTGTTACCAAAGACAACATATTCATGCGCATGAAAGACGAGGAATGGGACAGCGTGCTGGAGATCAACCTGACCTCGACCATGCGTCTGTGTCGTGGCGTGCTGCGCGGCATGATGAAAGCGCGCTGGGGCCGGATTGTGAATATTTCGTCGGTGGTTGGCACGACGGGCAATCCGGGACAGGCGAATTATGCCGCCTCAAAGGCGGGTATGGTGGGGATGTCCAAATCTTTGGCCTATGAGGTGGCATCGCGGGGGATTACGGTTAACTGTGTGGCCCCGGGATTTATAACAACCGCAATGACCGAAAAGCTGACGGATGATCAAAAATCGGGAATTTTGGGTTCAATACCTGCCAAGCGAATGGGTGAATCAACTGAAATTGCCTCTGCGGTTTTGTATTTGGCGTCCGAGGAAGCAGGGTATGTGACCGGGCAAACCTTGCATGTGAACGGTGGAATGGCCATGATTTAGGGATCGGCTGTGGCGCGCGTGAAACCATTTGCCATTGCCAAGGAGTGTGCTATAGCGCGGCACAGATTTGCCAGTGGGACGATCCTGTTCTGGCGGTTACGCCCGCCACGGGTTAAAATGTCGCCAAACAAGCAGCGCGGCCAGAGTTTAACGGGATTTGTTCCCGCAATTATGAGGATTACAAAATGAGCGACATCGCAGATCGCGTTAAAAAGATCGTTGTAGAGCACCTGAGTGTTGACGAAGCCAAAGTGACTGAAGGCGCGTCCTTTATCGATGATCTGGGTGCAGACAGCCTGGATACCGTTGAATTGGTGATGGCATTTGAAGAGGAATTCGCCATCGAAATCCCGGACGATGCGGCGGAGACGATCCAGTCTTTTGGCGATGCGGTGAAGTTCATAACCGAAGCCTCTTAAGCTTAAAACCTGACAGTTCAGTTACGCGGCATCCCTTGGGGTGCCGTTTCTGTTTTGACGGTTGATTTGACTTAAGCCTGCAAAAATCGTCTTATGAGTGCGTTCCTACAAATATATGCGGGTCGCTTTATTTGATCCGCACGACGAAAATGCGCACTCTGTTCAATATTTTTCGTCGTAAGGCGCTTAAGATCAGTAAAGCGGGGGGTTTCAGTGATTATCTATCCAACCATCGAATTGCAGAACCGGTGTTGTGTCAGCCTGACCAGAGGTAACATCGATCAGCCGCAGGTCTGGCACGTTGATGCGGTCGAGAAAGCACGTGAGTTTAGCGAGACAGGTGCCGCGTGGATGCACGTCACCGATTTTGACGCGGTTGTGGGCAAGGACGACAGCCGTGAAAAAGTTATAGATATCATTCGGGGCGCCTATCTGCCGGTGCAGGTGGGTGGCGGTATCAAAACGATGGAGCATGTAGAGGAATGGGCGGACGTCGGCGCCGGGCGCATGGTGATTGGGACGGCGGCCGTGCAAAACCCGACGTTCCTAAAAACCGCCGCGCATTCATTTCCGGATCAGATCGTTTTGGCTGTGGATGTTTGGCAGGGTAAGGTCATGACCGACGGCTGGCGTTCTGCCAGTGTTTTTTCGGCGGTTGATTTTATCAAGGCGTTTAATTCGGAACCCCTGGCCGGTGTTTTGTTCACGGATATTGACGCGGATATGGAAAACGGCGAGGCCTCGCTGGCCCATATCACCGCCTTTGCCGATGCGGCGCGGGCACCGGTAATTGCCAGCGGATTGGTCAAAAGCGCCGATGACGTTTCCCGGTTGAAATATGTGCGCAACATCGCCGGGGCCATTGTCGGCCGGGCACTGTTCAATAAATCTGTTGATCTGGCTGAGGTTTTGGATCTGGCTCAGCCCAGACCCGAGAAAGTTGCGGAATTTATCTGACCGGTGCATCGCACCAATCAACAGTTATTGGGCGAAACAATTCTGCGCAACTGTCGCGGACAGGGTGGCTTGCCCAGGTCACGGGATTTCGTGTAACTAGCGGGCATAAAATACCCGGGGCAGAGGTGAAACATGCGGCGAATTGTCGTTACAGGAATGGGCATGGTTACACCGCTTGCGTGCGGTGTTTCGGAAACCTGGTCCAGGCTGTTGGCGGGGCAGTCCGGGGCTGGCACAATCTCTCGGTTTGACGCTGCGCATCTGGCAACAGACTATGCCTGTGAAATTCCACTGGGTGATGGTACTGACGGTACTTTTTGCGCGGATGACTGGATGGAGTCAAAAGACCGGCGCAAAGTCGATGATTTCATTTTATACGCGATGGCGGCAGCCACACAGGCGGTTGACGATGCAGGCTGGACGCCGAAAAGCGAAGCGCAGCGGTTGCGCACGGGCGTTATGGTTGGCTCTGGTATTGGCGGGTTGCAGACGATTTCTGACACCGCGCTTACTTTAAAAGAGAGCGGACCGCGGCGGGTGTCACCTTTTTTTATTCCCGGTTCGTTGATTAATCTGTGTTCCGGCCAGATTTCTATTCGGTTTGGATTTAAAGGCCCAAACCATGCGGTTGTGACCGCGTGTTCCACCGGCGCGCATGCCATTGGCGATGCGGCCCGGCTGATCATGCTGGATGATGCCGATGTGATGATTGCCGGTGGTGCCGAGGCACCGATTTGTGAATTGGGGATTGCCGGATTTAACGCCTGCAAAGCGCTGTCTACAACCCGGTCTGATGATCCAAAGTCTGCGTCCAGACCGTGGGACGCGGATCGCGACGGATTTGTGATGGGCGAGGGTGCGGGCATTGTGGTGCTGGAGGAATATGAGCATGCCAAGGCCCGGGGCGCGAAAGTGTACGCAGAGGTGATCGGCTATGGATTGTCCGGCGATGCCTATCACATAACGGCACCGGCGGCTGATGGTGACGGTGGCTTTCGGGCAATGGAAGCGGCACTGAAACGGGCGGGAATTGCTGCGGCGGACGTTGATTACGTGAATGCGCACGGAACATCCACGATGGCTGACACAATTGAACTGTCCGCAGTAAGCCGGTTGCTTGGCGATGCGGCGGCGCAAGCAACAATGTCTTCGACAAAATCCTCTATCGGGCATTTGCTGGGTGCGGCTGGTGCGGTTGAAGCATGCTTTACCATGCTGGCCATTCGCGATCAGGTGGCCCCGCCAACATTGAACCTTGACGCCGCGCCTGCGGAAAATGTGATGGATCTGGCGCCTAAAGTGGCTGTGAAACGCAAGATTGATGTGGCAATATCCAACTCGTTTGGATTTGGCGGTACCAATGCCAGTGTGGTGTTCAGGAAAGTGGACGGGAAAATCTAGGTGATACGGCATTTTGCATCAAACGCCCTGACGCTGCTGATTGTGGCGATGATGTTTATGGGTGGATTGATTGCCTGGGGTCAGACCCAGATGGAAAAACCGGGCGCAGTCGTTGAGGACGTGGTTTTTGAGGTGAAGTCCGGTGATCGGTTGCAAGGGGTTTCTGAACGGCTTGAAGACGATGGTCTGATTTCGAGCGGCATGATCTTCAGGATGGCAGCGCGGTATTCCGGTGATGAGCAAAATCTGAAGTTTGGCGAGTATAAAATCCCGGCCTATGCGTCGATGAAAGATGTTTTGGATCTGGTGACGTCCGGAAAGGCGCTGGCCTATCAGGTGACTTTGCCCGAGGGCTGGACCAGTTTTCAGATTGTGGCGCATTTGCTGGAGCAGCCTTTGCTGACCGGAGAAATTTCTGAAATTCCACCCGAAGGGTCGCTGGCCCCCAATACCTATTCAATTTCCAAGGGTGACACGCGCGCGTCGCTGATCCGGCGGATGACCCTTGCCCAGCATAAGATCATTACCGAGGCCTGGGCCTTGCGGGCGGATGATCTGCCGTTGGTCAGCCCGGATGAAGCGCTGACGCTGGCGTCGATCATTGAAAAAGAAACCGGCGTCAAGTCTGAGCGCGAAATCGTCTCTTCCGTATTTATCAACCGGCTGAACAGGGGGATGCGGCTGCAGACGGACCCGACGGTGATTTACGGGATCACCAAGGGCAAAGGGGTTTTGGGGCGTGGGCTGTACCTCAGCGAGCTGCGAAAGAAGACGGAATATAACACCTATTTGATTGATGGATTGCCGCCGACACCGATTGCCAACCCGGGCAAGCAGGCGATTGAGGCGGCGCTGAATCCGGCAACGACGAATTTTGTGTTCTTTGTGGCGGACGGGACCGGAGGGCATGCGTTTGCAGAAACGATCGGCGAGCACAACAAAAATGTAAGGGCCTGGCGGCGGATCGAGGCAGAGCGCAAGGCCGCAAAAAACGACTGACTATTCCGGGTAGCGGCCGTTTTGCAATGCAATAATCGGGGCCAGGTAGGGCGTATATTTTTTCCAGCTTTCCGAACTTCCGGTGTAAATTTTTTGCCGGACCTGCAGGGAACTGGCCGTTTTTACAATTCTGGATGAATTGTGAAAGTTCAGACAGGCAGCATCCCATTCAAGATCGCAATATTGCAGCATTTCCTTCACAGTGGGTTCAGGCGCGCGGGTCAGCTCTTCGTAAGAGATATTCAGAATTTGGCCGGGCAGCTTTTTGTTCCAGTATTTCATAAGGTCCTGATACAGGCGAAAATAAGCGGCCAGATCGCCCAGATCATAGGCAAATTGATGCCCGTTCGCACTGAAGCGGCGCCGGAAATTTGACCAGCACACGGCAGTGGGATGCCTTGCTATATGCAGAATTTTTGCGTTTGGCATGGCGGCAAGTATAAAGCCTATCCATCTGAAATTAAGAGGCAGTTTGTCCGTGATGGTTCGTTCCGTCGCCCCCAGGTTGGCCAGTGCGGACTGGTAGGACGCGGCAACCTTGTCTGGCCGTTGCAGATTGAGTGTCGGTTTGCCGGACGACCAGGCAAATTGACCGCCTTTGGTTAGCTCCGGCGCAAGCGCGGTCTGAAGGCTGGTGATTTCGCCCGCTCCATGAACCTGACTGTGGCTGGCCAAAATCTGTTCAACCAGCGTTGTGCCTGAACGTGGCATGCCCACGATAAACACCGGGGTGACATCGCCAACGGCAGGTGCGGTCACCTTTTCAGCGGTTTCAAAAGCGATTTTTATGGCCTCAAAAAGCGCGTTATCGTCAGATATTTCATAAGGATTTTGGTCGCGGTGAAGCGCATTTGCGGTTTTTACAATTTCAAATGCCTGTTCAGTGCTGTCGATATCATCAAATGCCTTTGACAGCGCAAATCCAATCTGTTCCTTGTCTGAAACCGGCAGAGCCAGGTCTGCAAACAGTGTTTGCAGCTGACGGATATGCGCGTCATCCTTGGTATAGTCGTGGATCTGGCTGAAATTGTAATGCGCCCCGCCCACGCGGGCATTCACGTCGATGGCTTTGCTGAAAAAATCCTTTGCTCTGTCTGCATCGCCTTTTTCCAGATTGGCAACACCCGCGTTGACGAGCGTTTGAACATCATCCGGCCTGAGTGCCAAAACGGACTGGTAATATTCAAGGGCCCGGGCATGGCTATTTTCTGCCTGTTCGAGAACGCCCATATTGTAAAGCGCCGGCGCAAACCCGGCGTCAATATCCAGCGCCTGCAAGAAATATTTTCTGGCAGTTTCCAGATCGTTCAGGTCTTGATGGACCGCGCCACAGGCATTTACGGTGGGCGGGTCCTGCGCGTCTGCTGCCAGCGCTGCCTCAAAGTGGATCAGTGCCTGTTCGAATTTCTGTTCTGACGCCCGAATATGGCCCAGATTTCGATGGGCCGAGGCAGATTGCGGGTTGAGGTTTAGGTTACGTTCATAAAGTTGGGCAGCATTGGAGGGTTCACCCATATCCTGATGCAACAGGGCGGCGTTAAACAGGGCATCCTCAAAATCCGGATTAAGTTTAATGGCGTGCTGATAACTGGCCAGCGCTGCGTTCAGGTCGTCCTGCGCCTTATAGGCATTGCCGAGATTGTTATGTGCCTGCGCGTAATCCGGGTCCAGCTTGACCGAGGTTTTAAAGCTGCTGATGGCTTTGGTCAGATTTCCGGCGTTTGTGTGAATTGCACCGGCAATATTGTGATAGACCGGAACATCCGGTTTCTGCGAAATCAACGTTTCAGCCAAAGCCAGCGCGTTGGCAAGGTCGCCGGACTGGAACATCTGAATGAGCTGTCCGGCGTTTCTTTGAATTTCTTGATTGTTATCGGACATTTGCAGTCTGCGTTGGTGATTAAAGCGAACTTGATTAAGTTTAATTAGTGGATATATGGCCAAAGAGAAAGGGGGGTGATTGATGGCGCGGTCCGGTCAGTGAAATTACAACTTTAAAGAAAGTTCTTGACAAACAGTACGCCTTAGCATATACGTTGTTTCAAGCTGGAATAAATGGGTTAGCGATGCACTGGTCAACAGTGGGTCGCTTTTTTGTTTGTCTCGTGCGGAGCATGAGTAGGCTTTAATTACTATGACATCGAATGAACCTGCGGGGGATCGACCCGCCGAGCTTTTACTTGGCAAGGCGCATAAACATTATGCCGAGCTGTCGGCGCATCTGCTTAAAGTTACGGATGCTTTGGATAACGGCGAAAAACTGGATGCAAAGCAGATTGGCACTTTGGTGCGCAGTCATTGGGCGGCTTTTCAATCCGTATTTAAGTTGGAGATGGATCTTGATGAACGTCGCCGGGAACGCGCGGGAATTGTGCATGGATACGCGCTTGACCTTGAAAGCGCCGCTGATGAGGTTGGGCGCAGATTGGCTTGCCTCCGTGACGCCAGCCGAAGTGGAAACGTTTCTGGAGGGCCTGAGTGACAACGCGAAGTTGGCGCTGCCGTGGCTGTTTGAGTTTTGGGCCATGGAGCATCAGCTTGCGCCAAGCGGGGATTGGCGGACCTGGGTGATACTGGGTGGACGCGGTGCCGGGAAGACCCGAGCCGGGGCTGAGTGGGTGCGTGCCCGCGTTGAAGGGGCAAGGCCGCGGGACGCGGGTGTTGCAAGGCGGGTGGCGCTGGTGGGGGAAACCATCGAGCAGGTGCGCGAGGTTATGATTTTTGGGGACAGCGGGATTTTGGCCTGCTCGCCGCAAGACCGGCGGCCGAAGTGGGAAGCGACACGCAAGCGGCTGGTCTGGCCAAACGGCGCGGTGGCGCAGGTGTTTTCAGCCAGCGAGCCGGAAAGCCTGCGCGGGCCGCAGTTTGACGCGGCCTGGGTGGACGAGCTGGCGAAGTGGAAAAAGGGCCGGGCGGCCTGGGATATGCTGCAGTTTGGGCTGCGGCTGGGGGAAGTACCACAGCAGGTGGTTACGACCACGCCAAAGAACGTGGCGATTTTGAAAGAGATATTGGCGGCGCCTTCAACCGTGAAAACCGCAGCACCGACTGCTGCCAACCGGGCCCATTTGGCGGCCTCGTTTTTACGCGAGGTGACGGCGAAATACGCGGGCACCCGGTTGGGGCGTCAGGAGCTTGACGGCGAACTGCTGGTGGATGCGGAAGGCGCATTGTGGCGTCAGGGGCTGATAGACGGGCTGCGCAGTGATGCGGTGGGCGAATTTGACCGGGTTGTGGTGGCGGTTGATCCGCCGGTGACCAGCCACGCGGGATCAGACGCTTGCGGGATTGTTGTGGCCGGGGTTATGGCACGGGGCGGCCCGCATGAGTGGCGGGCAACCGTTTTGGCGGATGAGACATTGACCGGGGCGTCACCGCAGGCCTGGGCTGAGGCGGCGGTAGAGATTTATCACAGGTTTGGCGCGGACAGGCTGGTGGCAGAGGTTAATCAGGGCGGCGATCTGGTGGAAACGGTTGTTCGCAGCGTTGATCCGATGGTGGCTTACCGGGGCGTGCGGGCCTCGCGCGGTAAAATTGCCCGGGCGGAACCGGTGGCGGCTTTGTACGAGCAGGGGCGGGTTAAGCATGTGCGGGGGCTGGGGGCGCTTGAAGATCAGATGTGTGAGATGACACCGCACGGGTTTTTGGGGCAGGGCAGTCCGGACCGGGTGGACGCGCTGGTGTGGGCGCTGACTGATTTGATGCTGGACCCGATGGCGGCCTTGCGGGTGCCGCGGGTGCGAGCGCTTTGAGGCGATTATAGTTGCCTCCGGCGGGAGTATTTTCGCAAAGATGAAGCCGACAATTTTAATTAAATTTGAAGTATTACAGGAGCTTACCTGAAATGGGATTTCGGTTTTTTCAAAGTGAAAAGAGTGGCGCGAAAGAGGTTAAGGCCTCGGCCACCGGGCCTTTGATTGCCTTTCACGGGGCCGGGCGGGTGGCGTGGTCGCCGCGCGATACGGCCTCGATGATGCGGGTTGGATTTAGCGGCAATCCAGTTGGTTTTCGCTGTGTGAAAATGATTGCGGAAGCCGCCAGCGCGTTGCCGTTGGTTTTACAGGACGAAAAGCGCCGGTTTGAGAACCATCCGGTTTTGGCGCTGCTGGCCCGGCCCAATGGGGCGCAGGCGCGGAGTGATTTGCTGGAGAACCTGTTTGGGCAGTTGTTGTTGAGTGGCAACGGGTATTTGGAAGCGGTCGTTGGTGCGTCCGGCCTGCCTGCTGAGTTGCATGTGCTGCGCTCGGACCGCATGTCATTGGTGCCAGGCGCGGACGGGTGGCCGGTGGCCTATGAATATGTGGTGAGCGGGCGCAAGCACCGGTTTGATATGACCGGTGATCTGGCACCGATCTGTCATTTGCGGAGTTTTCATCCGCAGGACGATCATTACGGATTGTCACCCATTCAGGCGGCGGCCGCGGCGCTTGACGTGCACAACGCGGCGTCTAAATGGAGCAAGGCGTTGCTGGATAATGCGGCGCGGCCATCCGGGGCGATTGTTTACAAGGGCGTTGACGGGCAGGGGCGGCTGGGGAGTGATCAGTATGACCGCCTGCTGGAAGAGATGGAGAGTTATCATCAGGGTGCGGCCAATGCCGGGCGTCCGATGCTGCTGGAAGGCGGGCTTGACTGGAAACCCATGGGGTTTTCACCGAGTGATATGGAATTTCAGAAAACCAAGGAAAGTGCGGCACGCGAAGTGGCGTTGGCCTTTGGGGTGCCACCGATGTTGCTGGGGCTGCCGGGGGATGCGACTTACGCGAATTATGCCGAGGCGCATCGGGCGTTTTACCGCCTCACGGTGCTGCCGCTGGCCACCAAGGTGACGGCAACGATTTCCAATTGGCTGGGCGGATTTTTGGGGGAAGCAGTGGCGTTAAGCCCGGATCTGGATGGGATACCGGCGCTTTCGGTTGAACGCGCGGCAAGGTGGAAGCGGGTGACGGAAGCGACGTTTTTGAGCGATGGCGAGAAGCGGCGGTTGCTGGGGTTGCCGGCGGTTGCCGATGAATGAGCGCAAGCGGGGCGCGGGATCGCGGTATCTGTACGAACCGTTTGAAAAGGCGGCAGTGCAAATTGAGGCGCATGAGAAGATTTTCGATGCCCGGTGGGATGGTTTGGAGCGGCGCTTGCAGACCATTGAAAACATGCTTGAACGGCTGGACCGTCGGTTGTGGCTGGCGGTTTACGGGGTGGTTGGGTTTATTTTGACCCAGGGCGCGCTGGGCCTGATGCAGTTTACGAATTTATGAAGGATAACATGATGTTGCATGGATATGCGCGCCTGGGGCTTGAGACCAAGTTTTGCCGGTTTGAAGAGGGGATCGGGGTTGAGAAAACCGGTGAAATATCCGGTTATGCCTCTGTTTTTGGCCATCGGGATCAGGGTGGCGATGTGGTTAAGAAAGGCGCTTACGGGGCCTCGCTTGCGGCGCTGAAATCCAAGGCGCGGGCGGTCAAGATGCTGTGGCAACATGATCCGGCGCAACCGATTGGCATTTGGGACGAGGTGCGAGAGGATGCCAAGGGGCTGTTTGTGCGGGGCCGTTTTTTGACCGACGTGCAAAAGGGGGCCGAGGCGCTGGCGCTGGTGCAGGCGGGGGCAATTGACGGGCTGTCGATTGGCTATCGGACGGTACGGGCGGAAAAAGATGCCAAGGGTCACAGGCTCTTGCATGAACTGGAGCTTTGGGAGGTGTCGTTGGTGACCTTTCCAATGCTGCCGGAGGCACGGGTCGGCGGCGTTGCGGATGCCAAGGCGGATGATCTGATGTTGCAGCTGGCGGACGCTTTTGAAGAAGCCCGCACCATGATGGTGTGATTTAGCCTAATATTTTCATCAAGAAAGCAGGATTATCTGATGACGAAAACTGAGACCAACAGCCGGGCGGTCAAATCCGTTTCCGGCGTCAACCCGGCGATGGAAGTGAAAACGGCCCTGGCTGGATTTTTAAGTGATTTCAACAATTTTCAGGCCGACATTAAGTCGAAAATTCAAACACAGGAAGATCGTTTAACCATGATTGATCGAAAGACTATGACTGCCAAGCGTCCCGCATTGTCAATTGCGGCAGAAGTGGATGCACCGCACAAGAAGGCTTTTGGGGCCTATCTGCGCTCTGGCGATGACGACGCCTTGCGTGGTTTGGCCATTGAGGAAAAAGCGCTGTCCACCACGGTATCGGCGGATGGCGGCTATCTGGTGGATCCGCAAACGGCGGATCATATTGCCGGTGTTTTGCGTGATGCGTCCTCTATACGGGCGATTGCCAATGTGGTGGAGGTCGAGTCGACGGCGTATGATGTGTTGGTGGATCACACCGATATCGGGTCAGGCTGGGCGTCTGAGACGGCGGCAACGGGTGAAACCGGCACGCCGCAGATTGACCGGATTTCCATTCCGCTGCACGAGCTTTCAGCCTTGCCAAAAGCCTCGCAGCGGTTGCTGGATGACAGTGCGTTTGACGTTGAAGGCTGGCTGGCCACGCGGGTTGCAGACAAGTTTGCCCGGGCCGAGGGTGGTGCGTTCATTTCCGGTGACGGGGTGGATAAACCAACCGGGTTTTTGAACTACACAGCTGTTGATGACGGGTCCTGGACCTGGGGCAGTCTGGGCTATGTGGCCACAGGTGCGGCGGGTGATTTTAACGCCACAGATCAGGCGGATGCGATTGTTGATCTGGTTTACGCGCTGGGAGCGCGGTACCGGGCCGGCGCGACGTTTGTGATGAATTCCAAAACTGCCGGTGCGGTGCGCAAGATGAAGGATGCGGACGGCCGTTTCCTGTGGTCTGACGGATTGGCAGCCGGTGAGCCTGCACGATTGATGGGCTATGGTGTTTTGATTGCCGAGGACATGCCGGATATTGCGGTTGATGCGACGGCGATTGCTTTCGGTGATTTTGGGGCCGGTTATACGGTTGCCGAGCGTCCTGATCTGCGCATCCTGCGTGATCCGTTTTCGGCCAAGCCGCATGTGTTGTTTTATGCAACCAAGCGCGTGGGCGGCGATGTGTCTGACTTTGCAGCCATCAAACTGTTGAAATTCGCGATAAGCTGAGGGGCAACCCCCGAAGTTTAACGTGATGACCTGCCACTGTTTATGGTGGCGGGTCTTGCGTGCGCGTGCCTGCGTTGTCCAGCTGCTCCCCCTCCGTCCGAACGATGTGGGTGCGCGTGCGCAAACACTGCATTGTTGGTTTATTGGAGAATTATCATGGTGTTGGTCGAGTTGAGTACCGTTCCATCAGCGGCTTTGCCGGTTTCAGATTTTGGCGATCATTTGCGACTGGGAACAGGTTTTGCCAACGACGGATCGCAAGATGCAGTACTTGAAAGTTATTTGCGGGCGGCTCTTGCGGCCATTGAAGCGCGAATTGGCAAGGCGCTATTTCAGAAGACATATAGTTGGCAACTGACGGCGTGGCGCGAATGCGCCTCGCAAGGATTGCCGATTGCACCGGTTGTTTCGATTACCTCTGTCAAAACCACCGATCTGGTCGGGGCTGTGACGACACACGACGCAAACGCCTATTACTTGCAAAAAGACAGTCAGCGGCCGCGCCTTAAGGCGGTTGGGTCTGCACTGCCTGACATTCCCAGTGATGGTGTGGTTGATATTGAGTTTGAAGCAGGTTTTGGGCCCGCGTGGTCTGACATTCCGGTGGATCTGGCGCAGGCGGTGTTTTTGCTGGCGGCGCATTATTATGAGAATCGTTTGGGGCAAGGGGACCGTGGGGCTGTGATGCCGTTTGGCGTGATGGCTTTGATCGAGACATATCGCACGGTTCGGGTGCTGGGCGGGTTGACGTGAAAGCGGTGCATCTGAGCCGGAAACTGGTGCTGGAGGCAGCTACACGGGTGCCTGATGGCGCTGGCGGTTATACCGATACATGGGCAGCGCTGGGCACGGTTTGGGCTGATGTGCGGGCCGGTTACGGGCGTGAACGCGAAGGTGTTGCGGCAACAATTTCCTATGTGACCTACCGGATTGTTGTGCGCAGCTCGCCAGTGGGCGCGGTTTCGCGGCCAAAGCCGGATCAGAGGTTCCGAGAGGGCATGCGGGTTTATCAGATTGTGGCGGTTACAGAGTTTGATCCCGGAAGTCTGTATCTTGAGTGCTTTACCAAAGAAGAGGTGAGCGCGTGACCTATGCGGTATCAAAGGCTTTGCAGGAAGCGGTATTTGCGGCACTCAGCGGTGATGCGGCGCTTGTCACGTTGGTTGGTGGCGATATTTTTGATGCGATTCCGGGGGGTGTTTTGCCAATCAGCTATGTGGTGATCGGTGAAGAGGACGCGCGTGACAAATCTGATGTAACGGCGTGCGGAGCGGAACATGATCTGGTGGTCAGTGTTTATTCCGCGGCGTCCGGGTTTTCGGTGGCCAAGGATGTTTCGGCCGCGGTTTGCGATGTTTTGGTGGATGCGAACCTGAGCCTGAGCCGGGGGACATTGGTTTCGTTGCGGTTCTTAAGGGCACAGGCCCGAAGGGGGCAGGCACCGGATATCCGGCGGATCGATCTTAAGTTTCGGGCGCGCGTCGACGATGTTTTGGTGGATGCGAACCTGAGCCTGAGCCGGGGGACATTGGTTTCGTTGCGGTTCTTAAGGGCACAGGCCCGAAGGGGGCAGGCACCGGATATCCGGCGGATCGATCTTAAGTTTCGGGCGCGGGTGGATGATGTTTAGGTGATTGCCAAAAATGCGCTGTCGGTGTGGCCGGGATTGTTTATTTGGGGTGAACCTGGACCGACGACGTTGCACAATGAACCCGGGTTTTGTCAAATTGTTAGTTAATATTGGTAATTAACAATGACTTACGGCGGTAGCGCTTAAACCATTAAACTGGTTTAATAGTTTAACATTCGCTTGCGATATTTGCGGTAATTTTGTGCTGCGTGTTGGTCGAAATGGGATTTTGGTGCGGCCGCAATGTTGGTCGTTTACCGGCGCATTTTTGTATATTGGAAATTCAGTCTTTTGAAAGGGACACATTATGGTGGCGCAAAAGGGCAGGGATCTGCTGATCAAGCTTGATCTGACCGGATCCGGCAGTTTTTCAACAATTGCGGGGCTGCGGGCGTCGCGGATTACGTTTAATGCTGAAACGGTGGATGTAACAACGCTGGAAAGTTCCGGCGGTTGGCGAGAATTGCTGGGCGGTGCCGGCGTGCGGTCAGCGGGAATATCAGGGTCTGGTGTTTTTCGCGATGAAAGCACAGACGAGCGGGCGCGGCAGATATTTTTTGACGGTGAGGTGCCGGATTTTCAGGTTATTATTCCTGACTTTGGTATTGTTGAGGGTCCGTTTCAGATCACGTCGATAGAATATTCAGGGGCGCATGATGGCGAGGCAAGCTATGATCTGTCGCTGGCCTCTGCCGGGTCTTTGACGTTCACGGCAATTTAGTGGTCAATCCATTTCACGGCGAGGTGTTGCTGATTGTTGATGGCAGGACGCATGTTCTGCGGCTGACCTTGGGGGCTTTGGTAGAGCTGGAGGACAGCCTGCAAAGCGACAGTTTGCTGGCACTGGTGGAGCGGTTTGAAAGCGGCGGGTTTTCGGCACGCGATATTGTGGCGCTGTTGGCTGCCGGGCTTAAGGGCGGCGGGTGGCAGGGCGAACCTGTTGATTTGTTGAACAGCGAAATTGCCGGTGGGCCGGTCGGCGCGGCCAAAGTTGCAGCCCAGCTGTTGGCGCGGTCGTTCTCTGTAACAGATCAGGCAACATGACAGCGTTTGACTGGCCCGGATTGATGCGGGTCGGATTAGGGGTTTTGCGCCTTAAACCGTCCGATTTTTGGTCGTTAACCCCGGCGGAACTGCTGCTGATGCTGGGGTTGCAGGATGGTGCAACTGCAACGTTGAGCCGGGAGCGGTTGCAGGAGCTGGCCCAGCAATATCCGGATAATTCGGGTGATTAAGGAGTGGTGATGGCGGATTTTGGCACAGAAATTGAAGCGCTGGATGATCAGGTTTCCGGGCTGGAAGATACGCTTGGTTCAGCCCAGGAAATGACCGCGGCGTTTCAGTCAGAATTGCTGAGCATGCAGGATGTGATGGTCGCCACAACACGGCAGACTGCCAGCTTGTCCCGCTCTGTGGGATGGGGGTTGCGACGGGCGTTTGACGGGTTGGTTTTTGACGGGATGAAATTGTCGGATGCGTTTCGGCAATTGAGTAAAACAATGATTGATTCCGTGCTGACCCAGGCGCTGAAACCAGTGCAGAATGCACTGGGCGGGGCTTTGATCGCCGGTCTTAACAATCTGGTGGGCGGGGTGTTGCCGTTTCAAAACGGTGCAAGTTTTTCCGGTGGCAAGGTGACGCCTTTTGCCCGCGGCGGGGTTGTGTCAGCGGCCACGTCGTTTCCCATGCGGGGCGGCGTTGGTTTGATGGGTGAAGCAGGGCCTGAGGCGATTATGCCTCTGGCGCGGGGACAAGACGGCACGCTGGGCGTGCGCACGCAGGCAGGGGGTCGTGACGTTCGGGTGACCATGAATATTTCAACTCCGGATGTGGAAAGCTTCAAGCGGTCGCGGACCCAGGTTGCGGCAATGGTTAGCCGTGCCATTGGGCGCGGTGCACGCAACAATTAGGAGGGTTGATTTTGAATTTCCATGACATCAGATTTCCGGCGGCGCTGAGTTTTGGCTCAGTTGGCGGGCCGGAGCGGCGGACCGAGATTGTGACATTGGCCAATGGCTTTGAAGAGCGGAACACGCCCTGGGCGGACAGTCGGCGGCGTTATGATGCAGGCGTTGGCATGCGTTCGCTTGACGATATTGAAACGTTGATCGGCTTTTTTGAAGCACGACAGGGGCAATTGTTCGGGTTTCGGTGGAAAGACTGGACTGATTACAAGTCCTGTGCACCGTCGCAAGCCATTTCGCACGGCGATCAGGTTATTGGTGTCGGCGACGGTACGACCAAAGTGTTTCAGCTTAGCAAATCTTATCGGTCCGGACTGGAAAGCTATGCCCGGCCAATTTCCAAACCCGTTTCAGGTTCGGTTCGGATTGCGGTGGCGGTTGATGTGTTAACAGACACAGTTCATTTTACAGCCAGCAGCGAAACCGGGATCGTCAGCTTTGTTGACGCGCCTGCCGAAGGGGCTGAAGTGACCGCCGGGTTTGAATTTGATGTGCCGGTGCGCTTTGACAGCGATCGGCTGGAAATGTCTCTGGCCAGTTTTTCCGCTGGTGAAATTCCAAATGTTCCGGTGGTTGAGGTGCGGGTCTGATGCGCGAAATCAACCCGGCACTGCAGGCCCATCTTGATGGCGGAGCCACGTGCCTGTGCCGGTGCTGGCAGGTGACCCGGCGCGATGGGGTGGTTTTTGGATTTACCGATCACGACCATAATATCGTATTTGAAGGCGTGACTTTTAAAGCAGGTACAGGCTTGGACGCAGCGGCGATCCAGCAGTCAACCGGACTGAGCGTAGACAACACGCAGGCCGTTGGGGCGCTGAGCGATTTTTCAGTGAGCGAAGCCGATATACTGGCGGGGTTTTACGACGGGGCCGAAGTTTTGGTTTATGTTGTGAATTGGATGGATGCGTCGCAGCGGGCCTTGCAATTTCGCGGGTCATTGGGTGAAATCAAACGCGGGGGCGGGGCTTTTGAAGCAGAACTGCGTGGGTTGAGTGAGCCGCTGAACCAGCCGCAGGGGCGGGCCTATCATAAATCCTGCAGCGCGGTTCTGGGCGATGCTGATTGCAAGTTTGATTTGAGTGCTGCGGGATATGTTGCTGATCTTGCGGTGGAATCCTTTGAGGATTCGCGCGTTTTTCTGTTTTCCGGTGCAACCGGGTTTGACGAGGGGTGGTTTGAAGATGGTATGTTGCGCGTTCAAAGTGGAGCCGCGGCAGGAGAGCTGGCGATTGTTAAACTGGACAGGTTCAGGGATGGATTGCGACGGGTTGAGCTGTGGCAGGAATTGCGCCGAAACATTGCGACAGGCGACACGGTTCGACTGACCGCGGGTTGTAACAAGCGACCGGAGACCTGTCGGCTCAAGTTTCAGAATTTTTTGAATTTTCGCGGGTTTCCATATATTCCCGGTGATGACTGGGCGATTTCAGTACCTTCGGGCCGCGGTGTCAACGATGGCGAAAGTCGCTACTGATGCGGGACATTGTTGCGTGCGCGCGCGGCTGGATCGGCACGCCCTATCGGCATCAGGCCGTGGCCAAGGGATTTGGCGTGGATTGTCTGGGGTTGTTGCGCGGCATTTGGCGCGAGATCTACGGGCGGGAACCGGAGGTTGTTCCTGCCTATAGCGCAGATTGGTCAGAGCCTGCGCGGCAGGAGCTTTTGTGGGAGACCGCGCAGCGTCATCTTTGCGAAAAATCCGTCTCAGACCATGCACCCGGCGATCTGTTGTTATTTCGGATGCGCAGCGGTGCGGTGGCAAAACATTTGGGGATCGCAGCCGAGATCGGGCAAACGCCCACTTTCATTCATGCGTATTCAGGGCACTGTGTGGTTGAAAGCCCGCTGTCAACACCCTGGGCGCGGCGTATTGTTGCGCGGTTTTCTTTTCCAAAACGGGGGGTCTGATGGCCACGATTGTATTATCGGCAGTGGGCGCATCCTTGGGCGCTGCTGTTGGCGGGTCTGTTTTGGGGCTAAGCTCGATCGTTATCGGCCGGGCGATTGGCGCGACCTTTGGGCGGGTGATCGACCAGCGTTTGATGGGGCAGGGGTCTGATGCTGTAACCACAGGCAGGATAGACAGGTTCCGTTTGACCGGGGCCACGGAAGGGGCCGTCGTGCCCAAGGTATTTGGGCGCATGCGCGTGGGCGGGCAGACGATTTGGGCGACGCGGTTCAAAGAAAGCGTTGTAACGTCTGGTGGGTCCGGCAAAGGAGTATCATCAAAGCCGACAACGCGGACCTATAGTTATTCCGTCAGCTTGGCCCTGGCGTTGGGGGTGGGTGTGGTCAGCCGGATTGGTCGGGTTTGGGCCGACGGTGTGGAGATTTCCAAAGACGACCTGAACATGCGGTTTTATCCGGGTGACGAATTGCAACTGGCCGACCCGAAAATTGCGGCTGTGGAGGGTGCCGAAAATGCTCCGGCGTTTCGCGGTACGGCTTATGTGGTTCTTGAAGACCTTGGGTTGAACGCATTTGGCAACCGCGTGCCGCAGTTTAATTTTGAAATATTCCGCGCTGCGCAATCAGATCAGACGGGTGACGATCTGAGTTCCACCATCAGTGGCGTGGCATTGATGCCGGGGACCGGCGAGTACGCTTTGGCAACGACTGCGGTTCATTTTAGCGATGGTGCCGGCGTAAACAGATCGGCCAATGTGAACACCGCCAGCGGTAAATCTGATTTGGCAACATCGCTTGAAAATCTGCGCGAGGAATTGCCGGCGGTTGGTTCGGTTTCATTGGTTGCCAGTTGGTTTGGCGACGATTTGCGGTGCGGGCAATGTCAGCTGCAGCCCGCTGTGGAGCAAAACGCCAGCGACGGTGTGGGAATGCCCTGGGCGGTTTCTGACCAACTGCGCGGGACCGCAAAGCAGGTTTCGCACTTGGACGGTCGTCCGGTTTTTGGCGGCACTCCGACGGACGCATCGGTGATTGAGGCGATCACAGAAATTAACGCCGGTGGGCAGGACGTCATGTTTTACCCGTTCATTCTAATGGATATTCAGGACGGCAACGGATTGAGCGATCCCTGGAGCGGTGCGGTAGATCAGGCAGTGATGCCCTGGCGGGGGCGAATTACATTGTCTGCGGCACCGGGGCAAAGCGGAACGCCGGATCAAACGGCCGGAGCGGACTCTGAGGTTGCGGCATTTTTTGGCACCGCGGCGGTTGGTGATTTTATCCAAACAGCCCAGGGCGTGGATTATTCCGGGCCTTTGGAATGGTCATATCGCCGGTTTATTTTGCACTACGCCCATCTATGCGCGGCGGCCGGGGGGGTTGCGGCTTTCTGCATCGGTTCAGAGATGCGGAGCTTAACTCATATTCGCGGGTCAGGTGGCGGATTTCCAGCGGTTGACGCTTTGATCACTTTGGCAGCGGACGTGCGGGCGATATTGGGCCCGGATGTGAAAATCGGCTATGCCGCTGATTGGTCGGAATATTTCGGTTATCATCCGCAGGATGGTTCAGGCGATGTGCTGTTTCATCTGGATGCTTTGTGGGCAGATGCAAATATCGATTTTATCGGTATAGACAACTACATGCCGCTGTCAGACTGGCGGGACGGGCAGGATCATCTGGATGCGGAATTTGGAGCGATTTATGCGCCGGATTATCTGGCGGGCAATGTAGCCGGGGGTGAAGGATTTGACTGGTATTACCCGTCAGTTCAGGCCCGCGATGCACAGTTGCGCAGTTCCATACAGGATGGGAGCTATGGGGAAGACTGGATATTCAGATATAAAGATCTGAAAAACTGGTGGGCGAGCGACCACCACAACAGGCCGGGTGGCGTGCGGCAGGCGGCGGCGACCGCATGGGTGCCGGAAAGCAAACCCATCTGGTTTACTGAACTTGGTTGTCCGGCGGTGGACAAGGGCACCAACCAACCGAATGTTTTTCTGGACCCAAAATCATCGGAATCTGCTTTGCCGTACTATTCCTCTGGTGGTCGCGATGATTTTATTCAGGCGCAGTATTTGCGTGCGATTTTCAACCATTGGGAAGAGGGGAACAATAACCCGATCTCCAGTGTTTATGCGGCACAAATGGTCGATATGACCAAAGCCCACGTCTGGGCATGGGATGCGCGGCCCTGGCCTGCATTTCCAAATAATTTGGCGTTGTGGAGTGATGGTGACAATTACAGCCGCGGTCATTGGATCAGTGGGCGGACCTTTGGGCAATCGCTGGGTGCCGTGGTGGCGGAGATCTGTTTTCGCGGCGGTGTGATCGACTACGACGTTTCAAAGCTATTTGGCAGTGTCACCGGGTATTTCGTAAATGATATCCAATCCGGCCGCGCGGCGCTTCAGCCGCTGATGCTGGCCTTTGGGTTTGAGGCATTGGAACGGGACGGAGTGTTGTGGTTTCAAAACCGTGACGGGAAAGCGGTTGAGGATATCGCGCTGGAAAGGCTGGTCTGGCAAAATGTCGGCGACGACACAGTGCAATCGGTGCGAACGCCCGAGGCGGAAACGGCCGGAAAAGTGCGGCTGGAGTTTATAAAGGCCGGGGAGGATTATCAAACCGGGGCGGTCGAGGCAATATTTCCGGATGAAATGGCGCTGGGCGTGACCGGCAGCGAAATGCCCCTGGCGCTGCGCACGGGTGAAGCGCAGGTTGCTGTGGAGCGGTGGTTGGCGGAATCCCGAATTGCCCGGGATACGGTATCATTTTCTGTGCCGCAGTCGCAATTGGCACTGGGTGCTGGCGACGTGATACGACTGCCTGACAGTCAGGGTAATTCGCATTTTCGGATTGACCGGGTCGAGGATGTCGGGTTTCGGCAGATTGAGGCGGTTCGGGTGGAGCCGTCGGTTTATGACACTAAGGCCAAGCCTGACGACACTGCACCGCCAAGTGAATTTGTACCGCCGGTTCCCGTTTATCCGCTGTTTATGGACTTGCCTTTGTTGACAGGCGCTGAAGTGGAACACGCGCCGCATATCGCGGTGACAGCGACGCCCTGGCCGGGCTCTGTCGCCTTGTACAGTTCACCAACCGATGCCGGGTACGAGTTGAACCGGCTGATTGGAGCATCATCGGTTATTGGCGTCACTGAAACCAACCTGCAGGCGGCTGCGCCCGCGCGGTGGAACAACGGACCCGGCGTGCGGGTCCGGATATTTGGTGGCGCGCTGTCCTCTGGCAGTGCTGAAGATGTGCTGAACGGTGCAAATGTAGCGGCCATCGGTGACGGATCCGGGGCCAACTGGGAAGTGTTGCAGTTTCAAAACGCTGATCTTGTGGGCACGGATACCTATGTTCTTTCAGGTTTGCTGCGCGGGCAGTTGGGCAGTGATGCATTGATGCCCGACGACTGGCCGGTGGGCAGTCAGTTTGTTCTGCTGAACGGGGTGTCCGAACAGATTGAACTGGCGGTAACGGCCCGGGATTTGGCGCGGCATTACCGGGTTGGACCGGCCCTTAGGTCGTATGATGACCCATCATATGTGCATGAAATCCATTCGTTTTCAGGCGTCGGTTTGCGACCCTATGCACCTGCGCATCTAAGGGCGGCAAATGATTCCGCCGGTGATCTTGATATTAGCTGGATACGGCGCACCCGGATTGACGGCGACAATTGGTCCTTGGGCGACGTGCCGCTGGGGGAAGCATTTGAGGCTTATCGTCTGCGGATTTTGGATGGATCAGCGATTGTTCGCACGGTGGATGTTGGGGTGAACAACTGGATTTACACGGCGGCGCAACAGGTTTCTGACGGCGTGCCAAGTTCATTTGACATTGAAGTGGCGCAGATTTCGGAACGGTTTGGGCCGGGACTTTACACAAGGATAACTGTTAATGGCTGAGACTTCTCAATTTGGATTGCCTTTGGTGCAGGCGTCACAGGCGCAAAAGCATGTGACGGTGAACGAGGCTTTGGCCCGGTTGGATGCGGTGGCGCAATTGCGGCTGGCGTCTGTAGCGGTGACCGTGCCACCAGTTTTGGCTGCGGAGGGCGACGCCTTTGGGGTGCCAGCGGGAGCCGTGAATGACTGGAATGGGCACGAGGGTGAAGTTGCGGTTTATTCCAACGGCGGATGGGTTTTTGTGACGCCATTGTTTGGCTGGCGTGCGTGGATCGTTGATCTTTCACGATGTTCGGTTTTTAACGGCATTGATTGGGTCACTGAGGTTGTCGCGCTGTCAGCCGGTGGGGCAATGACGCAGAACCGGGTTGTGGAATTTGACCACACAATCGCCGCCGGTGCTACATCGACAACCAGTGTTACCATCGAAAACGGCGAGCAGGTGATCGGAATTACCGGGCGGATATTGAGCGATTTCACCGGCACCGGTTTGACAAGCTGGGATTTGGGCGTGGCGGGTTCCATAAGTCGATATGGCAACGGATTGGGGCTGTTGAACGGATCATGGGTGCGCGGGCTGAGCGGTGCGCCGGTGAGTTATTATGCGGACACGGCGCTGGTATTGACTGCAAACGGTGGCGATTTTTCCGGCGGGACAATTCGGCTGGTTATTCACTCTGTTAAGCTGGAGCCGCCTGTTTAAAGCCGGTGCGGCCTGTTTTACATGGGGATGTTGTCAGTGCTGCCAGGGTGCTGTTGGCAGCACCGGACGCGGAACGTGGTTTTTTGATGAAAAGGCTGCAAAGGGCGGCTGAAGTGGCGGATGTGTTTCGCACTCACGCCGGGAAAAACCATCCGTTATTTGGTGACGGCACATTGGCTTCGGCCTGCGGTGGACGCGCAAAGGCGCCAGAGCCTTATCTGGATGATCCGGATTACTGCCACTGTATGCTGTTGGTTTTTCAGTGCCTGCTTAACCCTGTACGCAAGACATGCACCTGGCCACGGTGGGATTTAGATTGAGGCGTTTTGGCTCGATCGCCTCACCACAATCCAGACAATATCCAAATTCACCGGCATCTAGACGCGACAGCGTTGCCTTGATACGTTGTA
>Ga0209992_10001496_pt1 | contig 24378 bp, 24 predicted proteins | sample 2SBtaG_2_FD_182564 | JGI IMG/M metagenome (GOLD analysis project Ga0209992, IMG submission 182564) | Deep subsurface microbial communities from Kolumbo volcano to uncover new lineages of life (NeLLi) - 2SBTROV12_ACTIVE470 metaG (SPAdes)... | ecosystem: Environmental > Aquatic > Marine >... | reverse complement strand
TTGTGTAAGCACTTCTTTACTTCTTTATTTTTAAAGTAATTCACTCAATATAAATATCAAGCAAACCCCCAAAAACCAAGTGCCTACACTCGTCGGTTGTTCGTTTATTCTGTTAAAGATCAGGCTGCCAGTGATGTACAAAACAAAACTGGGGTTGCGGGGACAGGATTTGAACCTATGACCTTCGGGTTATGAGCCCGACGAGCTACCGAGCTGCTCCACCCCGCGTCAGCGAAGTTCAGCACTATAGCAAAAGGATATTAGCCCGTCAAACACTATGTGCGAAATTACTGAAATATTGTGGACTACAATAGCGCCACACCAAGCAGCAATACCGATAAAAAATACAATTGACACAAGGAACCGCAATACCATGCCAGTAATACCGGAAATAAAACCCAATCAATCCATAGAGCTACTTAAAGAACTGCATATCCTGACGCGAGATGGAAAGCTCAACCAGGATAGCCGGCGAAAATTAAAGCAGGTTTACCATTTATTTCATTTTATTGAACCATTGCTAAATGAAATTAGTTGTGCAACGCAAGGCTTGACGTTAGTTGACCACGGGGCAGGCAAATCTTATCTGGGATTCATTCTTTACGATTTATTTTTCAAACCGAGGGAGAGTGGGCATATATACGGCATTGAGACGCGTGATGCTTTAGTAGAGAAGTCTCGAGCGTTGTCAGGCAGGCTGGGATTTTCGCGTATGTCATTTCTAAATGCCTCGGTAGAAGCGTCTATCGAATCCGCCCTACTCCCCGAGTCCGTTGATATTGTTACGGCATTACACGCATGTAACACCGCGACAGATGATGCAATCAAATTCGCACTCACAAAAAAAGCACAATACATTGTGCTGGTACCCTGTTGCCAGGCAGAAGTAGCCAAGGTATTGAACAAGAATAAAAATCAGTCATTTGGCAAAACCCCCCTATCTGAAATCTGGCGTCACCCCATCCATTCACGGGAATTTGGCAGTCATCTAACCAATGTTTTGCGCTGCCTGCTGCTTGAATCGCATGGTTATCAAGTGACGGTGACAGAATTAGTGGGCTGGGAACATTCAATGAAAAATGAGCTCATCATTGCAAAGCAAAAAGATGCGCCCAGAAAAAACGCTGCACAACGACTGGAGCATATTTTGTGCGAATTAAATCTGGAGGAGTTGCGGGGCAGGTTTATTTATTAGCTTGTTGTTCCAACGCCCATAATACATGCGCTCTCACCAGCTCGGAGGGATGCGCTGAGCGAGATTGCAGCGCGTTCAATATCTCGGGGCTTTTTGATGCATTACCCAATGCCACTGCGATGTTACGCAGCCATTGCTCATGCCCAATGCGATAGATGGCATTACCTGCAAGTTTGTTTTTGAATGTTGCCTCGTCCCAATTAAATAGCTCAATCAACGACTTGTCGTCCAAGCCGTGGCGAACTATAAAGTCCGCCTCTTGGGTTGTTTGCGCAAAGCGGTTCCAAGGACACACTAATTGGCAATCATCACATCCATAAATCCGATTGCCCAATAATGGGCGAAATTGCTCAGGAATATGACCTTTATGCTCAATTGTAAGGTATGAAATGCACTTTCTCGCATCCAGTTGGTAGGGCGCGATGATGGCTTGTGTTGGGCATACCTCAATACATTTTGTGCAGCTCCCGCAATGCTCATCTCGCGGCGTATCAATCGGTAAGGGTAAATTTAGATATATTTCGCCGAGAAAAAACCATGATCCGTGTTCACGCGACAGCAACAGGGTATGTTTGCCACGCCAACCTAGCCCGGCTTTGCTGGCCAGCTCTACCTCCATTACTGGCGCACTATCGGTAAATACCCGGCCATTGTAATCCGATACTTCGTCCCGAATTTTGTCGGCCAGCTTTGCCAGTCGACTTCGGAGTAATTTGTGATAATCACGGCCCAAGGCGTAGCGAGAAATAAAAGCTTGATTATCATCGCCCAGCACCTCCCAACTATCACGGGCATGAGGGGGTGCATAATTCATCCTGAGCGAGATCACCCTCAAGGTACCGGGAATGAGCTCAGCGGGGCGACTTCGTTTGGTGCCGTGATTTGCCATATAATCCATCTCACCCTGATACCCGAGGTTCAGCCATTTCAATAGGCCGGTTTCAGCTGAAGATAAGTCAGTGTCACAGATACCGACTTCCTGAAAGCCTAATTCATAGCCCCATGCACGTATTCGCTGAGCGAGTGCATGATAGTCAAGTTGTTGAGGAGCTTCTTTTTGCATAACGAGGATGATAGCCGAATCAACCTGATTCTTGCCGACGAAATCGCAACCGCCTCCTTGGCGCAACGTTTGGCAGCCAAACTGAAACCGGGACTCATTATTTACCTCAAAGGGGATCTGGGTTCTGGTAAAACGACGTTTGTCAGAAATGTATTAAGCGCTTTGGATTATCAAGGTCGCGTAAAAAGCCCCACTTACGCCCTTGTTGAAACCTACAGCATCGCTGGGTTAGACTTGCTGCACTTCGATCTTTACCGGCTGCAAGACCCCGAAGAATGGGAGTCAGCCGGATTTCGCGAGGAATTAGATGAAAAAAATATTCTATTTATTGAATGGCCGGAAAAAGCTGCTGTCTATCTACCCGTGGCTGACATCGAAGTCTCATTAGAAATGAATGGTAATGAAAGAAAAGCAACGCTTCAGGCAAACACTACGATGGGCAGGCAATGCTTAACCGGTATGTAATCACCCCCTTTTATTTGCTACTTGCCTTGTGTGCTCCGCTCGCACATGCCGACATAGCGGTCAGTTCGACACGCGTATGGCCAGCAGAGGATTACACACGTATAGCAATTGAATCTGCGAAGCCTATTTCCAATAAGATGTTCACGATAGGCAATCCTGATCGCCTTGTCATTGATTTGAAAAATGTGGATTTAAATCAGGCGCTCAATGAATTAACTCAAAAAGTCAGCAGTAACGACCCTTACATCAGCAGTGTTCGCGTTGGGCAATTCAAACCAGATACTGTTCGTCTGGTATTCGAATTAAAAAATAAAATAAAGCCCCAAATATTTTCACTCAAGCCCGTAGGTGACTATGGGCACCGCCTCGTGCTGGACATTTATCCAGCGCACCCCATCGACCCTATGATGGCTCTTCTCGAAAAATCAGGGGCGGACATCGCACAAGTACCAACTGAAAGCACCACCACCGACACCGACAAAACCAGCGTGCAAGCCAAGAAGACACAGCCACCAAAACAAGCTGAGCTACGCGCGCGTACTTTGATCATTGCAATTGATGCAGGACATGGCGGTGAAGACCCCGGCGCGAGAGGTCGGCGCGGCTCACTTGAAAAAGTTGTCACACTCTCCATTGCCAAAAAGGTAAAAGAGTTGATTGATGACTTACCTAATATGCGCGGAAAGCTAATTCGAGACGGTGACTACTTCATACCACTTGGTAAGCGTGTAACCAAAGCACGTAAAATGAATGCAGACCTATTCGTCTCCATTCATGCCGATGCTTTTATCAAGCCTAACGTCAGAGGCTCATCGGTATTCGCATTATCAAAACATGGCGCAACCAGTTCCGCAGCTCGCTGGTTAGCTAAAAAGGAGAATGAAGCTGACTTGATAGGAGGTGTGAATATTGCGGTCAAAGACCCGTACCTAGCACGCACATTACTCGATCTTTCACAGACAGCCACTATCAATGACAGTATGAAGCTCGCCAAGTATGTGTTGAAAGAACTGGGAGACATCAATAAATTACATCGTGGTCATGTTGAGCAAGCCGGATTCGCGGTACTCAAGTCTCCAGAAATCCCTTCCATACTGGTCGAGACGGCTTTCATCAGTAATCCGCGCGAAGAAAGAAATCTGAACAACAAGAGTTATCAGTGGAAGTTGGCCAAAGCCATTGTGAATGGCATTAAGCAATATTTTGCTCAGAATCCTGCCTTATCAAGACCCAAGATCGCACAAAGCAGCTACTGATACAGCGAGTTGCTTTCATCAAGGTTTCGCCCCATCTCAGCCACTTTGGGCCAAGTACTTTCATCTCCTAACGACTTTAATTGCTTCGCTAATTCAAGGAAGCCATCAGCATCTTCATTTGAAAAATAGATCCGCAATAACGTTAGGTATGCTTGAGGATTTTGCGGGTTAATCTTGATCGCCTCTCTCAATGCCTCTTCTGCAAGCTTGTCATGGCCGAATCTCAGATAGATATCTGCCTCTTCCAGCATTTCATACTCAGGCGGCAAAATTGATTGTGATTTTGCTTTCGCCCCGCCATCACTTGGATGTTTAATCAAATGCCTGTCTTCGGCATCTTCCGGGGGTGTCACTACTGAACCTTGGATATTTTCCGGCTCATCATTGATCTTGATGTTGATCTGGCCACTCCCATAAGCATCTAATTGCACTGATTTTTTTGCTTTCGCATCCAGGTCACACCCAGTGCAACCACCAAAATCACCATAACCAACCCGAATATCAGCCAGCCATTGTTCTTCTTCGTGACTGGCTGCTGGCTTGATGGGTCCGATGCAGAAATTGATGATTCAACGCGCTGAGTATCACGCTCCTGTGGTGGATTAGCTACCGTGTCTATTCCCAACTGTAATTGCTGAGATTTGATTTTGGCCTCAAGAGCTGCGATTTGAGCATTCAGTGCATTCAATGCATCATTATTCGTTACAACACTACGCTGTCTATTGGGAGTATGAGCTGACTCTTGAAAGGTAATTGACTGCGAGCCGATACTGGTCAGTTCCGTTGAGAGGATCAACGAAAGCTTGCCGAACCTTTTGGCACTATTCGCCACTCCTACATTAGTTTTGCCGAACTTTTCTCGGTTATTGAAAAATTGGCGAGCTTGTTGTGATGTAGGTTTTATTTTGCTGAATGCATTCCCTGTAGCAGATTGGCTCTCAGCGGCATACGTATGATTCGCTAACAATACAATCAGGAATATTGCCACGAGCAAAGTAAACCACCCACATGTAATTGCATCACTTCGCATACAAAATTTCCAATTCTGTTTCGCAAACCATATTTATTATTCGTAGCCCGCAATAAACACTCATAACCCGCATTGAAGCTTCATGGATAATGACTTCCCGTTATGCGGGGAATACACCCGTCGAAAGATAGCGATCGCCTCGATCACAGACGATGAATACTATCACTGCATTCTCAACTTGCTTCGAAATTCGTAATGCAGATACTAGTGCACCACCTGAAGATATCCCGCAAAAAATTCCTTCTTCGCTTGCTAAACGCCGTGTCATTTCCTCAGCATCACGCTGGCTGACATATTCCAAGCTATCCACATTTTTCCCATCAAATATTTTGGGCAGATATTCCTGCGGCCATTTCCGGATACCCGGAATCTGAGCACCGTCCTCTGGTTGCACGCCGATAACCTGGATATCAGGGTTGGTCTCCTTAAAGTAGCGAGAGCATCCCATGATCGTGCCAGTGGTACCCATGCTGCTGATAAAGTGTGTGATCTTTCCGTCCGTGTCACGCCAGATCTCGGGAGCAGTGCCTTCATAGTGCGCGAGTGGATTATCAGGATTGGCGAATTGATCCAGGATGATTCCTTTCCCCTCATCGCGTAATTTTTCAGCCGTGTCGCGTGCCAGCTCCATACTGCCTTCTCTATCGGTTAACACCAGCTCAGCACCAAAAGCACGCATTGACTGTTTGCGCTCGGCAGTTTGATTTTCAGGCATCACCAATATCATCTTATAACCGCGTATGGCCGCAGCCATTGCCAAAGCAATGCCTGTATTACCACTGGTCGCTTCGATCAAGGTATTACCCGGCTTGATCTCTCCGCGCTGCTCTGCACGAATGATCATAGATAACGCTGGCCTGTCTTTTACAGAACCTGCCGGGTTGTTGCCTTCAAGTTTTGCCAACACGATGTTGCTGGTGTTTCCGGGAATACGCTTCAACTGAACTAACGGAGTATTACCGACAAATTTTTCTATGGTCGAAAACATCATTTCTCTCTCAGGAAATCAACGCTATGACGACGCTTTCAACATTTGCTCCACATACCTTGCCACGCCCTGTTCAACGGTCAGGAAAGGTTCCTCATAACCGGTGTCACGCAAAGCACCGATATCCGCTTGAGTGTAGCTTTGATACTTCCCTTGCAGCGCTTCCGGGAAGGGGATGTAACTGATGATTCCTTGTTGATGAAGCTCTTCAAGGCTTAAAGCACTCTGACCTTCAGCCTGACGGAGTGTATTGATGGTTGCAACAGCCACATCATTAAAGCTTTGCGCCTGACCCGTGCCTAAATTGAAAATGCCTGCTTGTCTTGGATTATCGAGAAAGTGCATGTTGACCTTGACGACATCCTCAATTGATACAAAGTCGCGTAACTGTCCGCCGTTTGCATAGCCATCACAGCCTTCGAATAGTTTCACCTTGCCCTCAGCTCGATACTGATTAAAAAAGTGAAAAGCGACGGAGGCCATACGGCCTTTGTGTTGCTCTCTAGCGCCATAAACATTGAAGTAACGCAGCCCGACTATCTGTGCGCCACGCTTGTGCCAGCGACGACGAACGATTTGATCGAACAGGAATTTTGAATACGCATATACGTTAAGTGGAGACTCATACTCCCGACTCTCTTTGAAAACTCCGCCACCGCCGTACACTGAGGCCGAAGAAGCGTAAAGGAATGGAATTTCTTCAGCCTGACAGTAATTCAATAATTCTAAGGTGTACTGATAGTTATTCTCCATCATATATCGCCCATCTGTTTCCATTGTGTCAGAACAGGCACCCTGATGCAGTACAGCACTCACCAATCCGTCAAAAAATCCTTCCTGCAATTTGCTCAAGAAATCTTCTTTATCCAGAAAATCAGCAATCTCACAATCCACCAAATTCTTAAACTTGTCAGCATTTTTCAGATGGTCTACCGCAATGACATTTTTTTCGCCCCTATCATTGAGTGCTTTAACCAAATTCGAACCGATAAAGCCAGCAGCACCGGTAACTATGTAATACATAACTTCTCCTTATTTTCTTGCTTAACGGATGTAGTAACCGAACGTTACAGTCCCATGTCCTGAACAATCTCTTCGCGACTGACGACAGCCGTGCCCAGCTTGCCCACCACAATTCCTGCAGCACGGTTCGCAATACTCATTGCATCCGGTAGTTCAGCACCACTTGCCATCATCACAGCCAATGCTGCAATCACCGTATCTCCTGCGCCACTGACATCGAACACTTCACGGGTTTGGCTAGGTTCATTTACCACCTGATCGGGCCGATACAAGCTCATACCATCTTCACTTCGCGTCACCAATAGCGCATCCAGCTTCAATTCAGAACGCAATTTCTCAGCCTTGCTGTTGAGCTCATCCTCATCTTGCCAACTGCCTGCCACCTCACGGAATTCGCTACGATTCGGGGTTAACAAAGTAGCACCACTGTATCGCGCATAATCATCCCCCTTGGGATCGATCAATACCGGCTTACCCGCTGCGCGTGCAGATTCGATCATTTCAGCGATGTGCGCCAAGCCACCTTTTCCATAATCTGACAGAATAACCGCATCTACCTGTGGCAATTTGGCATGAAAATCCGCCAGTTTGGCTTTCAGCACTTCATGACTAGGCCATGTCTCGAAATCTATTCGTAACAGCTGTTGATGCCGTGCAATCGCACGTAATTTGATAATAGTCGAAATAGTATCGTCACGATGCAGTAACGCGTTAAGGTGATAATCGTGCTCATTCAGCAATTTTTCCAGACAAGCACCCGCTTCATCGTTGCCGACGACTGAAAGCAATGTCGCCTGCGCACCCATCGCCGCAATATTACGTGCCACGTTAGCGGCCCCCCCCGGCCTTTCTTCCACACGATCCACTTTAAGAACGGGCACTGGCGCTTCAGGTGAGATACGGCTGACATCTCCGAACCAATAGCGATCCAACATCACATCGCCGACGATCAATACTTTTGCGTTGCTAAATTCCGGTAACGTTTTCATATATGTGCTCCGCATGGCTGCTTCATATAGCTAACCCTTCCAGTTCTTTATTAATATCGAGCAAAGCCTGCAAAGGATCTTTGGCTTGCGTAACTGGACGGCCAATCACTAAATAGCTGGAACCTTCTTTTATGGCATCCAGGGGGCTCATCACTCTTGACTGGTCATTCAGACTCGCCTGCAAAGGTCGGATACCCGGCGTGACCAAACAAAATTCCTCCCCGCAGTTTTCGCGAAGCAAGCTTGCTTCCTGAGCTGAGCAAACGACGCCATCCAGACCACAATCTTTCGTCATCCTAGCGAGGCGCAACACCATTTCCGCAGGGGATTCATTTATACCTAACTCAATGAGATCTTGCTTAGCCATGCTGGTCAGCAATGTCACAGCTATCAACTTGGTCTGTTGCGCACTGCTGGAAACAGCTTCTTGTGCCGCATCCAACATCTTGCGTCCACCTAGTGCATGCACATTAACCATCCAAACCCCCAGACTGGCTGCTGCCTTACAGGCCTGTGCAGTCGTATTAGGAATATCGTGAAATTTAAGGTCGAGAAATACATCAAATCCGCCGCGCATCAACTTATCAAGTAATTCTGGACCGGAGGCAGTAAACAACTCCTTGCCTACCTTCAATCTGCATAGCGACGGTTGCAATCTTTCGACCAGCGACAATGCGGGTGCAGGCGTCGGATAATCCAGTGCGACAATGACTTTTGGATCTATCGCTTCGTTCATATCAGGGCTCCAGTCTCTTCGTTACGGCGTGGTGAATAACTATCCCACGCGTGACAAGCCGGACAATGCCAATAAAACTGGCGTGCCTTAAAACCGCAGTTCGAACAGTGATAGGCCGCCAGATTGCGCGTACGCTTATGAACAAGGTCTTTCACAAGCTCAATATCAGCGCGTTGCTCCATCGGCACCTCAAGCAGTCTAGCTTCAAGTAGCTTATCTAACCCAAGTAAAGTAGGTGTACGCCTGAGCTCATCTCTAACCAGCCTATATGCGTCTAATGCGCCATCGTTTTTCAGGACGCCGTCAAACACAACATTTAACAAATCCAGCGAATGGTATTTGCTCAGATATTTCTGCAACAAAGCAACACCTTCTATCTGGGCGTCCAGAGCACGATATGCTCCAAGCAAGCGTTCAGCAACTAATGGAAGATATTGAGCATCTTGATCCTCGATGTTTTTCCATATCTCTATGGCCTCTTGATGCTTACCCGCTTCGATTTCCATATCACCCAACATCATTGAGGCACGCACCGATTTCGGATCAACCTGCAAAGCCTGAAACAAATGCCCACGCGCACCCGAGAGGTTCTGCTGTGAGATCTCCTCGCTAGCCAACTCACAGAAAAAGAATGCGGCATGCTTGCCATAGTGCTGATCTGAAACCGACTCCAAGCGCTGTGTAACTGCAATCGCCTTGAGCCAGTCATGTTCTTTCTGGTACAACTCCAAAAGAAACTCCAAAGCTTGCTTGGAATATGACGTTCCTTCAAGTTCGCTAAACAAACTCTCAGCACGATCAAGAATCCCGGCTTTAAGATAGTCCTGCGCCAATTCGAAAATCGCTAACCGTCTTTTATCGTCATCCAGATCAACTCGATCCACCAGATTGTGATGCATACGTAATGCTCGATCCACCTCACCACGCTTCCTAAACAAGCTGCCAAGTGCGAAGTGCAGTTCTACCGTCTGGGGGTCAATTTTGACGACTTCGATGAATGCTTCAATCGCTTTATCCTGCTGCTCATTGAGTAAGAAATTCAGTCCTTGGAAATACGACTGTGGCAATACATTGGATTCTGAGAGTAATTCTTTAAGATCAATACGGGCAGCCAGCCAACCCATGCCAAAAAACAGGGGAAAGACCAGCAGCATCCATAATTCAAATTCCATTTTTTATTTCTTGCTCAGGAAGGTTGAATGTGAGTTTTTTGTGTCTCACCGACGCCGGCAAGCTTATTCTTCACTTTGATATCGCGTTTCAGTCGTGATATCTCATGTCGTTGATGCATGATTTTGCCAACCATCGCCAATACTCCGAATGCCGCGCCTGCAGCAAAAAACATCAACAATGCAAGTACCAATGGCAACTGCCACTCATAACCGAAAAAATAACGTAACGTGATGTGCTCGCCATTTTTAAAGGCGAAGCCAAGCAATACCAGAAACACGACACCTCTTATCAACCAATTGAAATAACGCATTGCCCACCCCGTAAAAACCTTTGTAACGATAGCATAAAAAATGGCGGCTATACCTCACGATATGCCGCCATTCAAGCTGTTTTAGTGACGATCAGGGTTTCTGTTCACAAACTCGTTCGCGTAACTCCTTACCCGCTTTAAAGTGCGGCACATACTTAGCTGGCACCTTCACCTTGTCACCCGTCTTAGGATTTCTTCCCTGACGTGGCGGACGGTAATTCAATGCAAAGCTACCAAAGCCGCGAATCTCAACACGTCCACCCCGCGCAAGCGAAGAAGATAAAGAGTCAAGAATCACTTTAACAGCAAGCTCTGCATCCTTTGCCAATAGTTTAGGATGCAGCTCCGCAAGTTTCGCAATCAAATCAGAACGAATCATCAGTTCACCTCAATATCAAGAGTCAGAGTCAGATTCAGCTTTATCGCCGCCCATCTTAGCCTTCAGCAATGCACCCAGGTTTGTCGTACCAGTATTAGCATTACTTTCTGCAGACAGTTTCTGCATCGCAGCAGCATCTTCGGCTTTGCTCAATGCCTTGATCGAAAGATTGATACCACGATTCTTACGATCAACATTGATGATAACGGCCTTCACGCTATCACCCTCTTTAAGGTGGTTGCGAATATCTTCAACACGGTCAGCCGATACTTCAGATGCTTTCAGGTAAGCCTCTACATCACCTTCCAAGCCGATCACAGCGCCCTTGGCATCAAGTGATTTGACTGTACCGGTAACAATAGCACCCTTTTCATTGCTTGATGCAAAGCCACCGAACGGGTCACCTTCCAGTTGCTTGATGCCGAGAGAGATACGCTCACGCTCTACATCAATTGCCAACACGACTGCTTCTAGTTCGTCGCCCTTTTTATAGCCACGCACCGCCTCTTCGCCAGGCTGGCTCCAAGACAAATCAGACAAGTGAACCAAGCCGTCAATGCCGCCATCCAAACCGATGAACACACCGAAATCCGTGATGGACTTGATTGCGCCTTTAACCTTGTCGCCCTTCTTCTGGTTGATTGCAAAATCATCCCAAGGGTTAGACTGGCATTGCTTCATACCAAGTGAAATACGACGACGCTGCTCATCAATTTCCAAAATCATCACTTCGACTTCATCGCCCAAGCTTACAACCTTAGAAGGATGAACATTCTTGTTGGTCCAATCCATTTCAGAAACGTGTACCAAACCTTCGATGCCTTGCTCGATTTCTACGAACGCACCATAGTCAGTCAGGTTGGTCACTTTTCCGAACATACGTGTACCTTGTGGGTAACGACGTGCCAGACCATTCCAAGGATCATCGCCCATTTGCTTGATGCCCAATGAAACACGATTTTTCTCTTGATCGAATTTCAGTATCTTCGCTTCTACTTCATCACCCACATTCAATATTTCTGAAGGATGCTTCACACGGCGCCATGCCAAGTCAGTGATGTGCAGCAAACCATCGATACCGCCCAAATCAACGAACGCACCGTAATCAGTGATGTTCTTGACGATACCTTTAACGACTGCACCTTCTTTCAGGCTTGCCATAATCGCCTCGCGATCAGCGCCCATGCTTTCTTCCAGTACAGCGCGACGAGAAACAACCACATTGTTACGCTTACGATCCAGCTTGATGACCTTCAATTCCATATTCTTGTTTTCATATGGCGTTGTATCCTTGACTGGACGAATATCCACCAAAGAACCCGGCAAGAATGCACGGATACCATTGACCATAGCAGTCAGGCCACCCTTGACCTTACCGCTGACATAACCTTCAACGATCTTGCCTTCTTCCATGGCCACTTCCAACTCGTGCCATGCGGCCAAACGCTTAGCCTTTTCACGCGAAAGCTTAGTCTCGCCATAACCGTTTTCCAACGATTCGATTGCAACCGTAACAAAATCACCAGCAACGACTTCCAGCTCACCTTGAGCATCATGAAACTCATCAATAGGAATCAAACTTTCGGACTTCAGTCCGGCATTCACGACCACAACATTGTGGTCTACACGCACTACCTGTGCGGTAATCAACTCACCAGCGCGCATTTCTTTGCGCGTCAGGCTCTCTTCAAACATTGCTGCGAAATTATTTTCGGTGTCTTGTACTGCTTCTGCGGTTGCGTTCATCGGATATACCTAAAAGAAAAATATTCCATGCAAAACTTGTGTGTTCAGCACAGAGGTTAGTTAACGTTCCTGCCAATCCGGAGGATAGACAGGGCCAAATTACTGCTTATTACCGGAATAACGTGACAACACTTCTTGAACCGCCTTCTCAATGTTCAGAGTAGTGGTATCAAGCAGCTTTGCGCCGGGTGCCATTTGCAAAGGAGCCGAACTGCGTTGAGTATCTCTCTCATCGCGTGCCCGTATATCTTGCAAAAGGGCGGCGATATTAGCACTCATTCCTTTTTCTTTCAACTGCTTATAGCGACGATCGGCTCGTGCTTCCGCACTTGCAGTCAAAAACACCTTGAGTTCAGCGTCCGGAAACACAACAGACCCCATATCTCGACCATCCGCAACCAGCCCCGGTGCACGACGGAAAGCATGTTGCCTGTCCAGCAAGGCTGCACGAACTCTAGGTAACGCAGCGACTTTGGAAGCGACCGCCCCGCTTTGCTCGGTTCGCAACTCATCACCAACCGAAACACCATCCAGCCAAATAATTTCACCCTCAAAACGGATGTCTATTTTTGCTGCCAAGTCAGCCAGTTGTGACTCATCATCCAGTGCAACGCCATGCTTGATCGCCGCCACACCCAGCAAACGATAAAGCGAGCCGCTATCCAGAAAATGATAGCCAAGCGCAGCAGCAACACGTTGCGCCACCGTCCCCTTGCCGGAAGCGGAAGGACCGTCTATGGCAATCACCGGCACAGCCTTCGTCACACCGGCAAATGCCGCAAAATAATCCGGGAAGGTCTTGGCGACACACTTCGGATCATTGATACGCATCCCTTCAGCCCCAAACGCAGCCAGAGAAAAACACATCGCCATACGGTGGTCATCGTAGGTATCTATCGCCGCATGTTTGATTTGTGCAGGGGGCGTGATGCTTAAGTAGTCCTCGCCCTCTTCTATTGTTGCGCCCACTTTGCGCAGCTCGATCGCCATCGCAGCGATGCGGTCTGTCTCCTTCACCCGCCAACTGGCGATATTTCGTAGCGTGGTTGTGCCCTCAGCAAATAATGCTGCCACCGCCAACGTCATCGCCGCATCGGGAATGTGATTGCAATCCAACTCAATCGCTTTCAGCTTTCCACCGGCGGGACAACTTGCCTCCATCCAGTTTGATCCCATCGTGATACGCGCGCCCATTTTCTCTAAAGCTTCGGCGAAGCGTACATCTCCTTGCACGCTGCCACTCCCTGCACCGACAACTCGCACAGCCCCATCGCCTATCGCACCGGCAGCCAAAAAATATGAAGCGGAAGAAGCATCACCTTCAACCTGAATTATTTGTGGTGATTTGTATTGATGCCCACCGGAAACAACAAATTGCTGCCAATCTTTTCTTTCAACCTGAACACCAAATTTCGCCATCATTGCCAGCGTGATTTCAATGTAAGGCTTTGATATCAATTCGCCCACCACTTCAACCGTCACGGTACGTCCAGTCAACGGCAATGCCATCAACAAACCAGTTAGAAACTGGCTAGAAACGTCTCCCCTGACTTTCACGGAATCCCCTGCTAATTCGGCAGAATCAATCGCCAGAGGGGGAAATCCATCATCTTCCAGATAGGTGATCTCTGCCCCCAACTGTCGTAGCGCGTCAACCAGATCACCGATGGGTCTTTCGTGCATTCTTGACACACCAGACAACTCATAATCGCCGCCCGTTAGTGCCAATGCAGCAGTTAAGGGGCGGAACGCTGTGCCAGCATTCCCCAGAAACAATTTCGCTTCTTTGACCGGAAAACTGCCATTGCAACCATGAACTCGATAGGCGTTATCACCTAAAGGTTCGACTTTGACGCCCAATTTTTGCAAGGCTCCCAACATACGTTCTGTATCGTCGGATTGCAGCAGGTCACGCACTTCGGTCGTGCCATCAGCCAAAGCTGCCAGCAACAACACCCGGTTAGAGATGCTTTTCGAGCCCGGTAGACGAACGGTGCCTTGTGCACTCAGCAAAGGGGGAATATCAAAAAAATTTTCAGAAGCCATGTAATGTAGAAAATTTTGCAGCGGGAGCCGCGCTAAAGAAATCGAGAGCGATATGATACCGTAGTAGGGCTAGATCAAAAACAATTCGACCGCAATGCCTTTCATTCTCGGCTCGCATTCCAAGCACTATCCACATCACTGGCATACGCACCCAACGTCACCACCAGCGCAGTATCTTCTGCCGTCGTCAGTGCTGCATCCGCAGCCACCGGCGCATCGTTCACCGCTGTGATGGTCAAGCTCACCGTTGCCAAGTTTGAATAGCCCTGTCCTGAGCCTATCGAAGGGTCGATAACAGTATCAATAACCACATCGCCCTGTGTGAGCCAACCCGTCGGGGTATCAAGGGCGGTAAAGGTGGCATTGGCTGCTACGGCATATTGTGGACTCGGCGCAGGGGATGGCGCAAGTGCGGAGGCGAGATCAGTGCTCATCGCACCATAACGGTTACGCATCAGTCCGGCAAAGGCTAGGCCACCCAGTGAGACAGGTAGTGGCAACGGTTCCTCATCTCCCCCATTAGAAGGGGTGGTTGGGAGAGTTGCAGTCGCCAACATCTCATCCTTTTGCTCCCCAATCAGTTGCTGCATCAAGGCCAGTTCTTCTGCACTCGGCATACGGCGCATACCGGGGGTGAGAGTGGTGCCCATGTAGTTGTGACTGTCGGCATGGTGGTCTATGCCTAAGGCATGTCCGTATTCATGCAGCAGTACGCTGAGCATGTCCATCTTGCCTTCGGCAGCACTGCCTGCCCAGAATCATACCAATGCGCAAACCCATTCGTTGGGGTTGTGGGTGGGCAGGTATTCGCTGTTGTCGGCCGGGGTGGTGTCGATGAACCAGGTATGTCCGGCAGCGTTGTTGTCTAGGGTAATGGTGTTGCCGACGGTTTGACCGACGGCGCCTCCGGGGAGGTCGGCGAAGGTGACGGTGACAGAGTTCAAGTTATAGCCAGAGTCAAAGCCGTTGGAGCCTGACACCGGTTTGCCGTTGATTTTGATGAGTTGGGGGGGGGGGCAGGTAGTACGGTTAGGTACATATTCCATCACCTTGATCTGCAATATGAATTTGTAGTGTTTGCCCTCGAATTCGACCATGAATATGGCTTGGTCATCCCCGATATAACCGGGATTGGGGTCATAGCGATAGGCTATCCTTCCAGAGTTTGACACGCTTTCTGTTATCTTCCCGTGCTGGGCACCTTGTAGCAATGAGGGTTTGAATAGAGAAAGATCATCAATAGCAGCTTTTCTCGCACTTTCAATGAAATTTCGGAGCAAGCCAGCCGGATCAACGCTACGCAATGCCGAAGGGCGGTTTCCAGTATGTTCTGTCTCTTGGCACTCTTTGAGAAGATAGTCCGGTAGCGGAACGGTAGTTGCCATGCTTCCCGCTTGCGCCAGCACGATGGGTGTTTCCTGCGGTGGAACTGACGGTACATCCATGATGAACATAAGCTCTTCTCCTGTAATGATGGATTGCGTATAGTCCAGCAGCGACTGCGCATCCGCTTGAGCCGCTATTGATGTCGCTTCCAGTTTTGGATCGGACTGGACATCGGCATTGAGGTTTTGAATAAGCGGCATCAGTTCCGGCGGCTGCAAATATACATGGAAATGATGGTAATGCTGTTCGACATTCGAGGAAGCTATACCCAGTTGACCCAGAATATTATTGATGTTCCGGTAGGGATTGTTGCTGTTTTCTACCAGCCCCCCGATATGAGTCGCGGTAATCAAGCCACCCGCTTTTTGTCCCGAGCCGAACAAAGCTGCCCGTACCGCTTCGCCGTTCTGGACTGGCAGTTCTTCCCAAGTGCCATTGTTGGGTGTCACGTCGCCCTGTGTCAATGCATATAGCGACAGAAAATCGCGCAAGGCAGCTTGCTGCATATTCAGAATTTCTGGTTCTGTTTCATTTACCAAAAGTGCCGTCAAATAGGCTGCAATCAATGGAGTCAGACTCGATTGATTTTCCAATAATCCGTGAATCCTCTGCCTCTACATTTCACACACTCGCCGACTACTTCCCTTTCACCTCGGCACTTACCGTTCCCTTTGCGAAAGTCACTATTAACGCCTCGCCGACTTTTAACTTTGCGGCATCTGTTACCACGCCACCGCTGGCATCCTGCACCAAGCTGTAGCCACGTTTTAAGACTTTTTTCGGATCCAGCAGGGTCAGGTGTTGCGCTGCGTTGCTGACACTATTTGATCTCCGGGCTTGTGATGTACGCATCGCAAGCACTAGGCGCTCGGCCACATTGGACTGCTTGTCTTGATGGCGTGCTAGATCGTCACTTGCTGAGCGCAAACGTTGCGCTAAAGACTGGTATTGCCAATGTCGTTGTTGCTGTTGATAACTATGTGTACGCCGGAGGCTGTGCTCAAAGTTCGTCAGCCGTTGCTTCTGTCGTTGCAGGTGTTGAGCCGGGTGCACTAGGCGGCGTTGTAAATAATCCAACCCTTGCATGGCATTTTGCAGACGATTGCGATAGGCGCGCTGTAAATGTATCGCCATGTCACGCTGGCTATTCTGCAAGGCGATGCGATCCGGCGCGACTCTTTGGGCAGCCGCCGTAGGTGTAGGCGCACGCTCGTCGGCTACGAAATCTGCGATGGTGAAGTCAGTCTCATGCCCCACACCGCTGACGATGGGGATGTTGCTGGCTGATATGGCACGGGCGACGATTTCTTCATTGAATGCCCATAGGTCTTCTATGCTCCCGCCGCCACGACATACGATCAGCACATCGCATTCCGCCCGCTCATTGGCCATCGCAATGGCTGTTGCGACTTGCTCGGCACTGCCTGTGCCCTGCACCGGCGTCGGGTATAGCACCACCGGCACGCTCGGCAGTCTTTTATTTAGTGTAGAGAGTACATCGCGCAGTGCTGCAGCTTGTGGTGAGGTAATGACGCCTATGCGGGCGGGGAATGCCGGTAAATCACGTTTACTTTCTTCTGCAAACAGCCCTTCTTCTTTCAGAGATTGTTTCAATCGCTCAAAACGTTCATACAGCATGCCTAATCCTGCAGGCCGTACCTGTTCTACAGTCAGTTGAAAGTCACCGCGTTGCTCATATAAAGTAGCAAGCGCTAATACTTCCACTTGCTGCCCGTTGGCGATTTGAAATTTTAAAAGCTGATTTTTGTGCCGGAACATCACACATCGAATTTGCGCCTTGCCGTCTTTTAGCGAAAAATAAAAATGACCGGACGCTGCTTTGACAAGGTTGGAAATTTCACCCCTCACCCACAGCAAAGGAACCTGACTTTCCAGCAACTGCTTGATTGAAAAGTTAAGTTCCCCGACACTGAAAACATGCCCGTTTTTTTCGAAAAAAAAGTTCGATTTCATATTGACAACTCAGAATAATCCACAAAGCCAAGAAATTCGGTGTCTTGGAACACACTATGGATACACACAACCGCACACTTACGATATGTAATTGATTATTATAAGAATAATAACATTGCAAAAAATAGGCAAATTAACCAAATCCTTTACGCGACGCTGATTAAAGCATTAGTCACAAGAGTAATCCACAAAGTTATCCACAGATTATGTGGGTAAAAGAAAATACCCTTTTCAAATGGAGACTTAAGGAAATTATCTTCAAGCAATACCTGAGAAATGTTGCTCAACTAAGTATGACACGTTACAGTTGAAGCTTGTACAATCGCGCTGCAATTTTAAACACAAATGGAGAACTTACGTGTTTGCAATCATTGAAGCGGCCGGATGGCCGATATGGTTTTTGATTCTGGCTTCAGTCATTGCAGTTGGCTTAATCATAGACCGCCTGCTTTATCTGCGTGCTAATCGCATCGTGCCACCCGCACTATTGGACGAAGTTGTTAAAGAACTCACCAATCGCGGAATTAGTGATGGGATGCTGGGCAAACTTGCTGAAGGTTCGCCTTTGGGACGTATCTTTGCTGCTGGGCTCAAGAATATCAAAAGCACGCCTGAAATCATGAAGGAATCAATTGAGGAAGCAGGCCGTGCCGTTTCGCACGACATGAACCACTTTCTTTCCGCACTGGGTACGATTGCATCTATCAGCCCGTTGCTGGGTCTGTTCGGCACCGTGGTTGGCATGATTGAAATTTTTGGCTCGCAAAACCCCACTGGCAATAATCCGGCGGTATTAGCTCATGGTATTTCTATTGCGCTGTATAACACTGCATTTGGTCTGATCGTAGCTGTCCCCAGCATGATTTTCTATCGCCACTTCCGGGCTAAAGCCGACAGCTTTACTGTCGAAATGGAGCAAAGAGCGATCAAACTGGTCGAGATCGTCCACGGACAGCGTAAGGGTTAATCATGAATTTTCAACGTGGACAAACCCGCGATGAGCCAGAGATCAATCTAATCGCTTTAATAGACGTATTACTGGTTATCCTGATCTTCCTGATGGTGACGACCAGTTATGCGAAGTTCTCTGAACTCAAGATTAATCTGCCCGAAGCTGGTGGGGAGCAAACCGCCGAGCAAGTCGATCCTATTCAGATTTCAGTGGATGCCAGCGAGCATTACGCAATCAACAATCAAGGCGTCACTTATACCGGTATAGAGACAATGGCGGCTGAAATTAAAAGTGCTGCTGGGAGCCAAACCGATCCGAACATTATCATCAGCGCGGATGCTAAAGCGCCGCATCAATCCGTTATCAACGTAATGGAAGCTGCCAGACAGGCAGGATTCGGGCGAATCACTTTCACCACACAGAGCCAATCTAAGTAACGTGCATTGGCTGGAAAAATACTGGTATCAGACCACTAAACTACACCTGCTCCTTGTCCCGATCAGCCTAGTCTTTCGCGCCTTAACGGCCTTGCGTCGGGCAATGTATCAAAACGAAATGTTGCATAGCGAGCGGCTTCTGCTCCCGGTCATCGTGGTTGGCAATATCAGCGTCGGTGGCACCGGAAAAACCCCGCTCACTCTCTCAATTGCACAACATCTGGTCGCCAAAGGCTGGCGACCTATCATTATCAGTCGTGGTTACACTCCCCAATCAACACCAAGCAATGTAACCCGAAAGCCATCCTTTCGTCAGGTCACACTTGACAGCGACGTGCAACTGGTCGGCGATGAGCCGTTGTTGATGGCAAAGCGTCAGATTGCACCGGTTTGGATAGGCTCAGACCGCATCGCAACTGCACATGCTGCGATGAAATCTCACCCCGAATGCAACGTCATCTTGTGCGATGACGGCTTGCAGCACTATCGCTTACGTCGCGATGTCGAAATTGCGGTTGTCGATGGCGCACGAAGATTCGGAAATGGTCGCTTGCTTCCTGCCGGCCCATTGCGCGAGCCAGTGTCTCGATTAGAAAGCGTTGATGCTGTTGTTATCAACGGCGGGGAAACACAAGCCGGGCAATATGCAATGAATCTGGCTGGCAAGGTCTTTTATAATCTGCTCGACCCCACTATCACCGCTCCAGCCAAGCACTTTCGCAACTCTATAAATCATGCAGTTGCTGGCATAGGTAACCCCGATCGTTATTTTCAGCACCTGATAGATCTTGGTATCCCCTTCACGCCTCATGATTTCCCGGATCATCATCCCTATTGTGCCGCTGACCTTGCCTTCAAAGAATACGAAGCGATTCTCATGACAGAAAAAGATGCGGTAAAATGCGCCCCATTCGCTGATGCGCGATACTGGGTGCTTCGTGTAGAAGCAGAAATCGACCCGACCTTACTCGACCACATACAGAAATCAATTAAAAACTATGGATAAAAAACTGCTCGATATCCTCGTTTGTCCACTGTGCAAATCTTCGCTGGTTTATCAAAAATCTGCCAAAGAGTTAATCTGCAAGGCAGATCGGCTGGCATTCAAGATTGAGGATGACATCCCGGTGATGCTTGCCGATGAAGCACGCAAAATGACTGCGGAAGAAGTCGAAGCGCTTAGATGACAAGTTTTAACGTCGTGATACCTGCGCGACACGCCTCTACCCGCCTGCCGGGGAAACCACTGCTACAAATTGCCGGTAAACCGATGGTGATCAGGGTCGCAGAACAAGCCGCTCTGAGCGGCGCACAAAATACTTGGGTCGCGACCGACCATCAAGAGATTGCTGACGTTGTTCGCGAACATGGCTTCAATGCCTGCCTGACCAGCGAAAGTCACTCCAGCGGGACTGACCGCATTGCCGAAGTGGTACAGCAGCAAGGCTGGACGGATGACACCATTGTAGTGAATGTGCAAGGTGATGAACCTTTAATCCCTCCGAATTTGATTCATGCCGTTGCAAACCACCTGCATCAACACCCCGAATGCGCCATCGCCACCGCTTGTCATGCGATTCATGATGATGAAGCGATGCACAATCCCAACATCGTCAAAACAGTGTTAGATAAAAGTGGCAATGCGCTCTATTTCAGCCGCGCGCCCATCCCATGGCCGCGTGATGCCTTCGCGCAACAACAAACACTGCCCGATACCCTGCCTGTGCTGAGACACATCGGTATCTATGCTTATCGGGCGAGTTTTCTGCGCGCATTCGGTCAGCTAGCGCCTGCGCAAATCGAACAGTTCGAAGCGTTGGAGCAACTGCGTGCGCTGTATCATGGCTACAAAATTGGTGTATTCATCACTGAACAAGCACCACCAGCCGGCGTAGATACCGAGCAGGATCTAAACGAAGCACGTAAAGTATTTGAGATATATCACAAGGAGAAATCATCATGAGAGTCATATTGCTAGGGCCACCCGGTGCGGGGAAAGGCACGCAGGCAACCCACATCACCGAAAAATTCAACATCCCGCAAATCTCCACCGGAGACATGCTACGTCAGGCAATTAAGGCAGGTACTCCATTGGGACTGGCAGCGAAAAAAATATGTGATTCAGGCAATCTGGTTTCCGATGACATCATTATCGGATTGGTCAAAGACCGCATCAAAGAACCTGATTGCGCTAACGGCTTTCTTTTTGACGGCTTTCCACGCACCATCCCACAAGCACAGGCGCTGAAAGATAGCGGTGTGCAAATAGATCACGTCGTCGAAATCGAAGTGCCAGACAGTGACATCGTCGAGCGCATGAGCGGCAGGCGAGTACACCTGCCATCCGGTCGCACCTACCACGTCACATTCAACCCCCCCAAAGTTGAAGGCAAGGACGATGTCACTGGAGAAGACCTCGTTCAACGTCCTGACGATATTGAGAGCACTGTGATGAAACGTCTAGTTGTTTACCATGACCAAACGAAACCACTGGTTGGATACTTCGCCGCCTGGGAAAAGTCCGGCGAACCACAAGCCCCTAAATGCATTAGTATTTCTGGCAAGGGCAGTGTGGAAGCCATACGCGAGCAGATTTTCGCTGCGTTGAGTTGACCATTTTCAGGTTGAATAGATATGAGCACTAAACCCATTCTGACACTTGATGATGCTAAGCGAATCGCAGCAGCCGCTCAGGCTGAGGCACTCGCTAATAACTGGAACGTGGTCGTTGCCGTAGTTGATGATGGCGGACACCTGATTTATCTCGAACGCGCACACGATACCCAGTTCGGCAGCGTTGATACCGCAATACTGAAAGCCAATGCTGCTGCGGCTTTCAAGCGGCCCACCAAGTCATCTGAGGATGCTGTACTGAGTGGTCGCTTGATCCATCTTGCACTGCCCGGCGTGATTCCGGCTGAAGGCGGAGTGCCGCTGATGATAGGCGATACCGTCGTTGGTGGACTGGGGATTAGCGGTGTGCGCTCGTTTCAGGACGGTCAGATCGCTGCGGCGGGTGCAGCGGTATTGAGCTAATTCGAACACGTTAAATATTTTAATAAAAAAATAGAATTTTTAGCGCAAAAGCTGCCGGTTTTGGTCGAAAAGCAATCAAATAATGGACAGAAATTAAACCAATTCAACGCTTGATTAGCTCCTTCCACAATTCGCCCCGACTTTCTACCAGATCCCCGAAAATTCCACATATCAACTACAAGTTCTCTCGCTTCTAGAAAAAGGTCATGTACCGGAGCAAAAAATCAAAGTATGCTAAAACCCTGAAACACTAGTTTCATACACTAACTAGTAGCTCGTGTATCGGTACGTTTGACTTCTTCAACTATAGGGGAGAGTGAAAATGTCAGCTGGTCTCGGATTCGCACTGTTCTGCTCCATTGTGGCAATTCTTTATGGCGCATTCTCAATCAAATGGATATTAGGCCTGCCCACCGGCAATGACCGCATGCGGGAAATCGCTGCGGCTGTTCAGGAAGGCGCTCAGGCGTATCTTAATCGTCAGTACACCACCATCGCTATTGTCGGTGTCATTCTGCTGATCGCCATCTTCATCGGGCTGGGTTGGCAAACCGCAATCGGCTTCTTGCTGGGTGCGGTGTTGTCCGGCGTCACTGGCTATATCGGTATGTATGTTTCGGTGCGCGCCAATGTACGCACTGCCGAAGCCGCCAATAATGGCGTCAATGCCGCTTTGAATGTCGCTTTCAAGGGCGGTGCGATTACCGGCCTGCTAGTCGTCGGCTTGGGATTATTGGGCGTAGCGGGTTATTACGCTTTCCTGACCCTGGCAATGGATGTCAGCAACTCTGATGCCACCCATGCACTGATTGGCCTAGCCTTCGGCAGCTCGCTGATCTCCATCTTCGCCCGTCTCGGCGGCGGTATCTTCACCAAAGGTGCTGACGTCGGCGCTGATCTGGTCGGCAAAGTAGAAGCAGGCATTCCTGAAGACGACCCACGCAATCCGGCGGTGATCGCCGATAACGTGGGTGATAACGTCGGCGACTGCGCGGGCATGGCGGCTGACTTGTTTGAGACCTATGCAGTCACCATCATCGCCACCATGGTCCTGAGCGGCCTGATGATCAGCGGCTCACCCGAAGCAGTGATCTATCCGCTGGTGCTGGGGGGGGTGTCCATCGTTGCCTCCATCATCGGTACACTATTCGTCAGCACCCGTGAGGGCGGCAAGATCATGAACGCACTGTATCGCGGCTTGATCGTATCAGCCGTGCTGGCAGTCATCGCGTTCTACCCGGTCACCACATGGATACTCGGCGATGGTGTCATGGTAGATGGTGAATGGGTCGCCTCGATGGATTTGTATCTCGCCTCATTGATCGGCCTCGGCCTGACCGCAGCGATGGTGTGGATCACCGAATACTACACCTCGACGGAATATCATCCGGTGCAACACATCGCACAGGCATCCACCACCGGACACGGCACCAACGTCATCGCAGGCTTAGGCGTGTCGATGAAATCAACCGCCGCACCAGTGCTGGTCGTCTGCATGTCCATCTATGGCGCATATGAACTGGCCGGGTTATATGGCATCGCCATTGCCGCCACCACCATGCTCTCCATGGCGGGCATCATCGTGGCACTAGACGCATACGGCCCGATCACTGATAACGCGGGCGGCATCGCCGAAATGGCGGGTCTGGACGAAAAAATCCGCAACATCACCGACCCGCTAGACGCAGTGGGCAACACCACCAAAGCCGTAACCAAAGGCTATGCCATCGGCTCGGCGGGCTTGGCGGCATTGGTATTGTTTGCCGACTACACCCACGCCCTCGCCACACATGGCGGCCCCGCGTTGACCTTTGACCTATCCAATCACATGGTCATCATCGGCCTATTCATCGGTGGCATGGTGCCCTACCTGTTCGCCGCGATGGGGATGGAAGCCGTGGGACGTGCTGCCGGTAGCGTAGTGATCGAAGTCCGCCGCCAATTCAAAGACATCCCCGGCATCATGGAAGGCACCGCCAAACCGGAATACGGCACCTGCGTGGACATGCTGACCAAAGCCGCCATCCGCGAGATGATCGTCCCCTCCCTACTCCCCGTTGCCGTGCCGCTAATCGTCGGACTGGTACTGGGCGCGCAAGCATTGGGCGGCGTATTGGTCGGCACCATCATCACCGGCATCTTCGTCGCGATCTCCATGACCGCAGGCGGCGGTGCGTGGGATAACGCCAAGAAA
>Ga0209992_10001495_pt1 | contig 24381 bp, 25 predicted proteins | sample 2SBtaG_2_FD_182564 | JGI IMG/M metagenome (GOLD analysis project Ga0209992, IMG submission 182564) | Deep subsurface microbial communities from Kolumbo volcano to uncover new lineages of life (NeLLi) - 2SBTROV12_ACTIVE470 metaG (SPAdes)... | ecosystem: Environmental > Aquatic > Marine >... | reverse complement strand
GACTCATGTGGAGTCCACCATAATGTGGAGCTGGCTGCATAGAGCCGCTCCATCAGCCGGTTTGGGCCTGGAGGACTCCACATAAGTCGGCATCGCGACGGCGCCGTCATGGGCGCCATGGAGGTCGTGATGCTCGACAAGATCTACCCGCGGGGCCATGTGCGCCTCCTGACCCTGCCGCTCCTTGGACCGCATGTCCGGGAGTTCACGGACTGGCTCGTAGACCGGGGCTACCCGCCCCTGCCGATTCGACTTCGTCTGCGGCGGGTGGCGGATGTGGACGAACTGCTTCGACGGGACGGCGCGGCCTGCCTCTCGGAGGTCAGTGCTGAGGATCTCCTGGCGCTCGCGCCACGGGACTCTCAGGACGACGTCTACTTGTCTGCCGTGGTGCGGTCGCTCGCTCGGTGTTTCTCCGCGAAGGGCCTCTTGGCCTCCCGGGCGCCGACTCCCCAGGAAGAGCTCGTCGATGCCTACGTGGCCTACCTCGACCGCGTCCGCGGGCTGGCGGCTTCGACGCAGGCAAACCACGCGGCGACGGCGAAGGAGCTGCTCGCCGTCGTCGGCTTCGAGGGAGACCTGGCGCCGCTCCATGCTCTGGGGCCGCGCGACATCGAGGCCTTCATCACCAAGGTTGGTGCACGTCTGTCCAGGGCCAGTCTGCAACACGCCGTGGGCCAGCTGCGCTCGTTCCTGCGCTTCCTGGCCAGCCGCGGCATGGTGGACACCGGACTCGATGCCCTGGTCGATACGCCTCGGCTCTACCGCGGTGAACGTCTCCCCCGCTCGCTTCCATGGGGGCAGGTCCAGGAGCTGCTGGCCGCCATCGACCGGTCGACCCGGATGGGAAAGCGGGACTACGCCATGTTCCTCCTCATCGCGACCTATGGCCTGCGGACCTGCGAGGTGGCTTCCCTGCGCCTGGGGGACCTCCGCTGGCGTGCGCGGCAGCTTCACATCACCCGGTCGAAGAGCCGGTCATTCCTCGTCCATCCGCTGACCGACGAGGTCGGTTCGGCCTTGGTCGACTACCTTCGTCATGCCCGGCCCGAGCTGCCGGACCGACCGGTCTTCCTCCGCGTGCGTGCGCCAGCTGGGCCGATTCGACCCACGGCGGTCACCGAGGCCTTCCAGGGCTGGGTCCGTCGGATCGGCTTGCCGATTCCGTACCAGGGACCGCACTGCCTGCGTCACTCGCTCGCGGTCCATCTCCTGCGTCAGGGCACCGCCCTCAAGACCATCGGCGACCTTCTCGGCCACCGCAGTCTCGAGAGCACGTGCGTCTATCTGCGCCTCCACGTCGAGGACCTACGCGATGTCGCGCTCGACCTCCCGTCGGGGGTGCCCGCATGACCTCTTCCGCGCTGCGCTCGCCGTTGGCCCCCGCCATCACCGCCTACCTCGCGCTGAAGCGCGCTCTCGGCCGGAAGTTCGTCACCGAGGGGTACGTGCTCGCCGGCCTGGACCGCTTCCTGGTCGAGTACCCCGTGGCCTCGCCAGCCCTCTCGCCGGAGGCGTTCGCCTCCTGGTGTCTCACCCTCGCACACCTGAGCCCGTCGACCCGGCGGAGCCGGATGCGGATCGTCCGCAACCTCTGCCTGCACATGCGTCGGACCCGACCTCAATGCTTCGTGCCCGACATCCGGACCTTTCCGGCGATCGCCCCGCCGCGGCGCCCGCACATCTTCAGCAAGGAGGAGATCGTCCAGCTTCTACGCGTCGCGGGCGAGCTTCCTCCGCGGTCGGCATCCCCGCTGCGAAGTCGCTCCTATCGACTCGCGGTGGTGCTGCTCTACACCGCTGGGCTTCGCCGGGGCGAGCTCGTTCGGCTCGTGCTCTCTGACTACGACCCTGGCGAACGCACCCTGCTGATCCGGGCCTCCAAGTTCCACAAGTCCCGTTTGATCGCGCTCTCGACCGACGCCGCAGGCGAACTGGAGGCCTTCCTCGTGGCGCGGCGCCGCCTCCCGCACGCATCGGACAGCCCGCTGTTGGTGCGCTCCTGGCGCGGGCTTCAGGCCCGCTCCGGTGGCGGATTCGGCCAGAGCATGCGCCGGCTCTTCAGTGAAGCGGGCATTCGCACGGCGGAGGGTCGCCTGCCACGCGTCCATGACCTCCGGCACACCCACGCCGTCCATGCCCTGGCGCGCTGGTACGCCGCGGGCGTGGACGTGCAGGCCAGGCTTCCTGCCCTGGCCGCGTCGATGGGGCACGTCTCTATCGTGTCCACCGCCTACTACCTGTCGCTGCTCGAGCCCGTGGCCCGGGCAGCGAGCGACTTGTTCGAGACCCACTGCGCGGCCATCCTGGGTCCGGAGACCGGAGGGGCCTCGTGAAGCCCACCCTCCCCAACGCGCTGGCACGGGCGCTCCGCGGGTTCTTCGCTGACCACCTCCCAAGGGTCCGCGGCGCGAGCCCACACACCGTCCGCAGCTACCGGGACGCCTTGACCCTGCTGCTGCGCTTCCTTGCTGAGCGGCACGACTGCTCCGCCATCCTGCTCGACTTCGAGCATCTCTCGCCCGACGACGTCCTGGCCTTCCTTGAGCACCTCGAAGTGCACCGTGGGAACAGCTCGCGGACGCGGAACACTCGCCTGGCCGCCATCCACGCCTTCGCGCGGTACGCCGCCGCGGGTGACCCGGAGCACCTGGAGCTCTGCCAGAGGCTCCTCGCCATCCCCTTCAAACGTGTCACCGTCCCGGTCGTCGGGTACCTCGAGGCCGACGAGGTGCGTGCCCTGCTCGACTCCACGGATCGGACCACACCGGCCGGCCGACGAAACCACGCGTTGCTGCTCACCTTGTTCAACACGGGTGCGCGGGTCCAAGAGCTGGTGGACGTCCGACCGCTGGACCTGCGCCTCGAACGCCCCCTGCAGGTCCGCCTCCTCGGCAAGGGGCGCAAGGAACGCTTCTGCCCGCTCTGGCCACAAACAGCGGCGGTGCTTCGCGCGCTGAGGCTCGAGTCTGGCTTGGACGCCGACGCCACGACACCGCTCTTCCGCAACCAACGTGGACGACCGCTCACACGCTTCGGAGTCCGCTACATCCTGCGCAAGCACGCTCGGCTCGCCGAATCCGCCGCGCCAACGCTCAAGACCAAGCGCGTCCACCCCCACACGATGCGCCACACCGCTGCCGTCCACCTCCTGCAGGCCGGCGTGGACATGGTGACCATCAGCCACTGGCTGGGACACGCCAGCGTCGAGACCACGAACCGGTACGCCGCCGTCGACCTCGAGACCAAGCGCGATGCCATCGCCAAGGCGGGGCCGCTCGGCGCAGAAGCCACCACTGCCGGGTGGCGCCGAGATGCCTCCATCCTCCAGTGGCTGGAGAGCCTGTGAGCGTCCTCATAATGTGGAGTTCTTCGACCCTGGATCGGCTGCCGGCGGGCCTCTACGCAGCCGACTCCACATTACGGTGGACTCCACATGAGTCCACGACCAGCAGCCGCGGCCGGACGTAGCGGGTCAGGCGGCGGCGCAAGCCGCTCGCGCTGTCCTGCGAAGCCAGGTCGTTCAGCATGTCGCTCGCCGTCGTGAAGCGCACGGTGTGGCCGGCCAGCAGTGCAGCGTGGGCGACGTTCCGCGCCAGCATGCTCTTCCCGACGCCGTTGGGGCCCACCACGATGGGGTTGGCGCCATCGCGTAGGAACTCCAGCTTCATCAGGGCCTGGACCTGTGCTCGGTCCACGTGCTTCGGCCAGCTCCAGTCGAAGTCGGCCATCGGCTTGAAGCGACCCAGCTTCGCGTTCCGCACACGGCGCTCGAGGCTCCGACGCTGACGCTCGACATCCTCGACCTCGACCAGCCAGGGAAGCCAGTCGGCCTCCTTCACCTCGTCCCAGTGAAGCAGCACGCCGAAGAAGCCCAGCTGCTTCAGCTGCTCTCGCAGATCACGCGACATCGTCGTCCCCCAGGTCGTCGTAGCTGGACAGGTCGTGCGGAACGACGTGCAGGTCGCGCACCTTCGGGTCGTCGGGCAACGTGACGGCCAGCGGGGGCGGGGTGCCCGCCGCCTGGGCGCGCTGGTCCAGGATCTGGCGGACGGCCGCGGTGTGCAGCGCGTCCGCCTCGATGGCGGCCCTCAGCGCGGACTCCAGGGCCTCGGGGCCCCAGGTGTCCAGCAGCCTGCCCAGGGCCGCGGTGGCCGCGCCCAGGTTGTGGCCGCGCTTCGCAGCGCCCTCCAGCAGCTCCACGCTCGACGGCGCCACCTGGCGCAGACGGTCCAGCCCGCGCGAGGCCCGGGCCTTGCGCTTCCACGCTGTCAACGCCGCGATGTGCTCGGGCCTCTCAATGGTCGCCCGCTTGTCGAAACAACGCGAGTGGCGCGCGACCTCTTCGTCGCCGTCCAGCACACGCACGACCTCCGGCGTGGCCAGCACCACCAGGGTCCGGCGGACCCGGTCGTGCGGCACGCTGTAGTCGTTCCGATCGAAGCGGACGTAGGTGCGGTTGTCAACCACCTACCGTCGTGGAACCCGGGACGGGTCTCGTAGACGCCGACCTGGTAGGTCTCGATGGACGTCCATGGCGAGGCCACCGGCGGTGATCTCACGCCTCTCGGGTGTGGAGCGTCCGCGGGTTCCGCGCGGCACGGGGGGTGTGGGATCAGCGGCGCGGATCCGCCACCTGGCTACGCGACGGGGCGGACCATCGTCGCCAGCCTCCGGGTGAGGGCGTTTCGCTCGCGCTTCGGCACGGCGTGGGCGGCATGGACGCGGCGGGCGGCCACCAGGAAGAGCCGGCGATGGTCTTCTTCGTCCTGCTCTTCGATGAGGTCCGCGGCGGTGCGGAGCCAGAAGTAGCGGTCGAGGGACCTCTCTGCGGCCAGGGCCTGGTCGATGAGCTGTCGAAGCCAGAACAGCGCGTCGGGCGCCTCGTCCTCGATCGCGTCCCGGCAGTCCTGAAGGTGTCGGAGGGCCTTGTCGCGCAGCTCCACCCTGCGGTCGAAGAGGGCCTCGGCGATCGCCCGCCCCTCCTGCTCGTCGGCGACCCGGCGGACGATGCCCAGCAGGTAGCGGACGTCCACGCCCGGAGGCAGCGTGCCCGCCTTCTGCTTGCCCTCGAAGACGGCGACACCGTTGACGATTGCGTCGACCGGGTAGCGGGCGATGGCGTCTCGAAGGTGACGCTCCGGATCGGAGAGCCCCAGGCGCACGAAGGCCTTGTCCAGCAGCTCACGGACGACGGGATCCAGGCGCGCCCTCCGGGTCTCTCTGGCCTCGTCCTGCTTCCGGACCCGCTCGGCGAGAGCCTCCTTGGCGGCCTGGCGCTGGGCCTCCGTGGGCTTGTCCTGTTGGAGCTGGACCCGGCTCTTCCCGCCACGGTCGGCCCGCGGCCGATGGTTCATGACGCGGGCCCAGGTGGTCACGACCAGCGTCACGACGTCGCGGGCGACCCGTTGGGGGTCGAGGCTCTCGATCCTCAGGGCGGGTGTGACCTGGGAGAAGAGCCCGAAGCTGCCTTCGACGTGGGCCTTGTTCTCGGGTCGGTAGGCGGTCGCGCGGATCTTCATGGTGTCTCCCAGGGCCTGGACCACGGCGCTGGCGTGGTTGGAGGGCTTGTTGTCCAGCAGCACGGCGATGGGGGCCTCTTCCGTGGTGGCGACCCCGTCGTGGAAGGCCTCGACCACGGCGACGGCGTCCTCCTCGTCGCGCACCGAGGCCCCCGTGAAGGCACCCGTGGCTGCGTCGACCATCAGCTCGAGGTTGACGGTGAAGACCTCGCCCGCGACCTCCACGGTGACCTGCTTGCCGTCTCCGACCCACTGGGCGTTGGCGAAGAAGGTCTCGAAGCTGCCTCGGGTCGCCTCGACGTCGGGGTGCCAGCCGGGACGCCGCCTGGGAATCCGCACGCCCTCGGCGTGCAGGATGCTGTCGATCAGCGCTCGCCCGAAGGGGACGCGCAGGTCGCGCTGGACATGGGTGCAGAAGGGGGCGAAGTCGCCAGACCAGCTCGTCCAGGCGTCCAGCACGGCGGCGATCCGGGGCTCGGTGACGGGGTCGATGACCTCGGCCAGGTTCTGGGCCTCCTCCAGCCCGACCTCGTCGAGGCCGCCGGCCAGCCAGCCCCCCAGCGTGCTGATGGGGACCTGCGCGGCGGCCGCGAGCTCGTCGAGAGGCCGGTCCAGCTCGCGCTCGCAGAGGGCGAGGAGGAAGTGGCGGAAGCGGTCGCTGTAGCGGGTGCGAGCCTCGCCGCGGTGGACGCAGCCCGGGTGGCGCATCACGAAGTCCAGGACCTCGGCGGCGATCCCAGCCGTGTCGACGGGAGGTGTCGCGGGCATGGCTGGGCGCCCTGGACTGCGCACCAGCCCGGGGAGCGCAGTCTCCAGCCGGGCCCTCGCGGCGTAGGCGCGCGATCGCGAGGCGCCGAGGGCTCCGATGACATCGGACGCGCTCGGATGGCCGACGTCGGCGCCGTCGAGGAGCGAGAACGCCGCCAGCACGAGGCCAGCGGCGAAAGAGGGCGGGACCGGGGTCCCGCGCAGCGATACATGTGTCATGGCCTGCGGGGTTGGCAGCGGGTTGGTTGGCGCTTTCTCGCTACCCTCCGGCCCCCAGGCCGCCTACCTCGCCGGGATCAGCCTCTGGCCCATCAGCCAGACCTCGGGCGTCCCGTCCACGCTCACGACCTTGAAGAGCTCCAAGAGCCGCCCGCGCAGGGGGTCGTCCTCACCGGCGCCGCCGGCCTCGATCCGCGCGAGGACCTCCTCGACCCGGCCGAAGTGGCGGTCGGCAGGGACCAGCAGGCCCCCGAGGGCGTGGTGCGTGCGGCGGTGGTTGTAGAAGTGGAGGTGGCTCGTGAGCCGCCGGCGCATCTCGGCCACATCGTAGAAGCGCTGACGGTCGAACAACTCCTTCTGGATGTTGGCGTTGAAGACCTCCAGCTTCCCGTTGGTCTCCTTGTGCTCGGCGATCACCTGGTCGATGCCCAGCTCGGTCAAGAGCCGCGTGTAGCGGGAGATCCCGTTCCAGGCCCAGAAGGCTGAGCCCTTGTCGTGCAGCACGCTCTCGGGCCGGCCGTGGCGCTCCACGGCGGCCTCGAAGGTGCGGACGACCAGGTCCGCGCGTTCGGCGTCGTCGACGTCGTGGCCGACGACGAAGCGGGAGTGGTCGTCGAGCAGGATCAGCGTGAAGGTCGAGGCCCGGTTGATGTAGCGGTGCACGAAGTCGAGGTGCCACATCTGGTTGGGACGGGTGGCCTCGAAGGTCTTGTCGTGCGGCTGCCGCTTCACCTTCGGCGGCCGGTAGCCGGCCTCCTCCATCACCCGCCGGACGGTGTTCACCGAGATCTTCACGCCCTGGCGGCGGAGCTGGTTCTTCACCTGGCTCGGGCCGAGGCCCGGGTGCTTCCGCCAGGTCCCGAGGACCTCCCGGTCGCGCTGGAGCTCCACCTCGCTGGGGTCGGGCCCGGAGGTGGGCGAGCTGCCCTTGCCCGCGGCCGCCAGTCGGACCTTGCGCTGCCACTCGTAGATCGTCCAGCGGCTCACCCCGTGCTCCTTGGAGGCGGCCGTGACGCCGTGCTTCGCCGCGTGCTCGAGGACCTGCGCACGCTGAGACGGCGTGTAGACCTTCGCCACCCGCTTCTTGGGCTCGGGCTCCGCGGCCTCGGCGTGTTCCTTCGGCTCCTCCGACCCGGGGAGCGCGTCGCGCTTCGCCTTGGTGCGCCAGCACGTCAGCGTGCCGCCGGGAATGCCGAGCTTCCGGGCCGCCTCGGCGGGTCCGATCTGCTCGGAGAGCGCCAGCGCCTCCTCGCGCTCGTCGGCGGTGTAACGCTTCAGGGGCGCGGTGCTCCTCTTCCTCTTCGCCATGGTTGGCCTCCAGCGTGGAGACCGCTACGCGGGACGGAGGGTGTCCCGCGTTTCTGGGCCTCTCACGGTGGAGAGCGTGGGACAAGAGCACGTAGGGCGTGCGACCGACCTTGACCTCCACCCGGTCGTGGGCCGGGAAGTCGTCCGCAGGCAGCGGCCGCAGCTTGCCGCGCTCGTCTTCCCAGGCGGCGCCGACCGTCAGCGTGTGGTCGTCCGGGTGGCGGCGCTGGGAGACCGTGTGCCGGCACCAGCGCAGCACCGCGGCGTTCAGCTCGTCCAGGTCACCCCAGGTCCGCTCGACCAGGAAGTTGGTCCGCAGATGACGGATGCGACGCTCCACGCGGCCCTTCTCGTTGCCCCGGTAGGGGGCCACCGGGCGCGGCTCGAATCGGTAGTGCCCAGCGAAGGCCAGCAGCGTCGGGTTGAAGCGGATGGCGTCGCCGCGCCGCTCGGCCACGACGGCCTTCAGGTTGTCGTAGAGCACCACGCGCGGCACGCCGTCCAGGGCGCGGAAGGCCGACTGGTGACCCGCCAGGAAGCTGCCCAGGCGCTGGTCGTAGAAGAAGCGCACGTAGGTCATGCGCGACCACGACAGCACCATCACGAAGGCCGACAGGTGCCGGGTCGCGCGGCCCACGGTGACCTTGCCGCAGTGGGCCCAGTCGACCTGGGCGTGCTCGCCGGGCAGCGTGGCCAGGCGCTGGTAGGCCTCCGCCGGCGGGCGGGGGCGCAGCCGAGCCACCACCCGCCGGAAGTGCGGCTCCGTGCCCGGGTACCCGCGCTCGGCCACCATCGCGAACAGTCGGCTTGCGGGCAGGGTCGGGTGCTTCTCCAGGGTCTCGTGGATGAAGGGCAGGTAGGGGTCCACGATGGAGGGCCGCACCGCCAGCCGAGGCGCGATGCCCTGGCCCTCCAGGACCCGGCGGACCGTGGTGTGGTGCACGCCCACCTGGTTGGCGATGGTGCCGACCCGCCACTTCTCCACGAAGTGCAGCCGCAGGATGCGCTGCTCGAGCTCGGCGGGGATCACGAGGCCCTCCGGATGCAGTCAGCCGGGCGGCGCTGGTCGGTGCCGTCGGTACGCCGTGCGCCAGCCGAGAGGCTCTCTGCGAAGCCACCGGGAAGCGCGGCCGCAGGCAACGCAGCGGGGGTCGGGATGGGGATCGGGACGCCCGGCCCGTGGGCCAGGCAGGGCGACGGGGTCGCTGTCGGTCTCATCAGGGTTCTCCGGCCCGGTCACCGACGTGGCGATCGCGGGCTCCCGCTCCCTGACCTGCAACCCCGGGGTGGAGGAAGTCTGATGCGTCATCTTCGCTGCCTGACGCTGCAGGTATCGCTGCTGCCGGGCGGCGTGGTTGGCGCGGCCTCGAGGTGTCTGCTGGTAGCGGCGACCGGCCCGCCTCAGGCTCTCCCTTCGACGGACATCGCGGCAGTCACCGTCGCAGTAGCGGTGGCCGCGGTCGCAGCTGCGGCAGAGCATGACCTGCTTCCGACAGCACGCGCAGCAGAACAGCCTGTGGGACTGAGCGAACGTCTTCCTGTCTCCGGGCTGGACAGGCCGGCGGAGACGGGTGACCACCCGGGACGGGTCGTCGTGTTCCGAACGTCCGCGATGGCCCGGGAGGCTCGGTGGTGCAACACCGGGCCTCCAGGATCTTCGGGGTTTTGGCGTCAATCCCCTCAGGCTCGGTCGAGAGAGGTCGGTATCCACGGGCGACCCTCAGTCCGCGCCGGCTGTAACATACCTTAATCATTGTGGTTGTTAGGATTCGACGAATGCGTCGAGCCCCCTTGTGCGGCGCCAAAGAGGCGGCGAGAATCATCAGGCCAGCCCCCCTCTCTTCGACTGCGGCACCAGGCGGATAGGCCCTTCGAGTGCAACGCAGGTTGACTGGGGAGCTGGAGAGACCCGAAACCTCTCGTCCTCGGAGACCCCTTGTTTGCCTCGACGAGGCCATACCGGCCTGAACCCCGCCGTACGCGGCCCTGCTCGGGGGTGCTGCCTATGTAGGCTCGACGGGGATGGATGCCCTCCATGGCCGCTGATCTCGCGCCACGTCGAGCTGTGCTCGGGCGGTCGCGCTGGGAGAAGTCATCTCCGTCGGCCCAGAGATTCACGCTTCACAGCGTGGCGAGTTGCCCGCACATGGCGGCGGTGTCCTCTTCGCCCGTTGGGGAAGCGGGATGGAAAAGTGCTAAAGCCTAAGGACGTCCGTATCGCCCACTCGCGGGCGGCGATGCGGGCGTCCACACCCCGCAAGGGGAACGCCCACCAACGAGGCGGAGCTCAGGTCGGACACCCGTCCGGAACGCAGTCCTCGCACTCTTCGCCGATCCAGCCGTTGAGCTGCATGCAGTCGTAGGCCACCTTCGAGTCCTTGCCGTACCACGACGCGTCCACGCACTGCTCGAACCACGAAGCAGGACGGAGCGTACCGCTCGTCATGGCCCTGGAGTCGCCATCCGTGAAGTAGACAGCGCGGCGGTCGCTCCAGACGGCGAGGTAGTGCGTAGGCGCGTAGGGCGTATCCAATGGTTCATCGTGGAACGCCATGAACATTGGTCCGCCCTGTAGTCCGGCCTCGAACGCCTCGGCGGCAGGAACACTCCAGGAGCCAGAGCGAAGCTCGTCCCACCACACCAACTCCACGGTCGGAAGCTCACACCCCGAGAGGCTGCAGACGTAGTCCTCCTCGGTCTCGGTCATGACTGCGTAGCCGTCCCCGACGTTGAACGTAACGCCCACGTCCCCCACGTAGGCCCCGCCCGAGCACTCAGACGTCTCAGCCGTGTCCCTGACGATGTCGATCGAGTCCGAGTCTGCGGGCCCGACCCCACCCATGCAACTCAGCAGCACCAGCAAGTTCACCTCAAGCCGCTCCCGACACTTGGAGGCGTGAAGGACCTGCCCGGTCTCGGGAAGAGGTCCCCGCTGCCCCAATCGGTGGCGGATTGAATGTCGCCGATCAGTCCGGGAAGCCACTGCCGGCGGTCAGTCGGATTGACGTAGCTCGAGAAGAGCAAGGAGAACCCCATCTGACCGGCCGCGGGGAGCTCCACGTCCTGGTCGCTCACCGAGTTGATGTCGGCGCCCGTCGCGGTCTTCGTAGGAATGAGCATCAGCGTGCCGTTGGCACCGTCGAGGCTTCCGGTATGGCCATACGCAGTGGCCCCATACGTAGCCCGACTGAAGTGCGCCCAGCCCAGTCCGTAGTCTCCAGGCTGGGCATTGAACATGGCCGTCACGAGGGAGTCGCTGAAGTTGAGATAGCTCCCGTGCTCGGTGAATTCTCGCCCGAATTGCAGCAGCTGAGCAGCGCTGGCGATCCATCCCCCGGTCGACACCATGTTCGTGAGATTTCGTCGGCCATACGGGTAGCAGACACAATGGCGGTCGGCGAGCACGTCCACCGAGAGACCGCCTTCGCGCACACGAGAATCCATCACCGAAAGGCAAGTGACGGGACAGTCGTGGGTACGAGACTCGTTCTCGGTGCAGGCCGTGTACGACCACGTCGAGGGGCCTCCGGACGGTGCGTAGTAGTAGAGCTCGCCCTCGACACGCCGCTCAAAGGCGGTGTGACCGGCTTGTGGACCGGCCACGCTGAGTGGCCCGAGAATCCAGTCTTCGACGTAGGACTCGAAGGAACGAAGCGTCACCGACTCCACGAGCATGCCCAGAAGCATGTAGCCAAACGCCGAGTACCCCCCGCCCCGCACTATTCCAGAGGAGTCGACCCTGTCGAAGACGGCGCTCAAGATGTCGTCCCTGCTGATTGGGAGGGTCTTGATCAGCTCCATCGCGATGAGGGCGTCGGCCACCAACGGATTGGCGACCCCAGGCTGCGTGGCAACTGCCGCATTGACTGGGTCCTCGATGCTCGGCCACACGATGTCGTGTTGCAGGAGCTCGCGGACGGTGACGTTGGCGGCCGCACTGGGCAACGAGAAGCTCATGAAGGGCTCGATCGGGTCGTCCAGCGCCATGACGCCGTTGTTGACGAGCTGCAGAACCGCGGTGGCGGTGAAGAGCTTCGTGATGCTTCCGATTCTACACAGGCTCGAGGTCTGCGCCTCGTAGTACGGGAGCCAAGTGGGGTAGTCGGGGTTCGTGTAGGCCCTGGACAGGACGAGTCTTCCATCGGGGGCCATCACGGCAAACTGCGCGCACGGGATTCGCTTGTCGGCCATGAAGCGAAGGACGCGGCACTCAGCATCCTCGAGCTGGCTGGCAAGCACCGTCCCGTTTACAGCGAAGTCGCTCCGCACCCCCTGATCGTAGCAGATCTTCCGCTCTGGGGAGGGCACCGGCACTCCCTGAACTGCGGCCTGTCGCCCTGCATCAGCACCATAGAGGCGCCACGGGAGGTTGTTGCCGCTTGAGAGGGCTTGCAGACCCGCAGCGGGCAAGCCCGCTTGCGAATCATTGAGCCGCCATGGGCGTTCTCCTGCGTCGGTAGCGTCCTCACCCTCGATGAGCTGATGGCCCGGCATGAGCACATCCGGTTGTCGAACGAACGACGGCCTCGCGGGCGCCTGAAGCTCCTCAGAGGTAAGCTTGGACAAGGTCGGGCGGAGGTTGACCGGCAGCCTGGCGGAACGGACGTCGCGACAGCAGCCGCAACCACTGTCGTCGTCCAGGTCCTCGAGACGTGAATCGCACTCAACCTTTGGCTTGAACACTCCGATTCCGCCCTCGAACATCACACGCCCTGCCGCGCCATCCCGTTCAGCGCGAAGGTCAGCGCCGGGTTGGTCCCGGAGACGTTCAGGACCTCCCAGCGCACGAATCGCAGGAGGCCGGTGATGTGGTCCTTGGTGAAGGTCGGCGCGGTCGTGGTGGTCGCGAACGCGAATGCGCTGACCCATCCGTCCTCCGTGTCCTTCTGCATCCCCGTCAGGATCTGCACCTGTGCCTGCGGAGAGGAGGTCCCTTCCAAGGTGTACGCGGACAACAGCAAGTCGATGCTGTCGAAGGCCGACACGTCGATCGCCTCGTGCAGCGGCTGCTTGGTGTTGGCGATGACGCGAATTGCGCCGTTCGTAAGGTTGATGACGGCAGCCATGCAAGCCCCCCGGTGTGCGCCCTGCGGCGTCTTCTTGTGGATGAGATCGACACCATGACCTACTTCGGCCGCCCGCACCAGGCTGCCGTGGTTACCCCGTTGTTACCTTTGATCGCTGCCTCCGCGATGAACGCCCCTGGTGACGCCATTTCTGCCAGGACAGCTCTGACCAGATGGAGCAGCCAAGAGTTGGGCGGGGCCATTCACGCCAACATGCGGCGGGGTCTCATCGACCGGCATGCACACTCGCGTCGGTCGACCGAACCGGGCAACATCCGGTGCCCGTGTGCTGGTCGGGCTCAGACTACTCTCTGCCGAGCTCCTGCACGAGCCGAACCGCGAGCTCCCGCTTCGGTGGTGAGAGCCGTCGCCAGGCCGCGAGTAGCGCGATTTCACCGGGGTCCCGGGAGACCTCAGGCGTGGGCAGCTCGACGTCCACGAGCTCAGAGAGGGACACACCAAGCACCTGACCCAGCCGGAGCAGCCTCTTGAGGCTCAACGTCCGTCGGCCGGTCTCGACCCTCGACAGGCTGGTGGGGTCGATCTTCAGAATCTCGCTGAGCTCGGCCTGGCTAAGCCTTCGCTCACGACGGATGCTGGCTATGCGTTGCCCCAGGGCAACCTGGAGCGCTCTTGACTGCTCGTCGGACATCTCGAAGACAGTGGTCGCAGCGGCGGCGCCGCGGAAGGGCCTGAAAGGCCCTCCTCTCAACTTGACCTAATTGGCCATCCTCGGTAGTCTCTGGCGGCGCTGGAGAACTGGGAGCCCGGTGCCTTCAGCCCGGACCCGCGCGACCTCACGGATCGCTGCACGGAGCGGGGCCCAGCCCGCGCACGGAGATGAACTTGCAGCTGCTCGTCGTCACGCTCCAGCTGGCAAACGCCGGCCCCTTCTCGGCCTTCGAGCCAGGCTCGGTAGCCTGCGACGGGGGCACCACCGCTCGCCAGCTCAAGCCGAACCGAGCGTCTAAGGTGTGCGAAGCCATGTTCACGGACTTCGCGCGGAGCTACGACGTGGAAGCCGCGGTCTCAGTGGCCGAGGCGCAGGGCAACCTGGTGGGCGGAGCCGCAGTCGTCGAACTCACGGTCGGTCGGCTCTCGAGGTTCCATCGGGACTCGATGACGGCGGCCTGCACGATGATGACCTTTGACCCTTGTGAGGGGGTGGAGCGCTTCGACGCTGCGCACACTCGTGCGGCCGAGTCATTCCAGGCGATGCTCATTGCGCTCGAGCGACCGGTCGTGTCGGTGGACGAGATCCAGGACATCGCTGACTCACAGGCTGAGGATGGCGGACGCCAGTGCACGGTCGAGGACTGCGTGACGAGGAACCTCACGATCGACGGCGTGTTGACGCTACCCTTGACCGCTGCGAAGTCATGGCGCATCACGACGGACGTCGCCCAGCCTCATTGGTCGAGTTCCTGGTCGGGGATGGCCTGCGTCGATCCTGAGACGCTCGCGCCGATCGTCGGTGCCGGATCGTCGGAGCCGCACAGCAGGACCGAGCTGCTCTGCGCGGGCCCGGCCGCAGCCGAGCTCAGCATCGGGCTCTCGCACGGGGTGTTCGCGGGGAATCGGCAGTCCGCTGTCGAGGTGACGGTCTGCACGGAGGCGATGGTCGACTGACCTGCGCAGCCTCGAGGCTTAAGGCGTCCATCCAAGCTGGGTTCGAGCCCTGCGACGGTCTTGGCGACTCTGCTGCGGGCCGACCGACCGGATGCGCCATGCAAGCCAGCGTCCTCGTCGTCGGCCTCAATCACGCCCGGCCGGGTCAACAGGAGGCGTCCCGCGAGCCCCGATGGTAGACCACTGCGAGTGTGAGGTGGACCATAGACCTGCTTGTCGCCGTGCTGTCTGCTCCTGCAGCGGTCGCGCTCGTGACAGCGGCCGCGGCCCTGGGGGGTACCTGGCTGAAGGCTCACTCTGACCACAAGCTTGCCGTCGCGCGGATCGAGCTCGAATCTCAGCACGCCCTGAACCTCCTGGAGGCCGAACGCGCCGCCAGGCAGGCCGATGAGGATCGAGTCATCGCACGGGCGGCTGCACAGGCCCGTCGAGAGCGAGAGGAGGCGTTGGCCAATGAGCTTCGGGAGATCGTCGACGCAGTCGTTGACGCGGTCGAGGGGCACAGCGACAAAAACGCCTGGATCAGCAGGACGCGCGCCCGGCTCGCACCCCTTCGAAAGTGGGCAGAGCGCCATCGTCATCGCCACGACCCCCTCGCCGAGAGCGCGATCGGGTACTGCGAGGTCGTTCAAGAGCTCGTCAGCTACTATTCAGCCACCGCCAACGGCTGGGGCAACAAGACCAGGGAGTCCACCGACAAGTACCTGGCTAAGATCGAGTCAGCGCGGAAGGAACTCGAGTCGCACCTCCAAGATCTGGAGGACCCTCAGTAGGACAGGGACGCAGCGTCACCGCTCCACACCACGACACCCGCCAGCTACTCAGCGCCCATCTCCCACATCCTGGGGTAGGAGCAGGTCGACCGCAATGGCCGCTCCACGGCCCTTCAGATACCAGAGCGAATGCGAACCGTGGAAGACCGCCTCACCGAGCTCGAGCGCCTGACGGATAAGCTCCGGTTCCAGCTCGAACTCGCGCTCGATGATGGGGCCATCCCCAGGAACACCCACGCCAGCCTCGTCATCGCCTTCAACTGGAGCCAAGATGACCTGACAACGGCGGTCGACGTCTTCGACAGAAACGAGGACGTCAAGAATGGGCACCAGAACCTCGAGCGTGAACTTCGGCGCGACCTCGGGCTTTCGTACCAGAGCGTCAAGATGGTCGTGGCGACGCTCTACGCCAACGGCCAGTTCGAGCCCCTCTGCCGCGACTACATGCGGGCCAACCGATGCGTTGAGTTCGACACCATAGGTGCCTACTAAGGGCTCAGCTCGCGGTCGACCGCGCCGGTAGCCGGAGTGACCCGGGCGTCACTCGGAGGCCGGCCGGCACCGCCAGTGTCCCCAGTCCCCGCGCTCGAATGCGGCCTTGAAGGTCTTCGTCTTCGTCAGGTTGTTGAACTTCCCGCTGTCCCACTTCTCCTCGCGCGGGGCGAGCCTGTTCAGGGCGCGGATGATCTCGCCCGTCGGAACCTGGGTGTCGCCGATGACCTCGCGCAGAAGGACTTCGACGACCTGCGCCCCTGAGAGCTCCGGTCCGGTCTCCTCGGACTCGGCCGCCAGCCTGTTGGCCTCCCGCTTCAGGACGGAGATGGCGGTGCTCACAGCTCGGAGCTCGGCGTCGAGGACGTCTCGGCGAGCCTCCAGGTGAGCGAGCGCGTGGGCGATAGGTGACGGGGTGTCGGTCACGGGCTTCTCCAGTCGCGATCGGATGGTAGCCATTAGTGTTGCGGCGGTCCAGCTAAATGAGGAACATTCTCGGCACAACGCGTACTGCGCCGATGTTTGGCACGACTCCCGGCTCGACAAGCGAGGACCTATGAGGACCTTTTAGTTGAAATTAGTTGACGTCCGCTTCGGGTGGTGGCAGGCTGTACCTGAACCCCAGCCCCAGAGCAACTGAACCGGCTGCGCCAACAGCCGGTCCAGGTGACGCCCGAAAGCGCCGAGTCACTTCAGCAGTATCGGGTGTCGAGAACCGGAAGTCAACCCTTTCTCGATGAGCACGCGCCCAGCCCACCTGGTCTGGTCCGAGTGCGCCGTGAGCCCCATGTCCTGCCACCGCCCCCACCCGTCATGACGCCCAGCGCCTCCAAGCACGCTCATGGCTTCGTCCGTGACCTGGTCCAGGACCAGCCCGTGTGGCAGCGCCGCATGCTCGCGGATGCCTGGCGCTGCCTGTTGTGGACGAAGTCTCTCGTGCTCGCGGACTGGGGCGGCGCCATGGTCGACATGGACGGCTGCGGCAAGATGACGTCGCATCAGAAGCGCTTCTGCACCAACCTGCAGAGCGATCGCATCGACCTCGAGGCGCTCTACTACCGCCTGCTGGACTCGATGACCGAGCTCCGCGAGAACGACGGCGAGGGCGTGCTGGTGCCGATCGACGATACCGACGCGCAGCACCTTGGCGCGAGCCGCTCCAACCCGGCCATGGAGGCCATCTGCGGAGTCCGGGACGGGAGTCGCAGCACGCCCACCAAGCCGGTAATCGGCTGGGGGTACCCCATCCACGGCGCCGCCGCGGTGGTCGGCGGTCGCACCCAGCTCCTCGCCCTCGAGCCCTACGACCGCCGGGAGCACCATAGCGAGCTTCACGCCGTCGAGCCCTTCCTCGCCCGACTACGGCCGCACATCGGCTCCAAGGCACGCTGGCTCTTCGACCGCGGCTACGACAGCTACAAGTTCTACGAGCTCCTTCGCGAGCTGGGCATCCACAACTACATCGTCCGCATGCAGACGGGGAAGACCGCGAGGAACCTCGAGATGTCCGGGGATGTCCTGACGAACCGGGAGGCCCTCCTCAAGGTTGCTGACCGGTGGGGCTTCCACCACGTCATCGAGGACAAGAAGGAGTACCTGAGGATCGGCATGCGCGAGGTCCACCTCACGCTCGAGCGCCAGCCCGTCGAGAACCCCATCAAGCTGACGCTGATCGTCGTCTGGGCACCGGGCATCAAGGGGCTCGGGAGCCGTCGCTCGACCAATAAGCCCTACCTTGCGTTCCTCTGCTCCCAGCGGCTCCGTGGCCGTGACGCCGCTATCAAGGCCTTCCTGGACTACACCAGGCGCGACAGCATCGAGAAGGTCTTCGCCCATGTGAAGGCGCCCGCGAAGAAGGGCGGCTTCCGCATGGAGCACACGCTCGTCAGGAGCCTCCGCGCACAGAAGGTGCTGCACTTCCTGGTCGCCGCTGCCCACACCTTCCTGCAGAAGCTCGAGACGACCTGCCGGACGCTCTACAAGACCGTGCTCAGCGTCGTGCACTGCGACCCCCGGAAGCCCCGGTACAACTACGGGTACCGGCTGACGAAGGGCTACGCCAAGCTCCTCAAGCGCTGCCGCTGGTTCCCCCGGGGCTGGAGGTCGGCGCCGCGCCAGAAGGACCACTCCGACGGGGCCTGAGGCGCGGGTCGTCCAGGACGACCCGTTGCCCGCGCGCCACCAGCTTCGCCATCACGTCCCCGCTTGGAGTCCACCATGATCAAGCCCCCCACGCGCCATACCTACCCGCCCCATCTCAACGAGGTCGAGGCCCTGCTGGCCAGGCTCGGCCCCGACATGGGCTCCACGGGGCGCCTGGTGTTCGACCGGAGCTTCGACGACTATAGGATCTTCAAGGTCCTCCAGAAGCTCCGCATCGAGAACTACATCGTGCGGATGCACACGGGCAACGCCGCTCGTGACCTGGTGGCCGGACAGGTGCTCCCGAATCGGGACGCCGTCCTGAAGGTCACGGACGGCTCGGCCTTCCCCAGCCAGATCGACCGCGGCGAGCACTGCGTGCGGATCGGCCGGCGGGACGTTGGGCTTGCCGTCGATGGGAAGGTCCTGACCGACCCGATCAGGCTCACGCTGGTGGTCGCCTGGGCCCCGGAGGTACCGGGCGTGGGCAGGCGGCACGCCACGAACTGGCCGCACGTCGCGCTTCTCTGCTCCCCGCGCCTTCGCGGTAGGGACGCCGCGCTCCGTGCGTACCAGGCCAACAGGGGGAGCGGAAGCTTCCGCATCGCCTTCGCCGGCGACGGCAACGTCAGCAACGCCGCCATGCCGTCGAGCTGCCGCGCCACGTTCCTCACCGCACTCGAGGTCGGCGCTTTGCAGCGGAGGGCGCGACCACGGGATTGACGCAGGTTGTCCGCGTCGGCCCGCTGCTGCTCCCCCGCCCTCCCCGATCCACAGATCCACTCGGGATCCACTCATGACTGCTCCCCTGCCTCACGAGGTCTGCGACCTCCAGCTCGACGAGCTCGGCCTGCACGAGCTCACCGCCCACGTCGTGCACTCCATGCACTCCGAGGGGACCGAGGCCACCAGGTCGCTGCTCGAGGAGTTCGCCCGCCGCATGCCCGAGCGCGCCGAGCGCGTGGCCTGGCTGCGCAAGATGGAGCTCCGTCTTCGCGCCGAGGCCGATCTGCTGGACGCTGACAGGCGGCGCCTGAAGGCCCGCTCGGCCCGCCTGCGCGACCTGGCCGCGAAGGCTTCTGCGCGCGCCCGATCGCACGTCGAGGATCACCTCGAGGTGACCGGAGAGCGGCGGATGCGCCTGCCCGGTGGCCTCCGAGTCACGCTGGTCGCCAACCCCGAGCGCCTGGTCGGGCCTGAGCAGGCCGAGGACTGGCCCAAGTGTTTCCAGGTTGTTCGGATCGATGCGGACCGCGAGAGGGCGAAGGCAGCCCTGCGGCAAGGCGAGCAGCACCCGGGGCTCCGGCTGGAGCGCGTCGGGAAGCACCTGCGCTGGAGCTAAGTAGATCCCGGCTCGACCCGGCCCAAAGCCTGGTACCGTGAGAAGCAAGGAGGGAGCTCATGATCGAGCTGCTCAAGCTGGTTGTCGAGTACGTGCTCGTTCCCATCAACAAGTGGATCGCTGGCGTCGCGGGTGTGGAGGAGGACTGGACCATCAGCACGACGACGGCGCAACCGTTGGTGCGTTCGGGGGTGCCGGTCGATCTGGCCAAGCGAGTCGTCCACCTCCTGATGGGCCTGGTGCTCTTTGGCTTCGCGCTTCTGGCGGCGGCCTTCTGGTACGGCCGCTCCGTGAGCAAGGCGGGGCTTTGCCCGACAAGAACCGCCTGCCCGAGAAACCCTCAGGTCCGGGCAGCACCTGACCGAAAAATATCGCCTGACCGAATAAAGGAATCTGCCAGGTAGGATGGATCGGCCTGCGGGATCCAGGGTAGCTTTGCGTGAAGCTGCCTGGAGCACCCACATGGATCCCACCGAGCTGTCCCCCGCAGAGTTGGTCGCCCACCACCGGGAGCTGTCCGTCCGAGAGGCGGCAGCCCGGCAGGAGCACGAGAGCGTCCTTGCGGACCTCCGCGAGCTGGAGGGCTACTTGGAGCACGGCCTCGCCGTGGCCGTGGAGAAGCCCCAGCCACGCCCGCAGCCCCCGCTCGCGAGCAGGCCCCCGCTGGTGAAGCCCTCGCCCTCCGCGACGAAGCCGAAGCGTGTGACGCCCGCGCTCCGAGAGGTCATCCTCGCCATGCCGCTCCACGGGAGCATCGATCTCGACGAGGCGGCGGAGATCGTGCCCCCCGAGGAGGGCGTGGTCGACTGGCGCGACGCCGTGGCCAACCGCCTCTCCCGCAGCAAGGGCACCGGCCTGGTCGAGTCGGCCGGGCGCGGGCTCTACCGCCTCACGGAGGAGGGCCGGGCGTACAAGGAGCGCGAGATGGCTCTGGCCCCGGACGACGACTCCAACGACCCCGCTCCTCCCGCCCTCAGCGTCATCGAGGGTGGGGAGAGCCACGACCCCACGTCCGAGGAGGTGGACGCCTCCTGAGACGCAGGAGGCCCCGAGCCGACTGACGCCGGCTCGGGAAACCATTCCCACGTGGGGCGCGCATGGTGCCAGGCAGGGCTTTCCATCCGACGCCTGACGGGTTCGAGTCCCGTGCGCTCCACGCCCATCCACCGTACACCCGCGTAGGATCACTGTCCAGCGGGCCACCTTCGCTTTTCTCTTGACTCTGTACCTTGAAGGTATATACTTGGAGAGTAAGGAGGCCCCGATGGCTGGCAACGAAGCGCGGAAGATTCGTGGAGCGAAGATCGCGAAGGCCCAGGACTTCACCGAGCGCGGCGACGGGCTCTGGCTCGTCAACTCGCAGTCCCACGGGGGCAAGTGGCTCGTCGACTACACCGGCGAGCGCCCCACCTGCTCCTGCCCCGACTACGAGTCCCGCTCGGCGTTCTGCAAGCACATCTTCGCCATCGAGATCCACGAGCAGCGCCTCACGATGCCCGACCACGACGGCCAGCCCGAGAAGCGGAAGACCTACCGTCAGGACTGGTCCGCCTACAACGCCGCCCAGGTCAACGAGGGCGAGCACTTCACGCAGCTCCTCCATGGGCTGTGCCAGGGCATCGTGATGCCCGCGCAGACGGGTCGCGGCCGTCCCCGCACCCCGAAGGCCGACGTGGTGTTCTCGCTCGTGATGAAGGTCTACACGGGCATGAGCGGCCGGCGCGCCGCCTCCACGCTCCGCTCCTACGCCGAGCAGGGCCTGACCTCCAAGGTGGTCAGCTACAACAGCTTGTCCGACTACATGAAGGATCCGAGCCTGACGCCGCTCCTCCGCGAGCTGGTTCGCGAGAGCGCCTCGCCCCTCGCGTCCGTCGAGCGCGACATCGCCATCGACTCCACCGGCTTCGGCACCAGCAGCTACGACCGCTGGTACGACCAGAAGTGGGGCCGGAACAAGAAGAAGCGCCGCTTCGTGAAGGCGCACGCGGCCTGCGGCGTGAACACCCACGTCTGCACGGACCTGATCATCAGCCCGGCCGGCGACGCCACCCAGCTCGTGCCTCTGCTCGACGGGACGCGCGTTCGCTTCACGGTCGAAGAGGTCAGCGCGGACAAGGCGTACAGCAGCAAGGCCAACCTGGCCGCCATCGACGCGGCCGGCGCCGTCCCCTACATCCCCTTCAAGGAGGGGACCAAGGGCAAGAAGGGCCCCGCTGCGTGGAAGAAGATCTACTACTACTTCCGCTTCAAGGAAGACGCCTTCATGGAGCACTACCACAAGCGCTCCAACGTGGAGACGCTGTTCTCCATGGTCAAGGGCAAGTTTGGCGGCAGCGTGCTCTCAAAGAGCGGCGTGGGCCAGACCAACGAGGTCTACTGCAAGTTCCTCTGCCACAACATCGTGGTGCTGGTCTCCGCCATCTACGAGCTGGGGCTGGAGCCCGAGTTCTGGCAGGGGGAGGTGGCCTGATGGCGGTCTTCCAGAAGAAGGTCTGGGCCTTCCGATGCGAGCGCTGCGGTCGGGAGTGGATGCCGAGGAAGCCTTGGCGCGAGGGCGACCCGCTACCTACCGTCTGCCCAACGTGCAAGAGTCCCTACTGGAACAGGCCGCGTCGGGCAGCGCCGCCGTGACGGCAGACGCGAAGTAGATCCGGAAGCTCGTCATTGACATGACAAGGGACTAGACTCCTGAGCAGAAACCTGGTAGACCATCTACAGCCCCGGAGGCCCCAATGACCAGCCAGCGCCTGATTCTCGGTGACTCCAGCCGTGTCCTGGCTGCGTTGCCTCGGCACTCGGCTCAGCTGGTGGTCACGTCGCCCCCGTACTGGAGCATCAAGGACTACGAGCACCCCGGCCAGATCGGCCACCAGGACTCCTACGACAAGTACCTGGACCGCCTGATGGGCGTGTGGAAGGGCGTGGACCACGTGCTGGAGCCGGGCTGCAAGGCGGCCATCAACGTCGGCGACCAGTTCCTCCGCGCCGCCGACCATGGCGTCTACCGGGTGGCGCCCATTCACGCCGAGATCATCAAGCAGTTCCAGGAGATGGGCGGGTACATATACCTCGGCGGCATCATCTGGCAGAAGATCACAACGACGAACACGACCGGCGGGTGCACATGGATGGGGAGCATCTACTACCCGCGTGACGGCTACGTCACCTATGAGCACGAGTTCATCCTGCTCTTCAAGAAGACAGGCAAGGCGCGTCGTGCGAGCGCCGAGGCCAAGGGGAAGAGCAAGCTCACCAAGAAGCAGCGGAGTGAGTGGTTCCGGGGCGTCTGGAACATCCCGCCGACGAGACAGAACGACCACCCCGCGATGTTCCCCGTGGAGCTGCCGTCGCGGTTGATTCGGATGTTCACCTACCATGGCGAGACCGTGGTGGACCCCTTCGTGGGCAGCGGCACGACCCTGGAGGCCGCGCACGCTGCGGGTCGGTCCGGTGTTGGCGTCGAGCTGAATCCCAGATACATCGCTGCATGCAAGTCCCGTGTGCCCCAGCTCCAGATTGAAGAGGTCTCCAGTGGCGAAGTCGAAGGCGCTGAAGCGGCGCGAAGGTCTCATGAACTTCGTCGTCAACCGGCACAACCTCAACAAGCCTCATGCCGTCGGGCCGCTCATGAGGTGGATCTCCATCCAGCAGCCAAGTGACCTCGCGGGCTGGCGGGCTGGCTACTTCGCTCAGGTGAAGTCCGCAGCGGAACTTGATGCCGTCGGATCCAGGGCCTGGGTGGAGTTCCAGGAGTATCTCGCCGTTGCCCAAGGTCTCACCGAGGCAGACTTCAAGGGCTACATGCGGGATCTGGTTCTCGACCGCACCTACGCTGGCTGGAGCGACAGGCGCGAGGCCGTCCGAAGCCAGGTCGTGAACGTCACGGGCATCCCCTTCGACTACTTGCGGGACCATCCCGCGGACTGGCGCCCGAAGACGTACGACATCGACTTCGCGGCGCTCCATCCATCTTCCCAGGTGTGGCTCGGTGTCAAGGCGCTTCCTGTCTCGGCCCGCAACAGCGGCGGGCCGGGGTTGCCAGCGAGGCTCGCGGACATGGCCCGCAAGCATGAGGAGTTCGGAGACAAGTGGGGCACTGCGCTGGTGATCTACTTCGACCCCAAGAAGAAATCGGCCCCGGTCGGCGCGGAGGAGATGGCTCGGGTCCAGAACGCCTGGAGCAGCCTCTAAGCCCTCTAAGCCCCAAGCAGGCGCGCCCAATCCTCGGGGGCGACCTTGGTCAGGCGCCAGCCCGGTGGAAGTTCGGAGCTGTCGGGCGCATGACGGTTGAGGGCCTCTGCAAGCGCGGTGGCATGATCCATGATCAGGAAGTCGTTCCCATCGGCGCCCGCCGTGTCGAGGTGCCAGACGTCTCTCCCCTCGCGGAGAGCATCCGTGACCTCCTTCTCGTCCACGGATAGCAGGTCAGTGAGTTTCAACTGCACTCCCATAGGATGATGTGGCTGCGAAGACGATGATAGGCGGCGTCACTCCCAGGTTGATAAGATGTCCAATCCGGCTTCCGCTTCACCCGGATCCAGGAAGCCTGCGGCTACTCGGCTTTTCATCGCCGCCCGTACGAGGCACGCCACGGCGCGGCCTTGACCATTGAGCGATTCTCGGTAGTCGAAGTCGTAGAAGCAGCCACGCTCAATCATGTTGAAGCCAATGCTCTCCACCAGCTTCCACGCAAGATCAGCAGGATCCCGCCCATCGGCAATGCGCCTCTCAAGTGCGGCTTGCTCGTTGAGTGCAGCCTTGCGCGCTGCGGTCACGACCCCCGCGGGGTCACCGTGTTGATGGACGATGACATCTAGCATCCCAAGAACTGCTTTGATCTCAGGTGAACGCGTCTTGAAGGGCCAGAACATGAGCAATGCTCCCGCAGCCTGATAGCGCCGCTGCCCGAATAATGCCGCGCTTGACCGCAAATACCGTCGCCAAGCACGTTTATCGGGCAAAGCCGCAAGGCGGCGTAGGCGTCCTCTCGCCGTGGTGTGTGAACGAGGTCTGAGACCCGCGCCTATTCGGTGAAACCCGCGAATCAGGCTCATCCGCTTGCAGTGGGATCCGGGGCCGCCCGCAGGGAGCGAAGCGACCGAGGACGGCCCCCTCGATCG
>Ga0209992_10001493_pt1 | contig 24395 bp, 18 predicted proteins | sample 2SBtaG_2_FD_182564 | JGI IMG/M metagenome (GOLD analysis project Ga0209992, IMG submission 182564) | Deep subsurface microbial communities from Kolumbo volcano to uncover new lineages of life (NeLLi) - 2SBTROV12_ACTIVE470 metaG (SPAdes)... | ecosystem: Environmental > Aquatic > Marine >... | reverse complement strand
GCTCATTTATCGATATTTTTAGATTGTTTTGAAGCCTCTATTTTATCATTTTTGAGCAAGTCTTTTTCTTTTTTTAGCTATTCAAGCTACTAAGTCCACTCGCTTTGATGAGTTTTGCAAGTGGCTCTAATAATTTACTTTTTGAATTTATCGTCAAAATCTGTTTAAGCAATCTGCGCGCGCCGTATTCGAGAATTCTGCGTTGTTGAGCAATACAAATAAAGATGTACAAGTTGTCTTGTTCACATTGATACGGACCGTTTTATGGTTCCGTTGCTGGTCAAAGGCGTGGGTTTACCAATGAAAAAACCCTGAGCGAAATTAACGTCCAGTGTCTTGAGTACCTCGAGTGCTGCTCGATTTTCCACTGACTCGGCGACGACCTCCAAACCCATGGAATGTGCGATTTCTGTCATTGATTTAACCATTACCCTATCGATTGGATCCTCGTGGATTTCGCGTATAAAGCTACCGTCGATTTTTAGAATGTTTACCGGCAATGTTTTTAAATAACTGTAGGAGGAGAACCCGGTACCAAAATCGTCTAACGCAAAATGTGCTCCGTAACTTCGAATGGTTTCGATAAAACGCAGCGTCTCCTTCAGGTTTGATATGGCGACGGTCTCGGTAATCTCAAAACAGATCTTTTCTCCTGGAATGTTGTGCCCTAAAAAGGATGCCTTCAAGAATTCTGAAAAGTCTACATCGCTGATCGATTGTCCGCTCAAATTTACGCTGACGATATGAAGATTTTGCAGTGCATCGGGATGGTTGGATAGCCAATTAAACAAGGTTTCAATCACCCATCGATCAAGTGCTGGCATTAAATTAAATCGTTCAGCGGCTGGCAGAATCGCTCCCGGTGGCGTCAATTGGTTGCCGTTGACCATGCGGACCAATATTTCGAAATAGTCTCCTTTGTTGGATTTTGAAGTCGATGCAATGTCCTGCTTATAAAGCACCAATTTATCGTTATTTATCGCTTCGCGAATTGTTGAAACCAATTGCATCTCACTTTGCCGCTTCTTCAAATTACCCGTCGTTTCGTCGCAAACATAGACTCTGTTTCGACCGGCATCTTTGGCGGCGTAACATGCGGTATCGGCCAAGCTTAATAGTTGCTGTACAGATTTTGAATGCGCATTTACACCGACCACTCCGATGCTGATGCCAAGCCCGAAGGTTTGCTTTTTCCAAGTAAATCGAAACTCGTTGACCGCAATTCGAATCAGGTGGGCAATTTCTTGCGCCTTTTCCATATCGCATTGTTCCAGCAATACGCCGAATTCATCACCTCCAAGTCTTGCCAGTGAGTCTCTTTGCCGAAGATGCGTTCGAAATACCAAGGCTATTTGTTTTAACAATTCATCGCCGGCAGCATGACTGCACGTATCATTGACTACTTTGAACTGGTCTAAATCCATATAAAACATTGCGTGCAGAACATTCATCTCGCGACAGTGTAGTAGTGCGATATTTAGCCTGTTTTCGAATTCTGCGCGGTTGATTAGATCGGTAAGCGGATCATGTCTAGCCAGGTAATTTAATTTTTCCTCACCGAGCTTTCGTTCGGTAATGTTGTTGATTGACCCGTCGATTACATGATCTCCAATTGTTCGATCATAAACCAGACGGGCAAAAACGATACCCCAAAAAATTGTGCCGTCTTTCGTTTTCCCCTTGAGTTCAAACTCTGTTACTGGGTTTTGATGTTCTAAATCCATCAACAGCATTTGTACTGCTGATTTTCCAGCGGACAGATAATCACCTATATTGGTGACTTCCCTCATAAATGTTTCTTGAGAAGAAAATCCGAACAATTTAGCCAATGCCGGGTTTACCGAAATCGGCTTTCCCTTTTTATCTATGCGGAATATACCTTCCAGAGAATTTTGATAGAGATCCTGATACTGTTGCAGATGTAAAATCGATTTTTTTTGTGCCGTGTGTTTTTGCTGGCGATCTTCACTGATTCGGTCAGCCAAGGCCAAAGACAGAAAAGTAACCACGACAGCCGAGCCAAGGTGGATAGCGTTTTCCGTTAGAATATTGCGGCCGATCAAGCCGTATTTATTTAACACAAAGGCAATAGCGGCCAGCGTGAAAAAGCTAAAGGCCAGGACAAAAAATCGAGCTGATTTGAGTCCCTGTAACCACAAATAAATGCCAGCGGAATATGCAGACAATGGAACGATAGCGACGAATACCGCGGTAATTTTTATCATCGTTGAATAGGGCAAGATAAATCCAGCAACAGCGTTAACCAGACATATCCAAAAATACCCTTCCATAAGCCATGCGGTTTTGGGCATCTTCTCGCTCAAACCCAGAAACAATTTGCTGAAACGGGCGAGTGAGGCCAATGCGATCGATGATATGACAATCAGGCATATATCATTCCACCGAACAGATTCGGGCCACATATAGGCGAAAGCCGTTCCTGAAAAAATCCCCTCCACACCAACGTAGCCTAACGCGGTAAAAACGAAATAAACGTAGCTTTTATCGCCGGTTGCGAAAAATAAAAAAAGATTGTAGAGGGCCATAATCGCCATCAATCCGATAAAAATCCCCCAAACCAAAAATTCCCAGCGATCATTTTCGTAAAACTTGGCGGGTTGCCAGATATTGGCCGAAAATTGCATAGATGAAGTCGTTTCGATGCGGAAATAAATTATAGAAATCTGACCAGGATCGATCTGGAACGGAAAGATTGAACCAGGATGACGGATTTGTTGGTCGTTATACGGATAGAAATCCCCAGCAGTAAAACTTTGAATGTGTTCAGAGCCATTTTGGGTCGTCACAACATAGAGATCCACCTTGTCTAGCAAGGGATAGTCAATTTCAAACAAGATCGATTGCGTCAGCGTAGAATCGTTGTCGATGTTAAATCGAAACCAGTAGGCATGGTTAGAAAATCCCAGATTGACGCTATCTTGTGCGACTTTCCGCCAATCAAACGATTGCCGGTTGTCGATAATATCCGAGAGCGTAATAGGGGTTGAAGATTCTTCGACAAACTCCAAATTGGGACCAATCTCTAAATGCCCGTCGATTTGTAGAGCAGACAGATTGATAGGTGTTTGCGCCAGAATCGGCACGGGGAAGCCCGAAAAAACTATATAAAATAGCAGTAGACGTAATCCCAGCATCGGGCAATGATAACGGATTGGTTAATTGAGGTATATCTTTGGTTTCTAACGATAGAATTCGTCTAACTTAACATTCATAACAGTAAAAATTATAGCCAGTTTTCGTGCTGACAGTTGCCTAAGATTTCGCTGAGATAAACTCCTTAACGATGCATGGAATCTATCAGTTATTTTGAAGTTTTGAGTTCTCTATACCCGAGGCAAATCGTAAGCTTTACGAGATCGATAAAGGTATCACAAATTTTGTATTCTTTTACAAAATCATAATGCGTTCAAACTCATCAATTGTTTCATCAATTCCGCTTGATTATGTACATCCATTTTTTGCATGGTATGTTTTATATGGTTTCGAATGGTTTCCTGCGAGCGATAAGACTTCATCGCAATATCGCGAATCGAAGGCGTCTTCATAAACTCCAGCGCGCAAACTGCTTCAGACCGGGATAGATGGTAAATTTCTCCTGAATCCGTGACTTTACCACTACTCGCAAGAAACTATGCTGACAAGGCAACATGAAGTATCTAATGGTGGTATTTAAACAGGTATTTCTGCAGGCGTTTAATTCGGCCATAGAAGCGCTTGTCTTGGTTTGCACATGCTTCATAATGAGGAATTAATTGTTCGACTCGATTGCAGTGTCGAGCGGCGGATTCCAACGCAGAAAGGTATTTAACATCGCGCGTACGCTTTGCCAGGCCATCCAGGAACAAGCCCATGGCCAGGTCGTAAGCTTGCAGTTGATGGCATACCCAGCCCAGGGATGCAGCAGTTGACTGATCAAATGTTTCCCGATAAGTGGTGACAAATTTTCGTGCTGCTTGGCCTTGGCCACTTGCCAATAAATGTTGTAGATAGGCGGGTAATAGTTCCGACGGGACATCTTCGTCAAGTTCCAGTAAGCTTTCAACGTCTTCTGAAAGTAACTCGGGTTCTAGGGTCATTGCGCGCAGGCGTAATCGTTGCTGAATGGCGAATTCCTGGTCGGGATGGTCGCGCAGAAAGGTTTCGACGTGTTTCAATGCACGCGCAGGTTGATTCATTCGCTCGTATAACCAGGCCAGATCTAGATCAATAACGCGATAGTCAGGTAGTAAGGCAAGCAGAATTGCCTCGGCATCGACAAATTCACCGCGTTGGGTTTGCGTTTTTCCCAGCCACCTACGAGTCCTCCAGTTTGGGTGTAGCGCGTTACTCTCCGAAAAACAGGTGATTGCCGCGGGATAATCTTTGGCTTGGTAGACAATGCGTCCGGCAAGATAGTGGATTCGTGCTGATTGCGGAAAAAGCTGCAAGAGTTGCTTCGCGAGAGTTTGCGCGGTTGCCCATTGCTGGTTCGCGATGAGAAATTCGAGTTCCAGACCGCGTGTTTCAAGTGACAAGGGCTCTTCGTCCTTGAGGCGATCAAGTAAGTCTTTAGCCTCATCAAATCGACGGTTTTTGAGGGCTTTTTGCAGGTTTCTGCGCAATACTTTGATTACTTGTTTGCCCCTTGCCATGGATACGTAATTAGTCTGGATTAGCAACCTGAATGATAATCGCTTGTTTGCGCCTTATTCTCATCCTGCAGTTTCTTGAAAATTCCTGGCCATTTGTTTAGAAATTTCTATAAAAACAGATCGCTGCACGATCATACTGATCTCTGGTTTGGATCAGCGCTAGTATACAATAGCAGCCATGAGTCAATACACTGGAAGCATTCGCGAACGAGTTGAGGTCAGACCTCATGCTACGGTTGTGCGCCTGGATGACTTGTCCGCGAAGGGAAACCAGTGGTTGACGGAGAGTTTCGTATTGACCCAAGAGGTCAGCAGCCATTTGACTGTTTTGCGAAGTTTGTTGACCAGGAAGCAGGGTTGTGGCGTATTCCTTATTGGTCATTATGGCTGCGGTAAGTCGCATTTCCTGGCTTATTTCATTCAAAGGTTATTAGACGGAGATTTTGGTTCTGAAACACCCGGGGTGACATACCTTTCATTAGTCAATTACAGCGCTGAAAACCGCCTGGAAGAGGTAATTACCCAGGGTTTGAGTATCGAATTGAAAAAGGGTGACAGACGTACAGCATGGATAGACTGGTTTAAAAAACACAACCCAAAGGGCGGTGTCTTGGTATTGGACGAGCTTTCCGAGTTTCTTCGATCCAAACCCGATGCGCGTTCGTTTACGGAAGATGTGCGCTTCCTGCAATTTATGGGCGAGTGGGCTCAGGATAAAAGGTTTTGGGTGGTTGCGGCTATGCAGGAGGCCATAGAACATACAGGTGAATTGGAATACAGCTTGTATCGTAAGATAAAAGACCGATATCCGTTACGGTTATTGCTGACGCCCGCGCACGTCAAAAGTTTGATCTCAGATAGTATTCTCATAAAGAAAGACGGATATGAACTGGCGGTGGAACAACTGGTGTCTGAGTTACGTGCCTCGTTCCCGGCTGCAAATCTGGATGATGCACTGTTTAAACAAATATACCCTCTGCATCCCGCGACCTTGGAACTGCTGGAAGAGGTGAGGGATCGTTTTTCACAAGCTCGTGGGGTGGTTGATTTTACCGTGGCGCGCTTGCGGGGAGATCCGGCTCGAAAAATTTCAGCATTCCTAGACGAAGCATGGGGCAGTTTGTTGACCCCGGATCAGATTATCGATCATTTCCATGATTTGTTTGAAATGCAACCGGAATTCATGCCGTTGTCCCAGCAGGTGCTGCCGTGGTACGAAAAAAATTTGCGGAGTATTTTCGATAAACCTGCTTTACAGAGGCTTTCCAAACGCTTAGTCGGTTTGTTGATATTGGTACATCTTTCACCGGTACGCGAGAGCCTTTCCGTAAAACAAGCCGCGGAATGGCTACTGTTCAGTACCATCCGCACTGATCCGGCGAAAAATCAAGCAGTGGTGCAACGGGTGCTATCCAAACTAGCGGAGCAAGGTCGCTACGTTACAGAAACCAAGCAGTGTTTCCGCTTAAACCTTAAGGATAGTGGTCGCCAGCAGTTGGATAATCTTTTGGTGCGTGAAGTTCGCGAATTAACCGGCCAGGAGCTTTTAGTGTTGGAAATGTTGACATCGCTATTGCCGCCTCGAGGGCTGAATCCATTTTTGTTACCGCGTAATCAGTGGCAGCGCCGTCAGGTGTTGTGGCATTTTCATGCGCGGGCGTATTCGATTTGGTTCGGTGAAACTCAGCCGGCCAATCCTGAGGGTGTTTGTTTGGCGATTCGATTGCCCTGGGGGCAAAGCGAAACAATTGGAGGTATCTATTCGCTAGAACCTGCCCCAATAATCGTTACGCCAGATATGCTCGAGCTCGCGGCATTAGGGCGTTTACAGGAACGCCCATTGAGCCCGGAATTATTGAAACTTATAAGACAGCGCATAGAAGTACGTATTGAAACATTCCAGAGCATAATTCTGAATGCGTGGTCTGAAGCAACACTGATTAATCCAGATGGTGGACGGGAAACGCCGCCAAGACTGGAGCGGGAATCTACCCTTGATACTTGGCTGGGGACTTTAGCGCTATGGATTTTACGTCGTACTTATCCCGCGTTTGAACGCTATGCGCCCTCCCATGGGCCACTGCCTAAAGAGTCGTGGTTGCAATTTATGCGTTTTGCAATCGAGGAGGATCTGGGTCGTGGGGAGGCTGACGATTCAGTAAAACTCATACGGGAAGCTTATCTGATTCCCATGGGTCTGATGCGTCGGGTCGGCCGGGATTACATACAGCAGGCAAAACTCGAGAAGCACGAGTTGGTCAGGTTATTGATGCCCCTGGTGGAGCACGGTGCATCACCGAAGACAATACACCAACATTTCGCGCAGCCGATATACGGATTGGTACCCGAGCAAATCAATCTATTGCTGGTATTTTTGTTGATTCAAGGTGAAATTGATATTGTGAAAGGCAGTAAGTCGTACCGGGAGGCGTACGCGACACTTACTAATCCACTGCAATATGATCGGGTTGTGCTAGGTTCTGCGTTGGCAGCAAAGCAACTCGAAGCGATGAAAGAAATTTGTGCAGCGCTGCACATCGCTTTGCCCAAGCAATGGACTGTGCTCGCGCAGCGTCGAGTCATTGCGCAACTTCGTGAAATCGGTAGGTGTCAACTTGAGAGTTTCTCGCCTTTGATTGTCAATCTTGAATCGCTAGAGCAAGGCCGAAATCTAGTTGAATGCCTAAAAATTCATCTACAAAACTGGAACCGTTTGAGCAAGGGTGAAAACGATCTACAGGGTTTCGAACAATTTCTGTATGAATTGGGTTCACTGAGTGGTTTTCTGGACGATGTGCGAAGATTTAGTGATTTGCCGGAGCGTCTTCCGCGATTACTGGGCGAACTGCAGCGATTCCAGCATTTACTGAATCATCCTGCGATAGCCAAGCACGGCGATACTGAACTGGTTGATGCGGTACGTGGCTTGGGAAGGGTACCTAACCTTGATGAAGTTGATGCTTTAGACGATTGGCTGAATAGGGCGAGAAATATTTATGCGCGCTACAAGCAAGATTATCAGTTAAAACATCAAAAATGGTGGGAGACTCAAGCGGATGCACCGATCTGGTCGTGGCGTGGCCCGGCGATCGAGAGAAGCCAGTATTTGGGGCTAGCCGATGACCTTGAAAAATTAGAAATTTGTAGACAAGACGCCGAACGGCAGCGTTGCCGCAAGCTTGTGAATCTGGATTTTCAACCACTTTGCAGCTGCGGCTTCGATGGTGAAACTGCACCTATCGCCGCAACCCTAAAGCGATATGAAATACAACGCAAGGACTTAGATAAGCAGCTTAGGTTGTTTTTTCAGCAGGATGATGTCAAAGCACGCATTAAAGATTGGCAACAGCAGGGGTTTGAATTGAGCAAAGGGACGGCTAGCTATCTGGAAGGGCGGCAACAGGTGCCGGATATTCAGGATATTGAGCTATTCGACAAACATCTTGCGGGATTGAAATTGGTACAAGACGTCCATGTTTCGACGTTTATGGAAATATTTGCCAAGCGGGTTTGGGAACCCGCTGCATTGCTAAGGACATTAGAGCGCGAGTTAGGCCGGTTCTGTGACCACCCATTGCGTTTTGTGGGTTTTGATGATCGACAGGCTATTTGCGATGAAGTCGCTTGCTAGTGTGTGCAGCAATGCCTGATCCATGGGCTGGTGTTGCCCGAATTTTCAGATCGGCAATTTGCGGTAAAAGTCAAACAGTTTATGCGTCCGGAATGGGTTAGTGCCACAGCTGTGGCTCAACTTGAGCACTTGGGCTTGGATCAAGCCGGCCAGGATACGATTCTAAGTTGGTTATTGACGGGTAAAGTAGCCTTACCTGATACTGTCCCCGAGCCGAATACCGCATTGTTTGCGTTGCGGGAATTTTTACAACCTTCGCGTGTTTTGAGTGTGGAGGATATAGCCTGTGTTAGTGAGTCATTGTACCGCTATCACCATCGACTTTACCCGATGGCTGGACAACCCTGGTTGGATTGCTTGGGTGCTTTGGCCCAATTGCCGTTGCCAAATTTACCATCGCTAGCCGAATTGTTAAAACAAAACCTGGGTGCTCAGTGGTTGTTATTGGATTGTTTTGGATTACCCCTGGTTGGCCCTGTCAAATCATTGATCGATGAAATTTTTGGGGCCTGGCAACCCGCGCAATTGAATTTTGCACAGGTGGGCATGGGGACCTCGACAGATAGTTGCTATCGGGGGTTGCTGGATGAGAATGTCCGTCATTCGTTCCAAAAATGCGATGTTATAGATCGAATTATCCATTCAAAAAAACTGGCTTTCGAGGACATTGTTTCGCTCGTCACTACCGAACTGGGAATCGCATTAAAACCGATTACAAAGCGACTGGAATCTAATCAGAAAGTGGTTATTTTTGCCGACCATGGCTTTCGTCTTTCGGTAAATGGTCGTCACTATCAACACGGTACGGGATCCACGTTGGAGCGAATAATTCCGTTTTTGGTATTAGCCGCTAGGCACTAAAGATCGAAAATGCGTCAGTCACACGGTATTTTGCGTTGTGCAATACATTGAGAATGTTCGGGTGATAAGGTGCCGTCAGGAAGTTTGCTGGAAGCAGGAATAGCGTTTATCGGGGGAAGATTAGCCATTGTCGAAGTACAATATAGCTGCGTAGCTTGGGTAATATGACAACATCGGTCAGATTGATTTCTTCCCCGTTGTCGTAATACCAATTTTCAGAATTTTTGGGAATACTCACTAGTAGTTCGTTAAACTCCCATTTTTCCATCAGAAATGAACCGGCTGGTCCCCTGATATACGGTGCGATAAGGTCTATTTCACATGGATCGTAAAAGTCCGATGGAAAATTGTCTGTGAAGTTTGTTAAATTAATCACTGGTATTGCGTAAGATTTTTAAAAAAACTTTTGCAAACGTATAGGAAATAGTACAAGTATGATTGCGCCTTCCAATAGTGATTCCCCGGTTGCTATATAAGAACATCATTAACAGCAAACTACAAAGTGCCTATAGATGCTATCGAATCATCAGAATATTTTGAGGTAGGTTTAGCTTCGCCCATATTTTTGTCGGTAATTAATTGGCGCATTCACATACTGCCCAGTTGCACGGTAGGGATCTAGATCACAGCTGATTCTATTTCCAATAGGGTGTAATACGATATAAAACCAAGCGCGACCTTCATTATAATAATCGGTGTTGATCGACGTGTTCTGAACTATTAGCATTATATTCGAATCCTAGCCGTTACTGGTTTATTACCGGGAGGAAACATGATGGAAAAAACCCAGATTTTATGGACACCGGCCGGTCAAAACCTAGCGTCGCTCGGGGCTAAATCATTGGTCGATGTTTCTGATGGAGATACGCCTAATATTCGGATGCCAATTCGGATGCTATCGATTGATACACCGGAAGTGACGGCTAAGTCGGTTGGTCGTGCCGGAGTTGTCGATGACGAATTTATGCAACTTGTCGGTTGGATTAGAGCAGGCGCTGCCCCCGTTTCAAAAGCGTTCGGTGAATATATTCTGCCGAAGCTTGAAAACGTTGATGCCGGTACATTGCAATTCCAACAAGGCAAAGAAGCAAGCGCGTATTACAAGAATAAGATAGATGAGAGATTGATTCGTAAAGGCTCTAGCCGGCGTCGAAACCTGTTTATCCGGGCCGCTGATTCACCGTTTGATAAATACGGGCGTTTGCTGGCTTATGTTGCGCCATCGTATAGCCAAAAAGAGCGCGAGAATATGACCCGGCGCCAACGTGCGACATTTAATCTAGACATGATTGAAAGTGGATGGGCTGCCCCGTTTATCCTGTTTCCGTCGATTCCCGGAGAGCTGGATTTGCCGCTTTATATTGAGATGGCAGTCAGCGCAGAGGACTCACGCAATGGACAATATAGTCATGAATTGTCGTTACCCGGTTATGAATATAGGATGTGCGAAAGGTTATACGATATCACTAAAAAGATAGTCAATGGCGTGTCGCTGTCTTATCCGCAACAACTGGGCTGGCGAAGCCGCTACTGCGCGGACATGCGCGATCGAAGGCTTGTGGGGCCGGAAAATTATTTTCTGATTCCTCAACCCTATCGAATCTGGATTTGGCCTGAGGATGTACAGCGGGCAATTGGCATGCTCAATCTTGTGCCTATCGCGAGTTGAACGTTTATCGTGTTTCGTCACTTAGGGCTGACGTTGTTCGGTTCATTCAACGCGTTAAGTGAATTGGCAATCGACTGATTTTATGAGTTATCCAGAGTAGTCTCGAATATCAATTACTTACGACGAATTGTGCTGGAATAATTGCATGAAATATCTAGTTATCCTCATTCTTTCCCAGTTCCTGACCGGTTGTGCGAACCCCGGATTAACATTTGTGAATAGCATTGCCTTGTTTGACAACTACGATCTAGTCTCCAATTTGAAATATGGAGAGAATCAATCCAATCAATTGGATATTTATCAACCCGCCGGGTCACCAAAGGCGACGGTGATTTTCTTTTACGGGGGGTGCTGGGGCGCTTGTACTGTTTATGGCCGTGAAGAATATCGGTTCGTCGGGCAAGCATTAACTCAGCAGGGTTACCAGGTCGTTGTCCCAGACTACAGGTTGTACCCAGACGTTTTATTTCCGGAAATCATGCAGGATAGTGCGAAGGTGATTGCATGGGTCAACGAGAACATTGCCCAATATGGCGGTACCCCTGAAAAAGTTTTTTTAATGGGGCATTCTGCCGGTGGACATATCGCAGCAATGCTAACGGTAAATGAGACTTATCTACCTTCGGAATTGCGCCAAGCCATAAAGGGATTTATTGGTCTTGCGGCACCGTATGATTTTATCTTAGACAAACCGTATTTAGTGAAACTCTTTTCCGACTTGAATTATATTGAATCTCAGCCCGTTCACTACATTGACGGCAATGAACCACCGTTGTTATTGCTCTATGGAAATGAAGACCGTACTGTTTATCCGCGTAATATCATCAATATGACCCGGGCTGTAGAATCTCAAGGGGGCCGTGTCGAAGCGCACACCTTCGACGGCGTGGATCATGTGGATATTCTAGCCGCATTGTCGATCCCCTATCGCGGTAGTTATCCGGTCATGCAGGCAATTGCCGCGTTTATAGAAAAACATAGGGGTTGATCAACTTCTGGGACATTGATATTCCAACCAGTAATCTCGATATTCGATGTCATACAATAAAGATTATTTGATTAACCAACCTTTAATTCCTAAATCGACATGACGTTAACGACACGCGCTTTACAATTTCCCGCGATATCCTTGTTGCTACTCGTTTATACCAATCGTTTTCAAGTTTTGGCCCAACTGATCCGGAACCTTCGTAAACAACACATTGAGCGGGAAAGTGATGTCAATCTGCGGCAATTATCGCTTCTGCAAAAACGCATTGGCTATATTAAATATATGCAGGCTTTAGCTATTTTCAGTTTTATTCTTTGTACGTTCTCGATGTTTTCTTTGTTTTTGGATTATCAAATGGCAGGTATGTGGCTTTTTGGGATTAGCTTACTGTCGATGGTCGGATCATTATTGTTCGCGCTTGTCAAAGTATTGATGTCTACCAACGCGCTATCGGTTGAGTTGGAGGATCTTCTCAAATAAACAGCCGCAACAAAATTACCATTTCTCAACGTAAGGACGTAGATCCAATTCAAAGGTCCAGGCTGATTTCTTCTGTTGTGATAGGTGGTAATACGTATCGGCAATGTCATTGGGATGAAGCAATTCGTTATCCGCCGAATCGGCGACATGCTTGCCACCCAAGGCTGGTCCAACAGAGCCATCAAGGATCACGTACGCAACGTGAATTCCGTCTGGTCCCGCGTGTTTGGCAATGGACTGCGCGAGACTACGTTGCGCGGCTTTGGCAGGTGCAAAAGGCGCTGTATGAACGTTGCCCCGCAGTGACGCGGTTGCGCCGGTTACGATGATTGTGCCGGTTCCAGAACGACGCATATCCGGTAGAACCTGTTGAGCAGCCACTAGCAAGCCCAATGTATTGATGCGCCATGAGCGTTCAAAATCGTCAATGGTCGTATCATCGATATTCACAAAGACACCCGATCCAGCGTTATAGATCAGTAATTCAACAACGCCCATTTCGGCATTGATCGTCTTAAAGGCCGCTTTTATCTGATTCGTATTAGTGGCATCACAACGATATGCTTTTGCATCACCTATCTCGTTCGCTAAAGAATTGAGGTACTCCATATTTCTTGATAACAGTGCAACTTGGTATCCATTTGCGCCAAACTTATGCGCAAAAGCCGCGCCGTTACCAGGGCCCACACCTACGATGACACAAACGGGTTTATTCATTTTTTCCTCGGCTGTATTGAATCACTAAAATTGGTTCAATTAGACAATTCAAGCCCGAACAAAGATCGAAAGACAGCACTTGGCAAATTGCGAGCATTGGGGAGTTCAAGTGGCTAAAGTATAATCTAAGTCCCGGGTGATTCAGCCATATCCTCGCAGCGGCAGTCACCGGAGACCTTGAGTTTCTCGGACAAGTCTCGGAGCGCAGTGCGGATGCCTTCTTCGATGACAGGATGATAGAACGGCATCTCCAATAATTGATTGATGGTGAGTTGTTGTTGGCATGCCCACGCCAGGAGGTGGGCCGTGTGTTCAACCCGGGGTCCGAACATTTCACCGCCGATCAATCGGCAGCACTGACGATCGGCATAAAGCCGCACCAAACCCGCGTTTTTTCCCATCACCCGGGCCCGACCTTGGCTTGCGTAATCGATTTCACCAATGGCAATCTGTTGAGGATCGAGTTCCGCGTAGGATTTTCCAAATAGCGCCATTTGTGGATCAGTAAACGCGATAGCCAGAGGCGTGCGGCGCACATGGGCCATCACGTTTGGAAAAAGCATGCTATTGCTTCCGGCGATGCGCCCTTCATCACTGGCTTCGTGGAGTAATAGACGATGTCCCGATGCATCACCGGCAAGAAACAGCGGCAGGTCTCCAATCTGGGTGGTCTGCGCGTTCCAGTTTAGTATCGAACCGTTGTGTATTTGAGCGCCGGCAGATTCTAAATTGAGGTCTAAAAGATTGGGGCGTCGTCCGGCGGCTACCAGTACTTTTTCGAATGTATTTATTTGCCGTTCGTCATTTGGCCCGTTCCAACCTAACGTAATACCTTCGGCAGTGACGTCCGCTTGGTCTATTTTCGTACAAAGATGAAAATCCAGCTGGGAACCAAGAAGTTCAGAGACCGATGATTGAACCGCCGGGTCGGTAAACGGGCCAATTCTGTTTGATCGGCCAAAAAAGGTCATCTGTACGCCCAGTCGGCTCAAGGCCATACCTAGTTCCAAACCAATAATGCCAGTACCTATGACAGCCATGCTTTTGGGCAACGTTTCGAGCATGAAAACATCATCGTTAATAATGATATGCTCGCGAATTTTGTCGAACGGATGGGGTATGACCGGCGAGCTTCCCGAAGCGATTACAACGGAGTTGGCATCAATCTGCGTATGGTCGTCAATTTGTAACTGCGTAGCTCCGATAAATTTTGCTCGCCCGATAACGCGGTTTTCCTCGGGAAGTGCCTCCGTGTCCGCAACTACAAAACTGACAAATCGATCGCGCTCACTTCGCACTCGCCCTAGAACTGCTTGATCGTCGATCGTAATGTTGCCCGCCTTAATACCAAATTTTTCGGCTTCGGTAATTTCATGTGCAGCATCCGCCGCGGCAATCAACAATTTTGATGGCATGCAGCCAACACGGGCGCAGGTTGTTCCATAGGCGCCCGATTCGATCAGGACCCAACTGCCCCCGGCTTTTTCGATTTCTCGTCTGGCGTTGAGTCCTGCTGAACCCGCGCCAATAATCGCCACATCGACCTTTTTCGCAATCATTTTCCATTCCCCGTACATCGATTGATGCTAATTTTTGAATAGTCATATTAACGGATTCGAAGCTCTTTTTGTTGCTCACTTTGGCGACCGATCTCATATTCCCAATCGCAGGTTTTTACGATGCTTGTTGGTCAAGCAGCGCCAGGATTTTGCAGCAATTGTTCATTGCTTGTAGATGCGGTTGGCAGACTCAGTGGTTTATTCCCAAAGTTTTCCAAAGACCTGCTGCGAATGCGGAACCTCTCCTTCCTCGGTGTAGATACTGCTATCACTGACCCTAGGGAATAGCGGTCGCCAAGGTTTGTCCGGCGCGCGGCAGTCCCAATCCCAAAAAATTTGCGGCACATTGTTCGGGCATTGGAAAAAAAACACCGAGTGGCTCATGATATTGAATAAGCCCTCGCAATAGGGTGCCGAGATATATTTGTCGAGCAAGGATCTGACACGAATGATTTCCGATTCGCCCATGTGGCTTTCGGGTGCGAGCAACGAAACTTCTTCACTGACGCTAACCAGCTGAACTTGCCGCGGTTTAACCACATCGAATGTTTTTCTGATTTGTTTAATCTGTTCGATTTCGTCGCTTTCGTCCAGACGGTAAAGTATTTTGACCAAGGGATCAAAATTTCCGCGATTCATCTGATAAAAAGTATCTATAGCGCGTTTATTCGCAACCAACGTACCGAGGTAGACTTTGGCATAGCGATTAAATAGCGCGTGATGATCTCTACGATAGCTGAATGAAAAGAACTGGCAACCAGTCCCTACGTAGTCATCGAGTAACACCAAAGCACACTTAGAAAAATCTGTTTTTTGGGATTCGAGTGCTTCAAGATTGGTAAATTCTAAGCTCCGGATACCGTTTGCTTTGCGATAAAAATAACAGACCAAATCGCCGCTTTTTGAGCAGAATGTACGGCTGAAGTCGATTTGATCGTAACAGTGTTCGGGGTCCGTATTTACTATGAAGCCATCGTGCTGAAGTCGTTCTTTCAGTTTTGTATGCAATATCTGTAGCCCAAAATGAACCCGCCGATATCCCCAATAATCGATCAATTCCGCCAACCGCAGTGCAATTGAACGATCTTCGATTTCAAATTGATCCAGCCAGGTATTTATATTGTCCCGACCGACAAAGTCTTCGTTAAATCGGTGGTAGAGCGTATCAATATAATTTTTGACCATAATCCAAAAACAGAATGTCAATGGGTAAGCTTGGGCGCGGCAATAAGGTAGCGTAATTTTCTGGGAGAATTTGTTGTTGGCAAAGGCCATTTCATAATAAGTCTAACCGGTAGAAGCGCGCTGCATTATCCACTAGGATCTTACGCCGGTCTGACTCCGGTAATGATGCAAGATTATTCTCGATATAGTCGTGTGAGTTTGGAAAAGCGGACGTGAAGTGAAAGGCGTCTGCCTCCCAAAGAATATTATCAATGCCGATTGCGGCTAGGTGTTCTTGGGTAATCTTTTCGTACCAAAAATTAACCGCGCACTGGCGTCGAAAATATTCGCTGGGTTTGAGTGGCATTCCTTGTTCCCAGAGCTTGCCTGCCTCCCACTGGTGGTCACAGGTCTCCAAAAGGTGCGGCACCCATCCTAGGCCTGCCTCGATGGATATACATTGCAATTTCGGAAAACGGGATAGTACTCCCGAAAACAGCAGATTGCCGAACAGTTCAGCATTCCCTAGCATCGCGCGCATCGAAACATAAGCCTGCAATTGCGCTGGGTTATAGCCTTTCCATACCTCTCGCCCGAGCATAGTAGTGGGGCCAATATGGAAAACCAAAGGCATATTTGCTTCTTCGCAAGCTGAATATACCGGATCCCAATGTGATTCATTGAAGTGCGGAAGACCGAGGATCTCAGGCGCGGCTAACCACATCAGCGCGCGGTGACCGCGCGCTGCACACCGGTTGATTTCAGTCACCGCCAACGAAACATCCCAAAGTGGCGCCAGACATTGAGGGATAAAACGTGGACTTAGGTTATACCATTCGTCAATGACCCAGTCATTATAAGCCTGAATACAGGCGAGCCTGTAAGCTGGGGTTTCGGCATCGATAAATTCCGCGGAACTCCACACCTTTGAAATATTCGGAAAGAATGCCTGCGCGTCAGTCCCATCAAATTCCATGGCACGGAGCCGTGCATCAGGTTGATAAGTTTCTTTGGGCACATCCTCCCAAATTCGTACGATACTATCCGCTTGGGTACGGTCTTCCAGTGCGGCGGCAATACCTCTGGAAACAGGGCGGAGTTTTTTTCCGGCAACAAACCAGTAATCACGGCCATCATCGCCTCGATTGACCTGCGGCGCGAGTGATCGATACTTTTTCGGCAAACGATCGACAAATAGGTGCCTGTCTTCCTGCAGATGGTCGTCGGTAGAGATAACCCCATGCTTGATTTCAAGTTTCACGATATTGCTCCGTATTTTGCGACCGGATTAGAATAAACCATAAAACCGAACTGATTATTACGATCAAACCGGTCACCGCCGATGCCGTCAAAGCGCTTTGAGGCACTTCCTTGGTCACAGCGGCAGCGATTACGACTGCGGCAGCGCTTTGCACAACGGCTGTTGTTCCCTGTTCTAGTGCGAGCAAGCGCGATAAATAATCACACTCGCATTTTTGTTGCAGTAGAGCCATCGTGCTGACGCGAACGATACCCGCACCAAGATAGCCAATCGCCAGAACGAATGCGGCGATCCATAATCCATAGTGACCGAGCAGTCCTGTCGCAAGATAGCCCAAGCCAAGGATTCCGAGCCCGGGGGCAATTATCCTGAAGCCATTATCAGTGGCATTGGCCAGAGCTTTTTGCATTAAAAGTGGACCTAGAAATAATCCTATTCCGCGCGCGGCGAACAACACGCCGATTCCAACTTTACCTGCCAGGAAAACCGATTCCCCCAATATATTCAGCAATACCTGTGCGCCGGTGCCGATATACAAACTAAGCCGCATACAAAAAATAATGAGCAACGTTTTACGTTCCAACAGATATCTGAGAGCTGCACGTACGCTCTTTGGAGAAGACTGTTTTTCAACGGAGTCACGATGATTGCCAGAGTAAGGCGCTAATTTGACCATCAGTAACAAAAACCAGCTAATCACAAAGCTAATCGCAACGAGCAAGAATAATTCTTCAGTGGGTGTGTCATTTCCCCGCAGCGCGATAGTCGCGCCGCCGGCAATTATCATGGAACTTGGTGCGAGATTAACTAAAGTGTTGGCCTGCATCAGATCATCTTTCTCAACAATCCGCGGTAATAGCGAGCCGCTGGCGACGATCGCAAAAATAGTTGAGGTGCTATTGAGAATGTTTATCAGATATACGGTGACATGGGTGGCTTCCTGCCAAGCGATTAGCAATCCGATCGTAAGCGATGCGCTGATCAGTTTGCTGGCCAGAAGTACATTGCGGGGGCCGATTTTGTCGATAAATTGACCGGCCAACGGAATCACGAATACAGCCGGAAGAAAACTGGTGGCGAGCACCAACCCTTGCGCTACGTGACCGTAAAGACTGTTTTCTATGCCAGCGAGCAAAGTAATCGTAAATTTAGATATCGAAAAATAGGCGAGCAGCTCGCTCAACCAAAAGATCGAAAAATTTCGATTATCGAAGCACAAGAAACGGATCAAATTCAATCGTTACTCCGATATGGAATGTAAGTCATGTAAAAAATTCGTACTTTGAAACCTGAGTCGGTGAGATTGCCGCGCCAACTGGGGACTCTTCCAATGCAATGGAAACTTGCTTGATTTCATCGAGGATTTCATCGACGCTACCTGCTGAACCATTTAGACTGCCAGCATGTTCAATCTCGATCTGGTTCAAGATTCTCCCGTCCTCACCGAGGCACTCGTCCACGCTGAACTGGAACACACTTCCACTGTCGAGTACCACAGGAATTTTAAGCTGTGCCTTTCGAAATGCGTTCAGTTTGCGCAGTTGGTGTTGCCGGATAAATTCATCCGGTTCGCATTTAGCGCCGTCTATATCCGTGGAATGAGAGGCTTGTGTCCTGCGTAAGAGTATTTCTCCGTGTGCTTCCGTTGCTTTTTTAGTCTTGAGCGAGCAGCGGCCTGCTCTTGTTTCAACAACCGTATACGCACATTCGGCGTCCGGGCCTGCGCACAAGTGATAGCGCCGGACCCTTGAAAACACATGGGGGTACGGTAGCAACAGGCGCCAACTGTCGGCTTTACCTTCCAACCAGGCGTGTAGGCGTACAAAGGTTTTTTCCGGGTCGTTGACCGATATGGTGTGCTTTATTTCTATTTCCGGAAATTTTAGATAGGTATGATCCGAAATTGTCTTGTGCATATAGAATTGCATATACAATTCAAAAGCCCCGAACGGCAACCAGAATACATAAGGTGCAATATCCTGGATAACCGGGAAGTCATCTTCGCGGTCTAAAATTGGCAGCTTGACCTCAATGCGCGGGCCAAGGTCTCCTAGCAATTCGAGCCGTTTGTCGACGACTTTGTACAGCAAGCGTGAGTAATCGATGGTTATTCGGTGGCGTTCGTCCTTGTGGGGAGATATTGCGAAGTGACGCCGATGTACCGCTTTCACCAGATTTGTGACATGGGTTTTGTGCAATATTTCCAGGGCTTCCTGATTGTCGTCAGGTATTTCCTGCAGTTTGTCCAATTCGCCCAGAAAGACCTTGGCCTCAGATTTCTTGCGTTCGACTGTCCAGTGCAAGGGTAGTAATTTTTGCATTGAGAGATTCTCAATGGGTAAGTCTGAATAAGCCCTAAGCCGTAAACTGGTATCAATTTCCGGTTCGGTTTTGACCGGGTCATAAAAATACAGCGTTAGTGTCGATTCGTAAGGGCGCTTAATCTCAGGATAATTGCGTTCAACCATCTTAACAATCTGTGCCATGTCATGATGGAACAGATCGTGTTTGAATTCATTTCGCTTGAAAAAAGACTTCATGATAAAGACATCGCGAGCAAAAATAGGGCGTAATATGACGTTTCTTCTGGTCGAAACGTACTCAGAACCCAATTCGATGTCAATTCTGATCGGGATCAGAGAATAAATTTACGACATAAAGACAAATATTGATTGCCCAAGATAGTATTGAAGCGTTGTGTTTTTTGATACAGTGAATGGGCAATCTCTTTTACTGAAATCACAATGTTTTTTTAAAGAAATATGCGAAGATTTCTAATTTACTGCCATCGAATTGACCACAGACTATGATGACTAACGATAAAACAAGCGAGGTCTGGACGCAGTGAACGCAGCGAGTGCACGATGGAAATCTGCCTTTAATTCCGGTGACGCGGCAGGTTGTGCGAACCAATATGAAAAAGATGCGGTGATGTATGCCCGACCATTTGGCACCTTTAGCGGGACGGACGAAATACAGGGTTTTTGGCAGAAACTTATAGACGATGGATTTTCCAACGTCGATTATATTGATCCCAATATAGAAGTTGTTGATGAGAATAACGCGATACTCACGTCGGGTTGGAAAATGAATCTAGCGGCTGGCGTAATTCATAAAGAACATTGGGTATTACAAACAGATGGAACTGCGAAATTACGCGAGGATGATTTTGAGGCTACAGCCTAGCAACCAATACGGGATAAAGAATAATATTGTCACCTCAAGATGCCTACGGAGCATCGAAAAAACCCGGGTTAGCTCAGATTCGTCTTCCGATTTCCGGCCACGACTAAGCCGATTAGCCCTACGACTAGCAAAAATACTGTATTCGGTTCGCTGACAGCTAAGGTTCGGGCTCTTATCCTCACGGCATTGATGTATGCACCCGCCTTAGCGCTTCTGAAGAATTGTTGAGTAATAGGATTCTGGTTAGTTTGAAATTTTGACCGAAACCTCAATGATTAACAGATTACATATTAAAAAATAGGGTTTAGCACGGCCTTTTGTCAAGTTGAAAATTTGCATCGGTCAGTTTAAGCATCTAGCTCCGCAAATACATCTTTGGTTGCCAGTAACGCGTTCGTGGCCCCCGGAAATCCGCAATATGCGATCATTTGTGTAATCACTTCTACAATCTCTTTGCGTGAGGCGCCGCAGTTGAGTGCCGCATGTACATGTATTTTGAGCTGGGGCATCGCGAATCCCTGGACGGTTAATGCCGCGACGGTACAAAGTTCCCGGGTTTTGTCATCCAAAATGTCCCGTGTATAGAGTTCTCCAAACGGAAATTCGACATTGACCTTGGCGAATTCCGGTGAAATTTCTCGAATGTTTTCTACGTAGTGATCTGCCTCTGGACCGAGATGCTTGCGCATCTCCTGCATCCCTTTGCGGTAGAGTTCGTTTGCCATCGCATTATACCTCTCTAATGGTGTTGGTAGATTGATCGGTTTTGGATTATATGCCGACTAAAGTCCAGGGTCCCGTACCTTGCAGTAAAAAAAATGCAGCGACTGCGGCGAGTACGTAATTTTTTTGTGCCGAAGTAATATGGCCGACCGCTGCCAGTGTTTTCAATTGCTCCAGAGTATTTTTGTCCTCGGTCGAGGCCGTCAAAGACATGCTTGAGTCCTGAGCTTTTCCAGCCAGACGGTAATGAACTACGGCGCCACCCAAGCTGAAGATTAGCAATCCAAGCGCTCCGATGCGGCCATAAATTCCGAACAATATCGAGCACGCCCCTAGCATCATTACCAGTAGCGACCCTCGGGCAAACCATTCCGGTCGCCAGGGAAATAACAGACTGGTATTGCTTACCGTTCCGGGCCAATTTTTTAACAAATTGGGGATGGGTGACAAGAACATCCATGCGAAAACCACACGCAACAGGATCCAGGCGGTTGTTTCCCAATTCATCTTTTTAGTATCGTGATGTTCAGGCTTTCAACAGACATTAATGGCCGCCGTAATGGTCCGTGTCAGCAAATAGTTCAGCGTTATCACTGTAATCAATTGGAATGTCGATCAATACTGGGCCATCGACTGTCAGTGCCTTTCGCAGCACCGGAATAAGTTCATCTGCGTGGTGGACAGCAAGCCCGACCGCGCCAAAACTTTCAGCAAATTTGATCAGATCGACGGGACCAAAATCAACCCCGGATCGGCGCCCATATTTCATTTCTTCCTGACTGCCGACCATGTCATAAGAGCCATCCCGCCAAACGCAGTGGACAAAACGGCATTGGTGCCTTACCGCAGTCTCTAGCTCCATTGCGGAAAACAGGAAACCACCGTCGCCGGAAATAGAGATAATCTTTTCTTCGGGACGTACCATGCTCGCCGCCATCGCCCAGGGTAGCGCAACTCCAAGGGTTTGTTGACCGTTACTGAACAACAAATGATGAGGTTTATAACTATATAAATGTCTCGCCAACCACATATAATGCGATCCAACATCGCTGATCACGGTTGTATCATCATCGGCGATGCTTTGCAGGTCATGGATAAAGCGCAGCGGATGAATCGGAAATCCGGATAAATTAGCTCCCTTTGTACTGCCTGCATCCAGTTCATCTCGCAGTTGAGCGATCGTTGATGGATTAATCAGCTTTGAATCGGCTAAATGATCGGATAATTGCCGAATGCTGGAAGCAATATCGCCAATCAATTCGACCGCCGGACGATAACAGGCACCTATATCGGCGTAATTTGCATCCAAGTGAATAATTTCCAGTTTGTTGCCTAGATTCCAAACTTCCGGGTCATATTCAACCGGATCGAAGCCTACAGTGACCACAACGTCCGCTTCGCTGAGTAATCGATCTCCAGGACGGTTTCTAAATAATCCTACTCTGCCCACGAAGCAAGGTACGAGCTCCCGAGATAATACACCGGCCGCTTCAAAGGTTTCGATCGTTGCGATCGGGCACTTGTTTAGCAGATCTCGAATAGCCTCTGTATTTCTTGGTTTGCCGGATTCCAGTCCTAACAGCAATACGGGCTGCCGGGCTTTTTTGATTAGCTCCGCTGCTTTGGAAATGGCTTCAACAGACGCGCTCCCCATAACAGCGGGCGGAATTCGGCCGGTTGTTTCCTGGTTTACCGGTTCGTTGAGGATATCTTGGGGCAGACTAACGAAGGTTGCGCCACCCCTTGCTTCGGTTGCGATGCGAAACGCATTTGAAATTACTTCGGGGATACTTTCGGCGACGACCACTTCCACACTGCTTTTGGTCACCGGTTTCAGTATGCTGACATTGTCCAGACTTTGGTGCGTTTGCTTTAACCGCATCCGCCGGGGAACGGCGCCACCTAGTGCAACCATAGGGTCGCCCTCGGTAGTCGCGGTCGCAAGACCCGTAGTTAGATTGGAAACGCCAGGGCCGGATGTAACCAATACTACCCCCGGCGACCCTGTAAGCCGTCCGATGCAAGCGGCCATAAAAGCAGCATTTTGCTCGTGACGGCAAAGAATCAATTCGGGACCACCATCAGACAGCGCATCGAAAACTGCGTCGACTTTGGCTCCAGGAATACCGAATATATATTCGACACCCTGTTTTTCCAAGCACTCGACCAAAAGGCGTGCCCCGTTTTTAGCTGTACCCATAAAAATCCTTGGCTAAGCTGTCAAAGTCTTACATGTGTCACATTAGGAGCTTTATCATATCATTCGTCGATAAAAAGTTGCACAGCGGTTTTGTGCTAAGTACAAATATGGGTAGTAAAATTAATAGTCATTTCGACCCTTAACTAAGTAAGTTAATCTAAACCTACTCTTTCTACTGTGGGTCGAATGATCCACACGAAGATCCGCGATTCCTGTATGTAACGGACGGATTCGGGCAAGTGGGATGCGAATGGTCGTGATTTCATGCGGGACGTTATATTGGCCAGGACGCCAATATGCAAAGTGTTGCAACTGTTTTTGCAATTTAGGAACAATGTTTAGGAGTATTAGAGTAGTACAATCTTTCCTACCTTTACCATAGTGAATCGTTAAGATTTCTACGTCGAAATTACAATCCAGTACATCTAAATTCAAGCATTTAAATAGTCGTAGTACGCAGCCATCAAAAATTTAGAAACCAAACCGACTGGGTCGTTCAAACGATCAAAAATGAGTTCAATTTCCTGCCGGGATAATACTGCGGGAATATAAGGCTTGTATTTTAGTCGCACAAAGCCGTTGAACTAGTCGAACTCTTGCATAAACATCTGATAAAACAAAAAACCATAGCGGATTAAATGCCTGCTTCTGACAGGATGTGGAATTTTTTTCAAACGCTAGAAACGTCAGGTAATCGACCACATCTTGTTGTGAAAGATTCCTATGGTTTTTACTCTTGGTAAGGTTTAGGAATGGGCGAATCCTGCCACTGTCAGCCTTGAGCGTCCTGAGTGTATAGTGGCGCTATTTAATCTCGCTGAACAGCCGATAGAATAATAACATCCAAGAGATTCCAGTATTTGTCCGATAACATTTATTAGACTCACGTTTATTCAGGGGGACGATTGCTGATTTGCCGTTTGATTCACGCTGGATGGTTTACTACTTGGTTGTAAAGCAATAATCGAATAAGCTGTTGTTGGATTAGCTCAATGCTGTGATAGACTGGAAGCGCTGTAAATTCTGGGTAGTAGTTGCGTTACGGTCTTTGCATAGAACAAAGGATACCGCCTGTTTGGCCTGATCCTACTGCCGTTAAGACTGTCGTTTTTCGTACAGTTTTGCAAATAAAACTACCCTCATGGAGACCTGATTACGTTAATTTTGACAAAAACCTGAATCCGTGACTTCGACATACTGGGAAGCCTATATAGCGAGAAGGCATCGCGGGGTATAAAAAGGGGCTTGTTGAAAAGGTATTTAGGTTGGTAGTTTGTTATTTATCTGGGGCGAAGACGGGT
>Ga0209992_10001492_pt1 | contig 24399 bp, 19 predicted proteins | sample 2SBtaG_2_FD_182564 | JGI IMG/M metagenome (GOLD analysis project Ga0209992, IMG submission 182564) | Deep subsurface microbial communities from Kolumbo volcano to uncover new lineages of life (NeLLi) - 2SBTROV12_ACTIVE470 metaG (SPAdes)... | ecosystem: Environmental > Aquatic > Marine >... | reverse complement strand
CGGCGCCAGACCGGGTTGTGGCACGAATTCGTGCCATTGCGGCAACTGGCGCGGCGCCAGACCGGGTTGTGGCACGAATTCGTGCCATTGCGGCAACTGGCGCGGCGCCAGACCGGGATGTGGCACGAATTCGTGCCATTGCGGCGACTGGCGCGGAGGCCTCGTGCCCTTCTCCTACAGTCCCTGCCCCAGCGTCACCGTCACCATGCCGGCATTGCTCGCGCTCGTGTCGTCGTTGTACGCACTCACGACCACGTCGTCCTTGCCGTCCCCGTCCACGTCGCCCGTGCCGACCGCGAATCCGGTGTGCTGGCTGGCGCTGGTGCCCTCGAGCCAGCCGTCTGCCACGTCGGCCGCGGTCGCCGGGCCGGTGGCCCAGGGTCCGTAGAACAGCCACGCGGTTCCGGCGCTGCTGGCGCCGCTGTTGAAGTCCGACGCGCCCGCCAGCAGGTCGGTGACGCCGTCGGCGTCGAAGTCGCCAGCCGCCATCGAGATCCCGAAGCGCTCGTTGGTGCTGGAGCCCTCCCACGTGGTGAAGCTGTCCACCGCCAGGTCCACCGAGCCGGTGACCGGCCCGTAGACCAGGTGCGCGCGGCCCGTGTCGTTGTCGGCGTTCCAGGCCCCGATCACCAGCTCGTGGAAGCCGTCACCGTCCAGATCTCCGACCCCGGCCAGGCTCTCGCCGGCCCCAGCGCCGGCCTCGTCGCCCACGATCTTGGCATCGGCGGCGGACACCCGCAGGCTGTAGGCGTTCCACACCGACGTGGTGTCGCCGAGCACCAGGTAGGCCGCACCGGCGGCGGAACCGGCCTCGTCCTCGTCCGGGGCGCCGATCAGCATGTCGTCGTACCCGTCGCCGTTGGTGTCACCGACGCCCGCAAGCGCTCTGCCCAGGTGGTCCGAGGCCGCCTCGGCCCGGAACTTGCCGTCGGCGTCGGCCAGGCTGTGGCTGCCGGTGACCGGGCCCAGGTACAGGTAGCCGGCGCCGCCCTGGCTGAAGGCCGAGTCCTCGTCCTCGGCCCCGATCAACAGGTCTGGGATGCCGTCTGCGTCGACGTCGCCGGCGCTGGCGAGCGCCGAGCCTGCGTTGTCCGACGTGTCCTCGCCGGTGAACACGGCCCCCGCAGCCGCCAGGCTGCCGCCGACGGTCATCGGTCCGTACAGCAGGTAGGCCTGGCCCGAGTCCGAGCCGTTGGCGTTGCTCTGGAGGGCCCCGACCAGCACCTCGCCGTTTCCGTCGCCGTCCAGGTCGCCCACGTAGGCCACCGCGCTGCCGGCATAGTCCACGTAGTCGGTGCCTTCGAACACCACCCCGTCCTCGTCGACGTAGCGCTCGCCGTAGCTCCCGCTGTGCACGATCACGAGCGCGCCGGAGTCGGTGTCGCCGGCGTTGGCCTTGCGGGCCCCCAGGGCCAGATCGGCCAGGCCGTCGCCGTTGACGTCGCCGACACCCAGGCTGTAGCCCAGCTCATCGCCGGTGGTGGCCCCGTAGTACAGGACTTCGGCCGCGTAGGGGTCCAGCTCGCCCTCCAAGCGGCAGCCCGTGGCAGCGCCGTCGCAGTTGTTGTCGACCCCGTCGTCGCAGACCTCGTTGGCCCCCGGGTTCACCAGGGGATCGGCGTCGTCGCAGTCCCCGCCGTCGGCGACCGCGGAGTCCGCCTCGCAGGTGAGCACTTCGGTGGCGCCGTAGCCGTCGCCGTCGCCGTCGACGTAGAGCACCGCGGGGTCGCTGACGTCCGGGTCGTCGTCGTCGGCCAACCCGTTGCAGTCCTCGTCGTTGTCGGCGTCGTCACAGATCTCGACGGCGCTCGGGTTGATCCCAGGGTCGTCGTCGTCGCAGTCCGTGCCACCCAGCCGGTCGCTCTCGAAGCCGTCCCCATCGGCGTCGGGCACCAGCACCGAGAGCGCGAGCTCGGCCTGGGCGGATGCACCGGGGGTGTCCCAGACCGTCACGGACAGGGTGTGCTCGCCCAGGGCCAATTCGTCCAGGGTCACCGTCGCGGTCGCGTCTCCCCCCGGACCATTGGGTCCTTCGGGCAGGGCTTCGCCGTCCAGCCACCAGGCCAGGGTCAGCGCGGTCAGGTCCGGCTCGGTGTCGTCGATCAAGCGCACGGTGGCCTGGGCCGACGCGCCCTGGGCAAAGGCGGCGTCGCCGGTGGGGTCGGTGAACGCGATCTCCGGCGGGGTGTTCTCGCGCACGGTCAGCAGCACGCTGGTCTCGCCCACGCCCCCCGACGTGTCGGTGGCGTACACCGTGATCCGGTGGTCGCCCTGGCTCAGCGTGGTCGCCTCGAAGATCAAGCGCTCGCCGCTCTGGGTGTCGCCCTCCAGCTCGCCGTCCCGGTCCGAGACCCACAGGGTCGTGAGCTCGTCCAGGGGGGTCTGGTCGTCGCTCACGATGACCTCGAAGGCCACGGGGAAGCCCTCGGTCACGGTGTCCAGGTCCACCGGGGAGACGATCGACAGGTCCGGCGGGTCGTTGTGCACGACCACCTCGTCGCCCACGCAGGCCAGGAGCCACAACAGCACGTCAGAGCCCTCGCCCGGCGAACACGAAGATCGCGCCGGCTTCGGTGGCCTGGGAGTCTTCGCGGGGTGCGCCCATGACCAGCTCGTCCTTGCCGTCGGCGTCCAGGTCCCACATGACGAGCCCGGTGCCCAGGTGGTCGTAGCTCACGGCGCCCTCCCAGTGGGCGTCCAGGCCGCTGCCCAGGTCCACGACCGCGGCGAGGGACAGCAGCGGGCCGTGCAGCAGGGTGACCCGGCCGCGGTCGGTGTTGCCCGGGTACTCGCTGGCCCCGATGAGCAGGTCCAGCTCGCCGTCGCCGTCGACGTCGCCCGAGGACAGGGCGTGGGCCGTCAAGCTGCCGTTGTGGGTGCCCGCAAAGGTGATCTCGGCGCTGGCCAGGGAGATCTCCCCGGTCAACGGTCCACGAAGGAGGAAGGCCGACCCGGGAGCGCTGCGGGACTCGGCGCCGATCACCAGGTCGCCGAAGCCGTCGCCGTCCAGGTCGCCCAGAGACTCGAGGGCGCTCCCGGCCCGCTGGTCGTAGTCGGACCCCAGGAGCTTGGCGTGGGCGCCGTTCATGCGCTCGGAGACCCCGTTGAAGTGGGTGGCGGAGCCCAGGACCAGGTAGACGACCCCGGAGTCCGTGTCGACGTCGTTGCGCTTGGGAGCCGCGATGAGCATGTCGTCGAGGCCGTCGCCGTCGACATCGCCCGCGCTCCCCACCGTGGTGCCCAGCTCGTCCTTGCTGGCCTCGGCCCGGAAGCGGCCGTCGTAGGCGTCGTCGATGTCGCCGGTCACCGACGCTGGGCCCAGCAAGAGGTAGGCCGTGCCCCCGTCGCTGTAGAGGGTGTCGTCCAGGGGCGCGCCCAGCAGCAGGTCGGCCAGCCCGTCGCCGTCGACGTCGCCCGCCGCCGCCACCGATGTGCCCAGCTCGGAGTTGGCGCCGCTGCCGCTCCAGGTGTCGTGGGTGCCCAGGTCGCCGCTGGTCGTCACGGGGCCGCGGAGCAGGTACGCCCGGCCGGACAAGCTGCCGTCGGTGTCGTCGTCCGGGGCGCCGGTGACCAGGTCCGCCCAGCCGTCGCCGTCGACGTCTCCCAAGGCGGCGACGCTGGTGCCCGCGTAGACCCGGTCGTGCTCGCCGGTCCACGTGGGCTCGCCCGTGCCCAGCACCCGCTCGCCGTTGTGGGGTCCCAGAGACACGTGCAGCGCCCCGGCGTAGGTGGTCGCGCTGGAGTTCTGGTAGGCGCCGATGACCAGATCACCCACCCCGTCCCCGTCCACGTCGGCCGCGTCCAGGCTGATGCCGGCCCTGTCGGAGCCGCTGCCCCCGTAGACCACGGCGTCTGCGCTGAAGGGATCGACCTCGCCGGCGTAGCGGCAGCTGGTGCTGGTGCCGTCGCAGTCGTTGTCCAGCCCGTCGTCGCAGACCTCGGTGGCGTCCGGGTTCATGGTGGCGTCGGCGTCGTTGCAGTCCTGGTCATCGTCGACGCCAGTCTCGGGCTCGCAGGTCCAGTAGGCGCCGGCCGGGTCGCCGAACCCGTCGCTGTCGGCGTCGGGCCACGCCTCGACCTGGCCTTCGACGCTGTCGTCGTCGTCGTCGGCCAGCCCGTCGCAGTCCTCGTCGGTGTCGTCGTCGTCGCAGACCTCGATGGCATCGGGGTGGACGTCGTCGTCGTTGTCGTCGCAGTCGTCGCCGCCCAGGCGGTCGGTCGTGAAGCCGTCCCCGTCGCTGTCGGGGACCAGAAGGTCGATCTCCGTGGTCGCGTTGTCACTGTCTCCAGGCGTGTCGGTCACCGTCACCCGGATGGTGTGGGAGCCCACATCGAGGTCGGAGACGGTGACGTCGGCCAGGCCGTCGGCGTCGGGGTGCTCTCCGCCGGTGATCGCGACGCCGTCGACCTCCCAGGCGAGCGTGAGGGCGGTCAGGCTGGCTTCGGTCGAGTCGCTGGCCTGGACCGAGACGACCACGTCGCTGCCCTGTTCGAAGGCCTGTCCGGCCTGGGGGGTGAGCACGGTGATCGAGGGGGGTGTGTTCGGGAGCACGTCCAGGGTGATGCTGTCTTCGCCGACCTCGGCCTCCTCGTCGGTGACGCGCACGGTGATGGTGTGGACGGTCCGCTCCAGTGGCTCTGAGACAAAGCGCACGCTTCCGTCTCGGAGCTCGAGCTCGCCGTCCAGCCCCCCCTGGGGGTCCGACGCGAAGACGATCGCCAGGTCGGTCAGGGCCGTGTAGTCGTCGCTGATGGCCGCGATGAACTCGATCGGGGTGCCCGTCGGGACCGCGGACTGGTTCACCGGGGACGCCAGGGCGACCTGGGGGGGCTCGTTGCGCGTGGAGAGGCCCTGATCGACGTTGCAGGCCAGCAGTGAGGGCAGCAGCAGGACGCCGGGCATCGATCGGACGGTAGCACGACTAGCTCCAGGTCCCCCAGTACGGCCCCGAGCCCCGGTGGGGGTCCTCTCCCGAGGGGATCCCGAGGGACGCTCGCAGCGCCGCTCGCCCAGCCGCTCGGTTGTAGTGGTAGAGCCGCTCGAGGGCTGGATAGCGCTGGGCGCTGCCCACCGGACAGGCCTCTCGCGACGCACAGGATCGGTCGCAGTCGGGCGCCGCCTGGTGAAAGGCCGCGCACCGGGTCACGGACCAGGTGCCGTCCGGGAAGGCGTCGCCAGGGCAGGCGGACACACAGGGGGCCGGACAGCCGACGCACAGGTCGTCGGCGGCAGGACTCGGCGGCAGCGGGAACGGCACGAAGGCGGCGGCCCTCAGTCCCAGCCAGGGGCCCCAGTGCCGGTCCAGCACGAGCCCCAGACGGCTGGGCGCCCCCAGGCCTGCCAGCACCGCCAGGGTGCGGAAGTCCAGGGGGAGTTCGGCGTCGTGGGCCGCGTAGTGCCAAGTCTGCGTGGTGTCGGCGGCGTGGAGCGCCCGCCTGGCAAACGCATCCAGGGGGTGGGCCGTGTGCAGCAGCGTGTCCGGGTCCGCCCGGCAGGCGGCGACGAAGGCCTCCCAGAATGCCGGACCTGCGCTCGCGACCACCACGATCGCCCGGGCGCCTGGGGCCAGGGCCGCGGTGCGGGTCTCCGGGCGGGCCGCCTGATCCCAGGCAGCACACGACGCCACGCCCACGTGGTTCAGGCCGGTGGGCGCCAGGCTGGCCTGGAGCTTCTGCAGCCAGAGCTCGCCTTGGGTCATGGCCCCTCCATGGACCGGGTTCGCGCCACACGATATCGGCCACGGCCAGGACGGACCCATGGTCGAGCTTCGCGGATCGCGTACACACCAACACCTGTTGGAAGCCTTTGCCCGAGAGGCCCAGGCCACGGTGCTGTTGGACCACTACGCCCAGATCGCCGAGATCGAGGGCTACCCCGAGGCCGCGGATGCCTTGCGGGAGCTCGCCGCGTCTCAGAAGCTCCAGGCCCATGGCCACCTGGACTACCTGCGCCTGGTCGGGGATCCGGCGACCGGGCTGCCCGTCGGCGCGACGGACAACAACCTGATGGCCGTGCTCACGGCAGACGGCGCCGACCAGCGCGACGCCTACCCGACCATGGCACGCACCGCCCACGCCGAGGGCTTCCCCGAGATCGCCAGCTGGTTCGAGACCCTCGCCCACAGCAAGCGGCACCACGCCAGCCGGGTGCGCGAGCTCATCGACGAGCACGACGAGCCCAGCTCCAGCGTGGGCCGCCGATGAGCACCTACGACGCCGCTGCGATCGAGGTCCTGGCCGGACTGGAGGCCGTGCGCCGCCGCCCGGCCATGTACGTGGGCTCCACCGGCCCCGACGGCCTGCACCACCTGGTCTACGAGGTGGTCGAGAACAGCATCGACGAGTCCCTGGCCGGGCACTGCTCGAACATCCAGGTCGAGCTGCACACCGACGGCTCCTGTGCGGTGACCGACGACGGCCGGGGCATCCCGGTCGCCGTGCACCCCACCCTGGGCCGGCCGGCCTGTGAGCTGGTGATGACCACCCTGCACGCCGGCAGCAAGTTCGGCGGCAGCGCCTATGCGGTCAGCGGCGGCTTGCACGGGGTGGGCGTGAGCTGCGTCAACGCCCTCAGCACCTGGACTCGGCTGGATGTCGACCGGGACGGCCGCCACCACCACCAGGCCTTTGCCCAAGGACGGGTCGTGGCCGACGTCGCGGACACTGGGCCGTCGGAGCGCACGGGCACCCGTGTGCACTTCCTGCCCGACCCGACCATCTTCGAGTCCACCTTGGACGCTGGCGTTCTGGCTCCGCGCCTCCAGGAGCTCGCCTTCCTGCACCCGGGCATCACGATCGTGCTCGACGACCAGCGCAGCGGCGAGCGGTCCGAGTGGCGCTACGAGACCGGCATCGCCGGCTATGTCCTGCACCTGAACCAGGGCCGCACGGTGCTCCACGACGAGCCCATCCACTTCGAAGGGGTCGAGGACAGCGTCCAGGTCGAGGTCGCGCTCCAGTGGACCAGCGCCTACACCGAGCAGCTCACCGGGTACGTGAACAGCATCCACACGGCCCAGGGCGGGGCGCACATCTCGGGGCTCCAGGCCGCCCTGACCTGGGCGGTCAACCGCTACGCCGAGGACAAGCGCCTGCTGTCTCGCGGCGCGGGCGAAGACATCACCGGGTACGACATCCGCGAGGGCCTCACGGCCGTGCTGTCCTTGCGTATGCCCGAGCCCGAGTTCGAGGGCCAGACCAAGAGCCTGCTGTCCAGCCGGGTCACCCACCAGGTCGAGGCCGTGGTCGCCAAGGGACTGCTGGACTTCCTCCAGGACCATCGCGAGATCGCCCTGCGCATCGTGGGCAAGGCGCTCGAGGCTTCCCGCGCCCGGCTCGCCGCCCGTCGTGCCAGCGAGCGGGCCAACTACCGGGTCATCGACCCCAAGGTCTCCGAGGAGATCTACACCGAGCAGTTCGGCATCCGGTCCAAGGACTGGCACAAGAGCTGCACCTGGCTCACCGATCAGTCCCTGCTCGAGGCCCACGCGGCGATGGCCGACGTGCCCGCCGACGCGGTGTTGCTCGACGTGTGCTGCGGCAGTGGCGTGGTCGGCAACAGCTTCCGGTCCAAGGTCTCCAGGATCGTCGGGCTGGACCTGACCCCCGAGATGATCGCCAAGGCCAAGACCCGCCTGGACGAGGTCCACCGGGGCAATGTCTACGAGATCCCCTTCGACGCCAACACCTTCGACATGGTCTGCACCCGCGAGGTCCTGCACCTGTTGCCCAAGTGGGAGAAGCCCCTGGGCCAGATCCATCGGGTGCTCAAGCCTGGCGGCCAGTTCGTGGTGGGCCAGATCTTGCCCTATGGCGACGCCGACGCCGCGTGGATGTACCGGATCTTCAAGAAGAAGCAGCCGCTGTTCTTCAACAACCCCACGGTCGACGACTACTTCGCCATGCTGGACCGCTGCGGGTTCGTCGACGTGAAGATGTCCGAGGTGCACGTGTGGGAGTCCATCGATCTGTGGATCGACACCCACGAGACCACCAGCCTGCACCGCCACGAGATCCGCCAGCTGTACTACAACGCGCCCGAGGAGGTCCGCCGCATCCACCCGTTCGAGGTCACCCCGGACGGCAAGATCCGCGACCAGTGGCGCTGGTGCATCTTCTCTGCGCGCAAGCCCACCTGAGGTCGCCTTGAGCTCCATCGACACCCACGACGTCCAGGGTCACTTCGCCGCCCGCGCGGCCACCTACGATGGCTCCAGCCACTGGTGCACCGACCCGGTCATCGCCCAGAAGACCCGCGATCTCCTGGGCGCCGGCCCGGACCACCAGGTGCTCGACGTGGCCTGCGGCACGGGGCTGGTGTCCAAGCTCTTCCACGGCCGGGTCGGTCGGCTGGTGGGCCTGGACCTGACGGCCGAGATGGCCGAACTGGGCCGCCCCTTCCTGGACGAGCTGGTGCTGGGCTCGGCCCACGAGATGCCCTTCGACGACGGCACCTTCGACCGGGTGGTGTGCCGCCAGGGCATCCAGTTCATGGACGACGCCCGGGCCCTGGCAGAGATGTTCCGGGTGCTCAAGCCCGGGGGCAGGGTGTTGATCGTGAACCTTTGCGCCTATGGCGAGGACGACCGGGTCGAGTACTACGAGATCCTGCGGCTCCGGAACCCTGCGCGGTGCAACTTCTACCTGCGCGACGACCTCCAGGCTCTGCTGGCCAGCGCCGGCTTCGACCCGGTGGTCATCCACGACCACGTGAGCGTCGAGGACGTCGACGTCTGGTCCGCCAATGGGGCGATCTCCGAGAAGCGCCGCGAGGGCATCCGCGCGGTCTACCGCCACGCCTCGCCGGCGTTCTCCCAGCTGCACGCCGCCCAGGTGAGCGACGACCGCATCGTGGACCACATGCTCTTCGGCATGGCCGTGGGCACGAAGCCGAGCTGACGTGCACGTCCTGAGCCTGCCCTTCTTCGGGCTCGTCGTGGGCTCGGTGCTGCTGTACTGGTTCGGGATCCCCGCCCGCTGGCGGGTGGCGCTGTTGGCCCTGGTCAGCGTGATCTTCTGCGCCACCCACGCGCCGGCCTTCACCGGGCTCTACCTGCTCCTGGGCATCGGAGCGTGGGGTGCGGGCCGCTGGATCCAGTCCGAGCGCCCCGAGCGCTCCCGGCAGCTGCTCCTGGTGGGCTGCCTTGTGGTCCTGGTGCTGGATCTCGTGCTCTGGAAATTCGTGCTCTCGCCCGGGGCGATCGAGGGCACGGGCGGCCGCGCGGCCATCCCCAGCTACGAGCAGGTCGTGGTGCCCGTGGGCATCAGCTACCTCAGCTTTCGCCTGATCCACTACCTGGTCGAGCGCTTCCGGGGGGGCCTGCCGGACCGGCCACTCTCCGAGCTGCTGGCGTGGCTGTTCTTCTTCCCGGTCTTCTTGTGTGGCCCGCTCATGCGCTTCGGCGAGTGGGCCGGGCAGACCGTGGAGCGGCCGCGCATGGTCGACGTGAACCAGGCGCTGCTGCGCATCGGCGTGGGGGTGTTCAAGAAGGCGGCGGTGGCGGACACCCTGGGCATGATCTTCCAGCCGGTGCTGCTGGCCCCCGAGGGCGAAGCCTCGTGGCGGGTCGTGCTGGCCGTCTACGCCGTGGCGCTCCAGCTCTACCTGGACTTCAGCGGCTACACCGACATCGCCATCGGGCTCGGCCGGCTGTTCGGCTACCGGGTGCCCGAGAACTTCGACCGGCCCCTGCTCCAGTCCAACATCGCCGAGTTCTGGCGCCACTGGCACATCACGCTCTACACCTGGATCCGGGACTACGTGTTCTTCCCGCTGTTCGGGTACAAGACCTCGCCGCTCAAGATGTACCTGGGGGCGGCGGTGTCGATCTTCCTGTTCCAGGTCTGGCACGCGCTGTCGCCGGGCTTCATCGCCCTGGGGGTCTGGCACGGGGCCGCGGTGGTGGTCTGGCAGCTGCTCCAGGCCCAGAAGCGCAAGCGGCCCAAGTGGCGCAAGGCCTTCAAGGCCCACAAGCGCAAGCTGGCGCCGGTCGGGATCGCGCTGACCGTGAGCTGGTATGCCTTTGGCAACGTGCTCTTCATGACTTCGCCGTCCCACCTGTGGGGGGTGTTGGTGGCGCTGGTCGGGTGAGGGCCGACGGTCCGACCAGGCAGGGTCAGCCCTGGCCGTCGTCCGGCAGACATTGCTTGTCGACCACGTACTTGACGTCCAGGTAGTCCCCGGGCCCCCACTCGATGGACTCGGCGACCGTCAGGGTCGGCGCCTGGTAGTCCATGTCTTCCAGGGCCAGCAGGATCGAGTTCATGCGCACGCGCAGGGACTCCAGGAACGGGTCCTGGGGCATGGGGATCCGGCGTTGCGGTTCGATGTGCTGGGCCAGGATGTCGTCGACCCAGGGCTGGTAGCTGCTGTCGCACAGCCCGCCCGCCACGCCGCCGGTCTGCTCGATGCCGTCCTGGACCAGGGTGCCGCCCGTGGCTTCGCCGCAGCCCTCCCCAGGAACCAGACCGTGGATGCGCAGGTGCTCCCACTCGTCCACCAGGAGCGACCAGCGCTCGGTGTAGTCGGTGACCTCCTCTGGGTGGGTCTGGTCTTCGTCGTCCAGCATCGCCACCATCAAGGAGCTGGCCGGTCGTTGGAAGTCAGGATTGGCGTCCAGGACCTGCTGGGTGACCTCGTAGGGTCGGAAGCCGAAGTCCGATCCCTCGGCCTGGTCGAACCACCCGTCCACCTGGGCGGCCAGGGTCTCGCTGTCCCCCACCAGGTCGACCCACGCCAGGGCGCCCTGGTCGTCGGTCGCCATGCCCAGTCGAACGTCGAGCCCGGACGCCAGCAGTTGATCGAGGATCGCGCGCATCTCGGAGCGGAGCTGGGAGACGTAGCCCTTGCTGCGGCCTGCGGCGCTGTGGTCCGCCACCAGCACGAGGTCCACGGCGCCGGACACCTGCCAGTAGATGAATCCGATCCAGTCGGACTCGCAGACTGTGTGGACGGTGTGCCGGGTCTCGGGGCTGAAGACGTCGTTGGTGGCCAGGATGAGCTCGACGTCGAAGTCGTTGTACCAGTCGTCCGGCACATCGAACGCCAGCTCGGCGGACTCGCCGGGGCCCAGGACATCGCCCTTCAGGAAGCCGGTGATCGGCACGTCCCCGGCGGCGCTCTCTCCGCGCAGGTCCTCCAGGACCAGGGGGCGATCACCGCGATTGCTCACGCTGCCGTGCCAGCCCTGTCCGCAATTCGCGGAATAGCTCAGGGTCGTGTCGCCCTCGATGTAGGCCTGGGGCGCCAGGGACTCCACGTGCAGGTCCAGGTCCAGGGACGGGTTCACCAGGTCTGACGCGTACATGCGTACGGTCGCATCGCCGATGCCTCGGGCGATGGGCGCCAGGGTGACGGTGAGCTCGGTGAGCTCGCCGGCCGCGAGGGTCAGTGGCAGCTCGTGGGCCAGGGACACGGTCACGCCCTCGGCGATGAGCGTCTCGGCCGCGATCACGTCGAGCAGTCCCTCGCCCGCGTTCTGAAGCTCGACGGTGTAGGAGACCTCTGCGGTCGTGGTGGTGTCGACAAGCCCCAGGTCGACGGCGCCTGTGCTGAGCTGAAAGGCCCCGTCTCCGGCCGCGCAAGCCAGCAAGGCCAGCAGTGCGGGCGTCATTGCTCTGCCGCCGTGCGGGTCACGCGAAGGCCCAGCCAGGGGTGCTCGTGGGCCGAGTCGTGCCCGTCGCGGTTGGAGACGCGGGAGTCACGGGGGTAGTCCATGTGGGAGCCGCCTCGGGACGAACGGGAGCGGCTCTCGCGAAGCAGGGGGTCCTCCCACTCGTCCATGTCGTAGTAGTCAAAGGAGTCCTCGACCCACTCGTAGACGTTGCCGGCCATGTCGTAGAGGCCCCAGGCATTCGGGGCCAGGAGGCCGACGGGGTGGGTGTCCTGTTCGGCGTTGCCGCAGTGCCAGGCGATGTCGTCGAGGGGCGTGCCGTCGGACAACACGATGCCTTCGTCGCAGGACTCGATCGCGTCTTCTGGCAGCTCGCCGGCGTTGGGAAAGGCGGAGTCGCTGCCCGCGCGGGCCGCGTACTCCCACTCGGCTTCGGTGGGCATGCGGTAGCCGCCGCAGTCGTAGACGTTGCCGTTGTCCTCGATCTGGCAGTTGACGTTCCGGCCCTCTCCGGCGCACGGGTAGCAGGTCTCCAGGCCCTCCATCTCCGACATGCGGTTGAGGAAGGTCGCCGTCTCGTGCCAGTCCGGGCTGTCCACCGGGCAGTCGTCACAGCCGTCGCCGAACACGTTCACGGCGTAGCCCATCACGGTCTCGAACTGGCTCCGGGTGACCTCGGTGACACCCATCTCGAAGGCCCGCGTCAGAGTGATCTCGCGGCGGTCCTCGTCCAACTCGTGGCCCGCCTCGGTGTCCGGACTTCCCATCCAGAAGCTGCCGGGGGGGATGCGGAGCAGCGCGATGCCCAGGGTCTCCGCGGCGTCGACCAGGGGCTGGTCTCCGGTGGCCCAGACGTCGTCGGGGGTGGTGCTCAGGCCGGCCGCCGGGTCCGCGCACGCGAGCAGTGAGAGCAGCAGGGTCATGGGGACTCCGGGATGCCGAGACGGGCTGGGAGGTGCGGGCCAGAGTAGCCGTGCCAGGGGGACTCTGGGCGGCGCTGCTCAGTAGCAGCTCCCGATGTCGCAGGTGAAGCTGGCGCCGGTTCCCCACGTGTAGGAGGTCGAGGCGTTGTCGTGGTAGGTGTCGCCGACGTTGTTGCCGACGAAGTCGCAGGTCGTGGCCGACAGGGCGCTGGTGTCCAGGAACGCCCCCCCACCCAGGACCGCCGTGTTGGAGGCGAAGGCGGTGTCGACCAGGGTGGCGACGCTGGCGTCTTCGACGAACAGGCCTCCGCCCGCAGTGCCCGCCGAATTGTTGCTGACCGTGACGGTGTCCAGATCGGCCTCGCTGCCCGAGAGCATCATGCCCCCGCCGAAGTCGGCCGAGTTGCCCTCCAGGGTCGTGTCGGACAGGCTTGCACTGCTGCTGTCGTAGAGCAGCAGGCCGCCCCCCAGATCTGCACCCGAGTTGTTCGAGAAGGTCGCGCCCGACACGGTGGCGGTGCTGGCCTTGAGGTAGAGCCCGCCGGCCGCAACCGACGCGGAGTTGCCGGAGATCGTGGTGTCCGAGAGCGTCGCTGCGCTGGAAGACCCCAGGTACAGCCCGGCTCCGAACGTCGCTGTGTTGCTGTCGATGGTCGACCCGCTCAGGCTCAGGCTGCTGCCGTTCGTCAGGTACACCCCGCCGCCGGAGAAGAGGGCTGAATTGCCGGCGATGGTGGTGTTCGTCACGGTCGCGGTGGCGTTGTCGAGCGACAGCCCGCCCCCGTTTGCAGCCGCTCCGCCGGCCAGGGTGAGCGCGTCGATGGAGAGCCCGGTGACGCTGGTGGCCGAGACCACGGCGAACTGTCCCTTGCCGGCCAGGACGGTGGTGTCCTGGCCGCTGCCGACGATGCTCACGTTGTCGGCGGCGATCGTCAGGGTGGTGCTCCACAGGCCGTCGCACAGATACAGCGTGCCCGACGTGGCGAGGGTGAGGGCGCCCTGGGGCGCTGCGCCCATGTCCCTGACGTCGCCGGTGGCCGACACGAAACCCGAAGAGCCGGCGCTGGGCGACGTGGTGCTGTCGCAGTCGTTGTCGATGCCACCGTCACAGATCTCGGCCGCGCCCGGGTACGCGCTCGGCTCGTTGTCGTCGCAGTCGCCGTCGGCTGTGGACCAGCCGTCGCCATCCAGGTCGTTGGCGTCCACGCAGTCCAGCTCCAGGACCAAGAGACAAGGCCCGAAGTCCGTCAGCGTGTTCTCGTCTCCGCGCAGATCGCAGGTGAGATCCGTGTCCACGGTCTCCAGGACGGAAGCGACCTGGCCACAGGCGTAGCCGTTGCTCATGAGGTTGTTGACCAAGCCCCCCCAGTCCGCAATGACGCTGGCCTGTGCCGGGCCCGAAGCCGCGAGCAGGATCCCCAGGGCGGACAGCCGTCGAAGGAGAGAGGTCTTGGTCACGGGCGTGCTCGGTCAGGGGGTCGAGCGAGAGTGCTGGTGCGATGGTACCGGCAGCACGTCTGTCCCTGGCTGCGGACTTCCGGGGAGCCCACGGTATTGTGCCGGCATGTGGATGGTCGTGGCTGCGATGTCGTCTCTCGCTGGGTGCGACGTCGAGGTGGCCGACACGTCGGTGGAGAGCGCCCAGGGGCCCGGGCGGGTGCTGGACGACGCACTCAAGCTGAGCGGCAGTGCAGCGGGCGAGCTCGCTGGCGTGGCGGTCGCTGGCCGCTTCGACTGGAATGGCGACGGCCAGCCCGACGTGGCGGTCGGTGCGACGCTGGCGGACACCACCAGCGCCCTTGCGGGACGGGCCTGCCTCTTCCTGGGCCCGATCCTGTCGGATCGTGTCCTGGACGATGCGGATCTCTGCCTCGTCGGGGTGACCGAGAATCACCTGTTCGGCCGCGACACCGAGGGACTGGCTGATCTGGACGGCGATGGCTTCGACGAGCTCGGGCTCGGGGCAGTGCACGACCACACCGGCAGTCCCACGTCGGGCATGGTGATGGTGGTCTGGGGAGGCTCGCCTCTCGACCAGCCCGAGACCTCGATCGTGCACGGGGTGGACGCGGGGGGCCACCTGGGGCTGTCCATCGCGCCTGTCCCGGGGCCCGAGCCGCTCTTCGCGGCGGGTGCCCACGGCACCGTGCTCAACGCCGAGAGTGGCTGTGAGCTGCGGGGCGAGGGCATCGCCTGGGTGGTGTCCCCGCCCGAGCGGGACGCCGTGGTCGCGGTGGACGAGGTGGGGGTGCCCTACCGGGGGGAGCGGGCCGGGGACCGGGCGGGGGTCTCGGTCCTGTCACCAGGCGACATCGACGGAGACGGTCTGGCGGACCTGCTGATCGGGGCTTCCCATGCGCGAAGGGCCGAGGACGGACCCCAGGTGGGCGCGGTGTATCTGGTCCAGGCGCCCTTCCAGGTCGGACAGGTCGGCCGGAGCGTGGCCGACGCCGACGGGGTCCTGTTCGGCCAGAGTGATCGCGGGTGGTTCGGTTGGGCCACGGCGGTCGTGGGCGATGTCGACGGTGACGGGCTCGCCGACCTGGCCACCAGCGCCTTCGCAGACAGCACCAACGGGACCGATGCGGGCGCCGTCTACGTCTACCTCGGGACCTCGCTCACCCCTTCGGGGGCGGGCCTGCCCCTGGGGACCCTGCTCGGCGAAGTGGCCGGGGACAAGGCCGGCGAAGTCCTGTCCCAGGTCGGCGATCTCGATGGGGACGGCCAGGCCGAGCTGGTCGTGGCCGCACCGACGGCGAGTCACCGCAGGACGTGGGGCGGGGCGCTCTACGTGATCAGGGGCCCGGTCGAGGGAACCCGTGTCCTGGACGACCAGGACGACCTGTGGGTCGGCACCCAGGATCTCCAGTTCCTGGGAGCGTCGGTCGCGCCAGCGGGCGAGTCCACCTTGATCGTGGGCGCCGTGGGTGACACCACCAACACCGGTGCGGCGTTCGTGCTCGGCGGACTCCTTCCGTGATGCTCCTGTGCCTGTGGGCCTGTGCCGCGTCTACGAGCTTGGACAGCGCCACCCAAGAGACGACCGGCATCGACTCGGCCGCAGAGCCCATGAGTCACAGCCGGGACATTCAACCCATCTGGACCACGTCGTGTGCGCATGCGGGTTGCCACGAGCGAGAGCAGGGCCGGGTCATGAGCCTGGAGGACGGCGAGGCCTGGGACAACCTGGTGGACCGGTCTGCGTCGCAGCTTCCGCTCTACGACCTGGTCCAGCCCGGCAGCCCTCAGGGCTCCTACCTGCTCTACAAGCTCGCCGGCACGCACAACGACGTCGGGGGCATGGGACTTCAGATGCCCAAGGGCAAGGACCCGCTGTCCGACGAGGTCCAGGCGCGCATCAGCCTGTGGATCGCCCAGGGTGCACTGCCCTGAGGCCGGACCTCAGAGCGGCGGCAGGGCTGAGTGAAGTGCCTCGGTGGGCCCGGCCAGGGGATAGGCTGTGGCCACTTCTTGGAGGCCATGATGGCGTGTCGTCCCTTGCCGCTGTTCCTCGCGTTGGCCGTGGCTGCGCTGCTGGCGGGCTGCTTCACCTCGGGCACCATCGAGACCGGCACGACCGAAGGCACGGTGGAAGGCGCCGACTCGGACGGTGAGCACGACGGCGACGAAGACGGCGAGCACGACGGCGACGAAGACGGCGAGCACGACGGCGACGAAGACGGTGAGCACGACGGCGACGAAGACGGCGAGCACGACGGCGACGAAGACGGCGAGCACGAGGAGTGCGAGGAGCTCTGGGCCGAGCTCGAGGAGTGCTGGGACTCCCACGACAACGAGCGCGCTTGTGCCGAGCTCGAGGCCGAGTGGGACCGGCTCTGCGGGGACGAGGACGACGACGAGCGCGGCGAGGAGTGCGCCGACCTCGAAGCCGAGCTCGAGGAGTGCTGGGAGAGCCATGACAACCCGGAGCGTGCCTGTGCCGAGCTGCTGGAGGAGTACGAGCGGCTCTGCGAGGACCAGGACGAGGACGAGGGCGAGCGAGAGGACGACGACGAGACCGACTGCGAAGAGCTCGCCCGCGATGTGCGGGAGTGTCAGGAGGAGAGCGACAACCCGGAGCGCGAGTGCGCCGAGCTGCTCGAGGAGTACGAGGAACTCTGTGGGTAGATCGGGTCAGGCCCTGCACGAGACCTGCACGCTCGTATAGGACCCTGGCGGCATGCGAAGACGCCTGCTGCTCACCGTGCTCGCTGCTCTGACGGTCGTGGGTCTATGGCCCTGGGTCTGGTGCCCCACCGACGGCCTCGATCAAGGCCACAACGCCCTGTGGCTCTCACACGCCTGGCTCGGCGGCCCGTCGTGGTTCCAGGAGCACGAGCGAGACCCGGCGGGCTTCCGGGGTTCCCAGGCCCACGGGGCCCTGGCCGAGCGGGTCGCCGCGTTGCACGTGGACCGTGTCTACCCCCACCTGTGCCCCACCGACAGCGCCGGGCACCTGCCTTCGGTGGATGGCGGCCAGCTCCGGGACTTCGCCGATGCCCTCCCTGGGGTCCAGGTCCTGCCCTGGATCGGCGGGGTGCTCCACCGGCACGTCTTCCTGGACGATCCGGCTTGGCGGGAGACTTTTGTGACAGAGGCCGCTGCGCTGGTGCGCGACGGGGGGTTTGCGGGAGTGCACGTCAACATCGAGCCCCTGCCCAGCGGTACCCCGGAGTTTCTGGACTTGCTCGAGGCGCTGCGTGCCGCCCTGCCGGCCGGGGCGCGGATCTCCGTGGCGGCCTACCCGCCCCAGGTCCTGGCGACCCAGGTGCTGGAGGTGCACTGGACGCCCGCCTATTTCCGTCAGGTCGCGGATCGGGCCGACGAGGTCGCGGTGATGACCTACGACTCCGGCATGGTGCTGCCCGGGCCGTTTTCGCTGCTCGTGGCTCGCTGGGCGCAGCACGTGCGCGACGCGGCCGGCGCGGCCGAAGTGTTGCTCGGCGTGCCGACCTATGACGACGAGTGGATGACCTGGCACTACCCCTCCGGTGAGCACCTGATGTCAGGCCTGGCGGGGCTGGGGCTGGTCGACTTGGGCCCGAACTACCGGGGCGTGGCGATCTACGCAAATTGGGAGCTGGACCACGACGAGGTCGCCTGGCTCCGCCGTACCTTCGTGGCCCCTTGACGACACTCAGAGCCCCTGAGTGAGGGGCCTGCCACACTCAGAGGGGCTGAGTGCGGGGGTCTGGGACGCTGGCCGCACAGGGAAGGTCCCCAGCCCCTCACTCACCCCGTCTGAGTGTCGCAACGGGGCCAGGCTGGCGCCGAACCCCCTCACTCAGGCCATCTGAGTGTGGCCATGCCCGCATTCACACCATCTGAGTGTCGGTCAGGCCCGGCAGCGGGCCTGCGGTGCCGAAGCCTGCGAGCGATCGAAGGCTTCACCGGAGACCCGACACAGAGCGAGTGGTCCCTCCCGGTGTCCGGTGTCCGCGCCGCGTCCTTCTCCGACCCTCGTGCTGAGTGTGGGGGTGTGTCTGCTCGGCGTTGGGCTGCTGATCGTGGACAGCACGGCGCCTCTGCACTGGCTCGTCGTGGCCGGTTCAGCGGCCGCGATCTGGAACGATGTGCGCCCGCCCCGCAGGCGTCGTCGTCGGCTTCGGCCCGAGTCTCGCTACGCGGTCGTGCTGAGCGCCGAGGGCCTGATCAGTCGCCACCCGCAACGGCCCGACGAGGTCGTGCGCTGGGACCAGGTGACCCAGATCAGCGTGGTGACCACCCGCCGGATCAGCGCGCCGCCGCACCTGTTCCTGCTGCTCCACGAGCGCTCGGGGATCGGCGCGACAGTCCCGGTCGGGGCCCCGGGGTCCGAAGTCCTGCTGGCCCGGCTGAGCGACCTGCCGGGATTCGATCTCGCGGCTGTTGTCGCCGCTCGGCACCACGATGGAGACGACGTGTTCCCCTGCTGGCAGGGGGAAGGGCTGCCGCTCGGGGCCGGGGGGGCGGGGCTAGAGCTGGTGGAGTGATTCCCCCAGGTCAGCGCAGCCAGACCGCGCTGGTCACCACCTTGCAGCTCTCGTCGTAGCAGGCCCAGCCGCGATCGTGCATCACGCCGGCCGGGTTGCAGGGGTACTCGCCGGGGGTGCAGCTCATGGCGACCAGCTGGTCCAGCTGGAGCATCGAGTTGTCGTAGGTGTCCCAGGTCGGGTAGCCCTCGGGGGTGTTGCCCAGCCCGTTGGTCCAGCAGCAGTCCGACAGCGTGAAGCTGATCAAGGCGTTCTCGTTGCCGCCGGGGAAGCAGCTGGCGTTGTCGTCCCACGCCCGGACCACCACGTCGAACAGCGCCGCTTCTTCGGGGCTGAGCACGTCGGTGTAGTCGGGGGTGCCCGCCAGGAACTCGGTGGAGCACTCGTCCGGGTCATAGGCCTGGAAGACCCAGTTGGCGATGGTCGCGTCGCCCAGCAGTCCGGTCCAGCCCACGGCGTACTCCTCGGTGCGCACCAGGAGGTCCGCGGCCTGGAGCTCGGCCCAGGCGACGGACTTGAAGTCCGCGCTCTCCCAGGTGGACAGCTCGCCCCAGGTGCCGGTGCCGGTGAAAGCATCCAGGCTGTTCCAGGTCCGCCCGCCGTCGTTCACCACCGAGCCGGCCAGGGTCCAGCCGCCCCCGTCCGTGTCCTGATCACACCAGGCCTGGTAGGGCCCGCTGCCGGTGTCCAGGTACGCGAGTCCGGTCGCGGCGTCGGGGTCGTCGGCCAGGACGGCCAGGCAAGACCCCGCCGCACAGGCTGCATCGGAGCCCAGCAGCCCGGGATCCACCAGGTCGTCGCAGTCGTCGTCGACCCCATTGCAGACCTCGGTCGCGCCCGGGTGGACCTGGGGATCCTGGTCGTCGCAGTCGCTGCTGTCCTTCACGGTGCCCGAGGGCTGCTCGCAGGCTTGCTCCGCGATGGTGGGTGCGCCATAGCCGTCCTGGTCCTGGTCCTGGAACCACAGCTCGCCGGCGCCGTCGTCCACCAGCCCGTCGCAGTCGTTGTCCTTGGCGTCGCACACCTCGGCCAGGTTGGGGGCGCGCTCCGGGTCCTCGTCGTCGCAGTCCTCGTGGGCCGGGGAGCCATCGGCGTCGGCGTCGATCGGCCCCGTGTCCCCTGCGGCGACGGTTTCCTTGGGGGGGGCCGGCGCAGCGTCCTGGCAGCCGGTGGCGAGCGCGAGGAGGAGGGGGGTGAGCGGCACGGGACCACGGTACCCTCGACCCGGCCCGGAGGCCCCCCCATGCGTCGTCCTCACCTTCTGCTGCTCGGCTTCGCCTCCCCTTGGCTCCTGGGAACCCTGGCCATCCAGGCCTGCTCGGGCAGCGGGGGCACCGACTGCAGCGCGGCCTTCACGCTCGCTTTTGCCGACGGTGAGACCGTCAGCATGGATGGGTGTACCGAAGTCGAGGCCCAGGCCGACGTCGAATTCGATCCCGATGCGGCGCCGGCCATCCGGACCGTGGCCCTGACCTTCAACGGCGGGGACTCCAGCGCCCTGGACTGTGACGTGGTGGTCGAGGTGAGCGGGGTCTGTGGCCCCGGCCGGTACGAGGTGGGCCCTGCGAGCACGGTCACCTGGGAGACCGGCGACTGCGAGGGGGTCTCCGATGGCAACGAGGAAAGCTTCCGGGCCAGCTCCGGCGAGGTCACCTTTTCCCAGGTCTCGACCCAGGGCGACGTGGGCCTGGCCGAGGCCGACTCGCTGGAGAGCACCTTGGCCGGATCGGTCGCGGTGGCCACGAGCGGCGGCGCTGAGCTGATCGGAAATTTCTCGCTGACCACCACCGTGGAGACGGAAGACACCGCCGAGGTGCTCTGTCGGAACAGCGAGGACGACGGGGAAGCCGACGCGGACGCCGACACCGACTCCGACACGGACACCGACACCGACTGCGACATCGAAATTCGGGAGACCTGGCCCAGCAGCGGCTCCACCGACGCCTTCTACCGGAACCCCCTGGAGGTCCAGTTCAACAAGCCCCACGACGGCAGTGCCAGCATCAGCGTCGACGGGGTCTCTGGCACCAGCGACTTCAACGACGATCGGACCCTGCTGACCTTCGACCACGACGGTCTGCAGCCCAAGACCGACTACCAGGCCCAGGTCACGTACTGCCGGGGCACGGCGACGTGGGACTTCACCACGTCTGAGCTCGGAGAGCCCCTGACCACGTCGCTGGTGGGCAAGGTCTACAGCGCCAACGTGGGCAGTGGACGCATCGTGGAGCCCCCAGGGGTCGGCGCCGCCCTGAGCCCCTACCTGGAGGATGAGCTGCTCATCGAAGTGCTGCAGGTCCAGGGCACCGTGATCCGCGGGCTCGGCGCCGCGACGGACCCGGACAGCCCGGGCACCCAGGACATGTGCGCGCCGACTTTTGAGCTCCCGATCGGCGACTTCAGCGCGTCGCCGTACCTGGAGGCCGGCCCGGCCGGTGAGCTGACCATCGGTTTTGCCGGCGAGCCGGTGACCCTCGAAGACGTGGAGACGTCGGGTGCCTTCGCGGCCGACGGCAGCTTCTTCGGGGGCGGCACAGCCCAGGGGACCATCGACACACGCCCCCTGGTCCCGCTGATCTTCGACGACGAAGACGATCCCAGCGCACTCTGCGACTTCATGCGGGGCTTCGGGGTGTCCTGTGTGGCCTGCAGCGACGGAACCGGCGACTACTGCCTGGCCATGCACGTGGTCGACATGGTCCTGGACCAGGTGGCCACCGACCTGGAGTCGATCGCCCTGGAGAACTGCCACGAGGACTGCCCCGACACGTGGCAGAACGACGGCAGCCTGACCAACCCGGACTGCACGCTCTGAGCCTGCTGACCCCGCTCGGCCGCGACCTGGACCTGAGCGGACCCCTGGCGCACTTCGCAGAGCATGGCTTCGCCCGGCTGGGGCGAGTCCTGAGCGCCGAAGGCGCTGCGCAGCTGGCCGGACGGGCCCAGGGGTTCATGTCGGGACAGCGCGAGGATCCGGGTCTGTTCTTCCAGCACGACGCCCCCACCGGTCGCTACGAAGACCTGGTCTTCAACGCGGGCTGGGTGGGCCCGTCCGACGCCTACCGCAAGCTGGAGCGCCTGGAGCGAGACCCGCTCTTTCGGGCCTGGATCGAGAACCCGCTGTTCGCGCGGCTGGCCCGCGGGCAGCTGGGCGACCCCGTGTTCCTGTACCGGTCGGTGCTCTGGAACAAGGCCCCGGGGCGGGGCATGGCCGTGCCGTGGCACCAGGACGACGGCCGCTTCTGGGGCTTGGACCGGCCGCCCTTCCTGCAGGTCTGGACCGCGTTGGACGACGCGCCCGTCGAAGCCGGCTGCTTGGAGGTCGTCCCGGGCAGCCACCGCGCTGGGCTGGCGACACCAGAGGGGGGCACGATCCCCACTGCGCGGCTGGCCGAACAGGACGCCGAGCACCGGGCGCTCGCACTGCCTGTCCGGCGAGGCGAAGCCGTGCTCGTGCACAACCACACCTGGCACCGGACCGGGCGAAACCGCACCAGTCGGCCCCGGCGGGCCCTGAGTCTGTCGTTTCTGGGTGCCAACGTGGGCTGCACCCGCAAGCGGCGGGCCCCGCGGCGGTTCTTGCGACTCTTCGACGGGGACTGATCGGACGGCGAGGCCTGACTGCGCCTGGGGTCCCTGACCGGCGTGTCAGGCGGAGTCAGTCCTGCTGCCCCAGGATCGTGAAGACCACCCGGCGATTCCGCTCCCAGGCGCCCTCGTTCTGGCCTGGGTCGACGGGCAGGGACTCGCCGTAGCCGACGGCCACCAACCGGCCCGCGTCGACGCCCTGGGCCACCAGGTAGTCTCGGACCGCCTTGGCCCGAGCCTCGCTCAGGCGCTGGTTGTAGGTGGCCGATCCACGGCTGTCGGTGTGGCCTTCGACCCGGACCCGTTCCATGTCCGGGTTGCGGACGAGCACAGACGCCACCTCGTCCAGCAGCCGGAAGCTCTCGGGCTTGATGACCGCCTTGGCCGTCTCGAAGTAGACCTTTTGCAGGATGTCGATCGAGCCTGCGCTGACCTGGACCAGCGATGCCTGGAGCACCACGTAGAGCTCGACCGTGGCGCCGTCTTCGGCCTCGAAGGGCACCCGCGCGGGGGCGTAGCCGGGGGCGGTCACCGTGGCCTCGTGGGTGCCCACCTGGACCGGGCCGTCCAGGATGGAGCCGGTCACGCTGTCTCCACCGTCCAGGGCCCAGGTGGCCTCCAGGGGTTGTCCATCCGGATCCGTGGCCCGCGCGATCAGGCGCGCGATTGGGTCGTCAGGGCAGCCGTCGTCGTCGGACACGCCGTCGAAGTCCTCGGGCGCTACTGGGCAGGCGTCGTCGCCATCCAGCAGGCCGTCGCCGTCGTTGTCAGGGTCCGGACAGCCATCCAGGTCCTCGTACCCGTCGCTGTCCTCTGGCTCCAGGCGACAGCCGTCCTCGCTGTCGGCGATGCCGTCGTCGTCGTCGTCCAGGTCCGGGCAGCCGTCGTCGTCTTCGAAGCCGTCCCGGTCCTCGGGCTCGGTCGGGCAGGCATCGGCCCGGTCTGGGATGCCGTCCAGGTCTCGATCCTGAGTACCGTCGGGCGCCCAGGACACCCCCGCGAGCACCCGGAACACGGGAGACCCGATGCCCGGCGAGAGGCCGGCGCCCAGTCCTGCCCGGAGGGTGAAGCCCTGGCCCAGGTCGAACCAACCGCCCGCCAGGGCCTCCAGGGGCAGGCCGGCGACGTTGGTGAAGTCCCGGTTCAGCTCGGCCTGGCCCCCGACGTCCAGGGACAGGCCGACGGCGTCTGTGACCGGCATGCCGGCACCGATGCGGTAGGCGAGCTGGTTGGAGAGCGCGACGTTCTCGAGCTCGACGCCCGGCACGTGGCGCCAGCCGGTGTTCGCCGCGACGAGCACCGGGCCGGCCTGCAGGTCGGCCAGGACCGAGAGCTCCCAGCCCACACCGTCCGAGCCCAGGGGTGCATCGACCGTGAGGGTCGGTAGGGTCAAGCGAGCGGCCGCGGCGACGCCGGGACGCAGGCCCTCCCGCTCCAGGATGCCCACGCGGGTGTCCAGGCCGATGTCGCCCAGGCCCGGTCCCGACGGATCGCCCAGATCGCCGTCGGTGTACAGGTAGAGCGGCACGTGGGCGCCGACCCGGATCCGGTTCCAGGTGAAGCCGCCGGTCAGGTCGGTCGCCACCAGGTCTGAGACCACGGCGACCCGCTCGCCGTCGCTGACGTAGACCATCGGCTGGTTCACGTACTGGACCAGGAGGCCCAGCCGGTAGCCCTGGTGCTCGTCCCAGGTGGTGTCCTCGGTCCACAGGGTGGACGTAGAGGAGACCGGGGGTCGGTAGAGCTGGGCGTTCAGGGTCGGGGTGTCCAGCTCGACGTCCTGGGCTGCGGCCAGCCCGAGCAGCGCGAGGGTCAGCATCAGGTCCGCCGCCGCCGCAGGCCGGTCAGGCCGAGGCCGAGCACGAGCCACAGGGCACTGGTGCCCGGGCTGGTGGTCGTCGAGGCACAGCCACAGGCCCCGCCGTAGTAGGCGCCCGGGTTGTCCGCGGGCAGCGCGTCCTCTCCGTCGAGGCCCGAGGTGTCGGCGTTGGGGTCGGCGGTATCGGCAGTGTCCGAGTCGGTGTCGGCGGTGTCCGAGTCGGTGTCGGTGTCTGAGTCGGCATCCGTGTCGGTGTCGGTGTCGGCATCGGCATCGGCATCCGCGTCTGTGTCGGTGTCGGTGTCGGCATCCGTGTCGGTGTCGATGTCGGTGTCGGTGTCGGCATCCGCGTCGGTGTCGGTGTCGGTGTCGGTGTCGGCATCGGCATCCGCGTCGGTGTCGGTGTCGGTGTCGGTGTCGGTGTCGGAGTCGGTGTCGGAGTCCGAGTCTGCATCGGCATCGGCATCGGCATCGGTGTCGGTGTC
>Ga0209992_10001490_pt1 | contig 24430 bp, 8 predicted proteins | sample 2SBtaG_2_FD_182564 | JGI IMG/M metagenome (GOLD analysis project Ga0209992, IMG submission 182564) | Deep subsurface microbial communities from Kolumbo volcano to uncover new lineages of life (NeLLi) - 2SBTROV12_ACTIVE470 metaG (SPAdes)... | ecosystem: Environmental > Aquatic > Marine > Volcanic... | reverse complement strand
CCACCTTTTCACTAACATCGGTATCTGGACAAGAAGTAGCATATTCGGTAGAATGTCGAATTGTCGACCAGCTAGGAAACCGTGGTAATTCAACATGGTCAAATGGGACAGTAGATGCCCGTTCTCCGACTATCTCAACTATTTTGCAATACGGTGACGTTATTTCATACAACAATTCAATTGGTTATTCATGCGTAGATTCGGTAGGTGCAAGTACAACACACGTAGTGTATAGTCATCAAAATTCTACCAATGTAAGAAACGGTGTTGTTTGGCTAAACGGCAGCCAACCATCATTAGTACAAATGAATCTGCTGAATGCAGGTAATCTTGCGCTGGATTATTGGTGTGTTGATAATCTAGGTAATTTAGGACATCTCAATCTTACTGGACTGTATTATACTGAAATTTCACCCTCATCTTCAATTACTATTGGTTCGGATCAAATATACCTAAATACAGCAGGATTACTATTTGTTAGTACAAATATTTCGGTATCAATTGATTCTATTGCAAATAATCATGCAAACATACAACTAAATATATCTTTGAATAGAGGTAATATCACTTTGTTTTCTATGAATTCAACGAATTCAACAGTCATTACATTGAGCAACTATAGTGATGGTGTATATATGGTGATTGTTCAAGCGTGTTCTGGTACTTTGTGTAGTATTAATCGAGTAATATACAACAAAGATACTACAGGGCCTTCAGGTACACTACAATTGACAATGAGCAACGGTACTTCATTTGTTCCGAATTCGAATCTAAATATTGGCATGCAACAAAGATTTCAATTAAGCGGCACAGTAGATCAATTCTCGGGGGTTTCTCGAATAGCATGTAATATAGGCAACAACAACTACACATTCACAATTAACAATAATACATGGTTACAACCATCATCACTAAACCAATCATTGAATGGAAGTTCAATTACAATGTATTGTAGTTCGTATGATAGATTGAATAACCCATCTATAGAATTCCAATTCAATCTATCACTTGAATTCGTGGCACCAGAACTCACCCTAAGTTTGAATAATTTGGGAACATATGTATTCCACGAAACATTGATCACAACAATGTGTCAAGATGATTCAAACTTGGATTCATTCCATTTTGAATATCAATTGAACAACGGATCATTACAATCGGTATCGATTCAACATAATTGGACAGGCACGTTAGGCTCATTGATTGGAAGCATATCTAATTCATCAACAATTACATTCCGTATAATTTGTACAGATAGTTATAGTAATTCAAACAGTACGAACTTTCTCATATATTCTCTGATTCCAAATCTTGGACAAGTTACATTTAACCTTAGGAATGGCACTACCGTTGGGACAAATTATGCTCTAGGAAATGGTTCGGAAATCTTCATTTCTAGTGATTACCCCATTGGTTTTGTCAATGTGTCCGCAATATTAAATGGCACAATAATTTGGTCCACTAATTTGAACACTTCTTCAAATATGCGCATAGATTCAAGTGATATAAATGATATTTTCAATGGCCAACCAACTGGGGCATTGATTTCAATATCTGCAACCCAAATAGTAAGTGTGTCTAATCTGAATACGACAATCAATTTTGGAACCTTTATCCTATATGATGCGCCATATGTTTCTTCACTTTCTAGGACAGTACTATCTAATGGATCTACTACGGAAATATTGCTTACAAATCGTCCGTGTGGATACACTAATATCAACTACAATTTTGCAGGTTCATTGGCAACACGAAACATATCATCATCAATGTTCAACATTTCTATGCCACAAGGGACGAGTTCGGCTGAGTTGTTATACCTCGATATATCTGATTGCCTCGGTAATAATAGGTCAGAAACATACAATATTACTAGAGATATTACATCGCCATCAATTCAGATAAATGGTCTAAATTTAGGTGTCTATTCCCCAGAAGAATCTTTGATCGTAAATATTACTGATAATTATGGAATAGCGTGGTTAGAAATTCGGTTATCTAACTACTCTTCTGAATCAGTGATATGTAGTACCTCCAATGTTTGCTCTATTCAACTTTTAGCAACTAATGGTTTCCCTCACAATCAGCTTGGTTATTTGCGTGTACAGGGGCGAACTAATTCTGGTGAGGTAATTAATCAAAACCATACTTTTTACATTGATTCTGAAATGGATAGCCCAATCATTGATGTTAACAATTCGGCAAATCTTTCAGGATACAATATTTCTCACCTAACAACTGTAGTATTTACCACAAATGAATTTGCTCAGCAAATATGTCTTGATATTGTGGGTGTGAGTATTGGTGATTTCTGTATGACTAATGGTTCAATCCTAAACTGGACACCGGTTCCAAGCCAAAATATCACGTTTATCAGTATCTTAATTAACGCCACTGATAGATACGGCAACTCTGTTTCTACACCTTTCACATTCACCAATGTGCAAGCCACACCAATTCTCTTACAGAATCGCTACATTTCAGATTCTGTTGGTTGGTTCGAAATTAATGTCAGTCATAGCATACCATTTACTATTGATTTCTCGGGTTCAATAAATCAATTCTCGCAAAATTCTTCAATCAATATTCAAGTATCCGGTGTCCATAATTTATCATACCTCATATTGGACCAAGTTGGTAACCAAGCCAGTGGGTATATTTTGTTTGTAGTAGATGATACTGCGCCAAATCTGAATTTGTCTGTTAATTCTAATATTTTCGTCGGTGCTGATAGTGTAATATCATTGAATATTAATGATGGCGAATCATATGTCAGTGATGTGGACATCACAATATCAAATGCCACTGTAAACTGTAGTATTAGTTTGACAACCAATTCCAATTCGATTGTTTTCAATACCAGTTTTAATTCAATAATTAGTATGCCTTCCTGTCAAATTAGTTCGAGTGACAGCCAGGTTTTGGTTATATCAACTTTTGTAACCAATGAAGTTGGGCGGATTAGTGCCCTATCCAAAAATGTCACATATGTAGGTGCTTTGAGAGAGGTCCATATTACTGGGACAAACTACACTGTCAATTCAAACGGTTGGTTACAGGTATCAAACTTTTCAGAGTTAGAATGTACCTCATCCCATCCAGTTACTTTTACTGCGTCCCTCTTGTCATTTGGTGGGGTGGTCAATAATCTCAGCAATTCCAAAGTAAGATGGGTTCAGGGTAACGGTTCAATAACATGCTCAGTGGAAGATGTATTGGGCAATTCTCTCAACCAATCTTGGCCAATTTATTACTATGAAAACGACTTGATTGTCCGAGCATCTGTTGTCAATGGTACATCCAATATTTCTCGTAGCGGTGCTGGTAATCTTGAAATTTCTTGGTCATCAGCACATCCAATCGAATCGATTGAAATTTATGTCAACGGCTCAATTTTCTCGACAGTAAACGACAATCTCACGCTTTCACTCGGTTCAGGTGAAGGCCTTCGAAACATTACAATTGTGAGTACATCATCTCTTGGTTTCAATTATTCAACCCCAATTTCGATTTACCTTGATGATGATATCCCGACATTCAACATCACTTCTACTACTGGATATTATGTAGATTTGCAATCCACGCAGATTTGGATGCAGAGCCAATACACGACATTACATTTACATACATCAGATGAAACCTGCCCTAGTTCTCCCTCACTCTCAGTTAATGGGAGTATTAATTCTGTTTTCAACGGCCCTCAATCGACTCATCAGATTCCATCTAACCTAACGGTACTTAGCATTACTTCGGTTGATTGTGTTGGATGGATTACGACTGAAAGCTATTGGATTATTAGGAAAGATTCCATAATCACCTTTAACGAATCCATTACATCAGGAGCGTTGCGCCTTGGGAACAATTTGTTCAGCCCAAACAATTTCACAATGTCTTCCGGAACAATAGATCCACTACCAATTTCACTTGATTGCTCAAGTAATATTGGTATGGTAAACTGTGTGCAAAATAGCATCAATCAATGGACGATTGACATTCAATTGACTCATAACTCTGGGTACTTGCAATTCAATGCTACAGATCAGTTGGGGAATGTAATGTTATGGAATTATTCAATTTATCTTGATTCGACCGGTCCAGTTTGTACGATTGAAGGTCAACAAAATGGCGCAACATACATTGTATTAGATACCCATTCTGTCCTCATTGAATGTACTGATTCCATGCTTGATGTTAGTTCAATCACAGCCATTTCGACAAGCACCACATTCAACTTGTTCGACACCTCATCTGCTCAACTTGATCTTTCATCGAGCTCAAACTGGGGACTTATTGTGACCGACACGTTGGGTAATTCCGTGTCCTACAATATCTCCATTTCTGCCGATTCTTCGGCGCCGCAAATCTACTGCACCATTGATGGCCAAGAAATCGGTTCATTCGTGACCTCTCTCAACGGTTCTGCAACCGTATTCTGCTCCATTTCAGATGGTTTGTACACCTTATCATATTATTCACGAACGTCGAATCTAAACCCTTCACTTATCGGCCCATTCTATGGGAGTTTCTCTTTTATTGTCCCAGAATCTGATGACGGTCTGTCAATTGAGTATACTGTGAACAGCACCGATCAACTGGGGAATGAAAGATCGTTGTTGCTGAGGTTGATTATGGACAAACAGTCACCTGAGATTACCCTTCAATCATTCGACAATTCATCACGATCAATCAACACTACAATCCTCGACATTTCTGGCGCGTATTTTGTGACCATCTCTGATTCCTCATATTCTCACTCAATCATTTCTGTACAGGGGGGGGCGTGCACAATGACGAGCTATACATCCAACCAATCCTCGTTCGAACTGACATCACTTTTCGCAATGAATGAGTGTGGGGCCTATGCAATTATCACAATCCAAGCCCTCGATAAGGCTGGAAACGGGGCGATTCTTGAATTCCATGTTACAATCGATACTTTACCACCTGAGATTCAATTCTCAAGTACCTGTTACTTCGATCAAGACGCAACGGTTCATTATCTGCGCCCAACTTGTTTCCTGATTTATTCTTCTCAGGATGATTCCAATCAACCAGTAGAAATTCTCTCGGGCGTTTACGACACATTCCTGTTCGACCTTTCGAGTTATTCTCACAATCAACCAATCGAAGTTTCTGTCACTGCAATTGACATCACTGGCAAATCAACCTCTCGTACATTATTGATTCAAATTGCCCCAAATCTTGTCGTTGAATTCATGTCTGATACTTGCAATGATTATCATTCCAATTGCCACACTGCAAATGAATGGGGCGCAGATCTCATTATTTCAGGAGAGTTGGAGGTGGATTTGAGCAATGCAGCCACTTCTGACGAGACACCGTTGGTACGCATTGAGGCCTTATTGTGTACATTTGGTGCAAATCCCGTTTGCACTTCTCTTTCTTCAGACTCTATTGTTGAGAATTCTCAATTTCCCTTTTCTTCAAACATCATGCAGGAAGGGAAATATCTGCTAACCACGAATGTCTGGGATGCACTTGGCCGCACATCAACGCAGGATTTCACCATTATTCTTGATACTGGTGGCCCCAACTTAATCTCTACATTGTTTATTCCAGAAAACAATATATCTCAAGAAAAACTTGTTGTGTGTGGAAATTGTCAATTACAATTATTATTCAATCATTCAGAGCAACTACAGCTCACTTCTTCAGTCCAAGGTTTGGAATATTCAGTTGCCAACCCAACCCCTAATCAATGGCTATATTTAATTGATTTTGACACAGAAAACGTACCCAATTATTACTCCCAATTTGATGTGTTAGTAAGTAGCCCTGGAGGTTTTACAGAGTTGTATTCGTGGGAGGTAATTGACTTTGAGCAACCCTCTTATGATTTTTATTCAGATGACATTCTTTGTAAGCAAACCGGGGCCTTCAGTTTAGATTCAAATATAATCTGTTTATACAATGGTAGTTTCGATAAGGATTCAGTCGAATTGCGGATATCAATCGATCAAAATAACTTGCCAACATTTTTTTCCGTTGAATCTTCCCAAACAACCCTCAGTTCATCAGGCACCGATAGAAGTTCAGGGCCCTTCTGGTTTAACGATATGGTGATTATTAACCTTGAGGTCAATCCTGGACAGTACACTCGCTCTTCAATGGACTATCAAATTACACTATACACCTTGCCGTTTGAAACTGAACCAATAATAGTGAATCTTAGTTTATTCGATTACATGTCATTTACATCTGCAATTTCTTATAGTGCGGAAAGTGTCAAAATAACAGAAGACGGGATTGTGAAGTTTGAAAGTACACTTGAATTGAATACTACATTGGTACCTGGTGTACAAATCAACTTAGACGCTGCCATTGCAGAATTAACCGGCTCATTACAACAAGCCGAATGCACACTTACCGGTAGACGAACAATGATTGATACAACCTCAACTTCTGGATTTCATACGGAAGATTTGCACGTGACTGTCCCCTGTGGTCAGTTGATAATCAATCGAACTAAAGATTCGAGCATATTGCGTATATCGCATGCAGGATTGGATTTCTCTACGCAACTTGGGCCTACGGGCCACACTCAGAATCTATCATTATTTATGATTGGAAATCAAATTCAGGAACCTGAATTTTTCATTACATTCAGACAAATCGGGACAAATTATCGCCCTAATCATAGAATTATCTCAGTTGAAGTATCTGCGTTTGATGACAATAAACCTGAATTTACTGAAGGATGTACCGAATCTGATATTGTCTCTAGTGACTCTGAAATTAGCATTGATGACCAAGTGGATTGGGTAAAATTGAAAACATGTCTTGAGACACAGATTTTTGACCCCGAATTGGTACTGTTTGTTGGAATTGAGTTGAAGATAAAGGGGACCAGTACCACTTCTGACGATGAAATCATGCTAATTCGAATTCTATGTGACATGGATATGGGGCTGCCTGATAGTATTGAAGAGTGGAAGGAAGTTTCTAATAATGAAGAGTGTGTATCTACGCGTTCTGATTTTTCTTTCACTCAAGAATATCATCAAATAGATTTCAGAGCAATTTCTTGTGATTTGAGATGTTCAAATGCAATCTCAATAACAAATCAGTTAGAAGAGAGACATCTGACGCTAGCTAAACATATTTCATCATTTCATACAAAATCGCAAAAACAGGAATTAATCACTCAGGATGACTCCCCCATTCCACTTATGAGCGCGGTGATTATTATGGTAGCAATTTTGGTTCTGCTTCCCATTGGGCAATTCTTCAGGCACAAGTGGGAACCAGCGTGGAATCGATTGATTCGGGGGAGGAATAGTAATTAATGAGTAATGTTACGCCTTGCCATGGATTGGACACAAGATGGAATCGTTGCGGTTATTGCCGCCTTTGCTGCATTGCTAGTACAGGCTCTCGTTCGCCTTTGGAGGGATCAAAATCCCGAAATTTTGACTCCCGGGAGACTCAGAGCATACGGCCTTCCCTACAGAGGAAATGACGTGAAGCGTTTCAAGAGAATTTTCACATTCCGGAAGGAGAAGAGAATACGAATTGGAGAAGAACACATCAAGAGATTAGGAAAAGAAAAGAGTAAAATTGCTTCTCAAATTGAAAACCATCAAGAAAAGTATTCCGACAATATATCTCAGTTGAACTCAGCTCAAGAAAAGGTACGTGATGCAGATACTAAGGGGCAGCGACAAACAGATGCTCAAGCTTATCTTGTGCCAGTTCTTCATGACACTGGAGTCAACCTGAAGACCATAGGTTCTAACACCTCAATTGCAGTGATAATATCGAAAGAAATCGCATTTTGGGAGCAGGTTGCTATGGGTCTTAATCGCATTCAGGTGAACGATAATCTGACCGATCCCGAAGGAATCACACAGAAAATGGACACCTTCATGCCAGAGGCGCTCAAAGCAGCACGTCAAACACTCTCACTTGGAGAAACAGAATACGAAAAGACCGTTGAATTTTGGATTGAACAATTTTGAATCTTAGCGATGTGACTGATATGGATTCAATCTCATTTAGGGATGTTCTGAATCTTGTGGAGATTATTCGTGATGAAATTCAAGAATTGGTCAAGAAGGCGGTTGATGATGATTAATCCATTACTACTGATTGAATCATTGCAAAAAACGTATGTTTTTCGCCCGCGTAGTTATTTTTGGTTAGCGCGGCAACACAATAATCTAGAACATTTTTCTAGTAAACTTGAGGAAATGAAAAACATCCCAATTGATAAAGCAGAGAAATATATCCGCAATGCGGTATCGCTTGAAGCTGCTGAATTATTGAAAGATTTCAACTTAAAATCTCTAATTATTAACGCTGAGAATGCTCCAACAACTTACCAATTATTTTTCGGAGATGGAATTGAATCTATATTTGGTGGCGAAAACAATGATTGAACATTCGGAGGATGGAGTTGAAACAAAAAACCATGTTGTTGCGTTTATTAATGGCCTTGAAGAATGGATGAATTATCTAAAAAGTCAATACTCTGATTTCACCCGATTTAGAGACACAGATCCACGTTTTGCATTTATTTCAATCCTTATCATGATGTTTATCATCATTGATTATACTCAGGATTACCCATTGGAACAAACAGTGGAAAGGTGGACCAATTTTTCCTTGAAATGGGGCATTATTGTCTGGATGACAGTATTATCATTATTTTGGATGATGCCGCGTCAGCTAGATTTTTTAGATTTCCACAAGAAAAGAAAGTTCGTCAGAAAAGTGTTACAGGATATCACTGGTATATTCACCACGCTTGCGTTTGTTGCAATTATACTATCACTGACGAACATCCCAATTCTGAAGCATGTTACATTTTTGCTGGCCGTTGGATCATTGATAGGCACAGTTTCTATTCAGATTTCAGATGGTGGGAATCTCGTCCCACCCGATTTCACCAAAATAATTCGATCAATGCGTCGGCAAGCAAAACTTGGAAATGTGTGTACAATAGTCGCCTGGTACGTTCGTCCCAAGGGGTCTATTACATGGAAATCTACTACTGAAATACATACTGATAAAATTCACATTCAACATGATGGAAAGGGAGCAGAACCTTTGCATGACTATCCTTTGAATAAATCAGGATTTTTTTTCAAAACCAGCGGTTCAAATCTGCAAGAAACAAAAAAATATTTCAGCCCAGCAACAGAATCTTCCATGTTCCGTGCTGGAATTATACAGTCCTATTCCGGGATTCAAGACGAGGTTCAAAGAAAAATAGAAACAAATTCTCTAACACATTTGTTTCTAGCGATGTTTAGTGATTTTCGAAATAGATGGAGTCGATTTGCTGTAAGTACCCTTATCAGAGGACTCGTATCGTTCCCAATAGATTCTGGTAAAAATTTCATTTCACATTCCTGGACCCGAGATGAGATCGCCCAATCTGCGATTCACATCAAGCACTCATTGATCAATGGTAATGATGAACACCCGATTCACAAGTGGTTTGAACCAATCACAATGCTTTCACCCAATAGGGAAATACCTCGAAGATACATCTCCCTATTGGGTAGGTACAAATCAGGTTCAATTTTGTTTGGTGATTACAAATGGGATGCGATGGTAGATGGGTTTTCACAAGTATGTAAAATAGCTGAGCAGGAATCATTTGGAAATACAGGGGACTATATTCCTCCAAAGAATTTGCAGTTTCGTAAGGAGTCCGCGATTTTTGATAACTTCGCTCAAGATGAAGAAGAGGCATCAAGGAAACCAGTGGAAGAATTTGTGAAAATTCATGATGACATGTTGGAGTTGGGGCTCCAAGAATTCCGTGAAAAGGATGAAAGTATCCGCTTAGAATTCATTGAGAAAGTCATTCGAAAAATGATGGAAAAAATACACCAAACCCAGTATTTGGAAGGCCGTAATCACCGAAAAGAACAGTTAATCGAAAGAAGAGAAGGATTGATTGCAGGCACAGTTCTAGGATTGAGAGCGGTTTATCCATCTTTCTAAATAGGTTCGTGATGATATGAAAGGTAATTATCAATACGACAAACAAATTACATTTGTTGATTCATTGTGGGATGACATCCTGTCCTCATTGTATGAGTCAGCTCATAGAATAGCCTTCCAGAATTCAGACCCAAAGATTCGTCAGGATATATTGGAGAACCATATCGGGGGATTACATTCCACCTCACTCAATCTTCCAAAATTGATGACAAAAATTCGCTCACCAAAGAATGTAATTTCCCAATTAGATATGAGAATGGATGAATTGAACCGCCACATTGTTCAATTTATTCGTGATTGGGAAGTTGAACATGGAAGCGCAAGAACTCTTAATCCGGAGGTCGACTACCGACAAGTAAATACATTTATTGACGCACTTGGCGACTTAGGATTCCAAGTTCATCAAACTCTAGTTAGAAAACAAATTGAGCAACAGATTTACCAACATTCCTCTGGAGAAAATCAGTCAAACCCAATTTCAAATCAAATCTTCCATCAGATGGATAAATACTCGGAAAATATATTCGAATTCATTGATATTACTGAAGATCTTGTAATCGACAATGAATACATTTACAGATGGCTAGCACCTGCTGAGTATCCTTCTAATGGCTGTGATAACCCAAAAGTTGTAGATATCCATTTGGCAGGGAAAACCGTTGTTAAGAATAATATTCCATCTATGTCCCAAGTATTGAATGATGCAATAAAATCTGAACAAAATCCAGAAACAGGCCGATATGAATATTCGTATGCTATGAGGAAACTTTTGATGGAAAAATTCGCAGAAATAGATACACATGAACCTTGGAATTTGATAGATGAGAAAGAATTCATAACTTTCGTTAAGCGTTGGCAAACAGAACATTCGATTGCCGAGACTCATGAAAATGAAATTCAACGGGTTTTTGATGAACTGGCTGCTGGAGATCAATATATTTCTAAAGAAGATTTGACATCTGAAAATAGCAGCCGATTCAAGAACATTTTACGACTTTCAGAAGAAGGAAATTGTCGTTCTTGTACATTTGATCGGCATGAAGATTGTACTCGAAAAGTAGGTTGTTTGAACATCATCGATAATTTCAAGCCAATCTCTTGTAAGATGCACCTCGATGTATCTTCGTTTGGTTGTGGTTTTAGAATAGAATTGTATGCACCTCTTGCTGATGATAGCAGCTTCAGAATTAAAAAAATACACATGAGCGAGGAAATGAAACTTCAGTTTCGCACTCAGATGTTAGGGAAGAACGTAGATAAAAAGATTATTTCAGATATTATTGGGGAAGAAAAAGGATTTGAACCCAGAGTCGAAAATTTATTACACGACATTAGAATTGATATTACATTCGATTCTAAAGAAACTACTTCAAAAAGTTCTGAAGACATTTGGTTCAGGGCTGGATATCGCTCAAAGGTCAAACTCACTTCAAAGAAAAAGAAATTTCATAACCCAATTGAACGAAAGTTCAAAATTATCACTGATTTATTAGAAAGCATCGGTCGTTGTTGTCACCCATTGCGATTCAAGCACATAGAATCACTATTCTTGCCTGAAAATGAAACATCTTTCAATGTCTCAGATCAATCTTGGCCGATATTGTATACAGAATGCGATGAAAATACTGTACAGGAATTGAGACACATCACACGCCAAATAGCAAATCCATTCCCCCACCCCATCGTAGAGATGGAATATCCCAATCCCAAATTTTCGGCAATCATAGACCCGATTGCAATTTGGAGGTGAGAAAATAGAAGAAGAGGAATACCAATGGATATACTACCAATGGATAACATGGATTCTGAAGGGAGTCATCATTTCCTCTCTCTTTTTACTAATTGGCTTGCAGGCACTTCGCTTCAACGAAGGTACCCAAAACATGTTGGCGATTTATGATGAACGCAGCGACATTATTATGCATGCAATCATCGCATGCATTTGCTTTTCATCATTCCTTGTATTAAAGCAAGATTCCCTAACATTAGATACAATATTGTCTTCTCCTTCACGATTGATTCCCAACTGGATTATCTTACCAGTTGGAATAGTTCTGTTTCTCGGTGGTTTCACTATGCTGTACGGTTGGACCACTATTCCCTTCGTTCAGGTCTCAGATGATGTATCATCCATTCTACCGTTGCTGGCTCCCCTCCTATTCTTATTTGGTGTTGCATTCATTTCTATTCCGCTTTCAGTCACCATTAGTTTAACGATATCAAATTTATCCAAAGAAAATAAATCGACAAGTCCACCAGAAAAATATCCATGGCCTAATGTGCACCGAGCTATTGCTCAAGAATATCTCACCAGTGATCTATTACTTCTAAAAAATAATCTGAACAACACAATTTCTAACATAATAGATCTAGAAATCCGTGACGATAATTTTGATTTCAGTGATGGTCATTGGAATTTGGAACAACAGAGGAAGATAATACTTGAAGGGCATGAAGATATGGAAATAGGTTATGGTGTTTACAATCAAATATGCGATATGGCTTTGTGGGAACTGTCCGAAGAGTCCAAGATTGATTTCTTGAAATATTTGGATACTGAATTTTCACGAAAAGTTTCAGGTCGGCAATTGTCCTACTACGCGAGCCAACACTTCAAGGATCCTGCCATATCGGAAGGTGCAATTCGAAATCTACTATGGTTTGAAAGAAGTGAAGACAAATCAATATGTCCTTCAAATTATTTCATAAGCGATAATATAGGTGGTCGGCAAGAAAATAACCTTCATTATTTGAAACTCAAGTTGTCTATCGCTGCTCTGTTTGTAGATGGATTAGTTAAGTTCAGTCAAGCAATTTTTGAGAGTAAAGAGAATTTTAGTTATGATTTTTTCAGGAGCCTCATTGTTATCTCAATGAAGGGGACAGACAGAAATGAATGTCCTGCACTTGGTGATGTTGGCTTCGCAACCTCTGATGAATTCCATAATCTCAACTTCGGAGGTAATGGGGTCCTAGATTGGCAACTGGCGTTTGAAAACCATGAGGTTGTATCTGACCAACTTTATCAATTGCTACTATATCTATCACGTTATGGATATGGATTCCCCGATATGGCTAGAGGGAGAGAAGAGCAGGATCATTCGTTTTGGGATGTCTTCTGGGAAAATCTACGGTGGAGCGTAAAATGATGGCGCCTTCTTCTGACGTTGTCATCGAGAAAGAGAAGATATATCTCAAGGATTATTCAATCATAAGAAATAGACCCAAGGGCCGGCAAAGATTTCTTTCATCTCACGTTGAGGAATTATCCATTATATTGGGTGTGTCTCCCTCCCTAAACCAGATTGATGCATTTGAACAATTTGCAGAAAAATCCAGCCAAGCAACCGACAAACGAATCCCCTGCTTACTTCAAGATGATTTCAATCCAATCATGATTGATGATAATATTTGTCAATGGTGCAGCAAGAATACCGCATGTACATTTAATAATACCAAAATTGATTCATTACAAATCACCATGCACCCAAAAATTTCTGATTCAGATAAAGAAATCCTTCGCACATTCTTTGAGAAAAAGGAATTCACTAAAAATAAATCTAGAATTTTCAATCATAACATACATCCATTCAAACCCTTATTTGGCGATCTTACTAAATCTTTGATGCTGACTCCACTAGGGTTGTTTAACAAGCATCCAAAATTTTCCCACTCTTTTTGGGCGCACTTATTCTACTCCCCCCCGTTGGGTCGGACGTTAACTATGTTTGAAGCCATGATTCTAGATACAATTTCCGAGCAAACTCAAGAATTTAAATTAGACAGAAATAAGCGATTTCCAACTTGTGGCGAACTGTCGAAATGGTTTGAAGATGAAGGTCGTACGGATTTGCAATCTTCAATTATTGGTGAATTGATAGAGAGGACAAAATCATTGATTTATGGTGGTTTTGACATTCCAGTTGAATTAGGATTTGAATTGACAAGAGAAAGTGATTTGGTAGATTTTTCACATTCGCTAATCGAGAGTTTCCATCAATTCAACATTCGTTCAATGAACAACACAGAAATTCCAGTAGCAGTTGAACGAGAATCATGCATCTTATTGGTGCCAAAGAATTACCATCAAGAATTTAATTGGGCTTCTTGCGTTCGTATTCTCAGAATAATTTACATTGACAATTTGAATGATGTGTTTGTCTTACATCATGATGTAGAAATTCATGAACTTATGTCTACTGATCAAGACATTGATGATTGTGTCTTCCCTCCTGATTTTTCTTCCCAGAAATCATTTTCATGTAAAGAGATATGTGACTCAATCGAAAAATTCAACCTCCCTTATTCACTGATACCTTGGAAGAAAGAGTTACCACGTAGTATACCTGGAAAACCTGACTATCTTGTTTTGGATTGGTTCAAACCTGAAGAATTATTTGAAGCTCATTATGCACATCTCTTCTACCGGAATAAAGCATCAACAACTGGGGATGAAACACAATTGAACCATTTTGATAATTTAGATAATTTTGTAGATCGCTTCTACAATATCACCAGTATGTCCGAAAATGTAAGTTATGATGAGAAATCTCTGATTGAATTCAAGGAATTATATCATTCTGCTTATTATAGGAAAATGACTCCTTGCGAAGCATTGACAATTTTATGCAGTTCCACAAATCCAGTTGTACACAAATTTCTACACAGAAGTATATATCAATTTCGAACAGATCATGTAGACATCGAAACATTTTCTTTCAGGTTAGATTGGCATGTAGATGATCAAGAGAATTACGAACCACGCCAGAGATTAATTGAATTTACACGAGAAATTCATAACAGTGGTGGTGTAACTGACTTTGAAAAAACACCATTTACAGTTAGCAAGAATGATTTTTCAGATATTGGTCCAAGACAACTTCGTAGGATTTGCTCCGCCCTCAACCACGGTACCGAACTAATGAAAGAGAATATTATAATGAGGAGTGACTCCATCAATACAACAGTTTCTTCGGGGGGATTATGGATTTCACAGAGTTTGATGGAGGTGATGGATGAATCCATCTCTGAACATATTGCTGCCCAATTGAAATATTATTCAGACCATCGGGCCATGTGCTGTGCTCTAGCCAGCGATCTTCCAATGGTTAAGCGAATGGTTGGTCTTACAGTTAATCATGTTTCAACGAAAAGAATTTCATCACAAAATGTTGTATTCTGGACAGTCCCAAGTGCCGCATCTGAATTTTCTCCACATTTTGTTTTCGTAGGAAGTAATCGCAGAATTTGAAACACAGCATTTAATTCCTTTTGTGGTGTCCGAGATTTATGTCCCTTGATGACAATGATACTGAACCTCTAGATTCATCTTCACCATTTGATAGGAATTGGTACAACATCGCAGTGGAAAAAAGCGATTACTCTGGAGGCATTATTTTTGGTAAATCTTTGAACGCCACCATTTCTGATTGGGCCCTTCCTGGTACCATGGGTAAGATGGCAAAGAAGGATTTGAAAGCACTCAAACGTGATCAACAAGACACCCCAAGTACCTTGAAGACGTTAGACTCTCGTCTTTCTCTTACCCCATTAGTGAAAATTCGTTATCCAACCACATTGCCTTTATCTGGGGCTAAATTGGTTGTAAATTATGTTGATGAGAGGTATGTCATCACTACAGAAAATTTTGCCGAAGGAAAGTGGGCTGAACTTCGAAAACCATTTCAAGGTTTGAATACGTTCGTAGAAACGTATCGAAATACTTGGACTAAGAAATCAGAGGAATTTGGAAACAAATTTGATGAATGGCAATTACGAATAATTACTTCTGTATTAGGTGCCACCCATTTGTTTTCTAGATCATTGAAAAACACCGGCGAACGAGGAATCGTCAAAAGGCACATTAATAGATCATCATTACTTGTAGGAAAGATTGATGCCGACCTTTTTTCGCTATTTATGGCCATTGAAGGTTTGAACCCCGTAGTGATTCTGAAGCACTTCAGAAATTTCATTCAGCGTTTCCAATACGCTGCCAAAAACTTGTTGGCAGATGCTCATTCAATATTTTCTGAGCCTAGCGACGGTCAACTTTCAGATTTGCAGAACATCATTGAAAACAACAAAAAGATTCTTGATTGCTTGATGAACATTGAAAATATTCCTATTGATGGTAGTGCGATTACTGCTCTGGAACAATCTATTGGACCCGCAGAGAAGAATAATCTGATTGGATATTTTGAAAAATATCATGATTTGAGTCGTTCACCCATTGGGAAATTACTCATTAGAGATGGGGGTAAAACTGCACAATTTTTCGCCGCCGTTAATTGGAAACCCGACGATTTGAAGCGTGGTAGCAATGAATTTAATCACTTGGATCAAGCCTTTTCAAGCGTGGTTGAAGGTTCCTTTTCTTTGATTTCACCAGCAGATCTGAAGCGAGTAGAATGCGTAGTATTATCTAATCCAGCGTCCCTTACAAGTATTGTACTTCAGAAAAGGTTGACTATCTTTAATTATTCAGAAATATATGAATGGTTCACTCAGTTGTACGGAACTAGTGGAATCGGTGAAAGCAACCAACGGATAGCACAAAACACAATGGTAGAATTGGGTAAGTTGATATCGTACTCCAATGATTCCAAATTATCTAAATTGGTGGAATGTCTGAAAAACCCCCCATCTAAGTATAGATCCGAATATGAAACACTTGCCATGCAGTCCGGCGTTGGTGGAATTTGGAAACAAAACCTCGCGAAATTCGCCATTTTAGCCTCAGGCGATGATAATCTAAATGATGCATTTGGTTTTACGAAATTGGATGAACGAACTCAGAGTGAAATATTGTCCGATTCAATCAATATGATGATTGAAGCTAATATAGAAGCCAGTACACGCCAACTAGAAACTCAACCCACCACATCGTACATCGATGAGACACTTAGCAAGCACGTGCTGGAAAAATTGGATAAATCAAGAATAGCACTTCATAATGACTGGAAGAAATTTTTCAACATCTTGAAATCGTCTGTAGGCTCGGACGTGACAGAAGAAGATGCTAAGTCTTATCTCAGCAGTTTCTCGACCTCCATCTATAACTCCATCATGGATTATCATCACGTCACTCGGGAGTTAACATTTGATACTGATAATCGATCCATGGGCACAGGTGCGTTGATGATTGGATTGGGGCAGGGTGGCCAGCAAATATTGCGCGCTACACTAGCCAGTCTACTGAATACTACTAACGACAATCGTTCCCGTAACATCTTGACTGGTTTGGATGTATCATTAGATGAATTGGATAAGTTACGTGGGCTAAACACCGAAGATGGCAGCGAATCCAAACTTCATCCTGTCCCCCCTGAATTCGGGGACGACCAACACCATCAAGAAGAACTTTGGCAGAGTTTGTTCACAAATGCTGGTATCCTTGCAATAAATTTGGGTAAAGAGTTGAAGGAATTGCTTGAGCAACCCTACAGTTACATTTGGGGCTCACGCAAGGATGAATCAGCACGTCAGAATCGTACAGACAGTGCTCTGATTCCAGCATCAAATCTAGTCCTTCTGGATCCTGCAGGAAGAGGAGCAGGTGGAAAGATGGGCAAAGGTAGAGCTTTTGGATATTCAGAGAAAGAGACCATTCGTAGAGTTTTACAAAGTAAAAAGGGTACAAGAAATATTACACAAGTCGGAATCATTCACAGTTATTCGGGAGGGAGTGGAAGTGGGATGATTTTGCCTATATTGAGTAAGATTAAACAAGTATTTCCTGACGCAGATGTGTGGATATTTTCTGCGGGGGAAGCAAAGAAAGATACCAATGATCTTAGTCCTCACAATGCTACATTCATTACCAGTGATATTCTTCAATCACATTACAATGCGTTGCATCATGAAACGCATCTCATTACTGAAAGAGATTGGTCTAGATTTAGTGCAGATGTGGCAGCAAATCATACAAAAATGCAAAGGCAATGGGAAAAAATCTCACCATGGTTCCCCCAAATTGATGGCGATGCAACTGATGTGAGTATAAGAGATAAGAGAGCCAGTTACGTGAAACAGTACAATAGTGGCTTAGAAACTTCAGGAATGAAACAATTACAATTAGAGGCGAAAGAATTGTCTCCAAACGAGGTATTACCAAGTAATGAAGATGATGCTTCAGATTTCCATGCAATGGTTACCAACACTGAAGTGAACCATAATCTTTGGAATCTGTGGTGCAGTTGGGTTCAATTGGCTGCTGACGAAGCCACCCACTCTCTAGATAATGTGGCTTCTCTAAGGCCGTTGTGGAGTGAGAAGGAAATGGAAGGCGATGAAAAGGACGCGGGCTACCGGGTCACGAATTCCGCTATAGTTACGATTGCAAATGTGGTGAAGGAATTAACCAAACAAAATAATGATATATCTCTCGCCAGACAGCAAATCACAAAATCGCAATCGGCTAGCAAGATTAGCGCACTTATTGAATTCGGCCTAACAGCGGAGCACCCTGGCGATGCAGAAATTGATTCTACCGAGAATTCTATTGATTCATTGAGTGACCTTGGCGAAAATCTCCGTAAGTATGCTAATTTGATGCGAAATTATCACTCAATTATCAACACCATGACTCAACGTGTACTCATGAATCGTGGTACCAGCAATGATCCTCGTATCCACCATGTTCTGATTAGTAATCGACATCTCGATGTCGCTGCAATGGGGATATACAAAGGAAATCAACCACCATATGAAATATACAATTCTACGATGGTTGAAGTTTTCAAGAATGTCGTCCATTCATTGGTCTCACCTCCTGAACACCATGACAATACTACCACGTTTGAGGTGATGGATGTCAGCGACATGCGACGAAGAACAAAGCCTACGATCGTAGCTACAGGATTAGAGTTGGTTTCAACAACTGAATGTTCACCAGTTACTCGAGTTGAGAAAGAAGATCTCGAAGCGATAAGACAAATGCCTTTGTATCGACTATTTGAGAACCTGTTCACGAAACGCGATTCCCCGTTGTACAATGATGACCTCACACCTAGTGCAGTAACAGCAAGTAGTTCATATTTACAGGCATTATTTGCAGATTATTTTGGCTTTGAATACGATGGCCTCCTCAGTGTTTCACCCCTCACAGTTATTGACACCATTCAAAATAATTTGGATGCTTATCCTGCACGATTGAAGGCCAAACCGAATGAGGACGCCTTGCGTGAATTCTACGAAAGATTGGGGGAAAATGATCGAAATGAGTTGGTATCATCGGGTTTCTTCATGAGTCATTTACACAATATGTACGAATGGATTTGTCTTCTACCTTTTGATATTATTGCGGCTTACTTGGAACAAGGTGGTGCCGACATCGAAGAAATAAAAGCGTACTCATCTGAGTGGATAAGTCAACAAACACTGGTTTTGGAGGCTGGAGAAGATACTCACTTTGATAGTAAATCGAGAAAAAGTGATTTGTCCAATTTCATCATGGGTTCCTCTGCGGGACGATTGATGGATAAGGAAGCATTGAGTGAATTGTGTGGACTAATAGTGAGTTATGGGATATTAGATGAATCGCACTTTGCTTGTTTCCCTTCTGCAATGATTTATGATTCCGCCGCATGGTCTCTTCTCGATCTCACTGATGGTATTAAATTGAACGGTAAGGATAAAAAAGCCGAAGATATCATTGCCGATCTTGGTAGTCCAAAACCTTGTACTCATTTGACAGACCAAAAAATATTGAACAATGCTTCACACATGACGAGGTCAGCAAATTTGCCCGCTTTCGAACTTGATTTAAACAGTTATTATTTGGGGAAAGAAAGAAAAATTACTGAAACAATGAATCAAATCAAGCCAATATACACGATTGCACCGAAGTCAGAATTCTATGAACACATGAGTGAGTTGAAAGTTACGGCCTGTTCCAATAATTTAGAATTCAATTCGATAACTGTTTTTGATAAATTGGTTGCCCATGGATCAAATCCCAATCATCATCGAGTCTCAAGAGAAGCGACCGATACCCCCTCATTTACAGAAGGCACCTATTCTTTCTATAGGATGTCATTATCTCGCCCTCTGCACCGCAAGGAGCCACTGTCTGTCCGTCTCTTCAGAGTAATTCTATTGGGATCGCATTCACCCACTGACAAAGAGCTAAAATTACGCAACACGTTCCTTATCGGTGAACAGGATGAGGATTGGTTCAAGGATATCCTACCTAAGGATGAGGCCGATTATCCCTCTAAGTATAGATGTGGTTATGGCGAGGATTTTTCCCCTTCTTCATTCAATCAGATGATTTCTTACCGCCTTGAGAAATTCACAGGATCGAGTCTAGAGGAAGTCGTTAATCAATTGCCCTTGCAATTGCCAGAAGTGAAAAAAACTGCCCGCCTTATTCTCGATAGTGTACGCAAAGAGATTGAGGAAATGGGTGACTCATATGACGATGCACGTGACTGGTTCGGCAACATACTTGAGCGAATCCGAAACATATCTTCGGTGGAAGGAATTGATTCAATCATCATGCAACGAGAGATAGATGAGTTTGCAAATCTACTTGAGCGTCTTGACGCGTTGACGTTTGCTACAGAGCGGCAATACAAATTCCTTCAAGATCAGATGAAGGGTGGTGAGGGGGTATCCTTTGATATGCAAGGGTCCACAGATTCATATCGTTCAAAGGCCGAGGATTTCTTGGGAATTGTCAATAGTTCGGACAAGAACCTGACAACATCCGTTGTCGATCGGTCGATATTGAGATATTTCACTGATTACATTGGCACCCCAGGGAATGGAAAGACATACTTCCAGAAGATTAACCGCGGGCCAATTGCTAGCATCACCATCTTAGTCGATCGTTCCGCTCCTGTCGAAACTGGAATGAGATTTGTGGAGGTTATCAATGACTTGCAGAAGAATGGTTTGAGAACAATTGAAAAGACCCTAATTCATCCCTACAGTTATCTTCGAAATTTGTTGTGGTGTAGTACATTCAGGGGGCTTTGGGTACACGAACCTACATCGACGTATGATGAAAACTTCAGAATTCCCGGAGCCGTCATCAAAAATGTATTCTCTAAGCCCTATATTATTGAAGATTCGCAAACTGCGGTCACTCAACATGGAGATATGACGGGTTTATCTCTTCCTGGTGACGATATGGGTTATAAAACCGAATTAGCATGGTTGAATTCCAAACAGGATGGAACCAAGACGAGTGTGCGTAATAAACGTCAGAGGGGCCGAATTCAAATCCCTGAAATGATTGTACTGAACTATTGTTGGGAAAAGGCACGTGTAGACTGCAGCAATAATGATAATTACGATCAATCTGACTTCAAGGAGAAGTTTTCCGAACATCTAGAAAACATGATTCAAGTAATCCAAGAACAAAAGGGATATGAAAAATATAACAACAATTTCTGGGAAATGAAATTCAAGAAATTGAATGTTAAACAAGTAGAATGCATGGGTAGCTATGTTCCACAAAACAAAACAAAAAATTCAGCAGAGTCCGAGGTTGATGAATGGGATATTGGAGGGGATGAAGAAAAGAAAGATGAACTTCCAGAGTTATGGCTTAATGCACTCCTTAAATGGATAGATTATTCTGACAACCTAAAAACAGGAAAAGATTCAGATTCCGATTCAACAGAATCAAATGTCGAACCGAATGAAAGTTCGAATGAAGAAATTCCCGAAGACGATGAATTGCCGGATATTGAGTCTATTCTTGAAGAAGTTGAATCATCCGATGTGCCTGATATGATAGATATTGACGAGCTGGATTAGTGGGTGGATATATGTCACTTGTCATTGGCACTGACCGCAATGATGGAGAGGACATCGAACTCCCCCCATCAATTCTCAATCGACACGTCGCTCTCCTAGGAACCACAGGTCATGGCAAGACGGTGGCCGCTAAGGTCATCATCGAGGAAGCAGTCCTCAACCAGATTCCTTCCGTCATCATTGACCCTCAAGGTGATTTATCTCAATTGGCAATTTTCGCAAAAGAACAGGCGGTCGAATCCTCAGGCGGAGACCTTGAGAGATTTGAGGACTTCAAGGAGAACGTAGAAGTCCGAATCTGGACTCCGGCTCGAACCAAAGGATTGCCCATCAGTTTGGACCCCTTTTCATCCCCTCCTGGCGATCTTGACGAAGAGCAGCGTGTCGCCTCTCTAGATATGATGGCTGCGGGTTTTGCTTCCATCGCTGGGTACAACGTTGAGAAACCTGAAGGCGCCCAAATCAAGGCCTACCTGAACAACATCCTGTTGTATGCAGATATCGGCAAAACATTTCCTCAAAGTTTCGCCCATCTTGCTAATCTGGTTGCGACCCCCCATTCATTGCAGAAAAAGTCTGGAATTTCTGCCGGTAAATTTGAAGATTTAGTTGTTGAATTATTGTCGAAAGGTGAGAGAGAGAAACTCACTCGTCGGCTGCGTGCGCAAGAGACTGGCGTCAATCGAATGATGTTCACTATGGGTGTCCCTCTAGATTTCGATGTCATGGTTCAGCCTTGTGAAGAAGGTAGAACCCCCATCAATATCCTCTACCTAAACACGTTGTCAACGGATGACATGAAACAGAGTTTCCTTCAGGAATTCGGCCGACGTCTCTACGATTGGATGATTGCAAAAGGGGCGTCGGAAAAGGAAACTCGCCTAATATTCTTCCTTGATGAAGTCGCTCCATTCCTGCCCCCTCACCCGCGAAATCCTCCTTCTAAGGAGATTATCAAGATGCTATTCAAGCAAGGTAGAAAATATGGCTTGAGTTGTGTTCTTGCCACCCAAAATGTATCCGATGTTGATTACAAGATTCTGGGTCAAGCTAACACTTTGTTGATTGGGAAATTCCTGTCAAAGCAAGACAAAGAGAAAGTTCGTGACCTGCTCAAGTCGGGTCGTAATTCTACAGACCCCGCTCTTGTTGATGATCTTACAACATTGGAAGCCGGTGAATTTCAACTGGTTTGTTCTGAGATATTTGACACACCGGTTCCTGTGAAAATCCGCTGGTTATACACCGAGCACTCTAGGCCATTGGACGAAGATAAGGTCGAAGAATTGACTTCAGATGAATTGCGTGCATGGGCCAAGCAATTTGAATCAAAGAAGAGAAAATCAAAGAAGGGGAAAAAAGACCTAGGCTCCACTAATATTGATGAGGCTGTTACATCAGCTGAAGATAACACTCAAAATAGTGATGATGAACAATTTGAAATGGACCTACTTGGAGGTTTCCTCCTCCTCAAAGATTCACGTGACCCAATTTCAGTGATGCTGGGCCTGACAAATACATTAACCACAATTGTTCTACTTTGGTCTTCTTGTTTGCTTGCTTTGGCATGGCTCGATTCAGAACTTCAGGGGTTTGCAACTATGGTTGCAATCCTTGTATCACTAATCACAGCCTCTATTCTCATTGCTGAGATGATATCAGGTGATGAAGTGGCTATGTTAAAAAAAATTCGTATGCAAGCTCGCCCCTTGCAATACCTCGCATTGTTGTGGATTTGGATACTATGGTTCCTCATTCTTTCTGACAAAATTCCGTTAGATAAAATTCTATTGCCTATTGAGGTTGCACAAACTGCTATGACCATGTTTGTTATTCTTGAACTAGCGCATCGTGTAAAAATTGGGAAACTTGAATGGCCAAGTGGAGAAAACCCCATTGATTTCTTAAAAGGTGGGATTAAATCTTTGAAAATGATGGTTGGAAGTACTCAAATTGAGGCTTTACGCACATCTTCAAGGGAGTTGCTTGAATCTTTTCGCTTAGTGATGGATATTGTAATTGCTTTCACATTGGTAGGGCTAATTTATGAAATAGAATCATTTTCTTTCTTGTCTTCTGCTGAATGGTTAACACGATTACTCACAATCTATATTCTAACCATTCTTTCTCAAATAAGGGCGAGGCAAATCAGTAATTAGATTATTCAATTGTTCAAATCGCCAAATTAAAACTTCTTGGCGTAGGTTTCATGTCCTATTGCTCATGTGAAGTATCATGAATAGTAGAATGTGGTCCAGTATTACCTTAGTTGCGCTGTTAATTCTTACCTCTGTTATGCCTCAAGTGCAGGCGACTGACACTGATCCGATTCTAGATGATTACATAGAAGATGAATTAACTTGGGTAGATTGCTGGATGGAGCATAAATCTGGAAATATGTCAGCAGAAATGCAGACTGATTGCGACACTCATTTTACAAATTCACCAAGCAGTCGTCTTTACGGAATTCGTTGGATTTTCCTCAATGTTAGTGAGAGCGATATTCCAGATGATTGGATAGAAACACAACTCGCAAATCTGAATCATGTATTTGGTCAGTGGGATTTCCAATTCCAAACCGATGAAACGGTTGTTGTACCGAATGCAATTGCAGAATCTGATGATTATTATGATGAATGGACTTTAGAGGAAATAATGCCAGATTTGCGCACTCAACTAAACCTTT
>Ga0209992_10001485_pt1 | contig 24523 bp, 21 predicted proteins | sample 2SBtaG_2_FD_182564 | JGI IMG/M metagenome (GOLD analysis project Ga0209992, IMG submission 182564) | Deep subsurface microbial communities from Kolumbo volcano to uncover new lineages of life (NeLLi) - 2SBTROV12_ACTIVE470 metaG (SPAdes)... | ecosystem: Environmental > Aquatic > Marine >... | reverse complement strand
GTATTACAGCGCTTGATAAACTCCGCAGCAACACGCAGTGCACCTGTACCACCTGGCGCTTGTGCAGTGCGAACACGGTTTGCAAGTAATGTGCTGTGCTCACCTAGTAGAAGGGTTTCCATTTTCTGACAAAAATCTAAATTACCAGCAAGACCAATATAAGATTTTGTGGTTTCGTTTTCTAAACGAAAAGCTTCGGCTTTCTTTACAGCTTTTAGTACAGGGGTATTACCTTGCTCATCTTTGTAAACACCAACACCAAGATCGATTTTATTAGGGTTAGTATCTTGTTTGTAAGCGGCCATAAGACCCAAAATTGGATCAGTTGGTAACGGTTTTAATTCTGAGAACATAGGTCATCTCTTAATTTAGTTATTTGTCAGTGAGCCTTATAAACGCGCAGTGTATTTACAAGGCATAACCCGGGTGATATCAATTTTATCGGCTAAGTGTTCATTCTAGCGAGCTAAATAGTCCAATAATTTCGTCAGAAACTTCTCATATAGAATAACTATATCACGTCATTTCTTTCTCATTCTTTGACCATTTTTCAGTCGCAAGAAATGAACATAAATTCAATGCAATTGATATTAAAACTGCGTTAATAGTAACATAAAATTTTAAGAACTCGAGTTCTACGAACGCGGTAAATACTGAGGAATTCTAATACAGGCGGCAACTAAAACTGCCAGCACCTGTTCATCAAAAATGCCAGTTGAGAACGCCTCGGCATCAATGATCCCTATACAACCTGAAATGTTATTAAGCAAAGGCAAACATGCTTCAGATTGTACTTTAGGATCGCAGGTATAATACTCACCACCTTGCGCTACGTATTCAGCGACATCATTAACAACTCGTCCTTTAGAGGATAAAGCAACCTGTACATTATTACTTATTTTTGCAAAATCATCTTTAATTGGGAACAAAGGACGGCTTGGCGCACCATGATAAGCCAATTTAAGTAACTGCTCACCTTCAGGAGTTAAGGTATTTGCATAAATGCCAAACCAGTCGACCAGAGTTTTATCAACAACAAACGTCACAATCGCATTAAGCTTTTCCAATAAAACTCTATTTTCTTGGTTATTATTGATGAAGCTTTCTAACTCAAAAGGCGCATCTTGTAGTTGGCCAAATAAACTGCAACTTCCGCCCTCCCCTAATTCAGGGATCAGATAAGACCAAACCGCTTCTGCAGTGCCTTGTTCAGAATTTAGGAATGCATCTAATTCTGTTAACGCTTGTTCAACAAGTGAAGGCGATGTAATTACGCCCGAAATTGAAAGATAAGAAGAAGTCATTTTAGCCATCCAAACATCCAGGTACCTGAAACTTAACACACAAAATTAGCTTTGCAAAGGTACAAAGACAATTCATTGAGAAACAATAAGGACTACAGGAAATGAGCTTTAATTCCGAATAAAAATTTATTTAGGTATAAATAGCGCTATGAATTATTTGACTTGGAAATATAAATTGTTGGAAAAGAAATTTTTTGCAAAAAAAAAATCAATGATTTAAAAAAGAAATCAAGAAATATAAGGGTTATTATTTAATGAGTAAATAAGCTCAACACAGTTGCCAGCTTCATTATAAGACACTGAGTGGGCTATGTCGTTTAGTAACCCAACCCCTCTACCATGTTCTTGGCACAAGGAGGCCATACTATCTTCTTTTACATGAAAGCCAGTTCCAGAGTCGGTAATGGTAAATCTAATGTGTTGACGCTGAGGTTCATAATTAGCACTTATTTCGATCTGGGCTTCTTGCAGTTTTGCCAAAGCTTCTTCACGCATTTGGTAGAAAATAAAAAATCCATCTTCTTGATTTTTGATCTCTGAATCTAATCCCAACACCCCATGATCAAGTGCGTTGTTATAGGCTTCAGAAAGCAAAAGGAAAATATTTGAACGATGATTATCAACCCCTTCTACTGTGCTTAACATGTTTACCAGCTCTAAAATGGGGTCATTTCGTTTCATTTGTTCTGCGTTTAGCGCAACATGAAAGTCAAACGGCAGTTGAGAGTAGCTCACATCTGAATTGATAATCCGCGGATTCGCAACACAGTTTATTATCGCGATACTCAAGTCGTCTTGTTGCTCACTGTGACCAGAAAACTGTTGTACTTGAGAAATAATATCTTCGGTACCGATATCTGTTCTGCTAGCGAGTGTCGCTTTTAAACGCTCTTCACCAAACATTTCACCTTGTTTACTTCCTGTCTCAACTATGCCATCTGTAGCCATCACAATTCGATTAGTGTCATTCACTTCAAAATGAACAATATTTCGTTCAAATTCGTCCGCTTCTAGAATGCCCAATGCCATATGTTGTGACTCAAGGGTTTTAATTATTGCTCCGCTTTTATCTATTAAATAAATATCGGGTATACCACCCAACCAAGCTGAGACACTTCGCCCAGACTCACTTAACTCTATGATAGCTGCAGCACAGAACATATGACCAGGTAATAACTCTGCCAGCGCACTATTTAATTCATAAGCGATGTCACTCACTGCCATGCCTTTCGCCACCATCGCATAAAAAATACGAGAGGCTGGTAAAGCCCCAACTGCTGCAGCTAAACCATGGCCAGTAAAATCACCTAGTAAACAATAGAAACCACCAAGTGGGCTTTGAGCCATTAAAAACATGTCGCCATTAAACATTGATGCTGGGGAGAGATGGAAGTCACAGATCTTTGGAAAGTTTTTCTGTTGCGAGAGCGCATTCCTAAAAATGTGCTCTACAATTTCATGCTCACGTTCGGTTTGATTATAATGGTATTCGAGCTCTTTCTTCTGCCTATTGGCTTCTTGGCTGAAACGACGTGTTCTCGCATGCGCTTTAATTTTGGCTGAGAGAATGATCTTATCAAAAGGCTTATGGATAAAGTCATCACCGCCCACCTCAAGACATTTCTCAAAACTTTGGTGATCTTCGAGCGCGGTAATAAATATAATTGGTAAATAGACATCCCCAGCTTGCTGCTTGATGAGTGGCGCAGTTTCAAATCCGTCCATGACAGGCATGATGACATCGAGCAAAACTATATCAATAGAGTGATCGTTCAACTTTTCAAGCGCTTGTTTCCCGTTGCTTGCAAGCTCAACTAGGTAATTCTGTTGCTCGAGCATCGCTTTAAGCAACGTGCAGTTTAAAGGTTGATCATCAACGACTAAAATACGCAAGGTAGACTCTAATCTAAATCAGTCAATATCAAACTTTTTATCGAAACGAGAGATTTGCAATATTTTCTTTAGCTGAGGACGACAGTTGCTAATTGTAATACTAGATACAGACTCCCCCAAAGTTTTCTTCATATTTAAAAGCATACCGAGAGCGGAACTATCCATATAATCAGTTTCTCGCAAATCGATAATCACCTTATCTGTTTGCCCATCTACCTCAGCGTACGCTTGACGGAAAGACTGAACCAAATTGAAATCAAACTTTCCTTTTATCTGTATCGTCAACGTTTTGCCATCGGCAGAAGCGCTCTTGCTCAAACTCATTATAACCTCCTAATATGGTTCGAATTTGTTATTCATCCGTTGTCCTTAAATATAACTTGTTTAGAAATAATCGCCAAAAAATATCGAACTTATTATCAAAATTTATTTAAATTCATAAAAATCATACCATTACTAATATATGTTCAATGCACCTATGAAACTGTTATTATTTAGGGATAAAACCAAAAGAGCACTGAAAAATGTCTGAAAATAATCTTGTTTATTCAACTGAATTTGGCCGCATTAAGCCAGAAAACGAAAAAAATGAGCCTGAAGTTCGTCTATTTAAGGATGGTGCAGTTCGTATTGAAAGACAAACTAAAGGCCGTAAGGGCAAAGGCGTGATGCTAGTTGTGGGTATTGACCCATCTGAGCATGATTTAAAGAAGCTCGCTAAAACACTTAAAAGTAAAATGGGTCAAGGCGGTGCAGTAAAAGAAGGCGTCATTGAGATACAAGGAGATGACCGAGACAAACTTAAACAAATACTAGAAGCGATGAAATTCAAAGTCAAAATTGCGGGGGGCTAAGCCCTTTTATCATTGTACTTTAAAGACCTCAACAGCCCCTTCAGGGATAGGCGGGCTGTAGAAGTACCCTTGTACTACATAACAATTATTATTCGCTAAGAAATTTACCTGCTCTTTCGTTTCAACTCCTTCAGCAACTACTTCGAGATTAAGTTTTTGTGCCATCGCAATAATAGCTGCTGTAATTTCCATATCATTCTGGTCTTCTGGGATGTCTTTCACAAACGAGCGATCAACTTTTAACATATCTACTGGAAAACGCTTTAAATAACTCAACGATGAATAACCAGTGCCAAAGTCATCGATAGATAAAGAAACACCTAAGGCCTTAATTTGATGTAATTGAGAAATCGCCGCCTCAACATCCCCCATAAGCATACTTTCAGTAAGCTCAAGATGGAGTAATTTAGGCGTCATATTTGTTCGCGCTAGCACATCAGACAACAAGCGTTTCATATTACTGTCATTAAACTGTCTCGCTGACAAATTCACTGACATGTTTCCAACTTTGCCTTGCTGCTGAAGTTTCACCGAGAAGCGACATGCGGCCTCAAGTACCCACTCCCCCAGCTCGACTATTAACCCCGTAGCCTCAGCTATTGGAATAAATTTACTTGGGGGGATAGGCCCTTGCTCAGGATGCTCCCAACGAATGAGCGCTTCGTACCCAACCACTTCATTGTTACGATAATCGACTTGCGGTTGGTAATGTAATGTGAATTGATTCTCACGAATAGCCGAACGCAGTTCACTTTCTATATATAAGCGCTCATTTGCTGCTTCATCTAACTCTTGAGAATAGAAATGGAACGTGTTTCGCCCTTTAGCCTTTGCCTCATACATGGCTAAATCAGCATGCTTTAGCAATTGCTCTTCTTCTTTGCTATCAAAAGGTGCAAGCGTAATACCGATACTGGCACTGACAATCACTTCATTATTCCCCAGTTTAATAGGCACATTCAGTGTGCGCTGGATCATCTGAGCAACATCCATGGCATTCTCTCGTTTCTCGATGCCACTTAACAATACGGCAAACTCATCACCACCTAATCGTGCTATCGTATCTTCAGCTCTTAAACGAGTTTTAAGTCTATCAGCTACTTCAACCAATAAGCGATCGCCTGCATCATGACCCAGGGTATCGTTAATACGTTTAAATTCATCTAAATCAAAATAAAATAATGCAAATGCGTAATGGCCTCGTTCAGCCAATGCCATCGACTTTTTCAATTGCATTCTAAAGAAAGTACGGTTGGCAAGACCTGTTAGCGTATCAAAGTAAGCCAACTCTTCCATCTTACGTTGGCTCTCTTTAACGAACGAGATATCTTGGGCAGATGCCACATAACTTGAAATATGGCCGCTTTCACCACGAATAGGAGAAATACTCAAGCTTACCCAAATAGGTTCATTCGTAGCCCCTTGGAGAATGGTATCACCGCGCCAATAATTTCGACTTCGCAAATCTAAATCAATGTCTTCAATCAGAATCGACATTTCTTTGGAAATAATGCTTAATAAAGGCTGCCTGGAGTAATGCAATTCATTAAAGCCTGTCATTTCTTGCATTTTTGGGTTTACGTATTCTATTTGAAAATGCTCATTCGTGATCACCACCGCAGTACCCGAGAACTCGACCGCTTTTGACAATCTATCGGCTGCTTTTTGCGCTATTTCCTTTTCTGTTATTTTATTATTTAACCCCGTTACTAAAGTCTTTATCTCTTTGCCCATATCGTTAAAAGTGGCATTTAGAAGGCCTATTTCATCATTATTATTTGGCATTGCGGGCATATCCCATTGACCTCGACCAAAGTCTTTGACTGCACTGACCGTATTGTTAATACGCTGTAGCACGAGTTTATAAAGCACTTGATGAAGTAAGAGAGCAACGAACATCGCATATATGACAAATAAACCAAAGAATTTAACTTTTAACTCTTCTAGCGCAGTAAGCGCCGAATCACGTTTTTTGTAAATGCCAACATACCAATCTAACTCTGGTAGTTGAGTGACATTGATGAGGTGTGTTTCACCTTCTAAGTCAAAAATTGACTGCCTATCAGGCAATTTTAACTTCAATGTATTATCAACAACTTTTGCAAATTCTGGTGATAAGTCATTACGACTGATCGCAGAACCTGTATTAAAGATTTTTTGAAGATTTGGCGCAGCAAGAATATTACCCTGACCATCAAAAATTAAGTAACCCTGATTCGATGTTGGTACTGGTAGGTGTTTTAGTAGGTCTACCATACTGATGTCTGTTCCTACAAAACCTTGATACTCTTCTTCGAAGTAAAGAGGCACAAGAATACTAACGACCCATTTGCTCCATAAATCGTCGTAGTGCACTTTTGACCAGACAGCTTCTCGCGTCGGGTTAAGTTCTTGTTTTAGCTGAGCAATGGTTGAGCCATCAAATAAACTTTTTTTAGGGACCGTATTCAACAGTGTGATAGACGGAGATATTCTGACAAACTGATTATTTATCACCATATATAAGTTGAAATAGTCTTGTAATAACGGTGGCGCAATAATGTCCCATAGCGCTTCTGAACGAGCAAAAAACTGCTCTTGATTTTCATCTAAAGATTCCCCGGTAAAATAGGCGGAAGTTAATCCATTCGATGCGGTGCTGCGATAAGCCCCATTTCTATATTTGATTGCAGATGGAGAGTGGTTTTGAATAGTCTTATCGTCATAAAAAAGATGTTTAGTTACAACAGCACCGGTTTGCTCAGACAAGCTCTTTTTTGATTCAAGGTAGTTAGAAAATTGATTGATAACTTGGGTACTAAAGCGTTTTAGATCTGCATACTCTTCAAATACAAGTTGCTTTTCTTCTGATTTTAACATGAAAGCAGCAGCAAAAATTCCCGCAACCAGACAAACCGCCGAAATTAAAATCGATAGTTTGACGCTCAAAGAATTAAAACCAAACCTTGAAGGGGGTCGACGATTGACCACTGCTAAACCCTTATTAAAATTGTTATTTTTATATCGATATAGTTTTCCCAATATATCAGAATGTCTCCCCTTTAGCCAAGTTAGCGGCTAACAATCTCACAACAAATGAGAAAAAATTACCAGTAAAAGCTAATGTAGTGCTTGTATGCAGTTACCCCCTGTGCTAATAATACATTCAATTTTTTAGTTAATCTTAATTAAACAATGACAAATTTTATTGCTCGCAAAACTTATTTCTTTTTTAGCTTCTTCTTTAGATGTTGAGGCTTACCTGTTTGCGCGTAATTACGAATAGATAAGCCTCCCAACTGGGAGGTTTTTTTTTGCCGCTGGGAGTGAGGACCTATGACAGAAAATACGTTAAATGCTTTACGTAAAGATATAAATGAAATTGATTCAGACTTAATGGTACTTCTTGCGAAGCGCCGCCGTATCAGCCATAGTGTGTTGGAGTATAAAATTTCTAACAATAAGCCTGTTCGTGACGAAGAGCGTGAACAAGCTTTATTAGAAAAGTTGATTAATTATGGTAAGTCACTCGGACTGGATGCGTTTTATATAAACAGTGTTTTTCAAACCATCTTAGAAGATTCGGTTTTAAATCAACAAGCGTTACTACAAAAGAGCCTAAACCCTGATTCACTGAGTGACACTCACCGCGTTGCTTATTTAGGTGGGCAAGGCTCTTATAGTCAACTTGCTTGTCATAAATACTTCAGCCGACGCCCTGGTAAGTTAGTTGAAATGGGCTGTCAGAGCTTTGAACAAATCACTCAGCATGTTGAAAAAGGTCAAGCTGATTACGGTCTGCTGCCAATTGAAAATACCAGTTCAGGTAGTATTAACGAAGTATTCGACTTATTACAACATGCTCAAGTCACCATAGTCGGTGAAGTTACTCACTCTGTTGAACATTGCTTATTGGCAGCTCCAGGCACTGAGCTAAACGACATTCAAAAAATATTTGCTCACCCTCAGCCATTTGCACAATGCAGCCGCTTCATTCAAGGACTTGATAATGTATTACATGAAACATGTGATTCAACTTCGAGTGCCTTAAAGCAAGCATCAGAGACACCAAATAGCGCAGCAATTGGTTCAGCGCAAGCTGGTAAAAATGTCAGCCTAGAAGTCATCAAAACAGGGCTTGCGAATCAAACTGAAAACCATAGCCGCTTTATTGTTGTGGCGCGTAAAGCTTTACAAGTTTCAACTCAGATCCCAACCAAAACAAGTCTAATTATGGCAACCAAGCAGCAGGTTGGTTCTCTGGCCGATGCACTGATGGTCTTCAAAGCCCATAACATCAATATGGTGAAGTTAGAATCTCGCCCAGTGCCCGGCAACCCTTGGGAAGAAGTATTCTATGTTGACTTACTTGCCAATACGGCTGAAAAGCATGTACAAAATGCCCTTGAAGAGCTTAAAAACCACACACAATTTGTGCGCATTTTAGGGTGCTATCAAAGTGAGTCTATGCAAGCAGTCGAAGTTTAAAGTTAAGCAATTAAGCTAAATAAAAAGGCACTCATCTGAAGTGCCTTTTTATATCTTAATCGTAACTTAAAAGAGTGCGTTTAAACGTTATATATCTAATACTTTTGCGTCATTGGCTTTGTTAAGCAAACCGCGACTTTGCTTTAAGAATTGCTCTGCACAGCCCGAAAAATATTGCTTTGCCTCTGAGAACGAATCAATCAATGCCGCTTTGTCACCCGCTTTAAGTTTATCAAGTGTAAGCTCAAAAGTTTCTTGATAGCTCGCTAATAACCCTTCAACGTCATTGAATTGCGCTAACATAATGTCTGAGTATAACTCTGGAGACTGTGCGAACAGCCTACCGACCATCATTAACTCTAGCTGATAGATAGGTGAAGAGCAGCTTCTTAGTTCTTCTAAAGTGTGGCATTGCTTCGCCAAAAATTGGCCGTATACAAATGTGGTTAAGTGACGCATTACCTGAATTATCTGCATGGCTTGGTCATGCTTTTTCGCATCCATTTCGACCAGCTGACAACCCCATACTTTTAACTGTTCAAGTAGACCAGAGCATGATTCTGGCATTCGCCCTGCACACACCACAACGGTTTGCTTTACCCAATGAGAAATATCAGGACCAAACATTGGGTGAAGACCAACAACAGGGCCAGTATGTTTATCCATAAGCACTTTCAAAGGTGCTTGCTTAACGGAGGTAATATCAACTAAGACACAGTCATCAGGTAAAGCTGGTAATGACGAAACGACTTCTTCTAAGGCGTTAATTGGTACACTCACAAGCACCAATTTAGCCCCAGTTAATATTGTTTCTGCATCGGATTGTTGCGCTCGGTCCAAAATACGAATTTCATATCCTGAGCGAGTAAGCTGCTTAGCGAACAACTGGCCCATCGCCCCTTCACCACCAACAATCACAACTGGTGATAAATCTGGCGCTTTACAGGCTAACTTACTTTGCTGATTTTCGTATGCTTCACGCATCATGCGCCTAATCATATCTTCAACTAGATCAGGGTTTACGTTGTGTTCTTCAGCCTGCTGCCTTCTCGCTTCGATCAAAAGGCTTTCTCTGTCAGGGGCATGTAAAGGTGCACCTATCTCTTGTTTGATAGCACCGATTTGAGATGTTAACGCGTTGCGTTTAGCAAGGAGTTGTACGAGCTGACTGTCGCATTCATCAATGCCGGCTCGAAGTTGTGTTAATGTTTGCTCACCCGTCATAACTGTAAACTTTTATAGACACCAGTAAATAAATGATTACAAATAGTCTAACAGGATGGTATGACAGATAAAAGTGAAGGGATGAATTAAATTTAGACTATGACATCACAAAGTGCGATATGGTTTTTTGGGCATATAAACCAAAACAGGCCACTCAAAGAGTGGCCTGTTTTTAAAGCGTAGTAAAACGCGCGTATTAGTTAAGTTTTTCTTTAATACGTGCTGATTTACCTGAACGCTCACGTAGGTAGTAAAGCTTAGCGCGACGAACTGCACCGCGACGCTTAACTGTGATGCTATCTACTAGTGGGCTGTGCGTTTGGAATACACGCTCAACACCTTCACCGCTCGAGATTTTACGAACTGTGAAAGCTGAGTGTAGACCACGGTTACGCTTAGCGATAACAACACCTTCAAAGGCCTGTAGACGCTCTTTGTTACCTTCTTTAACGCGTACCTGTACAACAACTGTATCACCAGCGCCGAACGCAGGTACGTCTTGCTTAAGCTGTTCAGCTTCAAGCTCTTTAATAATATTTTGGTTTACTTTTGCCATTTTATTTCTCACATTCCTAGGAGTAACTGTCTTCTAGCCACAAGCTTGTTCATGTTCTCGCTGAAATTCAGCAAGTAACATGGCTTGCTCCTCAGTCAGAGCTAGGTTACGCAACAAGTCAGGACGTCTAAGCCAAGTTCTGCCTAATGACTGCTTAAGCCGCCATTTAGCTATCTCTTTATGGTTTCCGCTGAGTAATACAGCAGGCACCTGCTTGCCATCCAATGTTTCTGGCCGTGTATAATGAGGACAATCTAACAAGCCATCCGAAAAGGAATCTTGCTCAGCTGACTGGTTGTGACCTAAAACACCTGGCACCAAACGAGCAACTGCGTCGATTAGTGTCATGGCTGGTAGTTCACCACCACTGAGAATAAAATCGCCGATGGACCATTCTTCGTCTACATAAGACTCAATGATCCGCTCATCAATACCTTCATAACGACCCGCAACTAATATCAGCTTTTCTGATGCTGCCAATTCAGCTGCACCTTGCTGATCTAGTTTTCGCCCTTGAGGGGACATATAAATTACTTTGGCGTTTTCTCCTGCTGCCGCTTTGGCATCAAGAATCGCTTGTTTTAATGGGTCGACCATCATCAACATGCCCGGGCCACCACCATAAGGTCTGTCATCAACGGTTCTATGCTTATCAGTTGCATAGTCTCGTGGATTCCAACTGTTAAACTCGATTAAACCGTTTTTAACAGCGCGTCCAGTTACGCCTTGCTGGGTGATCGCATCAAACATTTCAGGAAACAGTGAAATAACACCGACCCATAATGGTTTTTGCTGGCTCATTTAAAAGCCTGGTTCCCAATCTACAGTAATTACTTTTTCTTCACGATTAACACCCTTGATCACTGAATCAGTTAAAAACGGAATTAATCGTTCTGATTGGCCAAACGCATCTTTCTTATTTGCTTTCACAACTAAAACGTCGTTTGAACCGGTCTCCATCAAGTCATCGACCGTGCCTAAGTTATAACCTTTATCAGTTATAACAGACATGCCGATAAGATCTCGCCAATAGAACTCACCTTCAGGGAGCTCTGGAAGTTGCGCCGAATCAACTGAAATTTCCACATTGGTCAAAGCCATTGCTTCATCTCTGTCGTTTATTTGCGCAAACTTGGCGATAAAGCCCTTGTTGTGACGACGCCAGTCACTCACTTCAAGAGATTGCCATTTACCTTGTTGCCCTATCAACCATGGGCTGAATTCGAAGATCCCTTGGGGATCATCAGTAAATGAATGCACCTTAAGCCAGCCCTTAATACCATAAGGGGCACCAAGCTTACCTACTACAATAATCGAGGTGTTTTCTTGACTCATGGTTACACTTACGCCTATTAAGCCGCTTTACGAGCGTCTTTAACTAACTTTGCTACGCGATCTGAAAGAGATGCGCCTTGACCTACCCAGTGATCAACACGTGATAAATCTAAACGTACTTTCTCTTCTTGACCCGCAGCGATTGGGTTAAAGAAACCTACTTTCTCGATGAAACGACCGTCACGTGAGAAACGGCTATCCGCAACCACGATTTGATAGAATGGACGCTTTTTAGCGCCGCCACGTTGCAAACGAATAGTTACCATACCGTCCTCAATTAGTTGACTGTTTTCATTAATAAGATTTGCTTCCCAATTTGGGAAGCTGGGGAATTGTACGAGTTTTTTTCAACAATGCAAGTTTGTTTTGGATTTTATTGTATTAAGCACTATCTCTGTACTTGCTTGATAGTTGAAAAGCTTAATAAATTTGTCATACGAACAAAAAACGGATGTGGAAACTCACATCCGTTTTTTTATCTAGCGGCAAAGAGTCGCCTTAAAATATTACTTTTGCATTGAGGGCAAAGTTCCTTCCAGGCTGCGTAAACTGTGTTAAATCAGCATCAGCTGTCTGTCCTGCAACACTTTCATAAGGGGTATATGCTTTATCAAATAAATTGAATATACCGGCATTCAACTTCACTACACCAAAGTTATAATCAGCAAATAAATCAACAGTCCCCCACCCTGATGTTTGAACCATGTCGTTATTTGATACCTTAGTCATCCGCTTAGCAAACTTAAATGCTCCTGTGACTGACCAATCGCCTTTTTCATAGCGCGCTTTTACAAAGCCATTTAAGGGACTAATTGAATTTAAGTACTCATTGGTTTCTTTATCTTTGCCATTTATAAAAGTAAGGCCTGTATCAAATGAAACGTTATCGTTAGCCCATACTGTATAAGTAGTCTCAAGCCCTTTTATTTCGACCTCACTGATATTTTGATATTGGTAATACGTTTTTGGTGGCATGTTTGGAATGGTGCTCGGCTCCACACGCACAACTTTATTACCTATGAAGTCTTCGAATTTTGTATTGAACAAGGTAATAGTAAAACCATGTGATTCAAAATCCCCTTTAACGCCAAACTCAACACTGTCACTGGTTTCAGGGTTTAGATCTGAATTTGGTAAAATTTGGTAAAACGGTTCAACACCGTGACTTTGATATGCAAGGTCATGAGGCGGAATTTTAAAACCTCGAGCATATTGCGCGACAAGATTAAGGTTGTCAGAAAAAGAATAAACTAAACCAAGTTTTGGTGATAAGGCCGTTTCTGTAATATCAGAAAACTCTGTCCCCTCATACAAGGCATCTTTTTTCGGCGTCATGTCATATCTGTCTACACGAATACCAGCATTAAGGTCTAAAGAATCAGGTATAAGCGTGATGTTGTCCTGAACAAATATCCCGAGCATACTTGTATCTGCACCAGGGAAAGTTTTCTGCCCTTCTCTATCAAGTAGTTTGTTCCCTTGCGCATCAAGTCGTGTTTTATATCGTGGTCTAGCTGTCTCGTAACTATCGTAATCAAAACCATAAACGAATTGGTGGTTTAGCCCTGCTACTTCTAAGTTTTTATCTAATACAACTCGAGCCCCCAAAATAGACTGCTCGAAGCGATAGTCGTTGTAATCGGTATAAGGGCCGGTTCTGCTGCGGCTACCGTCATTTGCGCGTAGTTGGTCACTCTTCTGCTCGAAGTCGGTGTAATAGACTTGTGCCTTCAAATTATCGTAAAAAGCAGTCGCACTCGCGCTATCAAATGCTAAAGACAAAGATAGGCTTTCATTCTGATCCGTTGTCTCATTAATTGTGGCTGCTATTACTTGCTTTGTTTCTTGGTCAAAAAAGTCAAACGTTGCCAATAAACGTTCGTTGTCTGAAATATCAAATTCTGATTTGATCAACACAGCATTCGAGGTGTAATCAAAGCCTGGTAGATTTTCTTGGTAATTTTGCGCTTCTTTACCATCTCTTCTCGTTAATTGAATCGATGTCGCATTCATCTCACCTACTTTCTGAGCATACGTAGCTGAAAAGCTCTTTTCAGAATTAACGCCATAGTAACCTAACCCTAATTGTGCATATGTGGTGTCATTCGCCAAATAATCTGACGGGTCCTTGGTTGAGATAACAACAATACCACCAAGCGCATCAGAACCATACAAAGAGGACGCAGCACCTTTAGCGACTTCAATTTGTTGAACATTATCAATATCAAAGTATCCACGACCAATGATCAGGCCACCGCCGCCTGCATAGGCATCGTTTATACGTCGGCCATCTTTGATATAAACCACACGGTTTCCACCGATACCTCGAATATTGAGCGCTTGAGCTTCACCTGTAGAGCCCGATGTTGTAATCCCTGTTTGATACTTAAATGCGGTATTTAAGTCCACTGCCAACTCACGTTCAATTTCTTGTTCAGTAACGACATTCACTGAGCCCGCAACATCAACCAGTTTTTGCTCAATTCGAGAGCCTGATACAACAATAACTTCATTTTGCTTTTCAAACTGAGCTTCTTCAGCCGCAGCAATAAACGAACATGATGCAGTTAATACAGCTGCAGTAATACTGATCGAAATGGGTGTCTTCTTAAACATTTTTTTACCTCAAACAGGAAGAACGAATCAATTTCGAGAGCACTATAATCACATTTTAAATTGATCACAAATGATAATTGTTTTTATTATTATATAGATTTTAATGATTCTGATAGGTATCATCAGCAAACGAGGATGAAATAACATAGAGGGATTTAGCAATTTGCTCATAAAGCCAAGGTTATGGCTATGAGTGCTATGAAAATTTATAAACAAGAGAAAACAATGAAACACATTATTTCTATTGGTTTACTGCTTTTAACCATTAGCTTTAATAGCTCAGCACAAAGAATTGTAACTGCAGGTGGCACCATCACAGATATAGTCTATGCACTTGGCGCTGGAGAAAAAGTGGTCGCTGTAGATACATCAAGTACTTGGCCACCTAAAGCAGTTGCTCTACCTAAAGTAGGCTACTATCGAGATCTGGCTGCCGAAGGCGTTTTATCAAAACAGCCAACAATTATACTGGCCTTAGAAGGCACAGGTCGCCCCGAAGTACTTACGCAATTAAAGAGTACTGGTGTTGCACTCAAGCTTTATAACAAACCTAAGCATATAGATGGACTTTTTCAATTAATCACTCAAATTGCCGCTGATTTAAACCAACACGGAAGCGCACAAAAGCTTATCGCACAACTAAAAGAAGCATTGCCAGCCAAAGCTCCCCTTTCTGAATCTAAAGCATTATTCATTCTTTCAGCGGGTGAACGAGGATTGATGGTCGCAGGTAAAGAAACAGTACCTGATTTACTTTTTAGTTATACAGGCGTGCGTAACCTAGCTCAACACAAGGGCTTTAAACCTTTTAACCGCGAATCTTTAGTAGTGAGTAACCCTGATTTCTTGGTGGCACCTAGCCATATTGTAAATGGTGCAGGCGGCGCTGAAAAGTTTTGCCAACAGTCTGCACTTGCTTTAATTCCTGCAGCAAAAGCATGTCGGCTACTTATTATGGATTCTTTAATGGCACTGGGTATGACAACACGCTTACCAGAAGCCATCACAACATTAAATGAATTTCACCTTGAAAATGTACTATGACTAGTCTTGCGCTTCCTACACTTCACTCTAACCAGCACTTAAAATGGTATTGGCTCAGTGCCATCTCACTCTTTTTCTTAGCTTGGCTTTCATTAAGCACGGGACCTGTGGGTTGGGATTGGAAAATGCCAATTGCTTGGTTAATGCCCGATAGTTTTGTAAAAGATATCAACACATTGCAACTCAGCGTAGTATCGCAAATTCGTTTACCGAGGCTTGTTCTGGCTATTTTGATCGGCTCGGTTTTAGCTTGCAGTGGGGCCGCTACACAAGCATTATGTAGAAATCCACTGGCTGATCCTAGTTTAATGGGGGTAACTGGCGGTGCAGCTGTAGCAGCTATTGCCGTCATTGCACTCGCGCCAAAGGTAAGTTTCATTAATGAAGCTATGATTGCGCCTGCTGCATTTATCGGAGCGTTGACGATTACCAGTATTATTTACCGTCTTGCAAACCACCAAGGTCAAGTCCAAATAACAACATTACTACTTGCCGGCGTTGCCATCAATGCGATAGCCATTGCGATAATAGGACTTTTTAGCTTTTTTGCTGATGACAGTTCACTGCGATTGATGACATATTGGCAAATGGGCTCTCTCGGGGGGGCTAGCTGGTCAGCCATTACCTATGGTGCACCACTTATAATAGTGAGCACACTCTGTTTACTTATGAAAAAAAGACAAATTAATGCCCTTATGCTGGGCGAACGTGACGCAAGACATTTGGGCGTCAATGTAAAACGTCTGAAAACAGAAGTCGTCTTTTTCGTAGCACTCGGCGTTGGCGGTGCTGTTGCTATGGGTGGCATGATTGGTTTTGTTGGCCTGGTAGTGCCGCATATAGCGAGACTACTCGTTGGCCCAGATCTCAGAAAAATGCTACCTCTGAGTATACTGCTTGGTTGTTTATTAATGCTACTGGCTGATTGGATAGCACGCTTAATTGTTGCCCCGTCTGAATTACCAATCGGCATTGTGACCGCATTATTTGGCGCACCTTTTTTTATCTTCCAATTAATTAAACAAAAACGAGGTATGCATGCTTGAATGTCATAACCTTAATATTAAACGCGGAAATAAGCATATTATTAAGAACTTGTCGTTTAACGCAAAGCAAGGCGAATTTATTGTATTACTGGGTGAAAATGGCGCAGGAAAATCAACACTGTTGAGTGCAATTTGTGATGATTTATCTTTTACAGGTCAGGTGACCTTTTACAATCAGCGTTTATCTGACTTCACCTCAAATACATTGGCTAGAAAAAGAGCTATGCTACTGCAAAATAATCGAGTCAATTTTGCGTTTAGTGCAGCCGAATTGATTGCCATGGGCCGCTACCCGTATCAAGAAAGTACCAAAGAGCAGGCCGACACCGTAAGTCAAATCATTGAGATGCTCTCTTTGGCTCATTTAGCAAATAGAGATGTCACTGTTTTATCGGGTGGAGAGTTTCAACGGGTGCAATTTGCACGATGCTTGGCGCAACTCAATGCACATAAAACGGATACCAAAGGCAAACTCATGTTGCTTGACGAACCGACCTCTGCATTAGATTTACACCATCAACATTGTACGTTAGGTAAAGCGAAAGCGTTTGCACAACAAGGTAATACCGTCATTGCAGTATTGCATGACTTAAACCTTGCGTCATTATATGCGGATAGAGTTTTATTATTGCATGATGGATATATTCATCAAGATGGTAGTCCGCAACATGTCCTTAAAACAGACATACTACAACCTATATATAGAGCTGGCATGCAAATTAACCAGCATCCAAGCTTTTCAATTCCTATGATTTTTTCAGAACCTCTCACAGGAGCCCAAAATGCGTGAACAAGCAGCTTTTGAAGCACGCACTTTAGTCAGACAGTCACATGTTTGTGTGATCTCAACAATTTCAAAAAACCTGCAAGGTTATCCTTTTGGATCTGTGTCGCCATTTATGACAGACAATCAAGGTAGGCTTATTTTTAATATTGCAGGCATTGCGCAACACTCACGAAACTTAAGTGAAGACAGTAGAATGTGTGCCACTGTATTTGATGCTGCAGAGCAAGGTGATCAGAATGCTCATGCCCGCGTTACCGTGGTCGGTGATGCAGCCCCAGTGCCAAAAGAAGAATCTGAATTGTTACTGGCGAGATACGAGCGACAATATCCAGAAGCTATATCGTACCGTCAAGCCCATGATTTTCAGCTTTGGAGAATGGAAGTAAAGCGTGTTCGCTACATCGGGGGCTTTGGCCACATCTTCTGGATTGAACAAAATGAATGGCAACTAGAAGCGCCGCAATTTTCACTTGAAGATGAAGCTCGCATGGTAGAGCACATGAACGAAGATCACCGCGATGCCAACCAACTCATTCTTAAGCTCATTCATAATATTGAAGCCGATTATGTTGTGATGACAACGCTCGTATCGGATGGCTGTTACCTAAGAGCAAATGAGAAAAACTATTTCATTCAATTTGAAACGCCATGTCATGATGGTATGTCAGTGCGAAAAGAACTAGTAAGATTAACAAAAGCAGCAAGATCACAAGAAGAAATTACAAACGCCTAGTTTGCGCCCTGTAAACTTAAAACAAAAAAGGAAGCGCCTCTCGGTAGCTTCCTTTTTCTAATATAACTTTTAAGTTATGAATTAAAACTTAGGACCACCACCCATCATGCCAGGTGGCATCATGTTTTTCATGTTACGCATCATTTTCATCATGCCGCCTTTGCCCTTCATCTTCTTCATCATCTTCTGCATCTGGGTAAATTGCTTAAGCAGTTTATTGACGTCTTGTACCTGAGTGCCAGAACCGGCTGCGATACGCTTTTTGCGAGATCCTTTAATTAAATCAGGACGAGCACGCTCTTTCGGTGTCATTGAGTTGATGATCGCTTCCATTTGATTGAAAGTTTTGTCACCAACCTGATCTTTAACTGCATCTGGTAGGTTAGACATACCTGGAAGCTTATCAAGCATCCCCATCATGCCACCCATATTTTTCATTTGGCGAAGCTGTTCTGCAAAATCTTCTAACGTGAAACCGTCACCTTTAAAGACCTTTTCAGCAACTTTTGCTGCTTTGTCTTTATCGACTTTCATTTCAACTTCTTCGATTAATGAAAGTACGTCACCCATGCCTAGAATACGTGAAGCAACACGATCTGGGTGGAAAGGTTCTAGTGCATCAGTGCGCTCACCTACGCCGATAAACTTAATTGGCTTACCCGTGATGTGACGAATTGATAATGCAGCACCACCACGCGCATCACCATCGGTCTTAGTCAGAATAACGCCAGTTAGTGGTAAAGCCTCATCGAAAGCTTTTGCAGTGTTCGCCGCATCTTGACCCGTCATGGAGTCAACAACGAATAAGGTTTCAACTGGATTAATTGCTGCATGAAGGTCTTTGATCTCGTCCATCATGTCGCTGTCAACATGCAAACGACCTGCAGTATCGACAATCACAACATCAATGAATTTCTTCTTCGCATGACTTATCGCATTGGTAGCTATATCAACTGGCTTTTGTGAAATATCACTTGGGAAGAATTCAACATCAACCTCGTTAGCTAGCGTTTCAAGCTGTTTAATCGCCGCAGGACGATAAACGTCAGCACTCACCACAAGTACAGATTTCTTTTTGCGCTCTTTTAAGAACTTAGAAAGTTTACCAACACTGGTAGTTTTACCCGCGCCTTGTAAGCCCGCCATCATTAATACCGCCGGCGGCTGTGCAGCCAGGTTAAGCTCTTCATTGGCTTCACCCATGGCTTTTTCAAGCTCTTCCCGCACTATTTTAATGAAGACTTGACCCGGGCTTAAGCTCTTCGTTACTTCAACACCAACTGCACGTTCCTTTACTTGTTTAACAAACTCACGAACAACCGGTAATGCAACATCAGCCTCAAGCAGCGCCATACGCACTTCACGGAGGGTTTCTTTAATATTGTCTTCGGTAAGTCGGCCGCGGCCACTGATGTTTTTTAACGTTTTACCTAAGCGTTCTTGGAGATTTTCAAACATGTATTAGGTTCCAATAAATCGTAATTGTGCGCATTATACTGATATGCAGGCGAGTAATACAGTATTCAAGTAAAGACAAAGTTTCTTTTTATAACCTCTTTGCAAGAACGGTGGCATAAAATACAATAGTCTGTAACAAGGATAATAACATCTGGACTACATTTAACATGTTGATCATTAGCCTGTCTTTACTTGCCAGCTTTTTATATGTTTTTGCAACTGGGCATGTACTGTCACGCCTATTTCATAAAGAAGGACCGAGTCAAAAACTAACAGTTCTGCTTAGCACAGGCGCTATACTGACGCATATGTTAGTGTTAGTAAATTCAGTTTTTACTCATGATGGGCAAGATTTAAGTACGGTTAATGTCGCGATGTTAACTTGCTGGGTGATTGTCGTGAGCGTCACGACTGTATCATTAAAATTCCCCGCTACTCTGTTGCTCCCGGTAGTCTACGGCTTTGCTGCTATTTTATTAATCGCCAGTTTATTTATCCCACACCATATTATTTTACAAAGCATTAACGTGGACTTAGGACTTGTTATACATATTTCTCTTTCACTACTTGCATACTGTATTTTAATTATTGCCACGCTTTACGCGGTGCAATTCTTCTATATAGATAAACGCCTAAAAGAAAAAGACCTTGCAATTATGAACAGTCATCTACCGCCACTTATGTTAGTAGAGAGACAACTTTATCAACTGCTTACTGTGGGCACAGGTATGTTTACACTGGCTCTAATGTCTGGATTTATCTTTCTTGAAGGTATGTTTACAAAGGAAGTTATCCACAAAACTGTGCTGTCGATTATAGCTTGGTTAGTTTTTGCAACCGTAACCTTTGGTCATCATCGCTTTGGCTGGCGTGGTAAACCTATAGTTTTCGCTATAATAGGGGCCTCAGGTTTAGTGACTTTGGCTTACTTTGGTAGCAGATTCATACAAGAAGTGATTCTGGTAAAGTTTTAACTTGACTCAGTACTTTCAGTAACGCTTAATACCTATTCAATTTTAGAAAAGGGATCCTCTCTTGGACGACATATCAACCGGTACGCTCTTTGCTATTTTGGGCTTACTCATTTTACTCTCAGCTTATTTTTCCAGCTCAGAGACTGGCATGATGTCGATAAACAAATATCGACTAAGACACTTAGAAAAAGAAAATCATAAAGGTGCAAAACGCGTAAGTGGCTTACTTCAACGCCCTGATAGATTAATTGGTGTCATCCTAATTGGTAATAACCTAGTTAATATTGCGGCTGCCACAGTTGCTGCCATTATTACGCAGAGGTACTTTGGCGATGTTTGGGGTCCCCTTGTCAATACGGTAGCGCTCACATTCATAATTCTCATCTTTGCTGAAGTTACCCCCAAAACATTAGCAGCATTACACCCAGAGAAAGTTGCCTTCCCTAGTTCAGTAGTACTGAAAGGTCTATTAAGACTGATGTTCCCATTTGTAATTGGATTAAACTGGATCACCAATGGCATTCTGAAGCTGTTTGGTATTTCAAATCAAGACATTGAAGAACATAGCTTGAGCAAAGAAGAATTAAAAACCGTGGTAAATGAGTCAAGTGCATTACTACCTAGCAATCACCAAAACATGCTGACGTCTATTCTCGATTTAGATCATGTCACGGTAGAAGATATCATGATCCCACGAAACGAAATAAATGCCATTGACATTAATGATGACTGGAAAGACATCTCTAAACATCTGACCAACGCACAACATACAAGAGTATTACTATATCGTGATCAGATCGATGATGCCGTTGGCTTCATTCACTCTCGTGACGCGCTGCGCCTCCTGACCAAAGAACAATTCGACAAACCATCTTTATTACGCGCTGTTCGAGAAATTTACTACATTCCAGAAGGTACCTCATTAAATACCCAGCTTTTAAAGTTTCAGCAAAGTAAAGAACGTATTGGCTTGGTTGTGGATGAGTATGGTGACATTCAAGGTTTAGTTACACTTGAAGATATCTTAGAAGAAGTGGTTGGTGACTTCACTACTACGCAAACTCGTGCACCAAGCGAAGAAGTTGACGTACAGTCTGACGGCTCAGTGTTAGTTGATGGAACTGCAAACATCCGTGATATCAATAAAGAAATGAGCTGGGAATTACCAACAGAGGGCCCCAAAACACTAAGTGGTTTAATAGTTGAATATTTAGAAGATATTCCGCAAACCTCGTTAGGTATGCGTATTGCTGGATACCCAATAGAGATCATTGAAATAAAAGAAAATATGATAAAGCAGGTTAAAGTGTTTCCGGAACAAAGAAAATAATCAAACTTATAATAAGAGTAAACATAAATTAAAAAAGCCGCATTCGCGGCTTTTTTAATACAATAAACTCATTAAATAATTTAACTAAATAATCTTTCAAACCAAGACTTATCTAACTCTGCTTCGCATTTCTTTAACTGAGCACCGTAGCGCCCTGCACGATGCTTAACTTTGTTCGCCACTGACATAAGCCACTTTTTCTTTCTGTAAGTGCCACGCTTGTAACCGCCCCACCCTTCGTGATAATTAAGGTACTGGGCATAGGCATCCCATTTAGAAATACCGTTCACTTTGTGGGTTTTATTGACAAACCAAGCCATAAAATCAATGGCATCTTCAAAGTCATCTCTGTCTGCGCCGGAATTACCTGTTTCGCGAATATAGTCTTGCCATGTCGGTGTTTTAGCTTGCGAGTAACCATACGCTGAGCTTGCTCTACCAATTGGAATAAACCCTAGAAAATACTCCATAGGTGGTGCTGCATCATGTCTAAACGAGCTCTCTTGATACATCATTGCCATTAACACATGCTTAGGTGAGCCCCATTTATCTTGGGCATCACGTGCATCATAATACCAATCTTCTTTCTCTTCGAAGATCTTACAAATATTATCAGGCTGTTTAGGTGGCGCAGTTGCACAACCGCTCAAAACTGCTGCGAAGGAAAGGGTGAGAAAACTTTTTTTAATTTTTTTCATTTTTTGGTGAACTTATTTAAATTCTATAAGTCAGAGCATATGAATACAGTGGTTTAGCATTGTTTCATCCCTGATTAAATATTTGCGCAGCTAATTTAACTGCGCTTTTTTTTGCCTACGCATTGGCAAAATAATCATCTAAAAATGCCACAAAAGTCAAATCATCTTCTGCAACTTTTTGCTGCTGTGCTTCATGAGAACTCATCGCATCAGCATCGAGAGAAGAGTTTGAGTAGGTTGCAAATGACTGAGACTGATGCGCTAGCTTATACTCATTTGCCAACTCGATTGCGTAGCTTCCACTATCTTGCTGATTTTGCTTTAGCTTAGACACAAGCTGACCAGAGAGCGTCTTGTTCGGATCAGTGATGCATTCACGCCATAATGTGATTGCAGCCTGATAGACGTGCGTATCATTTGCTTGGTCCATGTACTTGGCAACATGCGCTAATTCCTCAAAAATGTCTTCAGCCCATATTTGCAAAGCAACAGATTTATCTTCACGTTGCAGTTCAAGCTCGGGATTACGACCGAAGTTCACAACTGCTTGGAGGTTGGCTTCAGTTCTTTTTTGATCTTCGCAACTTAAGGTTGGCGCGTCTTTAAGTAGACAATAAGTTAAAAACACATCCAAGAAATGAATCTGCTCTAGGCTGATCCCCGTCTGTGAAAAAGGATTAACATCTAGAGCGCGGATCTCAACATATTCAATGCCAGCTCTTGCTAAAGCTTGAGTCGGAGTCTCACCGCTCTGTGCATTTCGCTTAGGTCTGATCGGAGAGTAAAACTCATTCTCAATTTGCAGTATGTTTTTATTCAATTGTTGCGGCGTTTCAGCTTTATAATCAGCTAAGTTACCATACAAGTCAGAATAGCAGCCGATAGCTTCACGTAAGCCCACTATATATTCATCTAAATTATTATAAGTGACTTTTAAAGAAGACTGAGCACTGTTGGTATACCCTAAGTCTCCAAGTCGTAACGCTGTGCCATGCTCTAAGAAAAGCGTTCCTTTACCCAAAGTCTCAAACGGAAGATCACTTTTATTGCCTTGCAAGAATGATTTACACAACGCAGGTGAAGCACCAAATAGGTAACTAACTAACCACAGCTCTCGTTTAAAATTTCGAATAAGGCCTAAGTATTTCTCAGAAATGAAGGCTTGTTTCTCTGCACTGCTTTGTTCGATTTTTTGTAGGCTGTTCCACAAAGTATCAGGAAATGAGATATTAAAATGAACACCAGCGATGGCCTGCATCATACTACCATATCGGTTTTTTAGCCCTTCACGATAAAGGGTTTTCATTTTACCTATGTTCGATTCACCAAAATACGCCAAAGCAATATCATCTTGGTTTTCAATGAAACAAGGCATACTCATAGGCCACAACAGCTCATCACCCATTTTACTCAAGGTGTATTTCTGTAAATCTTGCAGTTGCGCTAACGTCTCTTTTGGGTCTTCGCTGACAGGGGTAATAAACTCGAGTAATGATTCTGAAAAGTCAGTAGTAATATGTGAGTTCGTTAATGGATGCCCAGCGTCTTGTGGATGAGGCGTTTTGGCAATAGAGCCATTTGGGTTGATCCTTAATGCTTCTCGCTCAATACCACGCTTAATGCCAATAATGGCTTGCTGGTGTTCTTCTGTAGAAAGTGCTTCTAAGCGAGTCTTTAATTCTGGTGTATTCAAAAAATTATCCTCAAGCCAATAGGCAATGTTCAATCAATGGGGGCACATCCTCAATACTCAAGCAATATTTATTAACGATGACTAATAATTATTTTACCAGCATGCTGCCCCGTTTCCATGTATTCATGCGCTTGCTGGATATCTTTAAGCGCAAAAGTCGAATCGACATGGATAAATAAATCGCCACCACGATACGCAGTCATCAATTTATTTAGATCAGCTTTATTTTTTTCTACCACAATGCCAGAAGCCGTAACCTCTCTTTGTTGTGCTAAGGCAATTATTGGCTGAGCACTGATAGTTGGTACAGTCACCACTTCACTGCCTGAGTTTAAACTCGCAACCATTCTCTCGCCAATTTCGCCACCGACTAAATCGAGTAGTTGCGCTTGGCGTTGTTGTGAAAAGAATGTCTCATAATCAACGACCTTTACAGCTAACTTTTGTAAAAGTTGATGTGAAGGACGATTGCTTACTGCAATCACTTCCTTACCTCGTAAATGAGCAAGTT
>Ga0209992_10001484_pt1 | contig 24537 bp, 19 predicted proteins | sample 2SBtaG_2_FD_182564 | JGI IMG/M metagenome (GOLD analysis project Ga0209992, IMG submission 182564) | Deep subsurface microbial communities from Kolumbo volcano to uncover new lineages of life (NeLLi) - 2SBTROV12_ACTIVE470 metaG (SPAdes)... | ecosystem: Environmental > Aquatic > Marine >... | reverse complement strand
TATCCATGTGACTTGGATGAAATAATAGAATTAAGAAAAAAATTTAATCTCAAAATTATTGAAGATGCAGCTCATGCAGCTGGTACTTCATATAAAAATAAAAAAATTGGAAGTCATGGAAATGCTGTATGCTTTAGTTTCCATCCTGTTAAAAATTTAGCAATGCCCTCAGGTGGAGCTATAACATTGAATGATAAAAACAATAAAGAATTCAGTGAAGAGTTAAAGTCAAAAAGATGGATGGGTATTTCAAATAGAAAAGGAGTAAAATATGATGTCACAAGCATTGGATGGAATTATTACATGAATGAATTTTCAGCTGCTATAGGTATTGAACAATTAAAGAAATTAAATAAAAAAAATACCAAGAGAAAAGAAATTGCAAATAGATATTCAAAGGAATTACATATAGAGCAAAAAATTCCTTTTAATAGAAACTGTTCATATCACATATTTTGGATTATCGTCAATGATCGTGATAATTTTATTAAAAAAATGCAGAAAAATAATATCGAGGTAGGTATTCATTATGCACCAATTCATAAAATGAGGTTTTATAACTCTAAATCAAAATTACCCATTACTGAAAAAATTTCAAAAGGTATTGTAAGTTTACCAATTCATCCTAACTTAACAGATGATAATATAAATAAAATAATAGAATTAACTAATAAATTTTCTAAATAACTTAGTTGAGATTACTCAAACTCTGTAACTCCATCACCTTTATTGACTTCTTTTGTTGCTTTTTTACCATTTACAGTATCAAGAAATCTTGCTTCTAATCCCCTTATTCTATTACCAGGTCTAAGAATATCAAAATTTTCCCCTTCATGTAAAATGTCTCCTTCAGAAATATTTTCTATTGCTTGTATTGAACGAGTAGCAAATTGTCTTAATTCTTTTTCATCATCTAAAATTTCTTTAATACCACTTCCAAAAGATAATTCAGTTCTTCTAATAGATTTTATCATATCTTCTAATTCCATAGGTTCTAAAGCAAAAGAATGATCAGGACCACTAAGAGATTTATCTAATGTAAAATGTTTTTCAATCACAGTTGAACCTAATCCAATAGAAGTGAGAGGTCCAATAATTGGATCAATACTATGATCAGATAATCCAACTGGAAATCCATACTTTGATTTAATTTTTGGGATGACTGAAAGATTCAATGAATTGATTGAGCAAGGATATTTTGAAGTGCATTGTAATAAAACAATATCATTATTTCCATTTTTTTTAAGCAAATCTACACAAAAATCAATTTCATCAAAAGTACTTGCTCCAGTAGATATCAAAATAGGTTTTTTTGTTTTTGCAAGAAATTCAATTAATCTAATATGGTTTATTTCAAATGAAGCAATCTTATGAATTTCTACAAATGGATCAATTGCTTTGGCATCGGAAATCGAAAAAGGTGTAGACATAAACATTATATTTTTTTCCTTACAATACTTGAAAAGTTCAGGTATCATTTCATATGGCATAGAATGTTCTTCAAAAATATCTTCAATTTTTTTTGGATTTCCAGATTTAGAAAGATATGAGCTAATTCCAGCATTAGATACATATGTTGTTTCTGGTTTGTAAGTTTGAAATTTTACTGCATCAGCTCCAGCTTTTGCAGCTATATCAATAAGATTTTTTGCTTGATTCAAATCATCATTAAAGGTTCCACATTTCCAGTTAGAGCCAGCTTCGGCGATTATAAAAATATGATCAGGATTATCAAAATTCACATATACACTTTAAATTTAGTTAATAAAATACTTTAATTTTTCATATTAGAGACAAATTACTAAACTAGGATTAGTTTTAAAAAAATGTTAAAAGTTTTATAAAAGCAAATTAATTTACAGGGTATTTTTCTAAATTTCCTTCTTCGTCATGAAAAAATTTTCCATTTATGTCTGTTTTAAAAATTTTTTTGTTTGTAAATTTATCACAAATTTTTAAAAATTCTTCAAATTTTAATTCATATTCTTCTAAAAACCATTTTAAACATTTTTTAGGAATTTTTCCCTCATAAGTTTCAATTATTTTTAATCCTTCATCTCTAGTCATTCTATTATTTCTGATATCAATTGATGCTTGATCAGTTGCACGACCATAACCATACTTTAGATACTTAAAGTAATCATGAAGTGGAACAATATTAGAATCTAAATTTTCATAATTTGTATATGTTCCTTCAGATAAATCATCTGCAACAGAAAACCCATGATTTTTAACAATTTCAAGTTGTTTCCTAGCATCCCATTTAGTATAATATCCTAAAAAGATTCCAGTTACACCAATTCTTCTAATTTCATCTTCATCAGGATAGATAAATGGAATTAATTCTTTTTTATTAATTCCATATTTGACCAGTTCTTGAGGTTTAATTTTATCAAGAAAATAGCCTCCATGATTTTCTAACCATTCTTTATCTAGATAAGGACTAGTGGCAGTTACAGGACCACCATATTCAAACATAGGATTTTCGCCCCAAACTAAAAGTGGAATTTTTAGGTGTACTGCAATTTTAATTGGAATTTGAAATAACCCAATATGTTCAGGCCACATAGGATCACCTAACTCAGTAAGTCCAAATTTTGATAATTTTTTGTAAACATTAGGATTTGCAGTAAATTCGATACAGTCAACTCCTATATTTTTTAAATTTTCTAAATTTTGTCTTCCCAATTTAGTTTGTTCCCTTGGATGAAAATTTACAACAAGTGGATTTAGTCCAAATTCTTCTTTAATAACTAAAGTCTGGTAATGACTATCTTTTCCACCACTAACAGGTATTAAACAATCATAATTTTCTCCTGTTTTGTTTTTATATTTTTCAAGAATAATTTTCAATTCCTGTTTTCGTTGATTCCAATCAATTGATTCTTTTTTCTCTGAATAGTTACATGCGTCACAAATTCCATTTTCGTCAAATTTTAATTCGGGTTTTGTGTCAGGAAAAAGACATTGACTACAAAGTTTCATGATAAATAAAATTTAATATAAGTATTAAATCATTTCCAAAAAGTTTGGAGATTATTTTAAAGAAATTAAAGATTAATTATCAAAAATAATGAAAATAGTGATATAACTCATCATCATATCATTATTAGTTGAGACAAATGGAATATAATCAAGACTTATGGAATGAATATACTGATCAAAATAGAAGCAAGATAGACAAGGCACAATATAATTTCATATATCATTTAGTGCTTTCATTAGGTGCTAAACGAATATGTGAAGCAGGATGTAATATTGGAAATAATCTCAATGGATTTCCTATTGATTACAAAGTTAATGGGTTTGATATGAATAAGCATGCTTTAGAAGAAGCCAAAAAAAAATATCCAAATTTCATCTTTAAAGAAGGAAATTTAAAAAAAATACCATTTGAAGATAAAGCATTTGATTTAGTTTTTACTAGAGGTGTTCTAATTCATATTCCAAATTCGGATTTAGATGAAGCCTTAATCGAATTACTTAGAATTTCAAAAAAATGGATATTTAATTTAGAATATTTTGGTGAAGACGGAGATATGATCAAATGGAAAAGAGGAAACGATTTGTTATGGTATAGAAATATGAAAGAACGATGGAGTAAATATGATGTAGAAATAATTAGTGATGTTGAAATTCCATTAGAAGTTGATCAAGGAAAAGTACACCTAACATTAGTAAAAAAGATAAATTGAAATGATGTTTAATATTTTTAAAATTAGTATCTTTTTAATAACAGTTTTTTGATTAAGATTATTGTATATCCGCTTTGATTGATGTAAATATGTTTGATGGAAAAAAAATACTCATTACTGGAGGAACCGGTTCACTAGGAACTGCATTAACAAAAAAACTTTTGGAAACAAATGTAGACACGATTAGGATTTTTAGTAGAGATGAATTAAAACAAATAAAAATGCAAGATCAATTAAAAAATAAAAAATTACGTTTTTTGATAGGGGACATTAGAGACAAAGAAAGATTAACAAGGGCAATGGAAGATATAGATATAGTTTTTCATACTGCTGCATTAAAACATGTACCAGTAGCAGAATACAATCCATTTGAAGCAATCAAAACAAATGTACTAGGTACACAAAATGTGATAGAATCTAGTTTGGACAATAATGTAGAATTAGTTTTGGCTATTGGAACAGACAAAGCGGTATCACCTCTTAATACTTACGGTGCTACAAAACTACTGATGGAAAGAATGGTAACATCAGCTAACTTTTACAAAGGAAAACACAAAACAAATTTCTTATGTGTTAGATATGGCAATGTTCTTGGAAGTAGAGGTTCAGTATTACCAAAATTTTTAGAACAGATCAAAAATAATCAAGGTTTAACAATTACTGATCCCAAAATGACCAGATTTAATATTTCTATGAATCAGGCAATAGAATTAATTTTTAGAGCGGTAAAAATGGGAATGGGTGGAGAAATATTTGTTCCAAAACTTAAGGCATACACGGTGGGAGAACTTAAAGATGCAGTAATGGAATTAAAAAATTATAATATTCAAATACAGAAAATCTCGGTGAGACAAGGTGAAAAATACCACGAGATTTTAATAAATCAGGATGAAATTCCATACACATATGAATCAAAAGAAGATTACATAATTATGATAGAAGGAATTAAAAATTTATCAAGTAATAAAAATATCAAGAAAGTGGATTTTTCAGAATCATATTCTTCAGATAAAGCTCCACTACTTAGTAAGAACGAATTAAAAGAAATTATTTCAAATGAGGAATTTTTATAGATATTTAATAGAAAATAGATCATATTAAATTAAAAAATAAATCAATTAAATTGATAAAATATGTAATTATTATTTTAAAATAATTTTTAAAATTGATTTAAAGAATTTATGAATTCATTAAAAGTTTCAGATGAATTTCTAAGATTAGAAATATTTTTGTTTAAAAATAATTTATTTGATTTTAGTATCATTTTTTTAAATTCACAATCATGGTAAAATTGATATAAAAAATTATCTAATTGTTCAGGAAGTATAACAAGTTCATTAAATTCATCAAAAATATTTTCTTCTTGAATAACATCAGCTCTTGGAATGAAAATTGAAGGTTTATCTAGAATCGAAGCTTCTAAAGTAGCAGTAGTTAATCCAACGGTGATAAGAAGTTCACAATTTTCTAGCATTGGTTTTAATTCACCAGTTCTTACTATACTTACATCAATTCCTAAATCATTAGTTACAAGATCTTCAAAACAATATTGATCATGATGAAGTTTAATGATTATTTTTTTGTTGTATTTTCCAATGATTTGGCAAATTTTTCGAATTCTTTTCAGATAATTTTCTTTAATATTGGAAGGAAGGAATTTAGCAAATTCTTCATCTGGACTAATTGGAGTAATCAAAATATAAAATTCATTATTTTTTGTAGTATGAGGTAACCAATCATCGTAAAAAAATGAACCAATATTCGCAATATTTGTATTGTAACGATTATTTTCAATAGCAAATTTTTTGTCATTTTCTCCCCAAACTAGAAAATGATCCGAATAATTTCCAAAAAGTCTAAAGAAATTTTGATGAATTGGATCATCAAATAAAGAATTTATCCCATGTTGTAGAAGAATTATTGGTATTTTATGTTTCTTAGCTATTTTTATTGAAACAATTTCAGGTAATTCAACCTCATTATAAACAATCAAGTAACTAAAATTGTATTTATCAAACATATTTGTTAAAAATTTCTGATATTTTATTGATTCATAGATTTTATTTTTAGTAATTGAATGGAAATAGTTTTCAATAATACACCAGAACGATTTATCATTAAATTTAAAGAAATTTTTAAAAAATTCATTATTTTCAAAAATTTGTTTCTGCTTGTTTTCTATTAATAAATCTAAATTTATTTGATCAGTTGTTTTGAAGAAAAAATGATTAGATATATTTTCAATTATAGTTTTTGATTTTTTGAGAATTAAAAATGATTTCAAATTCCATACTGATGGAAGAATAGGATCATGTTTTACTAATTGAAATTTCTCAGATATTCCCAGAAATATACTTCTCCACCTCATTGTGGATAAATTTATTGTCAAAATAGATTTTTTATCACGATTAACTTTATTGTTTAATAAACATTTAAAAAATATTTCAAAGATCATTTTTATTTTTTGAATCTTTCTTTTTGAAAGTTTGACTGGAATTTTTATAAAAAATAAATTTAATGGTATTTCATAGCCTGAATGAAGATTGGGTTTATTTGAAATTTTTTCTTCTAGTAATTCATACGATGTTGTAAAAAGATTGATAGAAGATTCTAATTTTGGTGGTATAATCAATTTATCATGAGGATATTTTTCAACAATATTTTTTAAATTTGTTAAATCCCATAAAATCGATACAAGTTTATAATAAAATTCTATATAAAATAACTCTCCAATATTTATTCCATCATACTCTAAATTATCTTTAATTTTTTTTTCCAAATACCAAGAAGATAGACGATATGATTCTTCTTGAATATTTAAAATATTTTTTTCATCAATATATTTATCAGATGTTTCATGTTCAATATTTTTTTTTAAAAGAAAAAAATGTGATTCAAAATCAAGTGTTATAATTTTTTTATCATGTAATGAAGCATCAAGAAAATCAATATCATATGTTTTATTTAATACAATAATAGAATTTTCAGTTTCTGTCATAATTATGAATTTTATAATTACTTAAAATATTTAGCGAATTATCAATTAAAAAAAATAAAGATTAAATTTCAATAATTAATTGAGAAAATACGTACATAATACTGCTGTAAGTTTATTATAAAGAAATTTTAATTTTGGTTGTTTTTAGGATGTCAAAAGATATCAATTTATCTTTAATCACAATTGGAATGCCAGTATTTAATGGTGAGAAATTTATTGAAAAAAGATTAGATTCTTTATTAAAACAAACACATACAAATTTTGAATTAATTATTTCAGATAACGCTTCAACAGATAAAACAGGAACAATTTGTAAAAAATTTGCAAATAAGGATGCTAGAATTATTTACTTACGGCAAAAAAAAAATATTGGTGGTATTTCAAATTTCAAATTTTTGTTAAACAAAGCCAGAGGTAAATTTTTTATTTGGACTGCAGTTGATGATATTTTATTACCAACATTTTTAGAAAATAATTTAAAAATTTTGGAATCACAAAAAAGAATAGTTTGTAGTACTAGTAAAATTGAATCATATGGAGAAAATACAGATTTTATTGATAAAATTACTGAAACTTCATTAATTAAAAGATTAGAAAAGAAAATTAGAAAACATTTTTGGTTAATTGAGAATATTTCATTTTCAGGATCATTTGAAGAAAAAGTTAGAAATTTTCTTAAAAAAAGAGGTGCAGAACAAATATTTTATGGATTATTTAGAACGGAGCAATTAAAAAAAATCTTTGTTGAAGATAATTTTCATACAGGATTTGACTTAGCTTTATTGATAAATGCATTAAAAATTGGAGATATTTACGTTATAGACGAAATTTTGGCCCTTAGATATGATGGAGGAGATTCTAGTGGGGGGATGATCAATTATGCAAAACAACATAAAATGTCTTTCATACAAGCATTTTTTTCATATATTCCATTTACAATATGGTTCAGAAAAAACCATGGTACGTTGATTTTATTAAAAAATTTAGATGTTTTTTTAAAATGGAATTTGTATCCTCTTTTTTACTATTGTATTGATTTAGTTAGAGTAATTTTTAAAAAAAACAACAATAGATAAAATAAAAGAAATGAAATCTAAAATAGACAACATAAGAGCAGGATAATTGAGAAAATTGAATAAACTTTTGAATTCTATAAAGAAATTTATAAAAAAACCAGGAGGTTTTTTTTCTTTGGGTGTTGGTACGTTTGTTACAAATGGAATTGGTGGGATTTTTTGGCTTTACATTGCATCATTATTAGGTACAGAAGAATATGGAAGAGTTACTTATTTCATATCAATTGGAATAATTGCATCAACAGTATCACTTGTTGGAATGTCAAATACGATGATAGTATTTCGAGCAAAAGGAGAAAAAATTCAATCATCAATTTATGTAATAGGAATAATTTCACCAATAATAACTTCAGTAATTTTATTTTTTATTTTTCTTCAAAATATAGAAATCAGTCTGTATGTAATAGGATTTGTAACATTTACATTAATTGGTGCAGAATTAATTGGATTAAAATCATTTAATAAATATGCTAAATTAATTATTACTCAAAAAATTCTTCTTGTGACATTATCAATTGGACTATATCATGTAATTGGTTATCAAGGAATAATTTTGGGAATGGCAATATCATTTTTACCATTTGGTATAATCATGGTTAAAGCATTTAAGCAGGAAAAAATAAATTTTGTAATATTAAAATCTAAATACAAATTTATTGTAAATAGTTATCTTTTAGATTTAGTTGGTGCATTTAATGGTTCATTTGATAAAATTATAATTGTACCATTACTTGGATTTGCTTTATTAGGGAATTATCAATTAGGATTACAATTTTTAGCATTATTAGGAATTTTACCAGGTATATTTTATCAATATATTTTACCACATGATTCAAATCAAGATTCAACTAAATCAATTAAAAAAATTATGATCATAGTTTCAATCATAATTACCATAGGAAGTATCACATTATCACCCATCATAATTCCTAAAATATTTCCAAATTTTACTGAGGCAATAATTCTAATTCAAATAATGAGTGCCTCTATAATATCATCAACTATAATTTCAATATATACATCAAAATATCTTGGACTTGAAAAAAGTAAAATTGTGATAATAGGATCTGGAGTTTATTTATTAGTACAAATTCCTACTTTAATCGTTTTAACCAGTTATTGGGGAATTAATGGTGCAGGGATTTCAGTATTAATTGCATCAATTGCACATGCAATATTTTTTATAATAATAAATCAATTTTTGATTAAATCAAAAAAAGAAAATGAATCTTAATTTAGATTTATTTTAAAAATTATTTTCTTATTTAATTTTTGATATAGACTAATTTTTAGAAATTATATACAGTATAGTTTTTAGGTGTTTTTGTCAAATTGAGCAACATCATATTTTATCATCATTTGTATCAATTTTGGAAAAGTCATTGTGGGTTTCCATTTTAAAATTCTTGTAGCCTTACTAGAATTACCAATTTTTTTTAAATAATCATTTTGTCGCTTTAATGAATTATCAATTTGGACATATTTCTCCCAATTATGTAAACCGCAAGATCTTGATGTAATTTCAAGTAGTTCCCTAATTGAATGGGATTCACCAGTTGCAAGAACAAAATCATCTGGGTTCTTGTTTTGTAACATAAGCCACATTGCTTTTACATAATCTCCAGCAAAACCCCAATCTCTTTCACTATCAATATTCCCAAGAACAAATTTATTAATTTGATGATTTTTGATTTTTATCATAGAATTAATTATTTTTCGTGTTACAAATTCTAAACCACGTAGCGGTGATTCATGATTAAATAAAATTCCACAACAAGTAAAAAGTTGAAAATTTTTTCTATATTGTATAGTCATTTCATGTGCAAATACTTTTGATATGGCATATGGTGTTTTTGGAACAAATGGGGATTCTTCAGTTAATTTTACTTTTGATGGTGAAAACATTTCACTTGATGATGCTTGAAAAAATTTAGTTTTTGGATAAAACATCCTAATTGTTTCAAGAATATGTAATACTGCCATGCCATTAATTTTTGCTGTGAGTTGAGGGTTTTTGAAAGGATCTAAAACAGAAGAAACACCTGCAAGATTATAGATTTCATCTGGTTTTGAAAATTTGATTGCTCTTTGAATGGATTTTGGAGAAGAGAAATTAGTTTCAATTTTTTGGATTTTTGAATCTATGTTTAGAATTTTTAGATTAGTTATTTTTTTGGTAGAGAATTTTCTAGAAGTACCAAAAACTTTGTATTTTTTTCCTAAAAGGAATTTTGCAAGATAAGAGCCATCTTGTCCTGTAACTCCAAAAATTAGTGCTTTTTTCATATCAAATCATTTAATGATAAATTGTATTTTTTTATGTTAATTTAATGTTAAATCAAAATTTTTAAAGAAAATTCATAAAGTCTGGAAGATTTGACTATACTAATGGTGTTAAAAAAATCATGATATTAAATGCCATAAATGTATGTAGAATATGTAAATCTAAAGATCTAACACCAATAATTTCATTAAATCATCAACATGTTGCTACTTTCACTCCCAAAGATAGTGAAGTATTAGCATTACCCGATAAATTTCCATTAGATTTGGTAAGATGTGATATCAGTAAAAACCCAAATGGATGTGGATTAGTTCAATTATTACATTCAATTCCAAAAGATGTTCTCTACAGGAGATATTTCTATAGATCTGGCATCAATAAAACTATGAATGAAAATTTAGCTGAAATTGTACAGGAAGCAATTTCAAAAGTGGAATTAGATAAAGATAATCTTATTTTGGATATTGGATGTAATGATGGTACATTATTACAAAATTATCATGGAATGAATCTACAATTAGTGGGATTTGATCCAGCTAAAAATATGGCAGAATTTTCTAAAAAAACAGGTGCAAAAATTATAGTTGATTATTTTAATGAAAAATCATTTAAGAAACAATTTGGTGAAAAAAATGCAAAAATCATTACAAGTATTGCAATGTTTTATGATTTAGATGATCCAAATATTTTTGTCAAAGATATTTCAAAAATTTTAGATAAAAAAGGTGTATGGATAATTGAACTATCATACCTTCCTTTAATGCTAAAACAAAATGCATTTGACACTATTGTACATGAACATTTGGAGTATTATCATTTAAAAGTTTTAGAGATATTATTTTCAAAACATAATTTAAAAATTGTTGATATATTTTTGAACGATGTAAATGGAGGAAGTATTAGATTATTTATAAAACATAAAGATCAAAATATTTCTAATGATGCAATGGATAGGATTAAAAAAGTTCAAGATGATGAAAAAAACTTAAGTCTAGAAACAGAAAAACCATATATTGAATTCTATAAAAGATGTGTAGAAGAAAAAGAAAAAACAGTTTCTTTTATTAGAGATGAAAAGAATAAAGGGAAGAAAATTTTTGCTTATGGAGCTTCTACAAAAGGAAATACACTACTCCAATTTTATGGACTTGATAATCAAGAAATTGAAAAAGTTGCAGATAGAAATTCAGATAAATGGGGAAGAAAAACAGTTGGGACAGATATCCAAATAATTTCTGAAGAAGAAGCAAGAAAATCTCATCCAGATTATTTTTTGATTCTTCCATGGCATTTCTTAGATGAATTTATCAAAAGAGAAAAAGAATTTCTAGATAAAGGTGGTAAATTCATAGTGCCATTACCACAGTTTAAAATAATTTCTAAAGAATAAATAAAAATTATGTTTGAATAAGTTTTAAAATATGTTCATCAAAGATGGAAGCAGCATTTATCCATGAATGTTTTTCAATAACATATTTTTGTGCATTATTTCCTAGTTGATGCCTCAATTCATCATTTCTAAGAAGTTTTAATAAAAAATCTTGAAATTCGTCAATATTATTATAAACATACCCAGTTTTATCATGAATAACATCTTCTGATACTTGACTAGTTACCAAAGATGGAATTCCTAAAGCCATACATTCCAATACAAATAAACTAGTAGTAATTCCACTGCCAGAACCTGAAAAAATTACAATATCAGATGAACTCAAATATTTTGAATACTCGTTTGTTGAAAGAGTTCCTAAAAAAGTGATATTTTTGATATTTTTTTCTTGAATTAATTTTTGAGCTTTACTTTTTTCTGAAGAATCAATATTTGTTTCAGTAATCATTAAAACAGTATTTGGGATAATTTGTTGAATGGTCGAAAATTGATCTATTAGCCATAAAGTATTTTTTAGTGGAGACCAATCTGTGCTGTGTATTAATATTTTTGAACTCTTCAAATTAAGTAAATGTTTTATCGATTCAGTTTTTTTGATATCTATTCCCATATGTGTAGGTGTAGAATCTTTTCCATAAATTTTCTTAATAATATTCTTTGAACCAGTATTTATTGTAAGTATTGTTTTAGAATTTTTTGTTGCAATAAGATCTAATTTTGAAAATTGTTTTTTAAAATATTTTAAAAGAATTTTTTTTATAAATGGTAAAGAACCAATTAATTCATTATCCCAAAAAAAAGCATAAGGTTGAAAACAAAATTGTAAATGTTTCAATCCTAATTCATTTGCTATCACATTCATGGGGAAAAAAGTGGATATAACTAGATCAAAATTTTTAGATTGATTTTTTAAAAATATTTTTTGATTTTTAATTTTTGATGAAAAATTTAACCAAAATTTTAGATCAGATGTTGAAGAGTTTCCAAGAGTAATAATTCTTACAGGTAATTTTTCAAAATCATCATTCAAAAAACTAATTGGTTTCTGAACAAATAATGTAATTTCATATTTTAGTGACAATTGTTTTAAAATATTATATAAAAATTTGGAACTACCACTAGCATTAGTAACATGTGAGTGTAACCACATAATTTTTAATGTCATTATTTAGAACGAGTGAATGTTTTATGCTCATCAATTGATGATAAAGCATCCCAAGGGAAGATTTTCCCATTCTTGAAATCTTTCCATCTTTTTAGATCAGATTCCATCATTATTCTTACTAGATCATCAAACTTTGTTTTTGGTTTCCAATTGAGTTTTTTTTGTGCCTTAAAAGAATTCCCTTGGAGAATATCTACTTCTAGAATTCTAAATAGTTTTTTGTCTGTTTTCACATATTTTTTCCAATCAAGATCTACATACTCAAAGGCTTTTTGAACAAATTCTTGGACTGTATGAGCTTCACCAGTAGCAATAACATAATCATCTGGTTTCTTCTGTTGAAGCATTTTCCACATACATTCCACATATTCAGATGCCAATCCCCAATCTCGTTTTGCCGAAAGATTCCCTAAATAAAGGGATTTTTGCATTCCTAATGCAATTTTTGCAACTGCATTAGTAATTTTTCTTGAAACAAATTCTAAACCGCGTAAAGGTGATTCATGATTAAATAAAATTCCATTACATGCGAACATCCCATAGCCATTTCGATAAATTTTTGTTAAATGATACCCATACACTTTAGCAGCTGCGTATGGACTCTGAGGTGAAAATACTGTCATTTCATTTTGAGGATATGATTTTACATCTCCATACATTTCACTTGAAGAAGCCTGATAAAATTTAATTTTAGAATTATATTGTCTAATACTTTCAAGCATTCTTGCTACAGCTAAACCTGAAAATTCACCACTTGTAATTGGTTGATCAAAAGATGTTCCAACATAACTTTGAGCAGCTAGATGATAGACTTCATCAGGATCAGAAATTCTAACAGCCTCTTTAAGTGAAGAATCATCAATAAGATCAGCAGGTATTAATTCAATTTTATTTTCAATATTTAATGATAATAATCTCCAAAAGTTTGGTGATGAAATTCTCCTAAATGTTCCAAATACACGATAGTTTTTTTTTAGAAGGAAATTAGCTAAATAGGCACCATCTTGTCCTGTAATTCCTGTAATTAAAGCAGATTTCTGTTTTTTCAATATTATACTTAGAAGGGCAATAAACCTAAGTTATTAACAATTCGGTAAAACATACAAATTAATTAATTATTTTTCTTCAAAAATGAATCAATCATCAATCTTAATCCTTTTTCTAGAGAAATTTTTGGTTCAAAACCAATTTCACGCTTAGCTTTTTCAATACTTACACAACGTCTTGGTTGCCCATTAGGTTTCTCTGTTTCCCATAAAATTTTAAGATTAGTATCCATTAATTTGATAATTAATTCAGCTAAATTTTTTATGGATATTTCTTTTCCACTTCCCAAATTAAGGGGATCTGATTCAGAATATTTTTCAGCTGCAAGTACAATTCCAGATGAAGCATCATCAACATACAGAAAATCTCGTGTAGGGGTTCCATCACCCCAAAGTGAAATATGATCTAGATTATTTTGTTTTGCATTCATTACTTTCTTTATTATAGCTGGTATGACATGAGATGATTCTTCATTATAATTATCATTTGGGCCAAAAAGATTTGTAGGGAAAACAGTAATTGATTGAAAATCATATTGTTGTTTATAAGCTTGGGATTGAACAAGTAACATTTTTTTTGCCAAACCATATGGAGCATTTGTTTCTTCAGGATAACCATTCCAAATTGAATTTTCTTGAAATGGTAGTTCTGTAAATTTTGGATAGCTGCAAATCGTACCTAGTGAGATAAATTTTTCAATATTATTTTTTCTTGCTTCTTCCATCAAATTTACTCCCATCATTAAATTATCATAAAATAATTCTCCAGGTTTAGATTGATTTAGACCAATACCACCAACTTTTGCAGCTAAATGAAAAACTATATCAATTTCTTTTAGTATAGATGCACAATTCGCCATATTTCTTAAATCATGTTTATTGGAATCAGGAATGATGATATTTTTTGTATTTTTTTCTTTTAAAATTTTCACTAAACTAGATCCAAGAAAACCATTCCCACCAGTAACAAGAACATTTTTTGAGGTCCAATCCATATTAAATAAATCAAATTTTTAGGAATATTAAGTATATTTAATTTAAAAAGATTCACGTAATTAAGTAGATTCAACTAATTTAGATAATCGCATACCAATTTTATCAAAAGTTAGATGGTAAGAAACATAATTTCTACCATTTTCTCCAAGGGTTTGAGATAAAATTTTATCAGAATGTAGATTTTCAATAGCATTAATTAATTCCAATATACTATTAGAAGGAATTTTAATTCCAGAATTTGTATTTTCAACATAATTTCCTGGTGCACCATTTGAACAACAAATTATTGGTCTTCCTAATGCCTGAAATTCTAAGATTTTTGTAGGTAAGGATAGATTTAAGAAATAATCATCTTTCATTGGGACTAAGAATATATCTGCAATTGACAATGCAGAAGATAGTTTTTCATTTTCTATAAAGGTGGAATCAATTTTAAGATTTTTTAAATCTAACTCATTTTTTTTCTTTTTTAATTCCTCTAATAGCAATCCTTTACCTCTAAGAATAAATTGAAAATTTTTATTCTTTAATTTTTTTGCAATTTCAAATACAATTTCAAAATCATATGATTCAACTAAAGCTCCAGAATACATAATAGTAAATACAGAGTTAGTTTCTTTTTCTTTGAATTTAAAAATATCAGTATCTACTCCATGTTCTACTACAATAATTTTTTTAGGATTAATTTTATAAAATTTAACAATATGTTTTTTTGCTTCTTCAGTTAATGGTAAAATATATTGTGGAAAGTGATAGGAAAAATATGCCAATTTATTTAAAAAAGTCTTAACAAGTTTTGATTGTAAAAATCCTCGTTCATAAATTACTTCTGGCCATAAATCATCTACTACACGAATAACTTTGCCACCTCGTATTTTAGAATAAAAAAATGCAGGAATTATAGAAAAAAGATTTGGTTCAGAAGCAAAAATTACATCAGGCTTTTGAGAGAAAAGCGGTAATAAAGAGGAAATTAGAAATGAAAAATGTAGAAGGATTCTATTCTTAATTGAATTATGTAAAAGAGATGGAACCCTAACTCGAATTACTTTAATTTTATCAATTTTTTCTTTTTTAATAAAATGAAAACGATAGATTGAAGGAATTTTTGAATGGAGGTGAGGAAATGCTGTAATTACGGTAACATCATAATTTTTTGATAAACATTTGGCATAATTATATGCTCGAGTTCCGCCTCCTGAAATATCAGGGGGGAAATATTGTGAAATAATTAAGATTTTTTTCATATTTGATTCATTCCCATTCATTTAGAACTCATCTTTTTGCATAATTAAATAAGAATAAGGGTTTTAGGCAAAAAACTGTATTTAGTAATGATCATCATCACTGAGCTTTAAATAATAATTCAATTTCCGGAAAGTATGAAGTATAAACAAATTCTTCTCACAAGACCTCCAACAGGATCTAATGCATTACAAGGGGGTTCTGATGCAGATCCGCATCCACAACCACCACTAGGTTTAGCATATCTAGCAGGAGTATTAGAACGACTTCCAGATGTCAATGTATTAGATATTTTGGATGGAAATTTTTCAGAAAATTATGTTTATGATGTAAAGACAGCAGTAAAAAAACATAATCCAGATTTTGTAGGATTTAGTGCATTTACTCCATTTGCAAATCCTGCATTAGAAGCAGCAACAGCAGTAAAAGAAGTAAATTCATCAATATTGACTGTCTTAGGTGGACCACATGCTGTTTTAGCAGATATCACTTTACAGAAATGTCCAGCTTTAGATATTATTTCCTATGATGAAAGTGAAGGACAGATTGAAGAAATTGTGTTAGGAAATCCCCTTGAAGATATCCCAGGATTATTTATTAGGAAAAATGGTAAATCAGTTCCAACTAAACCTCGTTCATATATTAAAAACATGGATGAATTACCATATCCAGCATATCATAAATTACCGCATTTTCCTGATGGGTATCATCCACATCCTCCAAAAAGTACTGGTAAAAAATGGTGCAGTATAATGTGGAGTAGAGGTTGTCCTTTCTTTTGTAATTATTGTAATAGAGAAAATAGTTTTGGATTGCAATTTAGAAATCAATCCCCGGAATATGTTATAGATCATATAAAATATCTTCATTCAGAATATGGAATTGAAGAATTAACATTTTATGATGATGTAATGTCACTTAACAGAAAAGCTACTATGAAACTTTTAGATGCCATGTCTCCTGAAAATCTTGGATTTAATTTGGTATGGGATGCTGAAACTAGAGTTGATTTGGTAGATCAAGAAATGCTTTTTGCAATGAAAAAAGCTGGATGTAGAATGATGTCATATGGAATAGAACATGGTGAATTCATTCATGAGATAAAAGGAGGCACTGCAACACTACAACAAGCTGAAGACGCAATAAAATGGACACATAATGCAAAAATTGAGACTGTAGGATATTATATGATTGGGTTACCAAAAGAAACTCCAGAAACTATACGTAAAACAATAGACTTTGCAAAAAAATTAAACTGTACTTATGCTCAATTTGCAATTACTATGCCATTTCCTGGAAACAAATTGTATGATGAGGCAGTAAAATCTGGAATGATCCAATTAGATGACACTTGGGATAAATTCGTATATTCTGGTATTGGTACTGGCGGAGTTCAGGCTCCTGTACTTACAACAAAAAATCTATCAGCTGACGATTTAGCAATGTGGGCTAAAAAAGCATATCATGAATATTATTTTAGACCATCATACATAATGCAAAAAGTATTAAAAATTAGATCATTAGATGACTTGAAAATGTACTATAATGGTTATAAGATGTTGAAAAAAGATACAGCGTGATAATAATAAAATGAAAATTGTCGTAGGAATACCTGCTTTTAATGAAGAGAAAAATATTGGAAAAATAATTGCCAAAGTCAATAAAATTGCGGATAAAGTAATTGTTTGTAATGATAATTCAACAGATGCAACAAAAGAAATTGCAGAACAAATGGGGGCAATAGTAGTAAATCACGAAAGAAATTTAGGATATGGTGGAGCAATTAAAACAATTTTTTTAAAAGCAAGAGAAATAGATGCAGATATTCTAGTTACCATGGATGGAGATGGACAACATAGAATTGAAGATCTTAAAAAAATTATAGATCCAATTTTGGAAGAAAAATCAGATATAGTTATTGGTTCAAGATTTTTAGAAAAAGATCAAAAAAATATTCCAAAATATAGAAAAATAGGAATTAAAGCTATTACAAAATTAGCTAATGTTTCATTAGAAAATCCAATTACTGATTCACAAAGTGGTTTTAGATCTTATAGTAAACAATCTATTCAACAAATCAATCCATCTGAAAATGGGATGGGTATATCAAATGAAATTTTAATGAAAGCAAGTAAATTAAAAATGAAAATTATTGAAGTTCCAATAGAGATTTTGTATGAAGGAAATACATCCACACATAATCCAATTTCTCATGGAGCTTCAGTCACTCTAAGTACATTGAAATTCATTTCGATTGAGCATCCATTGAAATTTTATGGGATACCAGGAATAATTTTTTTATCAATAGGAATAATTTTCATGATATTAACATTACAAATGTTTACAGAAACTAGGCAAATTTTACTTAGTACTGCCATTATTTCAGTTGGAGCAATAGTAATTGGAACCATGCTCTTAATGTCATCTATAATTCTATATTCTATTGTAAATATAGTTAAAGAACAGTCATCAAAATAAAAAAATAGTATCGATAAAATGAATATTAAAAATACTTTTTTGTTTGAAGGTAATCAATTTTCCAATAAACACGTAATTTTTTCATTATTAATAATTGGAATAATTGGAATTATTTTGAGAGTAAATTATCTTCCATTAGATATTCCTTTTTTATCTGATGCATTTTTGTATTTTTCTTATGCAAACGATCTAAATATTTTAGATCAATTTCCAAATGGATATAATTTTACAAATAATGGTTGGCCAACATTAATTGGGTTTATTTTTAATTTCTCACCAACTACAGAAATATTTGAATTGATGAATATTCAAAGAATTATATCAATAAGTATTTCAACATTAACTGCAATTCCATTATATTATTTATGTAGAAAATTTTTCCCAAATTATTTAGCATTAATAGGCGTATGTATTTTTGTTTTTGAACCAAGAATAATAATTAATTCATTATTAGGAATTACTGATCCATTATACATTTTTTTAATTACATCATCCTTAGCTTTAGTTTTTAGTAAAAATAAAAATTATATTTTTCTATCATTTGCATGTATAGCATTTTCTATTTTAGTAAGATATGAAGGAATTATTTGGTTTTGTGTATTAACAACAATATTTTTTATTATTAATAAAAAGGAATTTAATTATAAATTAATTTTACGATATGGAATTATTATTTTAATTTGTATTTTAATTATATTTCCAATGTTACAAATAAGAATTGATACAATGGGTGATGATAAAATTTCGTCGGTTCTTCAAGGAAGTTTACATGATGTAAATGTTAGTTCAGATGGAGAAAATAGAATTTATTCATTTATTGTATATTTGTTAAATGGATTAATGAATTTGTTCAAATATTTAATATGGATAATGATACCATATCTTGGAATTTTTGTGCCTATAGGAGCAATTTTAGCATTTAAAACTAAAGATCAAAAAATTAAATTATTAATTTTGGGATTAATCATAGTTCTAGCAACGTCAATTTTGTATGGATATTCCAGAGGTATTCAAGATACACGATATTTGTATCCATTATATTCAATTTTTTCAATATTTTCATTATTTGTAATACAAAAAATTCTAGAGCAAACAGAAAAGAAAAAAATTGTTGCCTCAATCATAGTATCAATAATTTTAATTACATCAATAAGTTATCTTGAGATAAAATCAATTGATGTAGAACATGAAAGAGAATCACTTGAAATTTTTAAAGATGTTTATTCTATAACTAATGTAATAAATAAATTCAATCATGAATCTGGTTACCTTACCATAATACCAATATTAGAAAAAAACGAATCGATTATAATTTCTAATTTTGATCAAAATGTAAAAAATATTTACTATGAAAAAGATTTAAAATTAGAAGAATTTATCAAACAAAATACTGAAAATGGATTAACTCACATCGTAATAGATGATGGTGAAAATAGACCAGATTTTTTTAATAAATTAATGAAAGATGAAAAGAGTTTTGATTATTTAGAAAAAATTTATGATTCCAAGGACTTAGGATTCAAGTATCATGTAATGGTTTTTGAAATAATTATGGACAAAATATAATGAAATTATATTTTGTCCATAATTTAGTTAAATTCTAAATTAAATTTGATGTGGGATTTTTTGAGTATTAAGATTCTCCAACAATACAATTTTCATTAAATAAGACATATAGAATCATAATACTAGAAATACCATTTTTCTGTAAGACTACAAATTCTCCTTTTCTATTAATTGTAAGAAAATGAATAATTTGTAATATTAATCAGAAAAATAATATAAGACCACACTACATCTTTTACATGATTATACTTGGTCTAAATCATGGTGAAATTAATTCCTCTGCAACATTAGTTAAAGATGGAAAAATAATTGCAGGTGCTCCAGAAGAGCGTTTTAATCGAGAGCAAAAGACTAAATCTTTTCCAAAACAAGCCATTGATTTTTGTCTTAAAACAGGTGCAATAGATTTGAAAGATTGTGACTATGTTGCACAAGCATGGAATCCAGGAGAGTATTGGCAGAAATTTAATTATTCATCAATTTCAAATCGTAGAATTAAAAGAGAAGATTATCTTTTTACTGTTCCAGATAATCTTTATGCACATGTAGAAAGAAATTCGCCTAAATGGATTTTACAGAGCTATTCAGAAGATGCAACAATTCCTCCAGTGTATTTTGTAAAACATCATTTAACCCATGCTGCAAATGCTTTTTTTCTTTCTCCATTTGAAAATGCTGCTATATTAACATGTGATTGGAGAGGTGAATTTGAAACTACTACTCTTAGTTTAGGAAATGTTAACAATATTGAAATCATATCTAAACAGACTATGCCTCATTCATTGGGTATGTTTTATGCAACATTTACAGAGCTTTTAGGATACAGGAGAGATAGTGATGAGTGGAAAGTTATGGCTCTTTCTGCATTTGATGTTAATTATGATTTTCTTTTAAAAAAAATTCGAAGTACAATAACTCTAACTAAAGATGGTCTTTTTGAATTGGATCAATCATATTACCAAGGAGCTTTGGTAGAGAAACAAAAATTGTATACTCAAAAACTAGTGGATTTACTTGGAGGTCGAGAAGGAATTAAGGGAGAGGAACCTGATAAATGGCATTTTGCGGTGGCAAAAGCAATGCAAGCAATTACAGAAGAAATTGCTACTCATCTTCTTCAGCATCTTTATGAAAAGACAAAGTGTGAAAACTTAGTTTTAAGTGGTGGATTTTTTATGAATTCTGTTTATAATGGAAAAGTAATTCAAAAAACATCATTTAAGAATCTCTATGTGCCTTATGCACCTGCAGATGTAGGAAATAGTATCGGAGCTGCCTTGTATGTATCTCATTGCATACACAATCAAAAAAGAGATTATTCATTTCACTCAAGCTATATTGGTCCTTTTTTCAATGATCATGAAATAGAAAAAACAATGAATAGACGTAAAATTAGTTTTAAAAGATTAAACAATTTAAGTCAAGAAGTAGCTTCTCTGATTTCAGATGGAAAAATTGTTGCTTTATTTAATGGTAGAATGGAATTTGGAGAAAGATCTCTCGGAAATAGATCGATATTAGCTGATCCAAGAAAAAGCAACATTAAAGATAAAATTAATTCTGTTATAAAATATAGAGAAAGTTACAGACCATTTGCTCCCTCAGTTTTATTTGAAAAGGCACATACCTATTTTGATGTGCCAGAAGGATACGAATGTAATTTTATGGAAAAAGTAATTCCAGTGAGGGAAAAATATAGGAAAGAATTACCTGCAATAACTCACATGGATGGTTCTGGGAGATTACAGACTGTAAAAAAACAACATAATGAAAAATATTACGACATCATTTCTGAAGTAGAAAAATTGACAGGATATCCAATTATTGTGAATACTTCTTTCAATATTAATGGGGAACCTATTGTTCTATCCCCTGATGATGCATTGAATACGTTTTACAATAGTGGTTTAGAATTCTTAATTATGAATGGATTTATTGTAGAAAAATAGAAACCAATACTAGAAATCTCAAAAAAATTATCTCATTTTGACAGCTTTTATTTGAATATGTCCACTACCAAATAGGAATTTGGAAAATTTTGAATCATAATGGTAAAAAATTGGACTTAACATTCTTCTGATGTTTTTATATTTCGGATATCTAGTAAGACGTTCAATTTTATTAAAACCATTTTCCTTTAACCATTCCACAATTTCCTCTTCTGAATTTTCATCATATATTGGAGTTGTAATTCGATCTTTTAGTGTTAAAATTAGATCTACATCAAAAAGTTCACGAAATTTATTTGAGGAAATCATATTTTTCATATCATTATCATTTGATCCAAGCATTGATGCCAACCAATCAAAAAATTCATTAAACTGATTTATTTCCATGTTGTCTATTTGTGATTTAAATTCTGGTTCTTTTTTGTATTTTTCTCGGAGTAGACCTATAATTTCTCTAATTAATCCACCTTTTCCCCAAGTCATGGTGTAAAGTATACCACCTACTTTCGTAACTCTTGCTAATTCCTTAAAACCTCCAAAGACATCGCCAGTACTATGAAGTACACCTGAACAATGAGTAAAATCAAAGAAATTATCAGGATATGGTAAATCCAATACACTTCCAGTATTGATTTCATATTTACCATCAAACTCTTTAAGATATTTTGGAATTGATTCAAAAATAGTTTCATCTAAATCCATGGCATGTACTTTTTTTGCACTCATTCTCAACATACTATATGTTGCATTTGCATTAGAACCACAACCAGCATCAAGACAAAGTTTGTCAACAAAAAAATTCTTGTCAACTTTCAAGTATTTAGTATTTAGTAAGTCTATCATTCTATTGTAAATGAATGGATCATCTCCCTGAATTTTATGTATTTCATGATATAATCTTCTGGTTTCTTTTTCTATTTTATTCATAATACAATTACTTCATATACTAAATTAGGCATTAAAAACTTTTGAGCTTAATAAAATCAAAAGTGGCTATGGGTTTTTTTTAAAATAACAAAACTGAGGTGTTAAATGATTTAATAAAATATTTGTTTCTGAATTAATTTTTTGTCTATCATAATATTTTCAAGGTGCTTTACAATTTTTTCTGATGATTTACCATTTCCATAAATATTGTTTCTTCTAAATTTTTCATTTTTTAATCTAAATGCTTTTTGAATCCCGGTAAAAATAGAATTGATTTCATTATTCACATTGACAACATTATTTCCATGCTCACGACCATCTTGTCTAATTCCAACATTTACTACTGGTATGTCAAAGTATCCAGCCTCAATAACTCCACTACTAGAATTTCCAACTAAAATTCCACCATATTTTAGCATGGCTAAATAATCTCTTCTAGGTAAACTCTTGTATAATTCGATAAAAGAATAATTTTTTGAATATTTTTGTAAAATATTGACTATGATCTTCCCACTTGCATCCGAATTAGGTGCAATTACAATTGTTTGTTTTTTAAATCTGATTACTGCATTTAATAAATTTGTAATATGTTGTTCAGTTTTTTCCGTTTGAGTAGTGACAGGATGAAAAACTAGTATTATTTCATTACCTGAAAAGTATATCTTGTATTTTTCTTCCAAATCTTTTCTACTAATAATATTTTGATTAACTACTTCATCAATACTAGGTGAACCTGTATAAAAAATAAATTTTGGATTTTCTCCCATTTTCTTAACTCGTTCCGTACTTTTCTTAGAAACAGTAAAGTGAATATTTGAAATTTTAGTAATTGCATGTCTGTTATACTCATCAATTCCTGCTTTAGATTTATCACCTCCATGAATATGTGCATTTAATATATTCATATGAGAAGCAGCCAGTGCGGAAGCAAATGCTTCATCTCTATCCCCCAAAATCAAATTAATGTCAGGTTTTAATTTATTAAAAACAGATGAAAATCTAACGATTCCTACTCCTAAAGATTTTGACATGTTATACAAAGAATCGTCTGCAGGACTCATGTTAACTGTTTTATAGATTTTAAAACCATCTTTTTTAATTTCATTTATCGTTAAACCATATTTTTTTGAAAGATGCATTCCAGCTACAATTAGATTAAGTTCTAATTTTTTACTTTTTTTAATTTGCATTAATACTGGTCTTAGAATACCATATTCAGCTCTAGAACCAGTTGTAACTGCTATTTTTTTTTTCAAATTTTACTCCAAAATAGAACCAATATCACTATCAGAAAAAAAGTCCTGTGCTTTTATTTGTATACCGTCATCAAAACTTACATCTTGAAGAATTATTACGTTATCTCCAGTTTCTACAAATACTCCTAAATTATTGATTTCAATTATTTGCCCAGATTTGGAAGAAATTTTTGTAGTTTGTAATGCATTCCAAATCTTTAATTTTTTATTTTTAAAAAAAGTGAATGCTCCAGGATATGGATGGGTTGTAGCTTTAATCAATTTGTATATGTTATTACTTGAACAAGACCAGTTTATTTTTCCATCGTCAGGAATTCGTTTTTCCCAATTCTCAATAAATTTAGTCGTATCTTGTTTTTTTCTAATAATCACTCCCTGTTCGATTAATTTTAAATTTTTTAGTATCATTTTTTTAGCTAAATCTGTTACTTTAAGATATAGAGAGCTTGCATCATCATCATCATCT
>Ga0209992_10001483_pt1 | contig 24542 bp, 21 predicted proteins | sample 2SBtaG_2_FD_182564 | JGI IMG/M metagenome (GOLD analysis project Ga0209992, IMG submission 182564) | Deep subsurface microbial communities from Kolumbo volcano to uncover new lineages of life (NeLLi) - 2SBTROV12_ACTIVE470 metaG (SPAdes)... | ecosystem: Environmental > Aquatic > Marine >... | reverse complement strand
CTTCCCAGTGCCAGGCGTCTTGATTGCGCCGTATCAGCTCAACTTGTACCGGCCCAGGCTCCAGAGAGCCAGAGCCACGAGCAGGATGATCAATCCGTAGACAGGAGCGATCATCGAGACATATAGTCCTCCCGCAAGTAATTTGGGCGAGATGTCACCAACCTGCTGGATCACCTGAAAGGCCTGCATCAAGCCGATTGCTTGACTCAAAATGCCTACGAAGAACGTAAACACGCCCAATTGAAGGACTATGGCGTTCATCCGGCGATTATTCTGGTTTTCCCCTGTGCCATTGAATGCTTTGATCAATGTTAATGTGGCCAGGACGATCATCGCCAGTCCCAGAATGGTCATTGGAGTCATGAAGACCCCTCCCTCTGCGTACATAAGAGTACCTGTAATTTGAATTATCGTTTGATGTATTGAATGTCGGTCCGGGTTGCGGAGCGGGACATGCCCCAAGCATACGGAGGGCTCATCCACGCCAAGAAACGATAATCGACAGGCTGCAGCAGATTATCGACGGGTGACAATTGCCATCAACTCCCGATGGGTGTTTTGAGCGATCCGCTTGCAGACACAAATGCGCCGTCTATCGACTAAATTCGAAAATACCGGCGTTTTCAGCGTATTTAGCGTACGTAAAATTCGAGCATTCAGGAGACAGGTTTACACGTGCAGACAAAGGCCCTGCTCAGACATATCGCATTCTGGCTCGCGGTCCTACTCTTCTACACCTTCTATTTTGGAGCGCGGGAAGACGAATATGGTCAGAGTCTCTTTTTCGTGAGTCTCTTGATGCCAATCACGATGGCTACGACGTACACGTTTTTGTACTGGCTGATCCCGCAGTTTCTTCTTGAGGCACGATACGGGCTGTTCGCCCTCTACTTCGCTTACACAATCATCGTATCCGTATACCTGAATCTCGTAATTCTGGTCGGACTGTACATGACGGTCGCGGATTATCAGGCACTCTTCGTAAGCCCGAACCTTGTCGATCTGATGGGAGTGTTGATCGGGATGTATGTCGTGGTCTTCTGCGCGATATCCTTTCATTTTCTTCGGAGATGGCGAGATGCACAGACACTGAACACACTTCTGGCTTCCTCGGTTGATACAGTAGAACAAGAACTGGCGCGTCTTCAGAATACGGCCGACTTTTCCATCACCGTTCGTTCGGACAGAAAGGACATACGCGTTGTGGTATCCAGCATTCTTTATATCGAAAGTATGCGCGACTACGTACAGTTCAACACCTCATCAGGTGTCATATTGTCGAAAATGGCACTTGGAAAACTTGAGCAGATACTGGCCCCGCATGGATTCACCCGGATTCATCGGTCCTACCTCGTTCGCGACGCCGCAGTTGACGTCTTGTCCGGCGAATCGGTTCAGATCTCGGGGCAATCTCTTCCCATCGGCCGAAGCTATCGTAAATCGACACAGGCAATCCTGTCAGGACGCGAAACAAGCGATTGAACGGATGGGACATCTTCGCAGACTCTTCCTATGATTTCTGCGACCAAAATGGCCATCAGGTGTTCAAATGGGCTAACTGAAAACGCACCAAGCCCACGTCCATGTCCCAGCATCTCAGAAATATCGCCATTGTGGCCCACGTTGATCACGGTAAAACCACTCTCGTGGATTCCATGCTGTGGCAAAGCGGCATTTTTCGCGACAATCAGGATGTCGCCGAACGTGTCATGGACTCGATGGATCTCGAAAGGGAAAAAGGCATCACGATCATGGCCAAGAACACGGCCGTTCAGTATGGTGACGTAAAAATCAATATCGTCGATACTCCCGGTCACGCCGACTTTGGAGGTGAGGTGGAACGCACATTGCGCATGGTCGATGGCATCATGCTTCTGGTCGACGCCGCCGAGGGTCCCCTCCCCCAGACGCGGTTTGTGCTTTCGAAAGCGCTCGAACTGAACCTTCCGGCCATCGTGGTGATCAACAAAATTGATCGAGACGATGCTCGCGTTGATGAGGTCGTGAACGAAGTGTATGACCTGTTCATTGACCTGGATGCAAATGACGATCAGATCGAGTTTCCTGTCATTTTTGCCGTTGCCAGGGATGGGCAGTGCAAAACAGAGATTGACGGTGAGTTGACTGATTTGAAGCCATTGTTCGATACCATTCTGGAAAGCGTTCCCGAACCAGTCGGCGATCCGGACGCTTCGGTGCAGGTCCTTGTAACCAACGTCCAGCCGGACAATTACCTCGGTCCCCTTGCCATCGCCCGCGTTATCGACGGCACGCTTAAAAACCGTCAGCAAGTTGTGTTGTGCCATCGGGATGGGACGACGACCCCCAAACAGGTCACGGCTCTGTTTGGGTACCAGGGTCTGGGGCGTGTCGAAACTGACATTGCCGGGCCTGGCGATATCGTTACGATTGCAGGAATGACCGGAATCGGACTGGGAGAGAGTATCGCCGATGCCGAAGATCCACGACCGCTCGAGCCACTTCACATCGATGAGCCAACTATGTCGATGGAATTCCGCATCAACGACTCCCCATTTGCAGGAAAAGAAGGCAAATACGTCACGTCCCGCAATCTGAGGGATCGCCTGGCCAAAGAAGCGGAAACGAATCTGGCAATGCGGATCGAAGAGACTCAGTCAGCAGACAGTCATCTGGTATATGGCCGTGGAGAACTTCAGATGGCCATTCTCATCGAGCAGATGCGTCGGGAAGGCTTCGAGTTTTCTGTCGGTATGCCGAACGTGATCACCAAAGAAATTGACGGCAAACGCCACGAGCCGTACGAACTTGCCCTGATCGATGTAGCAGAAGACTACATGGGTTCTGTGGTGCAGAAGCTGGGCACGCGACGCGGCGTGATGACCAAGATGGTGAATCACGGATCTGGACGCGTGAGACTTGAATTTGAAATCCCAAGCCGCGGGCTGATCGGGTACCGGAATGAGTTCATGACAGACACAAAAGGTACAGGCATTCTGACCCACCTGTTTGACAAGTACCGTCCCTGGGCGGGAGAAATTGCACACAGAGCCTCTGGAGCACTGGTTGCCGACAGAATGGGTAAAGTCACCGGATTCTCGATCGTCAATCTGCAGGAACGCGGTGAGCTCTTTGTTGGCCCAACCGACATGGTCTATGACGGAATGCTGGTCGGTGAAAACAGTAGAGATGCCGACCTGGAAGTGAATATCACGAAGGAGAAAAAGCTGACGAATATGCGAGCCTCATCGGCCGACGCATTTCAGAAACTGATTCCGCCACGCAGGATGTCGCTTGAAGAGTCAATCGAATTCATCCGTGATGATGAACTGATTGAAGTCACGCCATCCTCGCTGCGGCTCAGGAAACGGCACCTGAATACTCACGATCGTAAAAAAGCAGATCAACTTCGGAAGGCGGCGTCGGAGTAGTCAGTTAAAAATGCTTCCCGTATTAGAGTATTTTCGGACATGATTTCACTACTGGGAATTCCTTACGACGGCTCCTCAACGTTCATGCAGGGAGCATCCGGCGCTCCAGATCTTATCCGGAACGCAATACAAAGTCCGTCTGCCAATTTGGCGATCGAAAACGGAATGTCGTTTGATCTGTCGCACAATGTGATAGATCTCGGAAATCTCGATTTTGCCGATCTGGATATCAGCACCCAAGCCGGGGTTCCCCCATCTGACGCGGTCGATAAGGAAATCCGACGACGAATCGAGGACGGGGTTCAGAACGCCCTCGAGGTGGGTCGTCCCCTTCTTTCATTGGGAGGTGATCATTCGGTCACATTTCCGATCATGAACGCCATAGCTCCTCGGTACAAGCGCTTGACGATTGTTCAGTTCGACGCCCATCCGGACTTGTACAACGACTTTGAAGGCTACAGGTATTCGCACGCCTGTCCTTTTTCCAGAATTCTGGAGTCATATGATCACGTCGACCTGGTTCAAATCGGTATTCGCACCATGAACGAACACTGCAGACTTCAGGCAGAGAAGTTCGGAGTGACGGTTTACGAAATGAGCAATCTGCCGTCATCTTCCGAACTGGTATTTGAAGGCCCTGTTTACGTTTCACTCGACCTGGATGCACTCGATCCGGCATTTGCTCCGGGGATTTCCCACCATGAGCCGGGTGGCATGTCAACGCGAGAGCTGATTGAGACTATTCGCATGATTAACGCGAACGTGATCGGCGCGGATCTTGTCGAATTCAATCCCGTCAGGGATTCCAATGGTGTTACAGCAATGGTCGCTGCCAAGCTCACCAAAGAGCTGGCCGGAAAACTGATGGAGAGCGCTTTCAACTCACGCAATTGATCGTCTCCCTCGCCGCTACTAGTTTCAGGCTCTACCAACTAGCGACTTCCATCTACAGATACCCATGAAACGCGTTCCGATTTCCCTGCTTCTCATATTCTGTACCCTTCTGGCAAATGCCCAGGATCCCCATGATCACGCCAGTACCGAAAGCCGATCTGTGGTCATCAAGGGTGAGCAGGTCGAATACGACGTGACGTTTGGAAAGCAGCCTGTTTTTGATACAGATGGAAACACTATCGCCGGCCTTTTTTACACGTTTTATGAGCGAACCAATGGGGCACCCAATGAAGAGCGTCCTTTGGTCTTTTCGTTCAACGGTGGTCCGGGCTCCGCATCTGTCTGGATGCACATCGGATACACGGGCCCTAAACGCCTCATTATTGATGATGAAGGCTTTCCGATTCAGCCGTATGGGGTTCAGGACAATGAACACTCTATTCTGGACGTCGCAGATATCGTCTTCATCAATCCGGTGAACACCGCGTTTTCTAGAGCCGCTGCGGACGTCGAGACGGAGCAATTTTTCGGAGTCAACGAAGATGTTGAATATCTGGCTCGATGGCTCGACACATTCGTGTCTCGCCACGAGCGCTGGACGTCCGCGAAGTTTCTGATCGGAGAATCCTACGGAACGACTCGTGTCAGTGGTCTCGCGAGACGACTTCAAGGCAGCCACTGGATGTATCTGAACGGAGTAATACTGGTGTCTCCGACCGGTCTGGGAGTCGACCGGGACGGTCCCGTCCGTGCCGCTCTGAGACTGCCCTATTTCGCGGCTACCGCGTGGTATCACGATGCACTCGAAGGTGATTTGCAGTCACGCGACCTGAATAATTTGCTACCAGAGGTGGAGCAATTCACGATAGACACCTTCCTCCCGGCAATTGCCCGAGGCGGTTCTCTCGACCCCTCCGTTCGGCAAGAGATTGCTGTCAGAGCTGCAAAATACTCTGGCCTGTCACCTGAAGCATTTCTTGATCACAATCTGGATGTCCCAACTGGATTTTTCTGGAAAGAACTGCTTCGCGATCAGGGCCTCACTATTGGCCGACTGGATTCAAGATATCGTGGGGTGGACAAACAGGACGCCGGGGAACGATACGATTTCGATCCGGCTCTCACGGCATGGAATCACGCTTTTGCTCCAGCCATAAATCACTACCTGAGAGAAGATCTCGGCTACGAGACTGAACTACGATACAATCTGTTTGGCCCCGTCTCTCCCTGGAACCGCGACGGAGACAATACCGGTGAGGATTTACGCTACGCAATGTCCCAGAATCCTTATCTGAGAACGATGGTTCAAAGCGGATACTTCGATGGCGGCACGGATTATTTTAATGCCGTCTATACGATGTGGAATATGGATCCGTCTGGTAATCTCAATGACCGAATGACGTTCAAAGGATACCGAAGTGGACACATGATGTATCTGCGAACGGAAGATCTGGCCACGTCCAATCAGGATATTCGTGACTTTATCGCCGAAGCGGAACGTGCAGGAAAAGTCCCCGCCCGGTACTAATCAATCAATTGTTTAACAGCGCTAAATCGATGACTTTACTACGCCCCTCACTCATATTGATCCTCTCGCTCATTCTTGTGTCTTGCGCGAATAAAGACACTGCCGAAAAGAAGGTAACAAGTGATCAAGCTGCTGTGGAGGAACCTGTGGTTGAAGAAGCCACTCGTCCGATCACGGCCGAAAAACTGGATCTGAATTCAGCAACGAAGGAAGAATTCATGACCATTAAGGATGTAGGAGAAAGGATGGCGCACGAATTTGACGAGTACCGTCCGTACGTCTCTATAGTCCAATTCCGCCGCGAAATGGCTAAATATGTTGATGACGCTCAGATCGAGGCCTACGAGGAGCACGTATACGTTCCTATCGACATCAATGAATCGGATGCAGAGACCGTGGCTCAAATTCTAGGCCTGGATCTCGCAGGCGCGGAAGCACTCGTTGCCGGACGCCCTTACGAAAACACCGATGCATTCTATTCGGCTGTTACTGAAGTTGCAGGAGGCATCGCTTCTCAGTTCGCGAAACTGTACGTAAGCGAGTAGTGGAAACGTGGTTCAGAGCCTTCCTTCGATTAATGGCGGCAGGTGTATTCGTTTTCACTGCGCTGGAGCTGCTGTTGCTGGAGCATACGGAGACACTTGTTCAGTGGATTGCATTCGGCTTGTGCGCGCTGGGCCTGGGGTGCGCGGTCATTCTGTTGAAGAGTCCGTCGCGACGACAACTGAATGCAGCACGGATGAGTGCCGGCGTGATAATTTTGGGCACGCTCTATGGCATTGTCGAGCACGTCCTGCACAATATGGAACTGGAGCTGGAAATACGTCCTTCTGCTACGTGGATGGACGTGATCTGGCCTTCTCTCACGGGCGCCGCTCCTCTACTGGCTTCCGGCATCCTGATTGTAGGAGCCCTGTTACTGGCGGCTTCTACCAAAGAATCGAGTGCCCCGAGCCAGGCCTGATCGTAGATATACATCGTAGATATACATCGTAGATATACATCGTAGATATACATCGTATTCATAGAGCAGCCTCCAACTCCAAGAATAGCTCTTAGTCGTAAGTCAACCCGAGATGCTCCATCGCATCGTGAGAACATCCATCCCAGACCGCCCTGGGAGTGTTTCCTGAATAACCCAGGTCCTCAACTCCCATTTTACTGGACCAGAATCCGCTCGCCGTCAGATCACGAAGCGTGTTAAAAAACTCCACGCCAGCTTCGTTCTCAGGCAAATAATCCTCCGGATAAGCGATGGCGTCGAGCATTAACACTTGACTCTCAGCGGAAATTGACAAGAAGTCGCCGCTGTACAGCTCGCCGCAGCGTTCATCAAGCCAAGAGAGTCCCTCTTTCATAGGAGTCTGCAGATCTTGGACCTCTTCCAGTACGAAGTCGATAAAAGTTGGCACTTCGGCATCCGTCGCGCTGCCTGATCGATCGTCGGCAGGAATTATGTAGTCAACCAATTTGTGAACGGTCCCGAATTCGTGTTCTGTCAGAATGCTAGGCGTTCTATTCTCGAATTCAGGTGTCCCCGAACCATTTGAAACCCGAGAAGCGGCCTTTTCTACCTCCTCAAGAGTACATCCTGGAAATGCGGCTGCCAGAGAAGCAACGGCCATGAGCTTGAGTGATTCTCTTCTCTTCATGATGTTGATCCCAGGTTTCTTCTTTTAACTTCTTCTGCGATGAACTCGGATGTACGCATGGCCATTGCCATGATCGACCACGTCGGATTCTTGTGTGCCTGACTGACAAATGGACCGGCGTCAGCCACAAATACATTTCGCGCTTCGTGTGCCTGACAATTTCGATTCAACACAGAATGCGCCGGGTCGTCACCCATCCTGGTCGTTCCGACTTCATGAATGATTTGCCCAGGCCGGGTAATGCCATAGCCATTTTCTCGCGACGGTATATCCCACATGGCTTCGCCTCCCATCGCCCGGATAATCTCGTTTCCTGTCTCCTGAAAGTGACGTACCTGTTCGATTTCCTCATCACTCCAGCGCACATCAAATTTGAGAACCGGTATTCCGTATTTGTCAACCACATTCGGATCGATAGAACAATTGTTCTCTCTTCTGGCGATCATCTCCCCCCTTCCGGACATCCCTATGAATGATCCCCAAAGCTGGCGGTAGTCGTTTTTCAACTGAGCTCCATATCCACCTCCACCACGGGATCGATCTCCTGTTTCGAGCTTTCCGTTGGTTCTCTGAATACCTCCACCAAAGCCATATCCCGGCATACCGTGTCCACCCCATGTCTCGATGTGATATCCTCTGGAAAACGGAAGAGAACGGTCTTGCTCAAGCCACCACGGAATGTATATGTGCATTCCGCCGACTCCGTCCTCATTGTGAACCGGCATATCAACCAGTTGCGGAAAGAATCCCATCACATCCGCCCCCGTGGAATCTGTCAGATAGCGGCCCAGAACGTCGCTCGAGTTGGACAAACCATTGGGATGACGGACTGACTTGGAATTCATCATCAGCCGAGCAGACTCACAGGCACTCGCCGCGAGAACTACGACCTTTGCTTCTACGTGATATTCCTGCATGTCCCGAGTACTCACCCACGAAACACCCGTGGCCTCGCCTTCTTCATTTGTAGTCACTTCCCGTGCCATCGCGCCCGTGATTAGGGTCAGGTTGCCGGTCTCGAACGCCGGGGGCAGCAATACAGACTGCGATGAGAAGTTTGAGCGAGTGGCGCACCCCCTGTTACACTGACCGCAATAATGACATGCCGGTCTTCCCCCGTGATTCCTTGTCAGAATTGACAGCCGAGAGGCCAACACGGGTATACCAAGTTTCTGAGCGCCTTCCTTTACCATCATTTCATAGCAACGAGGTTTCGGCGGTGGCATAAAAATACCGTCAGGCTCGTTGTACTGTCCGTCAGCATTTCCAAAGATGCCCACGAGTTGATCCAGTCGATCGTAATACGGCTTCAGTTCCTCGTACGTGATGGGCCAGTCATCTCCCTGCCCGTCGATGCTCTTTCGTCTGAAATCATCGGGACCAAACCGCAGAGATATTCTGCCCCAGTGATGGGTTCTCCCACCTACCATCCGGGCCCGCCACCAGTCCCACTCCGTACCTTCCTCCCGAGTGAAGGGCTCTCCTTCGATATCCCACCCTCCGATACAGGCGTCGAACTCCCCAAAAGGGCGTTCTCTGGTGGACTTTCCCCGGCGGGGTGATTCATAATTCCACGTGAGCATATTACCGTCCTGAACGGCATCCCAATCCTCTCCTGCTTCAAGCATGACCACGTCGGCTCCTGCCTTGGTAAGCTCGTGCGCGACCATGCCGCCGCCCGCACCCGAGCCAACGACACAGACATCAAATACTTTCCTTCTGGATATGAAGGCCATTTTCCCACCGCGTTAGATTCAAATTCTATATACTTCGATTTCAATTCAATTGAAACCGCAGCGGACATCATTCATCCGCGAAAACGATATGGAAGAGGCTGACGTTCGAACGTTTGAAATCCTGAGACTGCTTGATCCTCCTGAGGGATTCAAGCTCTGGCATGGCGGCCCAACCGTCAACGGGTGTCTACGGGGAGTAGATGCACGACAGGCTGCTTGGCGACCGGGTAACAACCGCAGCTCCATCTGGATGCTGGCCCTACACATTGCTTATTGGAAGTACGCTGTACGTCGTAGAATCCTGGGACTTCCTCAAGGATCATTCCCGAGAAAACCTTCCAATTTCCCTGCAGTGCCGGAATTCAGGACGGAAGACTCATGGAAAAAAGACAGGCAACTTCTCAAGAGTGAAGATCGAAAACTCGTAGAAGCAGTTCGCCAACTGACGCCAGATGATCTTGAAACAACGCTGCCGAGTGGAAATCGCACGGCCGACCAGCTTTTTGGGATCGCTCTACATGATGCGTATCACGTAGCACAGATCCAGCTCATCAAGAGACTCTATTCGGATCGGGAATAGATTCGCCGCTTCAAGCTCGGATCAGATCTCTGTTCCCATCCCACTCAAGCGGGCGACAGCATCAACGGCTCTCAGGTACACCGGATCGTTTTCGTCTCCGACTATCCGTTTTACCTTTTCAAACTGTTCGATGGCTTGCTCCGTCCTGTTGATCTGGGAGAGCATGATTCCGCGATTGAAGTTGGCCTGAATGTGCAAGGAGTCTTGTTCTAGGACCTTGTTCGTTTCTTGAATGGCCATCATTGAATTCTGGGGATCGTACATGTAGGCAATGGCCATGTCTGTGCGGACATCCAGGTTCATGGGATTCATATCCAGAGCTTTCTGATAGGCACCAATCGCCTTTTGTGCCCAGGTAGCGCGTAGGACATCTGGCTGACGCTGCATCCAGTCGAAGTACAGGTTGCCCGCTACAGTCCATTCTTGCTCCGATGCCGTTGCCTCTGCAATCAAGCCTGTTTCATCGGCAGCCATGTCAAGTCGATCGGCGGCGAAGTACAGATCGATCAGGTTGCGCCGGGCCGCTATCTGATCAGCACCGATACTTCTTGATACTTCAGCTTGTAGTTCTTCTTGTCGAGGAATCCATTGCTGAGCGAGCGGTTCGACGGCATTCAGGTTGGCAGGAGACTGTGTTTCGGAGGAAACAGAAGCTGAATCACTCAGCGAGGTGATTACGTAAAGCGCCATAACCAGCAATAGCGCGGCGCTTACGACAATAATTACCTGCTTTCCGATGGCAGATTGCGAAGAGTCAGAACCCGGCTTCGGACTCAGCGCGGGTGGGCGTAAAGCATCCTCTCCCTTTTTACCGGTTTCTTCGGATGTTTTTGCCGGTCCGGAAGGAGGCGCACTTCCACCATCGGCAAGGTCCCCCATTTTCGCTCCGCACTGATTGCAAAACGCGGCGGTATCGGGGTTCACGTGTCCGCACTCAGGACATACTCCCGGTCCAGCTGTCGAATCTGCTGATTCGCCGCTTGCGTGAGCGTGATCTTCCGCGAGTTCTTTCCCAACAAATCCTGTTGGCGTTCCGCAAAGATCGCATACCTCTGCGTCAGGACTCAATCGAGCCCCGCAGGAATCGCAATTCTGATTCATGTATTGGTCTATCTGACGGCTTCGTCTACTTCGCGCCGAAATTCCTTGGATGCCTTGAAAGCGGGAATGTTTGTAGCTGGAACATGAACCGGGGTGTTTGTTCTGGGATTCCGCGCGGTTCGCGCTGCGCGTTGTTGCACGGTAAAGGATCCGAATCCTCTCAGGTCAATTCGTCCGCCTCTTCTGAGTTCGGATTTGACCACACTTATGAATCCATTCACCACTGCTTCGGTCTCCAACTTGGTCAATCCCGTCCCGGCTGAAATCTGATCAATGATATCTGCTTTAGTCACGGTTTTCCTCCTGTGGGAGCGTATCTGATTGCATGTCAACAGCTTACGCTGTCTTCAATCCCAAGATCCTAAATGAAGCCTATATTGGCAATGCCTGTCGGCCGAACTTTTTCACTCTATTCAGAATTCTCTACTGCCACCTGCTCTCTCCCATATAGGTGCCGAATTAGCCTTCAGAAGCACAGTAATCCCCTTTTCCAGGGTATGCTGGGACGTGGAAATGCTTCACGGAAGCGAATTGCCTTCTGGTCCTTGTTTCATTTACGGCAATCATTGCAACAATTACGATCCGTTTATTCTGAATGCTTTCACGCGTTTGGGCGAAGCAACTGCCGGGGTCATGACCATGGAATATCTCGAATCGGGACCCTTGGCGAAGCTCTTTTCTTGGGCTGGAATCGTCGGCACCGAAAAACGCGTTCCTGAACCGCACTTGATTCGCAAAATTTGGAGGATGCTCGACGCGGGTCGTCGAGTTGTAATTTTTCCAGAAGGCGGGCGGAGATGGGATGGCCGTCCGGCTCCCTGGATTGAGTCGACCGCCAAATTATTCATGAGAGCTGGCGTTCCGGTATACCCGGTAGAGATAATCGGATCGTATGTCGGCTGGCCCAGATGGGCACCATGGCCCAGGCCTGCTCACATCAAGCTGAAAGTCCACGATGCAATCGATTTCAGTGACCGTCCTTCGTTTGAAGAGGGTCTGCGTCGACTCAAAGCACCCATTTCCGGCAACGAAAACGAAGTCAGCGAGGCTGTCTCCCCTTCCTGGGCGTTTCGGCCCGCGGTCGGAATTGACAGACTTCTCTATCGGGATTTGTCCAGTGGCGACTTTGCCGGCTTGAAAGTCGTGTCCGGGAAACGCCTCGTCAGCGTTACGGGTGATTTCCAGTGGAGGGTCAATCCGGATTCCACGCTCACAGATCTTGCCTCGGGCACCACGCATACAAGCGCAGAGCTCTACGACAAAGTACGCTTACTTCCGCTTCCCGACGACCGAAACAGGCCTGTTACGAAAAGCATCGGAAACGTAGTCTATCACGAACACGAAAGAGAACATCGGGAAACGAAGGTGAACTGTAGCTTGTGGCACGACAGACTCCAACTGGACCATCGGGTTCTGCCACTCGAGCAAGTGCGATATATGGGTCTTGAACGTAGTGACCGAATCTGGTTCATGACATCGACTGAAAAGATTCAGATTCAGTTCAGATCTGGCAGCGTGCTAGCCTGGCATGACGTGCTCGAACGCCTGGCTCCCCACATTAACAGCTGATACCTTCATGGAAGCTTGGAACCTGGAAATGAGCGTTGCTGACCTGCTGTTTGATTTCATGATCATCAGCCTGCTACTGGTTTTGGGAACGATTTTGAGGCGATACGTACGCTTTTTTCAGCGCTTTCTCATTCCTAACAGCCTGATTGCGGGCTTTCTTGGGCTTTTGCTCGGCGTAGAATTGCTCAATTTTCTTCCCTTCGATCCGACTCGTATGGGAGCCTATGTGTACCACCTCCTGGCGCTGACCTTTATCAGTGTGGGACTCTATCAGACCGACAAAAAACACTCCTCAGCTGCAATGAATCTGGGATTCATGCAAGTGGCAGTGATGTTGATTCAGGGAGTGTTTGGCCTCGCGATCGCCATCATCGTCGCCCTAACGGTGGTTCCAGATCTGAACCCCGCGATGGGAGTACTTCTTCCCCTTGGATATGCCATGGGACCCGGCATCGCCTATTCGATTGGTCAATCCTGGACGGCTTTTGGTTATGCGGGAGCGGGTGCCACTGGACTAACGATTGCAGCTGTCGGATATCTGGTTGCCTATTTCTTCGGAATGACCCTTGTAAACCGGGCGGTAGGAAAGGGACAAACGACGGATATTCCATCGCACGTGCGCACGGGAATCAGAAGCAAAGAAAATCGGCCGGTAGGTGCAAAACTGTCGTTTTCAGGAGCAGCAGTTGAACCTCTTGCCGTTCATCTGGCACTTGTCGGTGTCGTATACCTGTTGACATGGATCGTAGCATCAGCTCTTGCAAAGGCCCTCATGAGTGCAGGATTGGAGCAGGAAATACCCATTTTGTGGTCATTTCATTTCATCATTGCCAATCTGTTGGCTCTGGCGACCAGAAAGATTGTGTTGAAGGGGCGCCGGGGTGCGTGGATTGACGATGGGATGATTCACCGTGTGACCGGTACGTTTGCCGAGTTTCTGATTGTAACCTCGATCATGGGAATCAGCCTGACCATCGCACTCAGGTTTGCATTACCGCTCATTGTCATTTGTCTGGTCGGTGCCTGGTTGACGTATAAATTCGTCAAGTGGACTTGTTGGGCCATATTCAACGACTTTCGATTCGAACGCTTCATCGGAATGTTTGCCCAGATGACAGGTACTATCAGTTCCGGGATGGCATTGCTGCGGGTTACCGATCCAGAATACCGTTCTCCCGTAGCCCAGGAATTGGTGCTTTCCAGTGGCATTGCCCTTGGCCTTGGCTTTCCGTTGCTGGTGCTGATCAATATGCCGTTTACTCGATTCAACGGATCCATGAGTGGCTTCTTGATCGTGATGGCGGCGATGGCCGTGTATCTCGTTCTGCTGATCGTTGGATGGCGTTTCTACTGGCGTCGAACATCATCCGTTCATCACGAGAAGTCCGATCCTGGCAATTAAGGCTGCGGAATACGATAGCGACTCAAAAGAGGAGATCAGGTACCTGTGACTCGAATGGCTTCTTCGACACTCGTATCGCCATTTAATACCAGCTGACGCGCAGCATCAGGAAGTGTCGTCATACCTTCTTCAATCGCAACGGCCCTCAGACTGTCTTCGTCGACGAGATCCTCCGACGACATGATTAAGGACCTGATCTTCGGCGTGAACAACATCGTTTCAGCGATAGCACGCCTTCCCTTGAAACCGGTCCCTTTACATTTTCGGCACTCATCGTCGCGGCCGGCCTGATAGATGGTCGTGCCATTGATATCTTCGTCAGTGAACCCGATGTGGTGCAGGAAGTCATGATCCGGGTTCTCATTCGGCGCCTTGCACGCGGGACATAACATCCTCATCAATCTCTGAGCGACGATAATGTTGATGGCGTACGCGATCAGAAAGGGCTCCACTCCCATCTTGTATAGACGGCTTACCGCGCTTGGCGCGTCGTTCGTATGAAGAGTCGAAAATGTGAGGTGCCCCGTATTGGCCAGCTTAATAGCCAGTTCTGCCGTAGGGCGATCACGCATTTCCCCGACCATAACGACATCTGGGTCATGCCTCAGGATGGCCCTGAGTGCTCCTTCCAAACCAAGTTTCTGTCCCAGCTTAATTTGACGAACTCCTTTCATCAAGTACTCGACAGGGTCTTCAACCGTGAGCACATTGACCTTAGGTGTTACCACTGAATGTAAAGCAGCAACTAACGTCGTACTCTTACCTGACCCGGTCGGACCCGTCAGGATGACCATACCGTGCGGCTGACGAATGGCTTCCTGGAATCGCGTATATGCATCCTCCAGCAATCCAATCTGCCTGAGATCAGTAAGAACTTTTCTGTCATCAAGAACCCTGATGACAATGCTTTCCGCGTGCAGATTCTGTTGCGGTGAAGCAATTGGAAGAACAGATACGCGGAATCGAATGAGCGTTCCTTCTATCCAGCGCTGGATGAAACCATCTTGCGCGATATCTCGATCGAAACGATCCACGTTCATGGAATTGTCCTTAACGACGGCCAGGAATGACTCTGGCCGGAATCGATCTTCAACATGCCATTCGTCCAACTCCCCATCGACCCTGAACTGGATCACAATATGTCCATCTGGATTGGGGTAAATGTGGATATCCGAGGCGCCTACTTTCACTGACTCCAGAAGTGCTCCTTCAAAGAGATTGATCAGGTGGGATCGACTGATCTCGGCTTCCAAAGCATCTTCGTCGACGAGACCCTCCTCCTCGTATGTCATCCCCATGTCGACAGCGGTCGATTCATTCAGGTTCTCGAGGTACATATTGCGGCCGAGAAAACTCTCAGAAGCCAATGCCCCCATGAAGCTCTCAGTCGTGAACTGTACTTCAAATCGTCTGAGGCGCAGACTTTGAATGATCTGATGAATTTCCGGGCGGGTCGGGTCAGGCGTGACGAAGATCCACTTCGACTCACCTGATCCTGTATCCCGTTCGATCTTTACAGGCAGGACAAAATGTTCGATCATCTCATCCCACGCTTCCTCAGCAAACCTGTTTTGGTGAGTGTCGAGGAATACGAGGGCATCTGCAACGGATACTTTGGCCTCTGTGAACGCGTACAGTTTGGACGCCTCGATAAAAACGTCCTGCGAATCCAGCTCTTTGTGTAGGGCCAGGACTCTCCACAAAGGAACGCGCATTCCTTTCTGATTGAGTTGGACCCACTCTTTCCACGACTCGTGGACCTGGTCTTTGGTCGCAATACCTATGTTGAGCAGGTGCTTGACGACACGGTCACGCCTTGCGTCGAGTTCAAATTTGGACGGTTTTGGAGCGCTGGAATCTGGGCTCGGCAGGTCCCCGTTGAGGACCGCCGGGATATTTTCGATCGGCTGGGTATTATCTACAGAGCGAAATTCTTCGTCTGGCTGGGTATTATCTACAGAGCGAAATTCTTCGTCCGGCTGGGTATTATCTACAGAGCGAAATCCTTCTTCCGGCTGGGTATCGCCTACGAAGCGAAATCCTTCTTCCGGCGGCATGTTGTCTGCAGAGCGTAAATCTTCTTCCGGCGGGACACCGTCTGCCGGTCCAATGTCATTCTGAAAGGTCTGATCTGCAGGTATAGGTCGCCTGTCGGGGCGAATATTCGAACCTGTATGTTTGTCCGGCGTCTCCATTCAGTCGATTTACCTGGTCAAGCAGCTCTGCGCTGGTCTGTTCGATCGGAAGTAATTTTTCTCAGTTGCGGTCTGGTGGTGTAAACCGACGCAGCGACTGCCGGAATATTCTGGGCAATCAATTCCTGTACACCTGAAACCACAGACGTATCTGCGTAGGCGAGTTCGGATCTTATCCCATCTACACTCGCCAGAGATTGACGGACACTTTTGTGGCTCGGATCCTTCGAAATACAAACAATTCTCGCCGACAGGTCTGGTTCGGAACCGTGTTCTACAACCGGAGCGAGTCCTCTTTCGAACATGTGCTGCCAGTCCAGAGGTGACAGACGTGACGTCAAGAGATCTGCCAATACCAGAGTACTCATCTGACAAACGAGTACGGGCCGGAATCCGTAGATTTCTGCTGCGAGGCGTTGAAGAGGCTGGGTTTTCGAAGGGGTAGTTCGGGCGATAAAGCGCCAGTCCATTTTCCCTTCGGGGTTGTACTTGTTCTGCCACAGCTGAATTTCATCAGCGCTGATAAGGCCATCCTGAAGAGCCGCGTCCAGAACACGATCTAGATTGTTGTTTCTGCTCACGTTCTGCATCTCGGCAGTGGCATCGTCCACCGTGATAGAATCAGGCTGTTCCAGCCATTCGTTCACCGTCTGATCTATCAACGAGAAATCGTACAATTCTGGTGCTGATCCGTCATTTTTGGAGATGAACGTACCCTGCGCAGTCGGCTCTTCGGCGTGACTGCGGTCGTTCTTTCCCTGTGACTTGAATCGGTCAAATACACTCATGGTCGTGATAACGGCCTGAAATGGCCAATAAGGGGTTTTTTCCTGTTATCGATTGTATCGGTCGAGGTCTCGACTTGTTAAGGCGCATCTTTCAGATAAATAATCCGTTTTGAAGAGAGAGAAATAGCCTGACTTCACCGCTTCTGGCGTATTGGTGATTTGGAACGAAGTGATGACAGCTCAGGACGCAGCATTCTGAATAAAATGGCTACTGCTTATGCCCTGCTTTTTCGTTGCCGGTGCCTTGATAGTCCCTCGAGTCACGCTCCTCTATCTGTGGTTCATGACGAACTGGTTTGGAGGCGTATTTGACACGATTCTCTGGCCGATTCTGGGATTCTTTTTCGCTCCGACCTCTCTTCTGTGGTATGCAGTAGTCGAAAACGTATTTGCAGGTAAATGGGGGATTTTTCAGATCGTCGTGATGGTCATTGCCGTCATGATTGACATGTCACCAGGCACCAGCAAAAAGAAAAGAAAGTCCGATTAGGCAGATTTTAATCTGACCACGTATCTGCCCATTATTCCGCCGGACATCAAGGTGTCGCAGGCGGACGGTATATCCTCAAGTTTGACTTCGTGAGCGATCTCGCCTAAATCACGTGTTTGACTCAGATCTGCAAGCCGGCTCCAGGCTATTTTCCGATCGGCCATTGGACACGTGTTGGAATCGATTCCTATCAGGCGAACTCCTCGAAGGATGAAGGGAAATACAGTCGTATTCAATTCGTGTCCGCCAGCCAACCCACATGCGGCCACAACTCCGTGCCTCTTCGTGCAGCTGAGGACGGCTTCAAGGGTTGTTGAACCGACAGAATCCACACAGCCGGCCCATCGTCCTCGATCCAGTGGTCGAAGAGCACCTTCGGAAAGTACATCTCGCGAAATGAAATTCGTTGCTCCAAGAGACCTCAGATACTCATGAGCCTGAGGTTTTCCCGTGGCCGCAGTTACATCGAAACCCAACTGACTGAGCAACATCACCGCGAAAGAACCGACTCCTCCGGTGGCGCCTGTAACCAAAAAGTCTCCCGACCCAGGTGGCAATCCTTGCTGCTCGAGTTCGAGCACCGAAAGCATGGCCGTAAAGCCAGCTGTTCCGACAATCATTGCATTCCGAGTCGAAAGTGAGTCTGGGATCGGGAGAAGCCAAGCTTCATCGAGCCACTGGTATTCACTGTAACCACCCCAATGCTCTTCTCCTATTCCCCACCCGGTGGCGAGGACCCTGTCTCCCTCCTGAAAATGCTCAGATCCCGACTCCACAACCGTACCGGCCATATCTATTCCGGGTACGAATGGCAGGCTGGAACGAATGATCTTTCCCTTTCCCGTCACAGCGAGCGCATCCTTGTAGTTTATTCCGCTCCATTCATTTCGGACGAGAATCCGGCCCTGTCTGGGAAGATCGTCTCGGTCCATGGGTTGAACCAGTGCGCGATCCCTGCCCTCATCTATTACAAGACCATGGAATGTGGGGATTGTATTCAATATCAACGGCGCCTTGGTCGCCTGTTTCTGTCCTCGTCATTCGATTCTTCCACCTCTTCCGGTGGTTCGATCACAAGCTCGGGGAAAAGCGGATCCAATTCCAGCGTAGATGTCCCCATCCTTGACATCCACCGCTCTTCTGCCCGTTCACTCGCACGGGTCATTGTATAAGTCCCCAGTGTGCCGTCTGCCCTGACGTGAACCTCTCCCGTCATGTCTGACCACTCTCCTCGAAATGAATCCTGCCAGTGAATCTCGAATTCGGCTTTGTAGGCTCTGTCAAGTGCTTCGTAAGACCAATCATTCACGAATACGAAAGCCCGTCTCACACCAAAAAATCCACTCACTTCTTTTAAAACCTGAGAGCCTGTTCGTTCTACGAGCAGTCTTACCTCAGATTGTCGTTCTCTTTCAGTTTTTTGTCGGAGCACAACCGTTTCCGAAGAAAGTCTCTCCGGGTCTTTTCCCATCCTGACGTACAGGTCGAAGTGAACCGCCGCGGAATCCGAATCCATCATCGCAGACTGGATATTGAATCGCAGATCGCGATAGCCCGCATACCTGCTCATTATGAATCGCATGTTCGATCGAGGTACAGGAATTCGGAGCGCTGAGTTTGCCGCCGATTCCTCGTATACCTCGACAAACACTTCCTTTCGCGATGAGGGGCGAAAGGATTCCCAGTCGTCCGAGTTGAATACCTGTCTTTCAAACCGAACGTCCGTCAGGATATATCCGCGTTCATATCCCGTAGAGTCGATCGGATATTCGACTTCATAGTCTGCGATTGCACGCTTTGGTGATGATGAAAAGGCCCGTTGGTCGCAGGCGGTTCTTTCGCCGAAATACCCACAAACTTCCACCAGCAGTCTTTCCTCGTCTGCCAGATCACGATCACTCAGGGAGATCAGACCCGAATCACCCGAATACAGGGTGTCGTAGGCTGCATCGAAGACGGTATACGCGACGACGTCAGGATATACACTGGCACCGATGCCAAGTCTTGGATCGCTCACAAATCCCGAACTGACATACAGAGAATCCCAGCCGGATCGCTGGACCTCCAGATTATCCACATAAAACTGAGAAGCGTCGTTGCAGGCTGTCAGCATGAACAGCAGTACAAACGGAAGAGTCGCTGTGATGGACGAAGTTTTCATTGAGTCCTGTTACGGGAGAATCATCGAGGTTGTTTTGCCTGGTCGGGCGGTATTTTCATGCAAAAACATGCCGCCTGGCGTTCAGTACACGAGAATCGAAGTTGAGGCACCTGAATGCTCCGTATTATATTCCCACAACGCCGCTCGGGACCGATTATTGTCGAATAATGTTCGTCTCCGTATCTCATTGCCAAATAATCTTCTGCTTACTTTCATCTTAGTTCTTTAATGTTTTTCATACAGTGATATACCCATTTTCAATTCAGAATCTAATTCTCTGATCATGCAAGCAGTATCGCCATCTTCTGTTGACCCGGGAGCAGATTTCCTCCCTATCAATGGCACCGACTACGTTCAGTTTTATGTCGGAAATGCCAAACAGGCTGCCGTCTATTATCAGGCTGCTTTTGGTTTTCAACCCATAGCCTATTCCGGCCTGGAAACAGGAAATCGAGAAGCGACCAGTTATGTTATCCAGCAGGGAAAGATCAGATTTGTCCTGACTTCGGCCCTCCACCCCGATTCTTACGTCGCCGATCACGTCAAACGCCACGGAGACGGAGTCCGTGATCTCGCACTCTGGGTGGATGACGCGGTTTCGGCTTTCGAGGAGACCACGAAGCGTGGCGCAGTAGTTGTTCGTGAGCCGGAAGTGATGGAAGATGAGCACGGTAAGGTCGTCATAGCCGCAATTCAGACCTATGGCGATACGATTCACTCATTCGTTGAGAGGAAAGACTATGCAGGAATTTTTCTGCCCGGGTTCATTCCCTGGAAAAACGACGAGTATAAAGTTGACGGCGTGGGTCTGAAATACGTCGATCACTGCGTCGGAAATGTCCACCTCGGGGACATGAACAAGTATGCTGATTTCTATTCAAATGTGATGGGCTTCAGAAACCTTTTGACATTTGATGACAAAGACATCTCAACCGAGTATTCAGCACTCATGTCCAAGGTGATGGCAAACGGAAACGATCGCATTAAATTTCCGATCAACGAACCGGCTGCTGGAAAAAAGAAAAGCCAGATCGAGGAATACCTGGACTTCTACCACGGACCCGGCGTTCAGCACATAGCCATGGCCACGGACAACATCATTGAAACTGTGACCGCCCTGAGAAGACGAAGTGTAGAGTTTTTGACGATTCCAGGAACGTATTACGACGAGGTTCTGGACCGGGTTGGGGAAATTGACGAAGACCTTGCACCACTGCGCAAGCTTGGGATACTTGTCGATCGTGATGACGAAGGCTACCTGTTGCAGATCTTCACCAAGCCAGTTCAGGACAGACCGACCGTGTTTTACGAAATCATCCAGCGTAAAGGAGCAAAATCCTTCGGAAAAGGTAATTTCAAGGCGCTGTTCGAATCGATTGAAAGAGAACAGGAACGAAGAGGAAATCTCTGATCGCCTGACGAACCGACTGTTCTACAATTTTTGTACTGAGAGAAGAAAAGAATGCCACATTATGTCCGAATGGGCGATGTGCCACACAAAAGGCACACCCAGTTCCGTCGTCCAGATGGAAAACTATACAGCGAAGAAGTAATCGGCGCCGAAGGATTCAGTGGAATCCAGTCCATCGCCTACCACGTGCATCCCCCGACAGTCGTCAATAGAGTTGGCGATCCGATTCCGTTTGCTCCGGAATACGTGGATCTTGATTTTCTGAGACACCGCCACGTAAAGGGATTTGATGTGGACTCATCCGGTGCCTGGCTCGAGTCGCGCCGGTACATCATGGGCAATACTGACGTTCGCCTCGCAGTCTGCTCACCGTCGGAGTCAATGGAATATTTCTACAGAAATGCGGTCGCCGACGAGATGATCTACGTTCACGATGGAAGTGGCGTACTTGAAAGTCCGTTCGGTAATGTCGAATTCCGGCAGGGAGACTATGTACACGTCCCCAGAACCATCACACACAGGTGGCACTTCAACGAAGGGCCCCGGCGCCTTTTGGTAATCGAAGCCTTCTCGGAAATCCGTTACCCGAACAGATATACGAACTCTTCTGGACAGCTTTTAGAGCATTCTCCTTATTGTGAGCGAGATATTCGCCCTCCGAGCGACTTGATTACGCACGATGAAGAAGGAGAATTCGAGGTGCGAATCGCGAAACATGGCTTTCTGCATCCTGTCTACTTCAGATATCATCCGTTCGATTTTGTGGGCTGGGACGGCAACATGTATCCCTATGCGACTTCAATTCATGATTTCGAACCCATTACCGGACGGGTTCACCTTCCCCCTCCCATCCATCAGCACTTTGCAGGGCGGAATTTTGTGATCTGCTCATTCGTTCCGCGTCTTTTCGACTACCATCCACAATCCATTCCCGCTCCATATAATCACTCCAACATTGACTCCGATGAAGTGCTCTACTACGCAGAGGGAGACTTCATGAGCCGTAAAGGAGTTGATCGTGGATCGTTCACGTTACATCCGGGTGGAATTGCACACGGACCTCATCCTGGAACAGTCGAAGCTTCGATCGGGAAGGAAGCCACGGAAGAACTGGCTGTGATGGTCGACACCTTCCGTCCGCTGCACATGACCAAGCTGGCGGTGGGCGCGGAAGATGCGGACTACATGATGTCCTGGAAACCAGAGCTGTACGATTGACTTGAAGTGAGTGCGCAAGCCAAATGCGGCGGTTACCCTACCGGGTTCTTGACAGCACGGGCGTACCGTAATCGTGCGGATAGCACCAGAATTCGCGTCCATGAATTCCGTCGGCAGCCGAAAAACAAATCTGTGATTTGATGACCGCATAGTCATTTGGAGTGGCTCCAGATTCCCCTTCCCAGATGTCGACGATCATCTCGGTAGTCGTACCGTTTGTTCGCCACATTTCGACACCATACTGCTGGGTACGCGCGCTGAAGTAGACCCATTCCGAGTCATACGATATGAACGCGTGCGGGTCGCTCCCCATTGATCCCTCATCCAGATCTGCAACCATTCTGGCGCCATCGGTCGCATTCCAGTCCCAGAGTTCCAGACCGTTTTCACCATTGTCCGCGGCGAAGTAAAGAGTGGATCCGTGAGAAAACAGCGCTTCCGGATTGCTGCCTCTCTCACCGTTTCGAATATCCTGAACCACGACCGGAGCTGACCCGGGAGAAACGGAATAAAGCTCGATCCCTGTATCAGGTGCATTCGCAGCAAAAAACAATTTCCCTTCATGGACGGTCAACGAACGCGGAGAGGAACTGTCTCCACCTTCATTCAGATCTGCCACGAGACTGGTTTGCGAACCGTCGTAAGACCACAATTCGATGCCATATTCTGAGGTATAAGCAACAAAATACACGGTGTTGCCAATAACGCTGAGTTCAGATGGTCTGGATCCAGATGGTCCAGGATTCAATTCCGCGATCAGAGAAACGCTAATTCCATCGTACTTGAACAGCTCCGTGCCCATCCCGCTTCGCTCGGCTGCGAAGACCATTTCATTCCCCAGCTGAACAAACCCTGTTGGATTTGCGCTGCCAGCTCCTGGATTGATGTCAGACGTCTGGATTACCTGATCACCATCCATTTGCCAGAGTTCGTACCCGGATACCTGGTCATTTGCGGAGAAATAGACCACATCGTTGTATTCAAAAAATCCGACCGGAGAGGAGCTTCCTTCATTGCCCCCGATGTCCATGATGAGCCGATCTCTCTGTCCATCAAGTTTAAACAGTTCGCGACCGTACGGCTCCTTCAGGGCCGTGAAATACAGATCATCACGATACACGAAGAACCTTGTCGGGACGCTGTTTCCCCCCATTGGTTCAATGTCAGACACCCGCTCCAGCTCGATTCCATCATAGGCCCAGATCTCGGCACCGAAAAGATTGTCATTCAGCTGCAGGTAAAGTACATCGTCGTGCACGATCATTGAATTTGGATTCCCAGCATCAGGCCCGGGGAAAGCATCAAAAATCAAACCTGAGCCTGGCTCTGGAGATGAACATCCCGACACAAGGCCGAGGACGGCCATAAAAACAAAAATACGCTTCATAAACTGACAATGACTCTATTCTGAGCCTCTATTCTGAGTGAACCGCGGCGTAAACGACCATACTTGAATAAGGTTTTTCCCGAATCTCTAAAAATTGAAATCCGATTCAGATTCAATCGTTCGGTAGCTCGTAACTTCAACAGAGGTGTCCTCGATTCGCATCGTAATGATCAGGACATTTTCGGTCGATTCGTGGTAGGAACTGGTGCCGAGCTATTCGGTCGATTCGCGGTAGGAACTGGTGCCGAGCTATTCGGTCGATTCGCGGTAGGAACTGGTGCTAAGCTACCCATCAGCTTGGCAAGGTGAAAGTCAGCATCCGATGCCTGATTTTCAGTGTCTTGCCGGATGTTTAACTGTCCAGAATCTATTGGTATTGTCCACCGTCTTTTGAACAAGGAGCACCCCCCCATCCAATATTTGGCCCATGATTGAATCCGCACCGACTTTCCCATTTGATCAGACGATCGCGTGGACTCCGGACAAAGCCATCGTTCAGAACTCGAATCTGTATGCATTTATGGAAAAGCATGGATTGAGCTCTTATCAGGAATTGATGGAACGGAGTACATCAGACGTCGCGTGGTTTTGGGATTCTGTGATGAAGGATCTTGATATCCGGTTTGAAACACCCTACTCAAGCGTCGTTGACCTCACGGACGGTCCAGAATTTCCCGAGTGGTGCGTCGGTGCAAAAATGAACATCGTCCACAATCTCGTGGACAAGTGGCTGGAGCACGAAAGCACCGCCAACCGAACGGCTCTCAAATACGAGTCAGAAGAGGGTGATATCCGCCACTTCACCTATCGAGAAGTGGCTGTTGAAGTCGCCCAACTCGCGGAGGCGATGCGGGACGATGGCTTCAAGAAAGGGGATGTGATTGCACTCTTCATGCCAATGACCCCAGAATTGCTTTTCGCCTTTCTGGCAGTCATCAAGATTGGTGCGGTCATTCTGCCGTTATTTTCAGGGTATGGGCCGAAGGCCGTGGCAACTCGTCTTCTGGATGCCGCCGCGGT
>Ga0209992_10001481_pt1 | contig 24569 bp, 17 predicted proteins | sample 2SBtaG_2_FD_182564 | JGI IMG/M metagenome (GOLD analysis project Ga0209992, IMG submission 182564) | Deep subsurface microbial communities from Kolumbo volcano to uncover new lineages of life (NeLLi) - 2SBTROV12_ACTIVE470 metaG (SPAdes)... | ecosystem: Environmental > Aquatic > Marine >... | reverse complement strand
AAGAACTCCCGGCAAGCATCCTCATCAGCGAACCACGCCTCGAACGCCTGCCAGGTGCCCGGATAGTCCCGCCCAGCCACAGGCATCTCAGAACCAGATCCCACACCCAGTGACCCTACTGGACTTAAGCAGAGAGGTCATACACACGTTCGAGATGCAACGTCTGAGGACATTTTCTGGGAGACTCGCGCACGCTCGGTCCGCACACGGCGAAGCCCCGTCGGCGCGGAGTATCCGGTCCCGCGCGCGACGAGGGAGCTCGGCACCATGCGTGCGATGGATCTCGGTGCTTTGTCGACGCGTTGAGCGGCGGCTCATCGGCGCCGGGCGGATTCGGGGGTATGCAATCTCGGCCGTCAGCTCACGAGAGCAATCTCAACGGGAGGCGCTCGGAGAGCTGCTCAGCCGCGCGCCGGCCACTGCGGACAGGTTGGCTGATAGGGCTCACCCGGCGGCACGAACTGCTCCCACTCGTCGAGGGTCATGTTCCGCCCAGCGGCTTGGCAGGCGATCTTGGGCCACGACTCCGGATCGATGTCCCAGAGGAGGATGTGCTCCTCGGTTCCTGTGATCAGGCGGGAGGTGCCGGCCTCGGCTGCGGCGAAGTCGGGAGCCGTCGGAAACGGGTCACCAACGCGGACATTGGCATCGATATGCCACAGCTCCGCGCCCTGCTTGCCGATGGTGAGCAGGTAGTCGGACCCGATGAATCCGAAGGTCGAACCGGTGAACGGATCGAGCCGGGTGCTCAGCTCATGGGTCACGCCAAACCCCTCGGTATCGAGCAACCGCACCCGGCCATCGACGCCAGCTGTTGCTAGCCACCGACCGTCTTCGGAGAACCGAACCGATCGCACCTCGTCGAGCGGATACGCAGTGGTCGCGAGCTCCCAGGTATCGGTCCGCCATATGACGGCGAACCCATCTCTCGACGACGCGGCGAGATATTCACCGTCCATGGACCACGACAGTGCCTGTGCGAAAGGTCCGGTGTCATCCAGGATCACGACATGCTCGCCAGTGGTCGTGTCGAACACTTCGGTTCCCAAAACGCCGCCGAAGGCGATCAGGCTCTGCTCCCGATTCATGTCCTCAGACGTCCAGGTGAATGGCAACGAGAACGAAGCGATCTCGTCCAGAGTGTCGGGGTTGTGAAGGGACGGCTGGTAGTCATCTGTCGTTGCCATGAGCATCCCTGACCTGTGAGGCCAGGCGGACCTCTTGTGCGGGAGGGGCACCTCGACCTCGCTCGGCTCGCCGTCGCCCATCCGCCACCAGCGTCCGCGTGTCGAACCAAAAGTCACCAGGTTGGCATCGATCGTCGACAGCATCGACGTTGCTGGGTCGAACAGCGCGCTCTCGGCGCCCAACCTCGGCACGCCTGTGGCAATCAGTCGATCGCCGTCAAGCGAGAGCAGCGCGACTCCCTCCGCCGTGGCGACTGCAACGCGGGTCCCATCGTCTGACACAGCCAGATCATCTGCTCGAGGTCCCGGGACCGGGAGCGCACCGACACCCTGAAGGCTCCCGTCCAGCAGAGACACCACACCGACGCGTCCATCAGAAAACAGCACGATCGCAGTGTCGCCCCCATCCCAGACCACCTCCTCCAGCAATGGGTTCGGCGGGCTGCCTGGCGACGTTTCGACCACCACGGTCGACAGCATCTCGGGTTCGCCGATTCGCCAGCGCGACAACAAGTGCCTCCACAGGATCAGGATGTCGCCAGACGTTTCGCTGATCACAAACCGGTCGACCTTGAAGCCCGTCAGCGACCCGGCGTCCGTGCGGGTGTAGAACCTTTCGTCCGAAGTCAGCCGGTCACCGGTCACCGGGTCCCACGAGCGGATCACGGTCGCGTTCGCGCTGACCAGAGAGAGCCCATCATGTGAAAAGGCCAGAAGCTGCGGCTGAAAACTGTTGGGCAGCGATGGCCCACCGCCCTCCAGCTCAGTGCCGAAGATCACGTGGACGGTCCCGTCCCTGATCGGGGGCAAGTCTTCGTTGGTGTCCTCGGGGTGGGCGTAGACCTCCCAGTCGAACTTGCCCGATCTCACATCAATTCGGCGAAGGTAGCCCGCCAAGTCGAGCGTGTAGACGACGTCGCCGGACGGATCCAGCAACACCGCGTCGACGGGCTCTGGATGATCCACCCGCGTGATGACTGCGGCCGTGGACACGTCGAGGATCTCCAACTGATCCGGTTGCTCTGCGGACGCGAAAGCCACCGTGTTCGCATCGACCGACGCAATGACCTTCGTGTCGAACAAGCCCGATCGGGTGAGAGGTGCCGAAGCATTCGAGGCGATCAGCGTGCCGTTCGACCCGAATACGAAGACGCCATCCGGTCCCATTGCCAGAATGCGATCATCGTCGAGCCACTCCACTTCGCTGAACTCCCTACCGGCTCCGAGGGTCCCCATGTAGGGGCCGGTGCGGATGAGTGCACGTTGCACGGCACCTAGCGTCTCGACTGCTGGGTCCCTCCTGTAGGCCTCGCTAGCCAGGAGCAAGGCGAGCTGCGGATTGTCGGTGACTCGGGCCACCCCCTCGGCTGCAAGGCGCTCGGTCACCGCCGCCGCGTGAGCCGCAGTTGCCTCGGCCTTGGCGGCGTCGGCCTCGCTTCGAGCGGTCGCCTCGGCGGTTGCGCGGTCGTCGGCGAGCGCAGCCTGCTCCTCGGCGGCCGCGGCGTGCTCTTTGGCTGAGGCGGCGTTCTCGAATGCGACCTCCCGCTGATCGCGCGCCTCGCCCCGCTGCTGGACCGCGACGACCCCGGCGATGAGCGCGATGACCGCAACAACCGCGGTGCCGAGTAGGAGACTGCGCAGTCGACGAACCCGCCGCCGTTCTGACGCCTCCTCTGCCGCCCTCACCACAATCGATGCCTCGAGGAACGACCCCTCGAGCGGCGTGAGGTCGGCGGTGTGCTCCGCGGCCCAGCCCTCAGCCTCCTCCAGCCGGCCGCCTCGGTACAGCTCTCCCGCCTCCCGGCTAGATGCCTCCCACGCTTCAGCGGAAGCTCCGAGATGGCGCAGGATCCGCAACCCGTCTCGGTCGTCGTCCAGCCATGACCGAAGACGGGGCCACTCGCGTATCAGTGCCTCGTGAGCCACCTCGACGGTCGGCTCCCTCGAGGACGGATCGCGGTCGAAGGTCAGCAGCCTGGCTGCCCCGTACCCGTCGATCACGTTCGCTGGAACGCCCGAGAGCTCCGAGCGCAAAGCCCGGCGCCGAGTGTCCTCGGTGCCCTCCCCGGGGGTGACCATCCGGGTGAACAGCCGCTGAACACCCGCTTGCTCGTCGGTTCCCAACTCATCGAACAGCTCATCGGCTCGGCTGGCGAGCGCACCCAGGATCCCGCCGATCGACCGGTAGGCCTCCATGGTCATGCGTCCACCGGAGCGACGTTCGTAGGTCTCGGTCAGGGCGTACTGCAGCAGCGGCAGTCCGGCTGCCTGCCCCGATGCGGCGGTGAGCAGCTCTGCGACGAGGGCCGGCTCGACCGTCACGCCGACCGAGCTGGCGGGCCGAGTGATCGCCTCATCCAGCTCCTCACCGGTCAAGGGCGTGACGGCGAGAGTGTTGGTCCGAACGATTTCGCTGATCGCTGGATGCTGCAGAGGGCGGTCGTAGAAATCGGCACGCAGCGTGCACACCACTCGCAGCCGTGAGCGCTCGTCAGCCACAGCCGATGCGACTGCGGCGAGAAACGTGTCGCGGCGTTCATGGGGCGTCTGGGTGAAAAGCTCTTCGAGCTGGTCAATCACCAGCACCAGCTCGGTCTCATCGTCGGGCAAGAGGGTCTTGACCGCCCGACCGAGGCCTCGCTCGTCAGCGGTCAGCTGCTCGAGTAGTGCTCCCGTCGGCTGCGTCGCAAGCCGCAGCAGCGCTGTTTCCAGCTCGTCCATTGGATGCGTGCCGGGAACGATCGAGGCCACGAGAGCGCCTCGCTCACGCAGACGAGGCAATACGCCCGCGCGCACCACCGACGACTTGCCCGAGCCCGAAGGCCCAGTCACGACGAGGAAGCGGGTCCCCTCGAGCCGCTCGACGATCTCAGTCGTGAGTGCACCGCGGCCGAAGAAGTCCGACGCGTCGGGTTCGCCGAACGCGGCAAGTCCCTTGTAGGGGTTGGCGGATTCGAGTTCGAGGCCCACCAGAGTGTGTGCTGCTTGGACACGTGGACGCGAGCTCACCCCCTCGTGTGCCTCGGTCGTTCCCGCGCCCGGTAGCTGATCGGTTGCTGCGGTGCGGAACGCAAGCACCAGCTCACCCATCGACTGGAAGCGCTGGTCGGCCGTTGGCGCGGTCGCCGTCTGAACCAAGAGGTCGATCGCTTCTGGTAGATCGAGACGGCTCGCCAGCAACGAGGGCACCCGCTCCCGCACCTTTCGCTCGAGCAACGCCTCCACCGAGTCGGAATCGGCGAACGGCGCCGCACCCGTCAATAGCTCGTACAGCATCACACCGAACCCGTAGACATCCGAAGCTGGCGTCGCTTCGCCATCGCGGACCTGCTCGGGAGACACGTACAACGGCGAACCGGCCGAGCGGAGGTCGGTAGCCTCACGCGATCCCACGTCGGTCGCAATGCCGAAGTCGGCGAGATAGCTGTTGCCTGCTTCGTCGAACAGTACGTTCGCCGGCTTGATGTCACGGTGAAGAACCGATGCCTCGTGCGCAACCGCCAGGGCGGGGCCGATCTCCTCGACGAGGCGAGCGACGTCGGTGAGGGCCCACGGGCCATCTCGCATCAGCCGCTGTTCGGCCGAGCCGCCTGCGAGGTAGCGCATTACCAAGTAGGCCCCCGATGGGTCGCGCCAGTAGTCGTAGAGCGGAACGATGTGGGGGTGTTCGAGCCGGGCGACCGTCTGTGCCTCGACCTCGAACCGTCGTACGAATTGGGGATCGTTCGCCAACTCGGGGCGCACCACCTTGATCGCCACCTCTCGGCCGACCGATGGCTGAGTCGCACGGTAGATGGCGCCGAACGCCCCCTCACCGATCAGTTCTCCCAACTGGTACGAGCCGAGGCGCCTGGTGGGAGCGGCGGCCGCCACCGTTGTGCCGGCCGCGATGCCCCGCTCCAGCTCCACCAGGTCCCTCGACGGCTCGAGCCCCACCTCCTCAGCCAGGCGAGCGCGGTAGACCTGAAACACCCGGAGGGCCTCGACCGAGTCGCCCGCCGCATAGTGCGCCTGCATCAACAGCCGATGCGGCCGCTCTCGAAGTGGGTGCTCAACGCAGATGGCCACAGCCTCTGCCACAGCAGTGCCGATGTCCCCGCCCTCGAGTCGCCAACCGACTCGATGCTCGTTGGCCTGAAGCCGCAGCTCGGACAGATGCGCACAGGTTGAGAGCGCCCACTCCTCGTCGCCAAACCCTCCGGCGACCTCGCCCTGCCAAAGGACCAGGGCTTCGCTGACTTCGGCGACGGCTGCGCCGTGGTCGCCGCGTTCAGCGAGCACACGGGCCCGATCGACTTGCGAAGTGAACTGACGGCTGTCGACGTCGACATCAGCGCCGAGCGCATAGCCATCACCGGCCCGCTCGATGGACAAGCCCCCACCTCGCAATCGAGAGATGTAGGCCTGGAGTGAGTTCCTCGGCTCCTCAGGCCGGTACGCATCGTCCGGCCACACCGCCTCCGTGAGGCGAGCCGTACCCACGCCACCAGCCTCGAGCAGCGCCAGCGCCGCGACCAGCCGCTGCGGTTGCGGGCCGCCGATCGCCACGAGCTGCCCATCGTCGCCCAGGACCTCGATCGGTCCCAACACTCGCACCTCTGGCACGTCACTCCTCCTGACCGACGATGAGAGGAACCTATTCAGACGTCTTGCAATCCGCCTGCAAAGTACTCTGGCCTGGGATTATCCGCCGTCGTCTGCGCTGACTCTGTGCGGCAGTCAGGGCCTCAACCCCCGGTGGTCAGGCAGCCGCTTGAGGCCTGAGGCATCCTGGGTCCGTGGCGCACGACCGGGCTGATGCGACCGAGACCGACGCGGCTCGGCGCGCCTCGGGTAGCCGGGGGATCAATCGCACTTCGCCTGCGCTCAACCATCGACCTCGGGCTGCCCCGTCGAAAGCGACCGCCTTGGTGTTCGGGCTGATCAGCGCGGCACTTCTGCTTGCAGCGTGCGGCGCCGACCGCGACGACTCGATCCGAACAGCCGAGCCACAGCCCAGCGAACTGGCGCCCTCGGGGTCCATCGCCACCGTCGAGGTACTGGTGTCCGGCATGGCCGGGCCGCGCGGCGTCGCCGTAGGGCCAGACGGCTGGCTGTACATCGCCGATGCCCGCGCCGAGGCGATCGTTCGTGTCGATCCCGCAACCGGGTTGGCCGACGTCGTGGCGGAGAACGTCGCCGAGCCCGCCAACTCAGCCGGTGGAGCGGTCGATGTCGCGTTCCTCGATGGCGACCTCTACATCCTGGTGTCGCACGGGGTGGTGGAGGGAAGCGGCAGGGGCAACGCGATCTTCCGCATCGACGAGCGTGGACCGCCGACCCTCGTCGCCGACCTGGGCGCGTTCTCGCGGGCCAACCCGCCGGACTTCGAGGTGCAGGCGGCTTCCGGAGTGCAGTTCGCGGTGCAGCCGTACCGAGGTGGGTTCCTCGTGACCGATGGCCATCACAATCGGGTGCTCTTTGCGACCCTCGACGGAGAGGTCTCGGAGGTCGTAGCGCTTGGAAACGTGGTCCCGACCGGCCTCGCGGTGGCCGATGGCGAGGCCTTCGTCGTCCTGGCCGGCCCTCTGCCCCACTCTCCTGAAGACGGCAAGGTGCTCCGCCTCGACAGCGACATTGCGACCGTCGAACAGATCGCCGCCGGCGCACCGCTGCTGGTCGACGTGGAGCCGGGCCCCGGCGGGCAGCTCTACGTCCTGGCTCAGGGGGAGCACAGCGGTGTCAGCGAGGGCTCGCCCGCGATTCCCGACACGGGTCAGTTGCTCCGTGTCGGCGACGACGGGCGCCTTGTCGTCGTGGCGGGCGGACTCGATCGACCGACATCGATGGCGATCATCGCAAACACCGCCTACGTCGTCTCGCTCGCGGGCGAGGTGCTGGCCCTGAACGGTCTGTCCGACGAGCGATAGCGGGTCCGCGGGCTGCGGAACGAGGGTGACCCTTGCCCTCGCTTCCGAAATGACCGTACAATCGGTCAAACGGAGGAGCCCGAGGAGGCCGCCGGCGCGGCGTAGGGTCCACGCAGGGGCACAGGGGAGGCAGCGAGATGATCTTTGAGCAGCACTATCTGGAGTGTCTGAGCCAGGCGTCGTACTTCATCGGTGACGAGTCCTCGAAGCGGGCCGTCGTCGTCGACCCGCGCCGGGACATCCAGCCGTACCTCGACACCGCGGCTGAGCACGGCATGACGATCGAGCTGGTCTTGGAGACCCATTTCCACGCCGACTTCCTGTCCGGCCACCTCGAGTTGGCGGCGGCGACGGGTGCCGAGATCGGATACGGCTCGGCCGCCGAGACGGAGTTCGAGTCTCGAAAGCTGGCCGATGGCGACCGCATCGACCTCGGAGAGGTGCAGCTCGAGATCCGGCACACCCCCGGTCACACACCCGAGTCGATCAGCATCGTCGTCTACGAACACGCAGCCGACCAGGTTCCCTATGGCGTGCTGACCGGCGATTGCTTGTTCGTCGGCGACGTGGGGCGCCCCGATCTGTTGTCCAGCCGGGGGGTCACCAGCGAGGAGCTGGCGGCCGACCTCTTCGATTCTCTCCGCACCCAGTTGATGACCCTCCCGCACGAGACCCGCGTCTACCCGGCTCACGGTGCGGGCTCCGCCTGCGGCAAGAACCTCTCCTCGGACACGTGGTCGACGATCGGCGACCAGCTCGAGACCAACTACGCCCTCGCCGACATGAGTCAGGACGAGTTCATCACGGTGGTCACCGAGGGCCAGAGCGCACCCCCGGCGTACTTCAGCTTCGACGCCAACCTCAACCGGGAAGTGCGGCCGCTCCTCGACGAGGACGCGACACCCGAACCCCTCACCGTCGATGCGGTGGTGCAGATGCAGCGTCGAGGAGCGGTGGTGCTCGACACGCGTGATCCCGTCGAGTTCGCCCAGGGCCACCTGATCGGATCGATCAACATCGGTCTGGCGGGGCGCTACGCCGAGTTCGCAGGTGGTGTGATCCAACCGGGAGCCCCGATCGTGCTGGTGACCGATCCCGGCCTCGAGCGGGAGGCCAAGAACCGTCTCGCCCGCATCGGCTTCGACACGGTCGTGGGACACCTCGCCGAACCGCTCGGCTCTTTCGAAACGAGTCCAGACGACGTGGGACGCGGGTCGCGGGTGGATGTTGCCCAGCTGGAGGCGGCGATGGAGGACGTGCACGACCTGCAGGTCGTCGACGTCCGCCAGCCCGGGGAGACGGCAAACGGAGGCATCGCAGGCGCCATCGAGATTCCCCTCACCCTCCTGAACCAGCAGATCTCGCGGCTCGACGCATCCAAGCCGACGGTGGTCTATTGCGCAGGGGGGTTCCGCTCGTCGATCGCAGTGTCTCGCATGATGGCGGCCGGTTTCTCAGACGTGTCCGATCTGCTCGGCGGCTACGGCGCCTGGGAAGCAGCGCACGAACCGCAGAGCGCCGGCGCATGACCCGACTCGGGTTTCTTCTCGACAGCGACGGCTGTATCGGCTGTCACGCCTGCACTGTGGCGTGCAAGAGCGAGCACGACGTGCCGCTCGGCGTCAACCGCACCTGGGTGAAGTACATCGAGACCGGGTCGTTCCCCGACACGTCTCGCCATTTCTCCGTGATGCGGTGCAACCAGTGCGACGACGCGCCCTGCATGGACATCTGCCCCACCTCGGCTCTTTTCCGGGCGAAGAACGGGGTGGTCGACTTCGACGACGACTTCTGCATCGGCTGCAAGGGCTGCATGAACGCGTGCCCCTACGACGCCATCTACATCAACCCCGAGACCAACACCGCCAACAAGTGCAACTTCTGCAACCACCGGGTGGAGGTGGGGCTCGAACCGTCGTGCGTGGTCGTGTGCCCGACCCACGCGATCAAGGTGGTCGATTTCGACGATCCCGACAACGAGGCCCGGCGGATCATCGGCCGTGAGGACGTCGCTGTGCGGGCGCCCGAGCAGGGCACGAACCCCAAGGTGTACTACCGGGGTGCGAGCCAGGCCTCGCTCGATCCGCTCCGAACCTCGATCCGGCCTGACGGCATGATCTGGGCCGACACCACGCCCTCGCACCCGACCCCGCCGGTCGGCGACGACCGCGGGATCGTCGCCCGCACCATCTACACCACGGCACACCACATGACGTGGAAAGAGAAGGTGTCCGGCTATCTGGTCACCAAGGCCATCGCCGCCGGGGTGATGCTCGTGGCGGCGCTCCTCGTGCTCCTCGGCCATGCCGAGGAACAGGCCGCCGTCGGCGTTGTGCCGCCCATCGTCGCCGGGGCCTTCCTCGCCGCGACCGGGGTGCTGCTCGTCGCCGACCTCAAGCAGCCGAAGCGCTTCCACTACATCCTCACCAAGGGGAATCGCTCGAGTTGGTTGGTCAAGGGCGCGTACGTGCTCGCCGGCTACGCAGCGGTGATGGCGCTGTGGTGGATCGGCGGCCTCGCCGATTCGGCCGCCATGTTGAAGGTGCTCGCGATCCCGGTCGCCCTCCTGGCAGCTGCGGCGGCGGGGTACACGGCGTTCCTGTTCGCCCAGTGCGAGGGGCGCGACCTGTGGCAGAGCGAGCTGCTCTTGCCGATGCTGCTCGCCCAGGCGGTCGCCGCTGGCGGTGCGACCTACCTGGTGATGGACCTCTTCATGGAGCTCCCTGAGACTGCGGCACTGCGCTGGGTGACCCTCGGCGGGCTCGCTGCGATGGCCGTTGTGCTCTTCGTCGAGCTGAGCGGACGTCACACCCGACACGTGGAGATGGCGCTCCACTCGATGACCCGCGGCGAACACATGGGCCGCTTCTGGGCCGGTGTCCTCCTCGGGATGCTCGCCCCAGCCGCCGTTCTGATCATCGCCCTCGCCACCGATGCGACGAGCGCGACGTCACCCGGCGTCGCTGGGATCGCGGTGATCGTGGGTATGTGGTTCTACGAAGACAGCTACGTCCGGGCCGGGCAATCGGTCCCGCTCTCCTAGGCCGGCCGGAGGAACTCACGTGACGCACTACAAGGATCCCAAGCCCAACGCCGGGCTCACCAACTTCCCGCCGCACGACCAGTGGCACGACTGGACCGAGCTCGACGCACAGGCGTGGCCGAAGAAGGTCGAGCGCAACTACACCCTTGTTCCCACCACGTGCTTCAACTGCGAGGCGGCGTGTGGACTGGTCGCCTACGTCGACCAGGAGAGCGGTGAGATCGCCAAGTTCGAAGGCAACCCCGAGCATCCCGCGAGCCGCGGCCGCAACTGCGCCAAGGGCCCTGCCACGCTCAACCAGGTGTACGACCCCGAGCGCGTTCTGTACCCGTTGCGTCGGGTGGGGGACAGGGGTGCGGGCAACTGGGAGCGGGTCTCCTGGGAGGAGGCGCTCGACGACATCGCCGGCCGGATCCGCACCGCGATCTCCGAGGACCGCCGCGACGAGGTGATGTACCACGTCGGCCGACCGGGCGAAGACGGCTACACCGAGCGCGTCCTCCAGGGCTGGGGCGTCGACGGGCACAACAGCCACACCAACATCTGCTCCTCGAATGCGCGGATCGGCTACCAGAGCTGGATGGGTCACGACCGGCCGTCGTCGGACTACGCCAACGCCGAGGTGATCTTCCTCATCTCGAGCCATCTCGAGGCCGGCCACTATTTCAATCCGCACGCCCAGCGGATCATCGAGGCCCAGCAGAAGGGCGCCACGGTCATCTGCGTCGACCCGCGTCTGTCCAACACCGGCTCGAAAGCCGACCACTGGCTTCCCGCGTGGCCCGGCACCGAACCCTTCCTGCTGCTGACGCTCGCCCGGCTGTTGCTGGAGAACGGGACCTGGGAGAAGGACTTCGTCCGTCGCTGGACCAACTGGGAGACCTACCTCCGCGAGACGCGGCCCGACCTGCCCGTCGAGTTCGAGTCCGTCGAGACAGCGATGCTCGATGAGTACGCCCCCTACACGCCCGAAGAAGCGGAGCGGGTGTGCGGCGTCACTGCCCGAGAGCTCCGCGAGATCGCCGAGATCATCGGCGCCCACCCCACCAAGTTCGCCTCGCACAACTGGCGGGCGGCCGGAGCGGGCAACCTCGGCGGCTGGCAGACCGCTCGTTGCCTCTTCTTCCTCAACGTCTTGACCGGATCGGTCGGCACGGTCGGCGGCACGAGCGGGAACGGCTGGAACAAGTTCAAGCCGCACGCACCCCTCAGCCACCAGACCATCGGTCACTGGAACGAGATGTCGTGGCCGAAGGAGTATCCGCTCAGCTACCACGAGATGTCGATCCTTCTGCCGCACTTCCTCAACGAGGGCCGCGGCAAGCTCGACGTGTACTTCTCGCGGGTCTACAACCCGATCTGGACCAACCCCGACGGCTTCTCCTGGATGGAGGCGCTCACCGATCCCGCGAAGGTCGCATGTCACGTGGCCCTCACCCCCACGTGGAGCGAGACGGCGTGGTTCGCTGACTACGTCCTCCCGATGGGCGTCGGCTCGGAACGACACGACGTCGCCAGCTTCGAGACCCATGCCGGGCGCTGGATCGGCTTCCGCCAGCCGGTGATGCGTCGTTACGCGGAGATCCAGGGCGAAGAGCTCGGACCCGACAGCCGTTCGCACGAGTTCAACCCCGGCGAGGTCTGGGAGGAGAACGAGTTCTGGCTCGACCTCTCCTGGCGCATCGACCCAGACGGCTCACTCGGTGTTCGTGAGCACTTCGCCTCCCGGCAGGATCCCGATGCGGTGATGCCGATCGATGAGTACTACGGGCTGATGTTCGAAGAAGAGGTGCCGGGACTCGCCGACGCCGCAGCCGAAGTAGGCCAGACGCCGCTCGAGTACATGCGGGATCGGGGTGCCTATGCAGTCCCCGGTGATCCGTACCTGCCCTATGAGAAGACGGTCGATGCGTCAGCGGTCGAGGGCGCGGCCAAAGACGACGAGGGCGTCTACCGGGTACCAGGCACCGCAGGCACCTTCGACGGGTCGGACGGCGCGTACAGCGACACCAAGCTCGCCCCGCTGGGTGACGGGTCGCCCGCCGTCGAGGTCGACGGTGAGCTGAAGGAGGGCTTCCCGACACCGTCGAAGAAGCTCGAGCTGTTCTCCGCCACCTTGAAGGACTGGGGCTGGCCGGAGTACGCCACCCCGACATGGATTCCCAGCCATGTCCACTGGGAAGACCTGGACATGGAGCCCGGTGCAGACGGCACAGGGGGCAACGAGCGCATCCTGTTGCCGACGTTCCGCATTCCCACTCTGATCCACACCCGTTCGGCAAACTCCAAGTGGCTCAACGAGATCAGCCATCGGCATCCGCTGTGGATCCATCCCTCCGATGCCGAGACGCTCGGGATCGAGGAGAACGGGCTGGTGCGGATCACCACGCGTATCGGTCATTTCGTGATCCAGGCCTGGCGAACCGACGGCATTCGGCCGGGCGTCGTCGCGGCCTCGCACCACATGGGTCGATGGCGCATCGAGGAGGACACGGCCCGCTCCTGGGGCGCAGGACGGGCGAAGATCACGTCCTCCCAGTCCGACGGCGGGACGGAGTGGTCGCTCAAGCGCACCCATGGCATGACCGCGTACGAGTCCGACGATCCAGACACCGGGCGAATCTGGTGGAACGACACCGGGGTTCACCAGAACCTCACCTTCGCCGTGCAGCCGGACCCCATCTCCGGCATGCAGTGCTGGCATCAGCGGGTTCGGGTGACCCCTGCCGAGACCGGCGACGAGTACGGCGACGTTGTGGTCGACACCGCCAAATCGCGCGAGGCCTACCTCGACTGGCTCTCCAAGACCCGGCCGGCGCCCGGGCCCCACGGCCTGCGCCGTCCCCTGTGGTACGCCCGTCCGCTCAAGCCGCACGTGAGCGCGTACCGGGCGTGACACGCCCCAGAACTTTCGAGAAGACACGAGAAGAGACAGAAGACACGAGAAGAGAGGTACGACGGTGTTCGACGTTCTGCCCGACAGGGTTCCGTGGTACGTGGTCGGTCCCGGCCTCGGATTGTTGATCGTGGGCTTGTTCGTGCTGGCCAATCAGCCGCTCGGCGCGAGCGGCGCCTACGTGCAGACCGCAGGACTCGTCCGCCGGCGCGAGAACGTGGCCGTGTGGCGCGTCTGGTACTTCGTCGGCATGTTCGCAGGGGGCCTCGTCGTCACCCACGTGCTGCGGAGCGGGGCGGGTGAGCTGCGATCGGGCTACGACTCGCTGCGCGCCGTGTTCCCCCTGTGGGCCGTCGTCCCGATGGTGTTCGGCGGAGCGACGCTCCTCGGCTACGGCGCCGGAATGGCCGGCGGGTGTACCTCCGGACATGGGCTCTGCGGGACATCGCAGCGATCGCCGGCCAGCGTCACGGTCACTGCGACGTTCATGGCCGTCGCGATCGCCACCACGTTCGTACTCCGGGTCGCGACCGGGGGTGATCTGTGATGTCGAGCAACGCTCGCCTCAACATGGTCGGCCTCCTGTTCGGCGCTGTCTTCGGCGGGTTGCTGACGGGGGCCAACCTCCACGAGTACGACACCATCCACTCGATGCTGCGGCTCGACGAACCGGACGTGTTCCTGCTCATGGCGTCTGCGATCGGGGTGTCGGCGCCTCTGCTCTGGCTGCTGGAGCGTCGCGGCGTGGTGACCCCGTTCGGCGGTCGGATGTCGCTGTCGCGGTCGAAGCCGCAGCGCCATCACGTTGTCGGCGGTGCTCTCTTCGGGCTCGGCTGGGCGATCGCTGGGACCTGCCCGGCTCCAGCGCTGATCATGGTGTCGAGCGGCGCGATGCTCGGACTCGTCGCCATCCCGGGGATCTTCCTCGGTCTGCACCTTCGGGAACGACAGACGCTGGCCACCCTCGCGACAGCCGCACACGTCGGTGACGGAGAGCATCGCGACACCGCTCCATCGGGGAGCTGAGAAGGCCGCCCTGGGCGGTCGACCTCAGTTGCGAGAGCGGGCGATCGCCTCGGAGATCTGATCGAGGCTCGGACGGTCGTCGGGGCCGTCGCTCCAGTGAGCCCACGACAGGCGTCCCGCAGGGTCGATCACAACGTCGCCGCCGAGCTGCCTCGTGTCCTCGGTGGGGCGTGAGAGGGCGCGGAGTCCACGCTCGCGCAGGATCTCGATGTAGCGCCGCGCCGCACGAATGCCCCACGAGCGTCGCCAGGTCGTTCGGCCGATGCCGTAGGCCCGGTACGCGGTGCGATCGGGGTCGCGCAGAACCGGGAAGGGGAGCCCGTATCGCGTGGTGTAGTCGTCGAGGAGATCGTCGGTCGTGAAGGTAACGACTGCGACAGAGGTGTCGCTCCCGAGGCGTTCGAGCCCGTCGCGCACGGCGACGACGTGTTCAGCGCACGGCAGTCAATGGATGTGTCGGTGAAACACGAGGAGGACGGGCCGGCCGATCTGATCGACCAGCCGCCACCGTCCTGCCCCCACGACTGGCAGGTTCGCCGCGGGCGCGGGTTGCCCGATTAGAGGTCGACGCGGCTCGTTCATGGTGCTGCCGTCGCGCCAGAGATCGAGCCGTGGATGGCGGAATGCATGACGGAACTCCCCGCTTGACCGTACCCAGCGATCGACCCCTGGACGCCGCCCTACCGCGGGTTTGCTGGTTAGTACGAATGTCCGTACAATATCTCCATGTCAGCTGTGAAGGCTCACGTCGGCGATCACTGGCTCAGCGCCTATGGGCGGTCCGACGCACGCCACGACCTCGCCGCGGGTCTCACCATCGGCGCCATGCTGGTGCCGCAGGCCATGGCCTACGCCCTTCTCGCCGGTCTGCCTCCCGAAGTCGGGCTGTACGCGGCGACGATCCCCCTCCTCGCCTACGCGATTCTCGGAACCTCACGTCAGCTGGCCGTCGGTCCGGTTGCCATCGTGTCGCTGCTGACCGCATCCGCCCTCGGCCCCCTCGTCGAGGAAGGAAGCGTCGGGTACGCATCAGCCGCAGCGCTCCTCGCTGTGATGGTCGGTGTCGTCCACCTCGCGATGGGCCTGGCACGTCTTGGCCGGATGGTCGACTTCTTGTCCCACTCGGTCCTCGTTGGCTTCACGGCAGCGGCGGCCATCATCATCGGCTTCACCCAGACGAAGCATCTGCTGGGAATCGATATCGAGCGCAAGGACCACTTCGCCGAAACCGTCCTCGAAGTCGGTCGCCATGTGGTCGATGCCCACGGACCAACCGTGGCCATCGGTCTGACCAGCGGCGCGCTGCTGATCACCCTCAAGCGCCTGGTCCCGCGTTTCCCGGCCGCCCTCCTCGTGGTCGGCGGCTCGATCGTCGCCGTCGAAGCCTTCGACCTCGAGTCGCGAGGTGTCCGGGTCGTCGGTGACATCCCCGACTCGCTGCCCGCCTTCGGGCTGCCCGATGTCGGCGGATCGCTCATCGCCGACCTCGCCGTTGCCGCCGTCGTCATCACGATGGTCGGCTTCATGGAATCGTTCGCTGTGGCCAAGGTGTACGCCAGACGGCATCGGTACGAGCTGAACGCCAACCGGGAGCTGATCGGCCTGGGGGCCGCCAACGTCACGTCGGGCCTGTTCGGTGGCTATCCGATCACCGGTGGGTTCTCCCGGACCGCGGTCAACGACGCGGCGGGAGCGCGCACGCCTCTGGCATCGATCGTCACCGCGATGATCGTCGTTGCGACGATCGTCTTGCTCACACCTCTTCTGTCCTCGCTCCCCAACGCTGCGTTGGGTGCGGTGATCATCACAGCGGTGGCCGGCCTGGTGGACGTGGCCGAGATGCGGCACATCGTGTCGGTGAAGCGCAGCGACGCGATCGGTCTGGGTGTCGCCTTCACGGCAACCCTCACGCTCGGGATCGAGATCGGCATCGCGGTCGCCATCGCGGCGTCGATCCTCGTCGTGTTCGCCCGCATGTCGACGCCCCACACAGCGGTTCTCGGGCGAGTCCGCGACACCACGACGTATCGCAACGTCGAACGGTTTGCCGACACCGTCACCTTCCCGGGGGTTCGGATCGTGAGGATCGACGCGGCCCTGTCGTTCGTGAACGCGGCCAGCGTCAGAGCCCGGCTGCTCGAGCAGAGCGCCGCGGTGGCGGACGAACCCCGCGCACTCATTCTCGATGCCTCTGGCATCAACGATCTCGATGCCACCGGAGTCGACATGCTCGCGGACCTGCTCGTCGATCTGGACGAGCTCGGAGTGCGGCTGCACGTCGCCGACCTCAAGGGACCAGTGCGCGACGTGCTGCGACGTTCGGGGGTCTGGGCCGCGCTCGACGGCCGACTCCATCCCACGACCCACGACGCCGTCCAGGTCGTCTGCGGCTCGCAACAACCGTTCGCCGACCCGCTTCGGGCAGGGATCGACGAAAGTCCGCCCCACATCACCCTCCCCAACGATTCTCCTCTCTCCGAAAGGACCCCCTCATGAAGCTGATCCAGTACTACCTCGATTGCCTGTCGCAGGCCTCGTATCTCATCGCCGACGAGACCACCGGGAGAGCGGTCGTGGTCGACCCTCGACGCGACGTCGCCGAGTACCGCGACGACGCCGCCGATCTGGGAGCGAACATCGAGCTCGTCATCGAGACGCACTTCCACGCCGACTTCCTGTCCGGTCACCTCGAACTCGCGGCCGCCACCGGCGCAGAGATCGGCTACTCATCCGTGGCCGAAACGGAGTTCGCCTCCCGACCCCTCGCGGATGGCGAGCAGATCTCGCTCGGCGAGGTGCAGCTCGAGATTCTGCACACTCCGGGCCACACGCCCGAATCGATCAGCGTCGTCGTGCGAGAGAGGCCTGGCGACGAGGTGCCGTACGCGGTGCTGACGGGCGACACCCTCTTCATCGGCGATGTCGGCCGGCCCGATCTACTCGCGTCCGTGGGGTTCTCCCGCGAACAGCTCGCGGAGCAGCTCTACGACAGCCTGCACGACAAGCTGCTCCGGCTTCCCGATTCCACCCTCGTGTACCCGGCGCACGGGGCCGGCTCCGCGTGTGGCAAGAACCTCTCGACGGAGACATCGTCGACGATGGGGGAGCAGCGCCGCACCAACCACGCACTGCTGGCTCCGGACCGCCGGTCGTTCGTCGATCTCGTGACCGAGGGGCAGCCGCCGGTGCCCGGATACTTCGCCTACGACGCAGGGCTCAACCGACAGAATCGCGCCCTTCTCGATGAGGAGCAGCCGCCAACGGCGCTGTCGTTCGCCGAACTCGAATCGTTGGTCGAAGGCGGCGCAGTCGTTGTCGACGGACGAAGCCCTGAGGAGTTCGCCCGCGGTCATTTCGTGGGTTCGATCAACATCGGGTTGGCCGGGCGCTACGCGGAGTTCGCAGGTTCAGTTGTTGCCGCCGACGTCGACATGGTGTTGGTCGTCGACGCCGGTCAGGAGACCGAGGCCAAGAATCGCCTCGCGCGGATCGGATTCGACCGGGTGGTCGGCTACCTCCGGAACCCGCAGCAGGCGATGGTCGCCCATCCCGAACGGGTCGCGCGCGCATCCCGGCTGACCGCCCTGGAGTTCGACGACCGCCGGTCGGTGGGTGTCGGTCTCCAGGTCGTCGACGTCCGCAACCCGGGGGAGGTCGCCCTGGGGTCGATCCCCGGTGCGACAGCGCTTCCGGCCGGGCAGCTGCCGTCGACTCTGGAGGGCCTCGACCCAACGGCGCCGACGGTTGTGTTCTGCGCGGGCGGTTACCGGTCCTCGGTGGCCGCGAGTGTTCTGCGGCGGGCCGGATTCGAGGATGTCTCCGACATCCTCGGTGGCTATGGAGCGTGGGTCGAAGTGACCCGCCAGACGAGCTGACTCAGCCCATTCCGTCGACGATGACCGCCCGGCCGTTGGAGGTGGCGCCGAGGCGGATGCCGACAACGGCCTGGTAGTCCTCGGACTCGTAGGCCGCGACCGCCGCTTCCTTGGAGGGGTACTCGATCACCACGGTCTGCGCTCCGGCGTCGCCTTCCTTCACCGTGGAGGCGCCGTCGAGGACGAGAAGCTTGCCGCCCCCTGCCATGATCGGCGCAGCGCCCTGCTGGTACTCCCGGTACTTGTCGGGGTCGGTGACGTCGTAGTTCGCAACGAGATAAGCGGCCATGGGCACGGTCTATCAGCTGCCCTGGTCTGGTTCACTCTTCGTCGGGCGCTGCGTCGACGTATACGGCGCGGCTGAAGCGGTCGACGCGGATCATTCTTCCCGTGAATTGGAGCCGCTCGCCCCGATCGACCCTCGTGCCGTCAGGTAGCCGAACGATCGCCTCGACCGCGGTGGACAACGCGCGGTTGGGGTCGAGACTTCCCAACGCGACCGTCGCCTTCACGCCTGGGCCACCGTCGAAGTCGGCGTCGAAGCGGGACGCGCGCTCACGGGTCACGGTTCCCTCCCACGTCACCTCGCGGCCGAGATGGTGGGTCTCGAAGCGCTCCATCACCTCGTAGCCCCTGCGCCCGCCGGCGAAGAGATCGTCCATCAGGTCGCGCCAGCCCATGCCTGGCTCGGGGCTGGCGGGCGGCTGCGGTGTCGGTGTCGAGGCCAGTCGGCGCAGACCGTCGACCTCGGTGTCGTCGGGCAGCCGGTCCGCGACCTTGGCGAGGATCGCCTCTGCATCCTCGTGCTGACCCGCCCCGACGAGCGCTTCCGCTTCGAGCATCTCGGTGAACACGTTGGGCGCCGCGTCGTTCATCTCGTGCAGCGCGGCGACTCCTGCCGCGAGGTCGCCGTCGACCCGTTGCTCGAGCGACCGATCGAGCTCCGCTGGATCCGCGAGGACGAGAGCTGTGTCGACCATTCGGCGAATGGTTGATCGGAGCGTCTGCTCTCGGCGGGTTCGCCCGTTGAGCGAGACCTCGATCGAGGAGTTGGTGATCACCGCCCCTCGCCACGCGCTCATCGTGGAGAGAATCGCTGCGCGACGGGTCGGCGTGAGGAATGAGGCGATCTGCTCCTCGTTGTCGGTGTCGACGATGATCTCGTCGTCGAAGGTCGGATCACCGACAGCTACATCGCGGCCGCCGGTGATGCGGCGGAAGAACGAGAGCGCCCCCTGCCGGCGGAAGGTGACGGGCGGCCCTGAAGGGGGATGGCTCGCCCGATAGCCGGTGTAGGTGGACTGACTCTTGCCGCCACCACGGGTGTACACCCACACGAGGACGTCGATTCCGTCGATCTCCCCGCTGAGCCGGTCGTTCCCGCCCCATCCCCGGGTCTCCAGTCGTAGGCCCAGATCGTCCCCCACGGCGGTCCACATCTTGCGGGTGGCCTTCACCTGCGCCTGGGCGATGACCAGCACCAGGCCGATGACGACGAACATGATCACCACGAATGGCATGGCGTGAGTATCGCAGTCCGCCCGGTGCGGCCGTGTCAGGGCGGCCACCCGGTCGCACCTCCGAGCAGGGCTACCGTGACGGCATGAGTGAGAGCGCCGAGTACCAGTCGATCGTCTACGAGGAGCCCGCCGAAGGTGTCGCCAGGGTGATGCTCAATCGTCCGGAGGCGGCCAATGCCCAGGACAAGACGATGCTCTACGAGCTCACGGCGGCCTTCGATCGCGCCTCCGCGGACGACGACGTCAAGGTGATCATCCTCGGCGCCAACGGCAAACATTTCTCGTCGGGTCACGATCTGCGCGACCGCTCCAGGTTCGACGACTTCGACACAGTCGGGCCCGTCGGCACGTTCAACAAACCTGGCGCCGAAGGATGGATGTCGGTGGAACAGGAGATCTACATGGGCTTCTGCAACCGCTGGCGCGACGTTCCCAAGCCCACGATCGCCCAGGTACAGGGCAAGGTGATCGCGGGCGGGCTCATGCTCGTGTGGCCGTGCGACCTCGTCGTCGCGAGCGAGGACGCCCAGTTTTCCGATCCCGTGGTCGCGTTCGGCGTGAACGGCATCGAATGGTTCGCTCACGCGTTCGAGATCGGCGCCCGCAGGGCCAAAGAGCTCCTGTTCACCGGCGAAGCGATGGGTGCCCACGAAGCGAAAGAGGTCGGGATGGTCAACCGGGTCGTGCCCCGGGACGAGCTCGAGTCGGCAACGCTCGCGCTGGCGACCAAGATCGCCTCGCGCCCGAGCATGGGTCTCAAGTTGGCCAAGATGTCGGTCAACCAGTCTGTCGATGCTATGGGTTTCCCCCAGGCGCTGCAGCAGGCGTTCGGGCTTCAACACGTGGGTCACGCCCACAACCAATGGGTGCACGGCATGCTCGTCGATCCCAGCGGCGCCGAGGTGATCAAGAACGACGCTCGCTCCTCTTGACCCCATGACGACCCAGGTCGAGCGCTCGTTCTGCAGGATCTGCCACGCGGCCTGTCCTGTCGAGGACCACATCAACGACGGTCGTGCCACGAGGGTCATTGGGGTGGACGAGGATCCGCTCCCTTCGGTCGAAGCGGTGGCTGACGATCTGCTGCTCGACCACTGACTACCTTTGGTCGGGCCGTCATCGGCCCGGGAGTGACACGTGGGGACAGGCACATCGGTCAAGGACGGTGCGGCGCACCTCGCTGCCCTCGATCGCGATCGTGAGGTCTATCTCGACGGCGAACGGATCGCGCGAGTGGCGCAGCACCCGGCCTTCGCCCGGTCCTGTCTCTCCACGGCGATGCTCTACGACTTCCAGGCCCATCCAGACAACCAGGAGCTGATGACCTTCGACGTCGGAAACGGTCGGAGCGCCAACCGCGCATGGCAGATGCCGACGTCCTACGACGAACTCGTCGCCAAGCGGGTGGCCATGACCGCCTGGGCCGAGCTGCACGCGGGGTTCATGGGCCGCTCGCCGGATCATCTCGCGTGCGCGGTCAGCGGACAGGTGATGGGCATCGAGGTTTTCGAGGCCCACGATCCGGCCCGCGCGGCCGCCTATCGGGACTACTACCACTGGGCCCGCAGCAACGACATCTTCCTCACCTACGTGATCATCAACCCGCCCGCGGACCGCTCCAAGCCCTGGGGCGAGCAGGCCAACGAACACATGACCACCCACGTCATCGACCAGGGGAGCGAGGGCGTGACGGTGCGCGGGGCCAAGATGCTCGGCACGAGTTCGATCATGGCCGAGGAGGTGTTCGTCGCCAATCTCCAGCCGCTGCAGCCCGGTGAAGAGGACCTCGCGATCTCCTTCGCCATTCCGCTCGACACACCGGGCGTCAAGGTGATCTCCCGAAAGAGCTTCGAGGCTCACGCGGTCAGCGCGTGGGACAACCCGCTGTCGCACCGTTTCGACGAGAACGACGCCATCATCCACTTCGAGGACGTGCTCGTGCCGTGGGAGCGGGTGTTCGTTCTCGGCGATACCGACATGTGCCGCCGTCAGTTCCACGAGACGCCGGGGCACGTGTACCAGAACTTCCAAGCCCAGGTACGGCTCGTCGTGAAGCTGCGCTTTCTGCTCGGAGTGGCCAGACGGCTCGCAGAGACGATCGGCACGATCAGCCTGCCGCCCGTGCAGTCCCAGCTCGGGCGCATGGCTGCGGAGATCGCGACTGTGGAGAGTCAGCTGTGGGGAATGGAAGCGGCCGGTTCGCAGGAGGGGGACCATTGGATCCCCAACCGGCACTTTCTCTATGCGGCGCAGGTGTACAGCCAGGACCTGTACCCGCGCTTCATCAACCAGATCCGTGAGCTGGCCGGCGGGGGAATCATCATGCTCCCGAGCTCAGAGGCCGATCTCGCCAACCCCGACGTCGCCGCGGTACTCGAGAACATGCAGGTGTCCAGCCGGGACGAGGAGGGAGCGCACGACCGGATGACGTTCCTCAAACTGGCGTGGGATGCGGTCGGCTCGGAGTTCGCGAGCCGGCACGTGCAGTACGAGATGTTCTACGCGGGAGCGCAGTTCGTCACCCAGGGCCACAGCTTGCGGACATACGACTGGCAGCGGGCCGAGCGGCTGGTCGAATCGGTTATGGCCGACGGCGGAGCGGCCGACAGGGACACCGAGCGATGAGGGCCCCGCCGCGCATCGCTTCGACTCGTGAATCCCGTTCCAGATGCCGGGAACGACAGATGAAGGTGAACGTTTCGTGACCGTGTTGGAGTGTCGATTCTGCCAAACGAGCCTGAGGCGTTCATTCGTCGACCTCGGGTTCTCGCCACTGGCCAACTCCTATGTTCCGCCCGAGGGCCTCCACGAGACGGAAGCCTTCTATCCGCTGCATGTCTACGTCTGTGAGACGTGTCAGCTGGTGCAGCTCCCTGCAGTGCAGACCCCGGAGCACATCTTCAGCGACTACGCCTACTTCTCCTCCTACTCGGGCATGATCCTCGAGCAGGCCGAGGCCTACGTCGCGCAGATGGTCGACCGCTATGGCTTCGACGAGAGCCACAAGGTCGTCGAGGTCGCGAGCAACGACGGCTACCTGCTCCAGTACTTCACCCAGCGAGGTGTTCCCGTGCTCGGCGTCGAGCCGGCGGAGAACGTGGCCGCGCATGCCGAGCGCATCGGCATCCCGACCGTCGTGAAGTTCTTTGGCGAGGAAACGGCGAAGCAGCTCGCAGACGAGGATCACCACGCGGACCTCATCATCGCCAACAACGTGTTCGCCCACGTCCCCGACGTCAACGACTTCGTCGGCGGCATGAAGATCCTGCTCAAGCGGCAGGGAATGGTGACCGTCGAGGTGCCGCACCTGATGCAGCTGGTCGCGCACAACCAGTTCGACACGATCTACCACGAGCACTTCTCCTATTACTCGTTCCTCACGGCTCAGCGGATCTTCGCCGAGCACGGGCTCACGCTCTTCGACGTGGAGGAGATTCCGACCCACGGCGGGTCGCTGCGTCTCTACGCCCGCCACACCGACAACGAGGAGCTCGCAGTCACGGACCGCGTGGAGTCTCTCGTCGCACGCGAGATCGCGGCCGGCTACCGGGACATGGAGGTCTATGAGACCTTCGCCCGAACGGTCGCGGAGACCAAGCGCAACCTGTTGCGGTTCCTGATCGAAGCGAAGGAAGCGGGAAAGACTGTGGTCGGCTACGCCGCGCCCGCGAAGGCGAGCACGCTTCTCAACTACTGCGGTGTCCGCTCCGATCTCGTCGACTACATCGCCGACCACAGCCCCCACAAGCAGAACCACTACCTGCCCGGTGTGCACATCCCGATCGAGCACCCCGACCGCGTGGCCGAGACCCGCCCGGACTACCTACTGATCCTCGCTTGGAATCTGCGCGAGGAGATCATGGAGCAGATGTCCCACGTCCGTGACTGGGGTGGTCAGTTCGTGGTGCCGATCCCCGAGGTGAAGGTCTTCTCCTGACCGAGAAGCCCTCGCTTCGCTGACCCGCCCCATGACGTCGCCTCGCACTCCCGAACCTCGAGTGACATGACCCGCGTCCTGCTCACGGGCGCGACCGGGTTGATCGGGCGCCACTGCATCGAGCCGCTCCTGACCCGCGGGTTCGAGGTGCACTGCATCTCGTCGCGCGCCGAGTTGGAGGTCGGGGAGCTGGCGGGCGGCGTCCAGGTGAGGTGGCATCGGGCCGATCTCCTGAATCCCGGCGATGTCCAGGAGCTGGTTTCGGCGGTGCAGCCCTCGCACCTGTTGCACATGGCGTGGTACCTCGAACCGGGCACGTTCAACCATTCGATCGAAAACGTCCGCTGGCTTCAGGCGAGCCTCGGACTCGTCGACGCTTTCTTCCAGGGGGACGGAGAGCGAGCTGTTCTCGCGGGCGCGTGCGCCGAGTACGACTGGCGCTTCGGATTCTGCTCTGAGGCCGTCACGCCCCTCGCGCCCGCGACCGCCTACGGGCGCTGCAAGCATGCGCTGCATCTCGCATTCGAGTCGATGGCCTCCTCGACGGAGCTCAGCGGCGCCTGGGGCCGAGTGTTCTTCGTCTACGGGCCGCACGAGCATCGCAGCCGCCTGGTGTCGTCGCTGACCACAGCACTGCTGTCCGGATCGCCGGCGCGGTGTTCCCACGGCGAGCAGATTCGCGAGTACTTGCACGTCGCCGATGCCGGCGAGGTGACCGGCGCAGTGAACATCGCATCGGGTCGTCCCGTCCCGGTCGGACCTGTGATCGCCGGAATCGCCGACCGAACCGGAGGTGCCGACCTCATCGAGTGGGGCGCTGTCCCGACCCCGCCGGACGACCCGCCGCTGATCGCGGGTGACGTTCGGCTTCTCAGCGACGAGGTGGGCTGGCGTCCACAGCACGATCTCGACACCGGACTCGACCAGACCGTTTCGTGGCGGAAACGCCACATGGCGACGGAGGAGCACCCATGAGCGCAGCGAAGGTAGCGATTCTCGGATCGGGCATGGCCGGCTGTGGCGCCGCTCACCAGCTCAGCGCCGAGGGCGTGGAGTCGGTGATGTTCGACAAGAACCCGTACCCCGGCGGGCACACCGCGTCACACCATCACGACGGTTTCGTATTCGATGAGGGACCCCATATCTCCTTCACCCAGGACGAGCGCCTGCAGGAGC